>ERZ772910.1354-NODE-1354-length-12593-cov-16.677141_pt1 | contig 12593 bp, 10 predicted proteins | sample MGYA00511357_ERZ772910 | MGnify/ENA primary metagenome ERZ772910 (study PRJEB29015, sample SAMEA2738096) | human oral metagenome | biome: human oral; feature: human-associated habitat; material: saliva | place: China | collected 2193 ... | reverse complement strand
CGGTCACCACGTTGTGGGCGACCATGCCGGTCTGGTTGACGGGGTCCTTGGCCTGTCCGTAGGGCGGCGCGTAGGCGAGGTCCAGGTCAATGAGGTCAGTCGCGCTCAGGCCGGCCCCGCATGGCGGTGGCGATGACGTCGATGTGCCGGTCCACGCCGTCGGCGCCCACGGCTTGCGCACCGAGAATCTGCCCGTCGGCACCCACGTGCATGAGGATGTGCACGGGCTTGGCACCGGGGAAATAGCCCGCGTGCTGGTTCGCGTGCGTGTGCACCGTGAAGTACCCCGTGCCCGAGGCATCGAGGGCCTGGCGGTTAGCGCCTGTGCTAGGGACGAGGCCGGCAGGTATCGTCATCGTCGTTCCTTGCGCTCAACAAGCTTGTGGTTACCCCACAAGCGTTGAGTGTTGTGGCCACACAACACGCCAATGACGGAGGCGATTTGCCGGAGCGAAACTCATCCTGCGGGCGGTCCGTGGCGATACAAGTAGTCGCAACGAAAAGTCTGATACTCTGACCTCGTGCTTGCTGGTTGAAGGGGTGCTTTTTCTACCACTGGCGATCCAACGCAACGTTTCCCCTGATCACAGGGGGCACGACACGCCGGGCTGTTAGAAAGCACCAAGCGCCATAAGGTGCATTAAGACATATGATCGCCCCCGTTTTTACTTTTACCGTGACGGACGTTAGAAAGCACCGAGCGCCATAAGGTGCATTAAGACCTGTACTGGATAGCGGCATCGGCTGCTCGCTCAGTCTGAGTTAGAAAGCACCGAGCGCCATAAGGTGCATTAAGACTTACCGGCGTGTTCCTTGTCGTAGGTTAGAGCGCGGGTTAGAAAGCACCGAGCGCCATAAGGTGCATTAAGACCATCCGTCCACGCCGCCGGTCGGCAGTGTCATAGGGTGTAAGCAATTTGTGGGGTAGCAGTGCTGCTGGAGGGGCCGGTTGTGAGCTGTCGTCGGATGCTAAGTATTGAGGATCGCGCGGCGATTATGGTGGGATTGGAGGCTGGCTTGTCCCAGATGCGTATCACCCACTCGATTGGGCCTAGCCCCTCAGTGGTGTGCCGTGAAATCGCCCGCCACCTAGGTCCTGGCGGCGTGTACAAGGCCCAGGACGCCGACAGAGCGGCGCAGGCTGCCAAGCGCCGCCACAAGGAAGCGGCTCCTGTACCGCGATGAGGGTCTGCGCCATCGCGTGATTGCTGATTTGTCGCAGGGGCGCACGCCCCGCCAGATCAGCGCACGCCTGAGCATGGAGGCATGTGCCACAGTGGCTCCTATGGACAATTCCCCCCACGCCCAAGGCCACACGATCAGCCACGAGGCTATCTACACGTGGATCTACGCCCACCCCAACAAGACGCTGATCGAGCACGGCATTTGCCTGCCCTCCAGGCGATGGATACGCAAGAAACCCCCTGCAGGCGGGCGCACACCACCCATTGTCGCCATGCGATTAATCGATTGAAGCGCCCCGACATTACCGACCGGATAATCCCTGGCAACTGGGAAGGGGACCTCATCATCGGAAAAGATGGGGCCAGTGCGTGCGCGACCCTGGTCGCGCGCACCACCCGCTACCTGATCACACGTGGCCCTGTCTCTGGGGCGCAGGGCCGACCAGGTCTATGACGCGCTCACCCGCCGCACCCAAGGCCTACCCGAAGAAGCGATGCGAACACTGACAAAGGAACCCCCATCACCAGCCACCAACCCTACCTAGACGCCATCACCTACGAGCCGGGCAACTACCCCAGAGCAACCCTCGGCTACCGCACCCCCACAGAAGCATTCAACCAACTCATTGCTACCGCCCATTGACACCGCCCCCCCAGCCAAATTGCCACAACAAGTCCAACAGTGAACTTGACACTGTTTCAGGGTTCGAAATTTCATGCAGGCTTTGCATCGCGCCCGCGCTGCCTGGCATGCACTATCTCAAACTTTGGCAATTCAACAGATAACTTGACAGTTGGCCATGTCCCGATCGATCAAATGTGCTAGCGTCAGAGACGACAGTCACATGCGAGTGATGGGAGGCGCCGATGCCAGCATCCGTCTACGTCAGCTTTGACGCCCCCGAGGGGGTGCCAGCGACGCCCAGACGACTTCACGCCGCCCTGTCAGCAATTCTTGACCTCCCGCCAGGCATCAGCCCGGCGCGCGCCGCCCAGTTCCCGACGCTCGCGCACCGGCCGATTCACGGGTCGGGTGGCGTGAAACCCTATTCGCTGGGCGCACTGAGTCATTCGGAGTCAATGTTCGGCGTCGAAGTTCGCTTCCTGGACGACCGGCTGGTGGACACGCTGGATGCATGGCTGTCGTGGGGTGGAGTGATGCGGCTCGGCGCCGGCACTGAAGAAGACGCGGTGTTGATCGCGGCCGAGGGTCAGATCATCAGCCAGGCATCGTGGGAAGAGCTAGCGGAGCGAGACCAGGACACTGCGTGGGAAATACGCCTGATCACACCAACGACGTTTTCGTCGAAGGGGAATCACGTGCCGAGCCTGTCCCCGGCGACGATCGCAACGAGCTTGCAGCAGCGCTGGTGGGCATGGAATCGGAGGCTCGCTCCCCCACGGATTGATCGAAACGCCATGGCGAGCGTGTTGGCGACCCAGGATTTCACCCGCTCCTCCATGGTGTCGCTAGCGATGCCGCGCGGCGGCGGCCAGGGCCGCCTGAGCTCCCAGCGCATCCCAGCCCACGAGGGCCACCTGCGCATCAGCGGCGTCGAAGGCACCGAAGCGACCCGCATTTTCTCGCGCCTCATGGCGCTGTCCGCATACACGAACGTCGGCTCACACACGAGCTACGGCATGGGCGTCATAGACGCCGTGGCCGCATAAGCATTACAACCATGCACTAATGGAAAGCAGATGATAAACCATGCAAGACATCTTCAACAACACTGTCGCAGGTCTACTCTCCGGCGGGATATTATCTGTGATTGGCTTACTCTACACCTACTTTAAGAACAAAAAGTGGACAAAGAACAACGTACTTGAGGCATTGCAAACCGATAATCAAATCGAACAGCAGATCCGAAGAATCGCACGATCCTACACCAAGCGCAAAATCATGCTAATCGGAAATACTCATCAGGGCAGACTCGTAAAACAGATCATTGAAACTATGCCACACCTAAGTGAACCAGAAGTCAAATTCGCAGAAAATACAAGCAACTTCGAGTCACTGGGAAACTACGATCTAATCATCATTACTGAAGACTACCTTCGAGACAAGGAGGATCGAGTTTCACAATTGCAGCAAATCAAGAGCAGAAAGACTGACAAACAGGCTCTCATTGCTTATGCACCCGATTTCGACTCAATCCAGCGAAAAAATGGTTTCCTCCCAAAAGAGCAATTAGAAATCAACCAAACAATGAATGCCACAATTACCACTGCCCAGGGAAGACTTCAGGCAGATATTCTCGCTCTGCTTCAGGTAATTCCCTCCTCAACGCAACACGACGTATAGTTTTAGGCAATCAGTAATGAAGTCTTTCCTCGTCATGCTGCAGACGAACAGCAATCAGCCGTTCATCTTCTCGTCGCCTCGCCTGCGTGAGCAGATCGGGGCTTCCTTCGAGATCACCCTGCTGTCCCAGTGGGTCAAGGAAACAGCGTTTGATATGAAGCTTCCTTCCATGTCTACCAGTGAGGAAGGAAAGAAAGCCCTCCCGGCCTCCTTCTGGGTGTCAGATTCCTCGGGCAAGGTAATCGTCCGATTCACTGAATCTGACGGAGATCCGGAGAATCTAGCCAGGCAACTGATCCAAGAGGTCACGCTCCGTGCGCTGACTGACGCCCCGGGCCTCGACGTCACGGGAGTCTTTGTTCAGACGTCATCCAACACGGTTGATGCGGCTGACCTCAACTCGCTTGATAGCGTGTTCCTGGAGTACTCGCTGAACCGCCGCCCGGCGCTAGCACGCTTCCCACAGTTCCCGTTCCTGGAAAGGGCGGACGAGTCGGCGCTCCCCGCCTCAGCACCACTCTCGGATGAGGAACTCGACAGGATCCACGAATACGCGAGTTGCTCACTCAAGGTTCCGACTCTTTCGGACGACGACGGTCAGGTCCCAACGCAGACGGGAAAAGACAAGGATCGGTCCCTGTCACCTCCGTCGCGAGTCAGGCGCGCATGGTCGCGTTCAGCGCGCCGATTGCAGCTCAGGGAAGTCATCGCGCGCCAGGATTCGAGTCTGAGCGACGAGGAAGTCAGAGATCGAATCGGGAACCTGAACGAGGACCCATTTCAGCTTGAGAAGGCCTTTCAGGATGTGTCTGACGAGGACGGGGCCACGAAGCCTCTCCCGGAGCTATCCTCCGTCGGCGTGATCCACATCGACGGCAATGGCGTGGGTGCGATCATGCGCGACCTCGGCAGAGCCTTCGACACAGTCGACGCGCGCCTTGATTCGCTCAAAGACGCGGCGTATAAACGCAGAGACAACCCGTGCTCGATTAAAGATGATCGTTTCCAGTGGTTCGTCATGGAGGTCAACTACCGTCTCGACGGAGTCGTCAATCAAGCGGTGGCTAAGGCATGGCAAACCGTCGACAATATCGCTGACGCCAATCGCCTTAAGACCCTTCCCGTGGTTCCCGTCCTGGTGGGCGGCGACGACGTCACGGTCTACACGGACGGGCGATATGCAATTCCCTTCGCTGAGGCTTACATCCGCCACTACGAGCGCCTCACCGGCGAGGACGATCTTCTTAGGGAACTCGCCGGTGCACCAGAACCGGGATCTCTCACTGCCTCGGCGGGCGTGGCCATCGTCGGCCGTAACTTCCCGTTCCACATCGCCTACGACCTGGCGGAAGGCCTGGTGTCCCGCGGAAAGAAGCTCGGCAAGAAGCCGGGTGCATCTCCTTGTTCGACAATCGATTTCCACGTGCTGCGCGACGCGACTGTCCTAGACCCGGATGAAACGTTGGACGAGCACAAGGGCCGCGTCCAACGCCCCTTCCTCGTTGGCCACTACGCATCCGAGCGGATCGGGGAAGCAGCCACGGCCTCGGCTTCCGGAGGAGCGCCACAATCACAGGATCAGTGGAAGAGAGTCCTCCAAGCGGTCGCCGTCTTCGATGGCAAAGACCCGGATTTCCCCGACAAGGCGCTCGGCGATCCGTTCCCGCGCGTCCGCGCCAACCGCATCGTCAAGCTCCTCGCGGAATATGTCACGGTTCCCAAGGATGATGCGGCGCAATCTGAATGTCTTGGGTATGTCCTAAAGGATAAAGAGAAGGCGTTCGCAACGCAGGAGCAGATCGACAACGACAAGCAAAAGTCGGACGGCGAGAAGCAAAAGTCGGACGGCGACAAGAGGATAACGGAGCGCTGCGACCACGCAATTTGCGCGATCCGCATCGAATGGAAGGATGCACAGGAGAACGCGCGGGGTGCGAAGGCGTTCGTGGACGCTTTGGGGCCGCTGCCCTCGCAGGCCCGCCTCGCCGATTCCGACGAGAACACTGAGGACTGCGTCGAGCAGGTGCGATGGCTCCTGGACCTCATCGACCTCTCCGAAAACCTGCCCGACGCGTACCTCGCTTCCCGGATTCGCGGCGGCACCGACGGCTCCCAGGCAACAGCAGACGATCCCACCGCAGGAGGTACCAAGTGACCACCGATTCACCTACCTCGAGCGGCCACGTGACCATCGTGTTCACGTCCGACTGGGGCGTGTCCACGGGCGTGGGCCACGCGGGGCGCACGCACTCAAAAATTGAGCGCGGCAGCGACGGGCAGCCGATCGTGCGCGGCACCGTCATCGCGGGAGTCCTGCGCGAGCAGGCGATGCTGGCGGCGCGGGCCCTAGACGGGCCAGACGAGAAGTCTCCCAAGAAGTGGACCAGCTTCGCCCTGTGGCTCTTCGGCCAGGACCCCAACGGCGAGCCGGGCTCAACTCCCCACCCGCGTCACGTTCTCTTCACGGACGCGACTCCGGCCTCGAAAATCCCAATCCACGACACTGTGTCCCTGTCCATCGACCCGACCACGGGGACGGCGCGCGACCAGTTCCTGCGTTTCACAGAGCGCGCGGCGCCCGGCGTCCTCACGGGCACGTTCACGCTCATCGACGAGGCCGGGGCTGAGCTCTCCGATCAACGTACGATCGATGCGGCACACTTCCTCCTGGGGGTCGCGGGCCTCATGGTGCGAGGCATCGGCTCGGGCCGCAGCGGAGGTGACGGAGAGTGCACGGTCCTCGTGACCAACCACGAGGTTAAGGCACACGACGGGCAGTCCACATCCGAGATAGTCACCTTTGCCTCGTCGCACGCACAGGCACTGAGGACGAACCTCAAGAACCTGGCATCGTCGCTCACCCCAGAAGCTGTAAACAAGCTCCCCACCCCGCAGCAGAGCGGCGCACAACACCAGGTCGGAACCATCGACGGTTCCGCAGCTCAGCACAGCGGCGGACACCACCTGATCCTCGATCTCACGCTCGACTCCCCCATCGTGTCCTACGAGGTCCCCTTCTCGAATGAAATCCGATCCTTGGATTTCCTGCGCGGGACGGTGCTGCTCCCCTGGCTGCACCGGCTGGTGTCGTCAAAGAAGCACGGAGAGGATGAGGCGGTCATTACCAACGCCGTGACCGGCGGCTACCTGGTCGTCTCGGACGCGCTGCCCGTCATCAAGAAGATTGAGGGACTCCCCGTTCCCCTCACGCTCAAGACGGACAAGACGCCGACCTCGGACTCGACCATCACCCTGTACGGCGACTCCACCGAGGAAACTGGGAAGAACCCCGTTCGCGGCGGGTACGTGTTCTACGACCCCAAGGGAGGCGACAGCGAGAAGACTCAGGGCTGGTACGGTAAGCCTCCCCTGCGCGGGCGACAGACGACCGCCATCAACCACGAGACGGGCGCAGCCAGCAAGGGCCAACTGGTTCTCGTCGACGCACTGCCCGAAGGCCTGAAAATGCGCGCGCACGTCTGGGTGTCGGATGAGCTCTGGAACGCCGCCTCTATCTCCGATCTTCTCGGTAAGACACGCGAGGCTCGGCTCGGGTCACGCAAGCTGACGGGCACATTCGGGTCCGCCCACTGCACGTTACGCGAGGACACCTCGCCCACCGAGTGCACCCCGGCCTCGTCCGACGATCAGACAGTCTCCCTGTGGTTCACCTCCGATGTGATCGCCCGTTCCGCTGGGCTCGGGGCCGGAGGGACAGTCGACGACCTCATTCGTGCATTCAAGCGCGAGGGCGTCGATCTCGGGTCGATAAAGGCCGCTTCAATCCGGCATCGGCGCGTCGACTCCTGGTCGCCTGCGGACAACGGGCCGCGCGCGACTCGGCTGGCCATTCAGGCAGGTTCCGTGCTTCAGGCAACAGTGAGCGCCGAGGTCCGCGCCGTTCTCGTAAATCTCGCCCCCTTTGGAGTGGGCGAGCTGACGGCGCAGGGCTACGGCCGCTTCGTCGTCGATCACCCCCTTCTCAGCAACCAATCCGTTGAGGTCACGAAAGCAAAACTCGAGCACTTTGTGCCTACGAAGGCGCCCGAAGGAGGCGACGAGAAGTGACATTCTCACGCTATGAGCTCACTATCTCTGTTGAGCTGACGTCGGAACTCCACATCGGTGGAGTGGACCCGGTCCCCAACCGCGACGGCGAGGGCACCGTCATCCGCTTCAACCGCAACGGCCTGGGCGAGACGACCATCCCCGGCCAGTCCATCAGGGGTGCCGTGCGCGCGACGTGCAACATCGCCCGCCAAGCGCTGGAGGACGCCGGGGATCCCGCGACTCAGAACGGCGAAGCCTTCTCGAAAGAGAATTGGATCTCCCTATGGGGCGATGACACGGACTACACTGGTAGATCCGCCAATGATCGCGGGTTGCCAAGTGATGCGTCGCTCCCTATCAGGAAGAGTGTGCTCACATTCCACGCTGTCTCTTTCCCTGCGCGCCAGACGATGACCACACGCCACGGCGTGGGCATCGACCGGACGACCGGGGCCGCCTCGGACGGAGCACTCTACGAGCACGAGTTCCTTCCCCGCGGCACAAGGTTCGACATTCGCATCACCGCCGAGGGGCGCGACGACGAAACGATGGGACGCGAAGAATCGAAGGGGATCCCGAACCCCGCGTCCTCCGCTTCCGTCAAGAAACTCCTCGAGTTCATCGTTGACGTCCTGAAATCCGACACTTTCTCCTTGGGTGGCCGCACAGGCTCTGGCCAGGGAAAGATCCGTGTCATTGAGCCGAAACTCCGCCGCCTCAGCGGGACGACCGATGCCGGTACACTGAATGCACCAGCGGACATTCTCGACGCTCTCATCGGTCAGGACAAGGAAGGGACGCAGATTCCCCTCGAACTGGGCGGATGTGCCCTTGAGGAGCCTGCGCGCATCACCATCGATTGGTGGTCCCCCACCGGTATTTTCGTGGCCGAGGACGAAAAGCTGACGAAGCAGCGTAAGGAAGAGGCTCAGAAGAAGGACCCCTCGGCCAACGGAGTGACAGAGCCCCTCCATGATCCGTCTGTCCCCTGGGACGAGGCCCAACTCCTTATCCCGGGAACCTCGATTCGCGGCGCATTGCGCTCACGGGCCTCACGAATCGCACGGACGGTCCTCGCAGCGGAGGCGGAAAACAAATTGACTCCGTTTACGTCGCATGATGTCCACGAACAGATCGCTGCGGAGCCGAACCTGGTCCGGTACATGTTCGGCTGCACGGAGTACCGTGGCGCAATCACCATTCATGACTGTCTCTCGACTGATCGTAAGAATCGTATCGAGGTCACTCACAACGTGATCGACCGCTGGACGGGTGGCGTGGTCGACGGCGGGCTCTTCACCGAGGCTGTGTATCTGGGCACCGAATGGGAGCCAATCACTATCGGCATTGACCTGCGACGCCTCTTGAAGAACATCGAGGCGGAGAAGGGGCCGGAAGACAAACGCAAGGCCTCCGATGCCGACAAGGCAGAAAAGAAGGCGGAAGCTAAGCGCGAACCTGCCGATGCCTACAAGAACGCGGACGGTTCGGTGGAGCGCAAGCAACCGAAACCTACCCACGCTGACTACGCTCACGCCTCCTACGTGCTGCTCGGGTTGGCGCTCGCCGAGTTGTCGGCGGGCACGCTCCCCTTAGGCAGCCGCTCGACCCGAGGTCTGGGCCAGGTCGTCGTCTCATCGATCGATGTCCGTGGCTGTACCCGGGACGACGTCGTGATTCCGGGGAAGACGCTTTCCGGTGGCGAGGCATTGGAGCATCCGGGAACCGCAGCAAGCAGCCCGACGCAGGACCGATACGACGCGCAGCGCAAGCTTGCAGGGGAGGTCCTGGAATATTTGCGGGAAAAGATCAAGGGCGCGAAGAACTGGTCGGAGCGCCTAGAGAACAGCCCCGGAACCGCACGCACACAATCTGAAGGGATGGGAAACGGCGATGACTGACAAGATTCAGAAAGCGATGCTGGCACACTCACCGATCCACTTGGATTCTGGTAACACACCATGCTTGGACGACTTCCTCGCGTACGCGCGGACACATTCGGGGGCGGACGTTCAGGGCCTGGCGTTCGCGACCAACGGGACGTGGCCGGTGTTGGGATTCGACAAGTGCTCCCCCGCCGAGACGCCGAAGCTTTCTGTCACGCCAATCGATGGGCGACACTTCGAACCGACGAAGGTCTACGAACTACGTCTTTGGATACCTGTAACACTGCCTGATGAACCCGCAGAGGGCGACGTTCTGGCTCGCGAGTACCGGTGGGTCAACGGCGTGGGTGCTGTTGAGCTGGGGGTCTCCGCGGGCACCGGCAGTTCACAGCCGAGCGGAAGTAAGGGGTCTGGCGACAGAGGCTGGGTGCATGCGGTGCAGTATCTGAAACACGTTCCTTCTAGCAGGAGCATGGCGAATCCCGGAGCAGATTCCACCGATAAGAAGTCGGACCAGAGCGGTGGAGGTACCACCACCAGCCACATGACGGCACTCGAGTTCATCCAAGCAGAAGATAAGTACGGAAACACGGTCGTAGTCGACCAGCTATTCACAGGAAGGTGGAAGTAACATGAGCGCTGAACGCAAACAAAAAGAGTACGAAAAACACACATTCCATTCGAGCGTAAATAGAATCCCGCGCCTGCCCAATGAAGCGCGAACTCGCTATTCGACAAACAGCGATGAGATCTATCAACAGGGCGTTACGACAAGCCTCGATAGGCTTCACCCCGAAAGGCTCAGTGGCTACTTTGATCTCGGATTAACCGCGCATTCTCCATTAATCCTCGGGGAACAGACGGAAGAAGAGGGGATTCATTACATTCAGGTTCAGAAAGTAGACGAAAAACCCTATATTGCTCCAACAATGATTAAGGGGCTTTTGAGCACATCCTACGAAAGAATTACGTCGTCACGTTTTCGGGTGTTCGACACAAAAACACACAACACACGACTGACTTACCGCACACAACCAAATCAAGCAATATCACTTGTCCCTGTACGATGCACACATGCACCACATATCGACGATGCCGACGGACAGTACACTTTCGAACGCCTTGACGGCGGCGGACACAACGACAATAAACCCGCATTCATACCGATCCAAAACTCTCCTGCTTTGTCTGACACTAAGAAAAAAGGACGAAAAAAAATAGAAATCGGCAGATTTAAATACAATCGCGACAATGGCAAACAAATCACAGAACAATTCAAGAACCACGAGAGAGTTAAATTCAAGGCCTATCGAATTAAATCACGATGGATTGTAAGCGAAATCTCGAAATTGGATGACAGCTTCACATTATCTCTCGGCACATACAAAGAGACGGTTTCCACCAACCACCAACAATCGAAGAAACCTCAGACATTCACTGGATACCTATATTTGACCACACCGCGCAAAATGCTGCAAGAAAACAAAACAAATTTCGGGAAAAAGTGGGGAAAGAAGAAATGGTCTGAAAAAATTTTCATCGAGCCAGAGCAGGATTTGAGCCAGACCTGCAACAATTCGACAAACAGAGTAGTGTGCTCCACATCAGTAGCAGAGGCTTACATAGCAACACTTCGGTCATACCGCGCCATACAAGACGAAACCGATGCTCGAAACAAACGCAATGGTGAGAAGTTGACGAGACACAATGTCTACTCGAGCGGGGAGCTTGATAACGACAGGCTTACAGAAGGAACCCTCGCATATGCCTCAATGGATACAAGCGACACCATTTTGGAATTGATCCCAATTAGCGTTGGACGACACGCCTACTCACACGCACCCAACGCCCTGGCAGAGGCAGATGGTGTCAATCCAGCTAGGACACTTACGGAGGCCTCAGCTGCCGACAGACTCTTCGGTTTCGTCGGTAACGACAATGAGAGCGGCACCTCGCTACGCGGGCGTGTTCAGATCGGCCCCGTCTCAACATCGGATTGTTCCACCGCAGTACCACCCGATGGACAAGCCTACGTAATACTTCCTCCACTACTTAGCCCCAAGCCCAGCAGCGGTCGTCGCTTTCTGGTTCCCAAGGAGAACTTCCCTGATTCACCTGGTAAAAACACACGCCGAGACCAACTCTACGATCCGGACTATTCTTCGCTGGGCGAAGCAACATATCCAACACATCGCTCCTGCATCGGACAGTCCCTAGGTAGCATCATCGAAAAGTTCAGCACTAGTGGCGGCGACCTGAAGACAAACGAATCCCTTCAACTTCGTGTACGATCATGGATCGAAAAAGGAAGCGTTCTCACATGCAGGGTTCACTTTGAGAATCTATCTTCAAAGGAACTTGCTTTCCTAGTGTGGTCTCTCATCCCTGAGAATCTTTCACCAGACGGAAAAGGCGTAGGATTTCACAAGGTCGGCATTGGAAAACCCCTCGGCCTAGGGCTCGTTGAGGCAAAAATCGTAAATAACAGCTTGTATCTTGAGAAGACACAAGACATCACATCGGGTTACGAGACACTCACCAGCGTTCTCGGGACTCACTACGAAGAGGTAGATGTTTCAACACTGCTCGAAAAGAGCAAGATTGGAGATTTGTCGAAGCTTCCTTGGGTTCGTGCCTTCCAAAGAGCGGCTTACGGATTTGGTTCCACTGAGGAGAAAGACACTGAGGACGTACCTGTTAGATACGTTAGTCTTGAAGAGAACAGACACAATAATGCAACCACTAGAGATGGAAGGCCAAAGCGTTTCTACGAGCAAGAGTGGGTCGCTGGACGATCCCCTCAGCCTCTTTGGATTACAGATTTGGCGACAGTCCCTGACGTCTATTTGGTGGAAGCACAAAGCGAAGAATACGACAATAGCAGCGAGACTTCTAAGAAAGACCTCCAATCGAGTCACAAGTCCAAGCACGAATAAAGTAAGAACAAACAGGGGGAACGTAGCACAGGCGCACATCCTAAGGGTAAAGGTTCAGGTGCCCGTAAAACTCAGCGTGATGCTCCTACCACCGCACGGACGACACAAAGAAGGACGTCGCCACTAGCCCCTCACCACACTCCCCGGCACAACCCCACGTCGTCCAGCGCTATGGCTGCGCCGAGTATGTCGGCGCGGTCGGCGCAGGATGAGCAGATGGGGTAGATGTGGA
>ERZ772910.1347-NODE-1347-length-12636-cov-2.722041_pt1 | contig 12636 bp, 14 predicted proteins | sample MGYA00511357_ERZ772910 | MGnify/ENA primary metagenome ERZ772910 (study PRJEB29015, sample SAMEA2738096) | human oral metagenome | biome: human oral; feature: human-associated habitat; material: saliva | place: China | collected 2193 ... | reverse complement strand
TTAATTGGTGCGGTTTATGTCATTGAAACACTTTCAGTGATGCTACAAGTTGCTTATTTCAAGAAAACAGGTGGTAAACGTATTTTTAGAATGACTCCTATTCATCATCATTTTGAACTGGGTGGATTTTCTGGAAAAGCAGCTGGTTGGTCAGAATGGAAAATTGACATTGTCTTCTGGTTATTTACAGCAGTGCTGTCAGTAATTGCGCTTTGTATTTACTTTGCTTTTTAATTAATAAATTTACTGACAGAATGGTCAGTGAAAAGTCGCTCTTGTGAGCGACTTTTTTTATTTTTTAAAGTTAATATTTTACTGACAGAATACTCAAGAAAATATTATTTAACTTTTAGAAAAGCTTAAGTTTTACTTGGGTTGAAATTAAGTTTTAACAATTATAATCAATTTATCAAGAAAAGAAAGGATTCCAAAATGAAAAAAGTTCTTAAACTTTTAAAGGGGAAAGAAATTATTTTTGTTTCATTACTAACATTAATTGTTGGTGGAGTAGGTGGCTTTTTCATTGGTAAGGGCCAAAGTAATCAATCACAGCAAAATAATTTTCAAGAACAAATGCAACATCGCTTTGGACAAAATGGACGTAGTCCAGACACTAATAGCGGTGCGACTACGGGTGGTTCTAATAGTCAGTCAGGTAATTCAGGAACGACACAAGAAAGTAGTGACGAAAGTGGAACTGCATCAGCATAAAGGGCCAAGTGGTTTTTAAGGACGTTAAGCCAATCATTCTTTCTGTCTTTATTTTTAATAAATTGACTGACGTGCTTAAAATCGACTTACAAAAAAGAGTCTATCTATCAGAAGAAGACTCAGAAATGAGGAAAATATGGATTTTATAAGACGGGCATGGCTTTTCACTAAAGCCAAAATTGGACGGACAATACTTTTAATTGTTGCCTTTTCAGCAATTTTAATTTTTGTACTTTCAGGACTAATTATTAATAGTGCAGCTAATGTTTCTATTGATAATGCTAAAAAATCTGCTGGAGCAACCGTGTCACTCTCTGTTAACATGCAAAATGTTATCAAAGAAGCACAAAATAGTGCAACATCAAGTTCAAGTAGCAGTTCAAGTGATACTGCTGAAGCTGGTAAACGATTTAATATTGATTTACCAACGATTTCAGAAACAACTGCTGAAAAAATTGCCAAACTTGATGGTGTAAAATCAGCAAGTTTCACTTATCAGGCTCAAGCATCAGCAAGTTCTGGTATTGAAAAAGTTTCAACAAGTAGTAGTTCTTCAAGTTCATCAACAGATACGCAAGCAGCTGGTGGATTTGGTGGACGTGAAGGAGGAATGGGCGGAGCTTCCCAAGAGGACTTCACAATCAGTGGGACAAATGATTTAGCAGCAAGTACGAGCTTTACAGATTCTTATAAGATTAGTTCTGGACGTGCAATTAAGGATTCAGATGAGGGAACAAACAATGTTGTCATTGAATCAACCCTTGCTAGCCAAAACTCATTAAAAGTGGGTTCAACTTTCACAATCAAAGATAGTAATGACAAAACATATAAAATGACTGTTGTTGGTATCTATACAACAACAAGTAGCTCGACAGAAAGCTCAATTCAATACATGAATACAATGTATACTGCACTTTCTGTAGCAAATTCTATCAAAGGTACGACTGGCAAAGTATCAAATGCAACTTACAGCATGGAAAATCCTGCACAAGCAGATATTTTTGTAAAAGCTGCTAATAAATTAGTTAATGACAGTAATTTCCAAGTTTCTAAAAATGACCAAGCTTATCAAAATGTAAAATCATCATTGAATAATGTTGCAAGTTTTGCTAGAAATATTGTACTCATTGTAGCAATTGCTGGAGCAATTATCTTAGCGCTTATCGTGATGCTCATGGTTCGCGAACGTCGTTTTGAAATTGGTGTTCTGATGAGTCTTGGAGAATCAAAACTCAAAATTATTGGTCAATTTTTCTTTGAACTCTTCATGGTTATGATTGTTTCGGTTGGTATTGCATCAGCTGCTGGAAATGTAGTAGGAAATGTCGTTGGACAACAACTTTTAAAGCAAGAAACAACGCAAACAACGACAAGCACCAACAACATGCAAGGAGCTTCAGGAGAAAATGGAGGCAAAACCGAAGGTCAAAGGCCATCAGGAAATGCTGGCGGATTTATGGGGCGTGCAGGTGGAGCAATTGGCTTTGGACAATCAGCTTCTGAAGCAAAAGCGCTTGAAAAATTGAATATTAAAACTTCTGTCAGTGAAATTTTACTTCTTGTTGCCATTGCGATTTTGATTACACTAATCGCTGTCGGTCTAGCAAGTATTGGAATTCTCAGATTGAATCCTAAACAAGTTTTAACAAATTGATTTCTAAGAAAAACCAGTCTAATAATTTACTGACAGCCTTCATTTTTTATCAAAAAATAATCACCAGATTCTGTCAGTAAATTTTTAAAATGAGAGGAGCAAAGATGACTCTAAAAGTTGAAAATTTAACTTATTATTATAGCAACCCCGATGATTATCTATTTAAAGATGTCACAGAAAGTTTTGAAAAAGGTACGATGTATGCCATTCTAGGACAATCTGGCTCAGGAAAAACAACATTTCTTTCCCTGCTTGCCGGACTTGATACACCAAAATCTGGAAGTATGTCTTTTAATGATAAAACAATCAAATCAAGTAATTTAACAAATTATCGTAAAAAAACAGTAAGTACCGTTTTTCAAGCTTATAACTTACTGACCTACATGAGTGCTTATGACAACGTCAAAACAGCCGTAAAAATCTCGTCAGTAAAATTTGAAAATGAAAAAGCAGCAATAGAAGAAGCGTTGAATAAAGTAGGATTGAGCACAGACCTAATTTATAAACCTGTCAGTAAACTTTCAGGTGGTCAGCAACAAAGAGTGGCCATCGCTAGAGCCTTAGTTTTAAATCATGAGATAATTATTGCTGACGAACCCACAGGGAATCTCGATGAAGAAACAACAGCCCAAATTGTTGAACTCTTTAAAGAAATTGCTCATAAAGATAATAAAATTGTGATTCTGGTTACTCACGAAAATGAAGTTGCCAAAGCATCAGATGTTGTATTTACCCTTAAACATCGTAAATTTGAAAAGACAGCATAGAATATAAAAACCATTACAATAATTGTAATGGTTTTTTATCCAGTCAAAACAGATAAACTCAAGGTTTATGGACAATTAAACTAGAGTTGCTCAATAATACTTATGACACTAAGAATAATTACAAAATTATGTTAAAATAGCTTCTAGGAGTATAGCCATGAGTTTAAATTTAAGAGATCTTGAATATTTTTATCAATTGTCAAAATTGCGTTCGTTCACCAATGTTGCCAAACATTTCAGGGTTAGTCAACCCACTATTTCTTACGCAATCAAACGTTTAGAAACCTACTATGACTGTGATTTATTTTATAAAGATTCCTCGCATCAGGTAGTTGATTTAACTCCTGAGGGCGAACTTTTGGCAATGAGAACCAATGAAATTCTCTCTGAACTAAATCACACGAAAAAAGCTATTCATCGTTCGAGTATGAAAGATTTTAAAGTTGGTTTTCCGCCAATTATAAGTTCATATCTTCTATCAAAGCAAGATAATTTGAACTTTTTGAATGCCTTACATATGATTTATGGTGGTTCTAATGAACTCTTGAGCCTACTTTTAAATGAAGAAATAGATTCGAGCCTTTTAGGAAGTCTAGAAAAGATTAAGCATCCCCAATTAGAAATAGAAGAACTCTTTCAAAAAGAATTTTTTATCATTATGTCGGATAGTCATCCACTAGCCAATGAAAAAGAATTAGGATTTAAAGACTTACTTAATGAAGACTTTATCTTATTGGGAGAGCATAATATCCACTTTAATGCCTTTAATCGTTTAAATGAAAAATATAATCAATCAGCTAATGTAGTTTTGAAATTAGATGATGCTCATACCATAAAAGAACTTGTCAGGAAAAATTTAGGAATCAGTCTTATGGCAGATATCCGCTTATCAGAAGACTTTAAAAATCTAGTTAAAGTACCATTTATTGAAGAAGATAAACAATTCTTTCATATTAATTATGCCTATCAAAAAAATTCTATTCTCTCTGAAAGTGAAAAAAACTTTTTAGAAATATTGAAAACATTAAAATAAATATTGCATAAGAGCATCAGTGATTGGTGCTTTTTTGATAGTAATTATTTACAGTAGAAAGCGCACAAAAAACTTTCAGGAAATGTTATAATTAGAAGTATGATGTGAATCATTTTTAGAGCAAATAGCATTATCCAGTCAAAGAAAAATATAAGGAAACTATATTATAATTTATTAATCACTAAATATTTGAGAAGAAATTAATAAGAAGATAAGACTAGATAGGAATTAAAGTAAAATGGAAAAAGATTATTTAAAAACAAGATTTGAACCAGAAGAATTTGAAAAATTAAAAAAGAAACTTGTCAGATATGAGTGTGCTTTAGATGTTGTCAGAACTCAACTTTCTAATCTAAATACCTATTATAATAATTTTGAGGCAATCAACCCAATTGAGCATATCAAACATCGTTTAAAATCACCGGAAAGTATTGCGGGAAAGCTGAAAAAGAAAGATTTGCCTGTGACCGCCGACGCAGCTGATGAACATTTATCAGATATTGCAGGAATCCGTATTATTTGTTCTTATGCTAAAAATATCTATGAGATTGTTGAAATTATCAAAAGCCAAGAAGCTTTTACAGTTGTTAGCGAAAAAGATTATTTAAGAAACGTAAAAAAAACAGGCTATCGTAGTTATCATATGATTGTCGAAGTTAATTTAGGACATCTATTTAGTGAACAAACCTGTCGCGTTGAAATTCAGTTACGAACTTCGGCAATGGATTTTTGGGCAACGTTGGAACATAAAGTTCGTTATAAATATGATGGACAAATTCCTGAGCAACTCAGTGGCGAACTACAAAATTGTGCAGAGCAAATTCATGCACTAGATGAGAGAATGTATCTTATTCATAAAGTTTTGGATATGATTAATCAGTCTGAAGTTGATATCGAACAAATTGGTTACTGATAAAACTAAAAAAAGAACTTGTCAAAGGATGGATAATCTGTTATACTTATTGAGTATGTTTTTTGCATACTAATAAAACTGTTCATCCGCTGAGCTTAATTTGCTAGATGCTGCTTAATGATGGGCAAGAGGAGAAAAAAATGAACCTTATCGAATCTATCAACGCTGCGCAACTCCGCACTGATATCCCTGACTTCCGTCCTGGTGACACTGTACGTGTTCACGCAAAAGTTGTCGAAGGAACTCGCGAACGTATCCAAATGTTCGAAGGCGTTGTTATCGCTCGTAAAAACTCAGGAATTAACGAAACTTACACTGTTCGTAAAATCTCAAACGGTGTTGGTGTAGAACGTATCTTCCCAGTTCACACTCCACGTGTTGAACAAATCGAAGTTATCCGTCACGGTAAAGTACGTCGTGCGAAACTTTACTACCTCCGTGCACTCACAGGTAAAAAAGCTCGTATCGCTGAACGTCGTCGTTAAGATACACCAGTTTAACCGCTCTATTGAGCGGTTTTTTTTATTTGTAAAGATTTATTTGCCATGCTAAAAGATTTAAGGATATTGTTTTATTGAATCTACTGAGCTGATTTAATGAAGTAGTTAATAATTTAAAACAGAAGAAGTTGAATAATAAGAGCCGTTTGATAATTTATCAGGACGGCTTTTTTGTATTAAAATAATTACGCTTATGATGGATTTTGAAGGGGAAAAATGCGATAATTGGTTAAATGTATTTTATAATGTACAACGCTATTAAAAAGTTCAGAAAGGACTGAAATGAAAAAAAATATCAGCCGAGAAGAAGCAAAGAAATCTTTAGTCTATGACCCTTATTTTGAAAAAAGCCATTATGGGAGTAAAATTTTTCAAACTATAATTGCTCTTTTAGGATGGTGTGGTGTTGTCATTCCATTTTTATGGATTAGTTTTCCCTTTGTTTTTCCAAATAGAGAAGATCTTAATCATATCATTGTTTATAGAGAAGAAAAAAACTACACTTCTATTTCTTTTCATTTTTCTCTCTTTATCATTTGTTTTCCTGGCTATTTTATATATCATCTTAACTTTTTGGAATAATTATCGTTTTAAACATTTTCTACAAAAAGAAAAGCAGTACGATGCTGAACGTGTCGATGTAAGACGAAAATTAATTAATCAAGCTTATGATGAACGATTTGGCACAAAAGATTTTCGCCATAATGTTTGTTTTTATTCGGTCAAAGAAGAGCAAAATTTGGAAACAGATTTTGTGAAAAAACTTTATCAGAAGGGAGGAAACAATGATTAGCTTTGTTCAAACAGGAAATGGCATTGTTGACTTTATTCTGACATTGTTATTTCTGGTGTTAATTACTTACCCAATTTTAGGTGGATTCGCCTGGTTTATTGGTGTCTTATGTTATAGCTTTTTGTTCAAATATAAGCAGAAGGATTGGGATAATATTCCAGTAGAAGTTGAACCTTTTGTTACTATAATGGTTCCAGCTCATAATGAAGAAATAGTCATTGAAGATACACTTAATTATTTAATGACAAAAATTAATTATGAAAATTATGAGGTTCTAGTTACTGATGATGGTTCAACGGATCAAACTCCCGAAATTTTAAAAGAATTACAAGAAAAATATGATAAATTGCGCGTGATTAGAATTGAAAAAAATAAAGGAAAAGCGCATGCCTTTAATATTGGTTTAGGATTTGCAAAAGGAGAACTAGTTTTAAGCAACGATGCAGACACTGTTCCAGAACCTGATTCTTTAAATCGCTATATCAATTATTTCATTCGACAAGATTCTACTAACATCTCAGCAGTAACAGCTAACATGGATGTTCAGAATCGTGCAAAATTGATTGCAAAATCTCAAACAGTTGAGTTTTAAGTATTGTAGGAATTATTAAACGGACTCAACTTGGTGTGCTAGGGAGTATTTATGCCTACAGTGGTGCAAATACGATGTATCGAAAAGATGCCTTGATTGATGTAGGTTTGTTTCGACAAGATAGAGCCACAGAAGATATTAATATTGCTTGGGATCATCAAATGGACGGTTGGTTATCCTTATTCGCGCCTCGTATTATGTTCTTTATGGAGGTCCCAGAATCTCTGAAAATGCTCTATCGTCAAAGGAAACGGTGGGCCAAAGGTGGAACAGAGGTTTGGTTGACTAATTTTAAAAAAGTATTTTTACACCCTTTTGACAATGTTGGCCGAACAATTATGTTTATTGACCAAAGTTTCAGCATTATCTGGTCATTCTTTTTCTGGATTTCGTCAGCAATTTTTATCTGGTCTTTATTTCATTTTGCCATTACCGGAAACTTAGAACGTATTTATCACATGTTAACGATGGCCTTTCTCTTTGTTTGCTTTGAAATGATTTCGGGAACTTTTCAATTAGTCGCTTCATTAATAGTTGATGACCGTGGAAGAAAAGTAAAATATCTATTATTTGCTCCACTTTATATGCTTTTTTACTGGGTAATGAATGCACTAACCATTGTAACAACTTTTGTTCCAGCAGTAAAAACTATTCTAGGTTTAGGGTCTGGAACCTGGAAAAGTCCGGAGCGTAAAGGGATAAAAGTGACAAATAAAAAAGATAATTGAAATTACTAACAATAAAAATTTGATTTTATGTCTTATCATTTGAAAATTTTTGAGGAGTTTAAGTACTCTTTTTTTTTTATTAATTTTTTTAAGAAAACTAATAAAAAAATAATGACTTGTTTAAAGATAAAGAAGCGTAATTTTTTAATCATCAAGGACAAGATAATGTATTCATTATGTTATAATTAAATGAGAATTAAAGAATATTTTTTGGAGGTAAAGTTATGTTAACAGATTTTGAAAAACTTCGACGCGGAGTCGGATTTAGTGGAATAATTTCAATTATTATTGGTTTATTGATATTATTCTTACCTACAAAAACAGCAGCTATTGTCGCAGCTCTTGTAGGGGTAGCACTCGTAATTATGGGTGTCATTTATATTGGAGCAAATCTAGTCAAAAGAAGTGAAGAAAAAGGGAATTTCTGGAGAATTTCTCATCTCTTGCTAGGATTTATCTACTTATTTGCAGGAATTTTTGTCTTTTCAGATTTGAATGCAGCCGCAGAATCGCTTTTTGTCCTTATTGGTATTTTTGTAGGGATTAGTTGGATTGTAGATGGAATTGTAACTCTTACAGTTTTAACTAATTTCAATAGTAAATTCTGGGGAATTTTCTTAAGTGTAATTAGTATCATTGCTGGTTTTACTTTAGTATTTTCTCCACTTTGGGGAGGGGTAACTTTGTGGTTACTTCTTGGAATTGAATTTTTAATTGTTGGGTTCATCAAAATGATTCACTATTACAGATGGGATAAATAGAAACGAAAAGGCCGATGAATATCGGCTTTTTTTATTTATGCAACTTTATTAGAGATAAATAAAATTTTTATGGAACAAAATTGATAATGATTGGTCTCAAAAAAATCTAAAGAATATATTTGGAAGCGTCTGACAATTTTTTATTCGTGATATAATTTTTAGTGGACGTTTTTTGACGTTCTTAGATTGGGGATGAGAATGAAAAATTATCTCAAATGGCTCAAAGATGAGCTAAAATCAATTAATACAGCCGGAAGCATCATGCTTTCGTTTATCATAGGAGTACAGTTGGCTTTCTTTTTAACGTCAACAATTACGGTCTTATCAGTTATCACATTGATTGCTACCTTAATGGGGTCGGCATGTACAGTTTACATGATGATTGGAAAACCAATTAATGGTCTTTTGGGGCTGATTAGTGCTTTTGGTTATATCTATATTAACTGGACTGCTGGTCACTATGCCTCCGTTTTAGATCAAATTGTTTTTGTTTTGCTGATTGACTTGCCATTGATTTTCACTTGGAAAACTTGGGGACATCGAATTGAAAATGGGGTCAAATTCATGAAGACAAAAGGATGGATTTTGACAATCCTCAGTATGTTGGTTCTTTGGTGGCCAATTACAGTCATTTATACAAAACTTGGAGACACCAATCCTTTATGGGATGCTATTACTTTAATTATTGGAGCTGCGGCTTCAATCTTGGTTGTTAGAGGTTATGGGGATAGTTACTCACTTTGGCTCTTATCTGATGTGGTCATGATTATTTTATGGGCAACAGCACTTATGGATGGCTATTCTGCAAGTTCTTTAGCAATGCTTCTAACAATTACTTTCTATTTGGTTACTTCTTTATATGGAAAATTCTTTTCGATTTGGAAGAATGAAAAAAGGCAAGTGGAGAAGTAGTAACTGAGAGAAACTAAAAAGGGAGTTGCTCATTGAGCAACTTTTTTTTATTTAAAGTATAACAAAAGCACCTACTCTCAAAATTAAAGTAGATGCCTTTATCGATTGGGATACTCGCCCATTTTTTTCTCCTTAAACTAATTGTTCTAAGTTTTGTACAGCTTCTTCAATAGTATCTCCAGCACCATAAATATTTGAATCATTTACAAGTGATGCTCTAAAGATATTATGAGAAGTATCTAGAGTTACTGTATATTGGAAAAATTTGTTTTTGTTAGTGAATGTCATAGTACATTCTCCTTTCTTTATTTATTATACGAAAGGGAACCAAATTGGTTCATAACGAAATTCCAACTAAATTGTAGCATAAAGAAATCAGAATATCAAAAAAAGTGATTTAATATTTTCATAAAATTATATTTTTACTTCTAAGTAAAATTGTAAAAGAAGTCTCAAAAATAAAAGTTTCTTCTAAAAATATAGTGAGTGTTTAGTTGGACTTCTTAAATATTTTATCATAGAATATAGTAAAGGAGGCGTTTACAATGAGAGATGAATACAAGAAAATTTTAGTTGCAGTTGATGGCTCTGACCAATCGAAAGAAGCAATTCATGAAGCAGTCGCCATTGCCAAAAGAAATAAAACTTCATTATTTGTTTTACATGTTAAAGACGAAACAAGACTTCGGGGAACTCCTTATGCTTTGGCAATTAATTTGGATGATTTAGAAACAGAATCTAAAGAAATTATTGCTGAAGTTGAGGCTCTGATTAATGATGAAGTTGAGTTTGAAGTCCATGCTTTTACAGGGAATCCAAAGAAAGAAATCATTAATTTTGCAAAGCAATTTGAATTGGATTTGATTGTAGTCGGTTCAAATGGTAAGGGATTATTAGACAGGATGCTAGTCGGTTCGACGACAAGTTATGTTGTTAATCATGCACCTTGCAATGTTATGGTTGTAAAATAACCAAAAAATCTTGGCGTAAGCTAGGATTTTTTATGAAGATTTATATGATGGCAAAAGAATTCACTAGAGTTAGTAAAGAAAAGGATGATAGGGGAATGTAGAAGATAGGAGCAATGAGTTAATGGCGTCAAAACAGGAGTTAATATTATGTAGAGCAGACGGTACAGAACTTTCAAAGTGAATGTAGCAAAGGCAATCAATGTCTTTGCTGCATTCACTTCCTATATTTCTGAAGGGACTCCCGTGCATATTTCAAATTTTGGAACTTTTGAGGTTCGTAAACGTGCAGCCAGAGTCAGTTATGATGTTCATTCAAGAGAAAAAATTTTAGTAGATGAACAAAATATTCCGGTATTTAGAGCTGGAAAAGCTTTAAAATTGGCTACGAAATAAGAACTATCTGATGAAGATATGGTGATTGAAACATTGAGCAATATGGTTTTGGAAGTTCAGCATCATGATTAACACCTGTTAATGGCTATTATTTTCCAAATAGAATGATAAAAAACGATTCTTCTAAAAGAACCGTTTTTTAATTGATGAGCTCAACTAATAGATTAGCAATTTGAGTGGGCGTTTCCTTTTGCTTTCTACGAATCCACGATTGAGTAGTTCCAAAAATAGCATTAGCATAGTAGGTTGTCGCATAAATTTCCCCCAATTTTCCTAATTTAAGATGTTTAGATTGAGGGAAAAAGGAACTTTGAATAAGTTCTTTGAGTTTTTGCAACATAAACTGGTGGATTTCTTTGCTACCATTTTCCGAAAGAAGAGCGGCATAGATTTGATTTCCTTTTAGAAATTCAAAAGTTTCAAGCATCGTTGCATGAATATTTCCATTATTTTTTTCAAAGACATATTGAATAGTCTCAAAAAGTCGACGTTGATAGGCTTCAATCATGTCATATTTATCTTGATAATGAGTATAAAAACTACTACGACTAACTTTAGCTAATTTCACAAGTTCAGTCGTTGAAATTTGGTCAAAAGATTTCTCGCCTAAAAGTTGAATCATGGCATCTCGTAATTGAAGTTTTGTACGATCTTTTCTACTGTCATTAGACATTTTAAGGGGGACCTCCGTTCTTTTTAAAATGTAAGTGCTTTATTTGGACAGATTTGAAAATCTGTCCAAAACTGGATGGATAATAATTGTCAAATTTTCTAAAAAGTTTATAATACGTATTGTAACAGTTTTTGGACGTGTTGTCCATAAAGAAAGGGGAAAAGATGTTAAAAAAAGAATGGCAAGCCATTTTAAAGCACAAATTTTTTATTATTGTTATTATCGCTTTGGCACTTGTACCAGCAATTTATAACTATATTTTCTTAGGTTCTATGTGGGATCCTTATGGTAAATTGAATGACTTACCAGTAGCGGTTGTGAATTTGGACAAGACGTCTGAATTGAACGGTAAAAAATTCAAACTTGGTGATGATGTCATTGCTGAAATGAAAAAATCAAAGGATTTAGATTATCATTTTGTTTCGGAGGATAAAGCTTCTAAAGGGATAAAAAAAGGTGATTATTACATGGTTATCACTTTCCCAGAAAATTTTTCAGAAAATGCAACGACTTTAATGAATAAGAAACCAAAAACGGTCCAGTTAGATTATCAAACGACACGTGGTCATAACTATATTTCATCTAAAATGAGCGAAAGTGCGATGAATCAGCTTAAATCAGAGGTTTCTAAGAATATCACAGAAACTTACACCAAAGAAATTTTTGCTAAGCTTGGTGATATGAAGTCAGGAATGAAAGAAGCTTCTGATGGTTCAAATAAATTGGCTGATGGAACTTCTTCAGCATTGAATGGTTCAAAAGAATTAAGTAGTAATTTGAATACTTTATCTTCATCAAGTTTAACTTTTACTGACGGCGCAAATAGTTTGAGTTCAGGCTTAAATAAATATGTATCAGGAGTGAATCAAGCTGCCAATGGGGGAGAACAACTTTCTTCTGGTGCTGACCAATTTGTCAGTGGAACGCAACAATTAGCAGCAGGTACACAAACGCTGGCTGATAAATCAAAAGAGCTGTCAGCAGGAATTTCACAAATTTCTCAAGGGTCAGAAGCGGTGAGTCAATTGCAATCGGGTGTGCAACAACTATCTGAAGGCTTAAGTCAAATGGCTCAAAAAACAACTTTATCCGAAACTCAACAGCAAAAAATTAGTGCTGTACAAAATGGTCTTACTGAATTAAATCAGGAGTTACAAGACAATACGATTGACCCAAATTTGGTTGCCAATATCCAAAAAAACTTGGAAGGTCTTAGAGCTACGGTCACAAATTTA
>ERZ772910.1346-NODE-1346-length-12647-cov-24.282163_pt1 | contig 12647 bp, 9 predicted proteins | sample MGYA00511357_ERZ772910 | MGnify/ENA primary metagenome ERZ772910 (study PRJEB29015, sample SAMEA2738096) | human oral metagenome | biome: human oral; feature: human-associated habitat; material: saliva | place: China | collected 2193 ... | reverse complement strand
CCGCGGTGCTTTACTAGTCTATAACACCTTTTACGCCTTCACCAAATCCTCAGGCACATTTTTTGAGTTAGACCCGTCACACCATTGAGGTCTTTAGGGAGGTTTCAGGAAATAACCTCGCCCGGAACCGTCGCCTCACGCTTCGTCAGAGCCTGCAGGGGGCCACTGACTTCCTGCAGATACTTACGAATCGCGGTGCGTTGCGCCTCCTTCGCGGATTCTTCCTTCGACTCAGGAGCCGTGAAACCCAGCTTGAAGGCATCCCGCTGGCCTGCAGAAGGATATTCTTCACGAGCATTCCACACCAGCGAGAACGACGCCAAAGTATTCAGTTCCTTCGTCGTGGCGGCCTTCGACAGCACATCAGCAACCGTTGCCACACGCGAAGACTCGGCAACACTCACCGAAATCTTCGACTGCGCGCCCGAGGGTAGGTTCAGCGCCTTCTCCGGAGCCAACTGAATATTCAGGTGAATCTGCTGCACCCGCTCATTCTTCAAATCCAGCTCAGCCAGCGCACGGAAACGCTTCAACAGGGACTCATAGTTCTCATCAATCACCACGGCATTCAGACGCAGCTCATCCGCCAGCAGCCCCACCTGGGCGTAGCTCACAGTCGTTCCCAACGCCGCATTAGCGGTCAGCACCTTCAGCCACTGCTCTTCCTGCAGGGTTGCCGAGTCGTTCACACGCAGCGGGCTCACCGGCGCATCCGTCACCGTATGAGCAATGTTCTGCGGGTCATTCGCCAAGTCCACACCACCGTAAGTGACGCTCAGCCGATGCAGAGAACCATACACGGATAGATTCGTCAGCGCCGTAGTAGCCGCCGCCAAATCGGCCTGCGCCGCCTCCGTGAGGGAGAAAGAACCCACCAGACGCAGATCCTGCTCACGACGCCCCTGACCCACATAAATACGCCCCAGCGACTCGATCTTCAGGTAGCGGGTATCAATATTTTCGCGAATCAGACGCTCACGGCGCGCCAGCAGCTTCTCAGTTGAAACCACCACCGCCGCATCCTCACCCAGCACGCCGGTTGCCGCAATCTGTGGCATTGCGGCAAGCACCCCGGCGGCGGCAACCACGCCACCGGTCAGAAGCAGGGAGCGGCGGGGCACCACGAGGCGCCGCGCCTGCCCCACGATAGCCTCTTTAGCGGCATTGACACGGGTAGAGGGGGTCTGAGCAACAGAATCCTCAGCGGCAGAATCCTCAGCAACAGGGTCCTCAGTGGCAATGGATGCCGTCCCAGAAGAGCCCTGAGAGGCCTCTTGAACGGACGTAAGGTGAGAGTTCTCGGGTTCAGAGGTAGGTGAAGAAGACACAGAATCTCCAAAATGAGGGCGAGCGCAGAACCCGCCATAAGTTTGAGGGAGTGAGTCTCTCTAGAATACCGCCCTTACCTATGCATCAGCTGGCTATCTGCCCCCATCTTTCAATGGGCATAAAGAAAACCTATGGGGTGGACTCAGTCCACCCCATAGGTCACAAGCTTCATGAGAGCTCTCAACTCTCACCGCAGTTATTTAGTCGTCCTGCGCAGCAGTAGCGTTCGGAGCCGGGATATTAGCCGACTCAGCAGCCAATTCAGCAATACGAATCTCTCCGGTCGTCGGATCATCGTAGGTCACGTACTCGGTACCGCCAGCCGTAGGCTCGGCGTCCTCATTCACGTGGTTCTCCGCAATCAGGAAGCCGTGCGCACCAAGAATCTTAGCGACGCGGTCAATATCCTGCGGGGTCGGGGTATGATCCACCACTCGACGAATGTACTCGTTAATGCGCTGGTCACTCACGTACGCCTCACCACGGGCAGCACGAGACTGCATGAGCTGGCGAACAACTTCCTGCAGCTGCTCATCGGTCAGACGCATCTTCAAAATAGCCATCACTGCCGCGCGGTCCTGCACCGGAACATCCTTGGGATACCCGACGCTCAGCCAGTCGATTACTCGAGAGATTATGCTCTTATCAGGCATCGAGCCCCTCCTTCGAAGCAGTCATCATATGCAATTTAGTGTTCACGGGATTAGTGGCCTCCACCGGTTACGCCGAAGATATTCCAGCCGAAAGTGTGGTCGATAAAGTCCTTAGCGACCCAGAGAATACCGATGATTACGATTGCTACGATAATAGCAAAAATGCAGGACGCGGCAATCTTCGCCACCGTTCCCGGAGGCTCAATTTCAACGAGCTTACCGTCCGCAGTGTACTCGGTACGACCAGCCAGCAGACGCAGACCCAGCGCATACAGCGCCGGAAGGCCCGCGCCAAAGAACAAACCGGCAATCAGCACCGGAATAACCTTGTTCACAATGTCCATCAGATATTCCACGGCTACGAACCTGCCTTCTCAGTAGCAAGGGTCTGAGCTTCTGCGGATGCGTCAGCGCTGGTGACTGCAGCGCCTTCCTTTTCATCCCAGTCGCCAGTCACGTTCGAGGCGTCAATGTTGTCCTTCTGGGAATGACGCCACATCAGGAAGCAGAAGATCACCAGCAGAGCGAACACGGTCATTTCGCCGACAAACTGGGTGCCGGTCAGAGCGTTCAGGCCGTGACCAATCAGCCAGGTCAGAGCACCCACAATTGCGGCAGCCGGCAGAGTAATCAGCCAAGCAACCACCATGCGACCAGCAACAGACCAGCGAACCTCAGCGCCCTTACGACCCAGGCCACTACCCAGGATCGAGCCGGACGCCACGTGAGTGGTCGACAGAGCCATACCGAAGTGCGAAGAGGTCAGAATAATCGCAGCGGACGCGCCGTCAGCAGCAACGCCCTGCGGGGTGTCCACCTCAACGATACCCTTACCGAGGGTGCGGATAATACGCCAACCACCCAGGTAAGTACCCAGAGCAATAGCGATAGCACAGGAAGCCTTCACCCACAGGGGAATCGCGTCTTCGTTGTTCAGGGTGCCCGAAGCAACCAGAGCCAGGAAGATGACACCCATGGTCTTCTGCGCGTCGTTAGTACCGTGTGCCAGAGACATCAGGGATGCGGTCGCAACCTGTCCCTTGCGGAAACCACCGTGCTTACGGTCGTCAGCCACCGGAGCAGCAATGCGGTAGACCAGCCAGGTGCCGGTTGCCGCCACGATAGCCGCAATGACGGGGGAGAGGACCGCGGGAACAATAATCTTGGACAGAACACCCATCCACTGCACGCCATCAAAGCCGATCGCGACAATAGCCGAACCAATCAGGCCACCAAACAGAGCGTGCGACGAGGAGGAGGGAAGACCCAGAAGCCAGGTCAAAACGTTCCAGAGGATGCCGCCAACCAGGCCGGTAAAGACGATGAGCATCAGTGCCGGACCGTCCGTTGTTACATCGATACGATCCAGGTTCACGATGCCGCTACCGACCGAACGCGCCACCTCAACAGAGAGGAACGCGCCAACGAGGTTCAGGGACGCAGACAGCGCCACGGCAGTCTTAGGCTTCAGCGCACCGGTCGCAATGGAGGTTGCCATCGCATTACCGGTGTCGTGGAAGCCATTCGTAAAGTCGAAGGCGAGCGCGGTAAGCACCACGATCACGAGAATAATGAGTTCTGTAGTCACAAGAAAATTATCTGTCGGTTTTCGTGAAATCTAAAGTATTCCGAATTAACACGAAATAACAGATAAACCCACAGTATTGAGCGGGTTTTCGTGAGGGTTTTATTACAGAGCCCATATTTTAGGGGTGAAACTCCCGATATTCCGCGGAAAAAAGGGTACACCCATCAGAATGTTTAAGTTGGTTTATGTGGCTTATGCGAGAGCGCGGGAGAGAGGGTCGATTATATCCATCAAGAGGCTAAAGTGTGTTCACCAAGTGTTCACTTTCAGGAACCTCCCAGCTTTCTTTTTGTGACACACCTTTATTATTCAGACCTCATTTGGGGCACTAAACCACCCACGCAGGATGCCCCTGTGGGTTTTTACGGCATGAGGCTTTGTTATGGCTTTATCACGAGGCGCCCACACTAATCCACCGCATCACGGCAGCAGATACAACACAGATACGACAAAAGACCTACAACAAAAGACCCCGCATCTTTCGATACGGGGTCTTTCTCAAAAATAAACCGGCGATGACCTACTCTCCCACACCCACAAAAGTGCAGTACCATCGGCGCGAAGAGTCTTAGCTTCTGGGTTCGGAATGGAACCAGGCGTTTCCCTCTTGCTATAATCACCGGAAAGTGGAGGCGAGGGGACTCGAACCCCTAACCCTCTGCTTGCAAAGCAGATGCGCTACCAATTGCGCCACGCCCCCGTCTCAGCGGAAACCACTGTTTAGTTATTTTTCCAAGCCTTTACGACTTCATTGCTCTGATACTTCTTCAAGACCATTACAGTGACACACGAAAGAACAGCAAGAATCAATAATTTCTTCATTATTGCCTTTCATAGTGTGGAGTGGGCGTACCAAGAATCGAACTTGGGACCTCTTCGTTATCAGCGAAGCGCTCTAACCGTCTGAGCTATACGCCCTCCTTCTGCGGAATTTCTTCCGTAGAACGAGATATAACTATACAGGTGTTTGCAGGTAACACCAAATCGAAAAAGCATGTTCTGCATCACACTTCAATGCTGGATTTCTCCCGAACCTGCAGAGCGGGGGCGCACAGGGGCAAGTACATACAGAACGGGCGGCACCGCCTCCACCAGAGACAGCACCGCCCGCACACAAAGCTCAAAAAGCTACAAACTAGGACTCATCGCTCAGAGTCAAGGTCACGCCACCAACCAGCTTCGCAGCCAGGTTGTACAGAATCGCGCCAATCATACCCAGCAGAGTAAAGACCACAGTGTTGACCACAGCAAAAATAGTAGTCACCAGAGCAACCTGACCCAGCGAAATCATCTGCGAAATATCCACAGTGGTCGAACCGGTACCCAAAGAGCTAATCAGCTGGTTCACACCGGCAAACGCGCCAGAAGCCTGCAGGAACAGCCACAGAATCACCGAAGCCACCACAGTCACAATACCCAGAGCAATAGACAGCAGGAAGATCAGCTTAGCAACCGACCACGTATCAACCCTCTGAACCACCAGACGCGCGCGACGAATCTTCGAACGCGGCGCCGGACGCACCAACTGACGACGCGAACCGGTCGGACGCTTAGCGTTTATAGGGCGCTTGCCGGCTGGACGCTTAGCGGTACCGCCAGGACGAGCCTGACCCGAACGCGACTGAGCCGGGCGACGCGCGCCAGCCTTAGCCGCACCCGAAGACTTGGATGCGCCAGCCGACGCCGAACGCTGTGCCGACGCAGGAGAGGAGCTCGCGGGAGTGCTGCTCATTAGTTACCTCCAGTAGCGGTGAGATCGGCAGCTGCCGCTTCACCCTCGTTGTCCGTACCGGGCGCCTCAGAAGACTCCGAAGCCTCGGTGTTCTCAGTGGTTTCATCGTCGCTATCATCCAGCTGACGATCCTGGTTGCGCGCAACACCAATAATAGAATCGCCCTTACCGGGCTTTGCAAAGATAACACCCATAGTATCGCGTCCCTTCGCAGGAACCTCATTCACATTCGAGCGAACGACCTTACCGCTGGCCATAACCACCAGCACCTCGTCCTCTTCATCCACAATGAGGCCACCCACCAGGGCGCCACGATCCTCAACTAGCTTAGCAACCTTAATGCCAAAACCATTACGACCCTGCACGCGGTACTCATCCACGCTCGTACGCTTCGCGTAACCACCCTCAGTGACCACGAAGACGAAGGAGCCCTCAGTAACCACATTCGCAGAAATCAGCTCATCGTCCTCACGGAACTTCATACCGGTCACACCGGAGGTCGAACGACCCATCGGGCGCAGCGACGCATCATCAGCGTGGAAGCGCAGCGACATACCGTTACGCGACACCAGCAGAATATCGTCCTGAGCCGACACGGTGAACGCCGAAACAACCTCATCGCCCTCACGCAGGTTAATCGCAATCAGGCCGGCAGTACGGTTCGTATCGTAATCGCTCAGGCGACTCTTCTTCACCATGCCGCCGCGAGTAGCAAGCACCAGGTACTCAGCATCCTTGTAGCTCTTCAGCTCCATGACCTGAGCAATATGCTCGCCGCCCTGGAACTCCAGCAGGTTCGCAATGTGCTGACCCTTCGCGTCACGACCGGCTTCCTGCAGCTCGTAACCCTTCGCACGGTACACGCGACCCAGGTTCGTGAAGAACAGAATCCAGCTGTGCGTAGTGGTCACAAAGAAGTGCTCCACCACATCATCGCCACGCAGGGAGGCACCCTTAATGCCCTTACCGCCGCGGTGCTGGCTACGGTACTGATCACTGCGGGTGCGCTTAATGTAGCCGCCGCGAGTAATCGTCACCACGACCTCCTCCTCAGGGATGAGGTCTTCCATCGACATGTCGCCGTTGTAGCCGTACATAATCTGGGTGCGACGCTCATCGCCGTAGCGGTTCACGATCTCGCCCAGCTCCTCAGAGATAATCTCGCGCTGGCGAGTCTCCGAAGCAATAATCGCGTTGTACTCAGCGATCATGCGCATCAGCTCATCGTGGCGATCCTGAATCTTCTGACGCTCCAGAGCAGCCAAACGACGCAGCTGCATGTTCAGAATTGCCTGAGCCTGAGCCTCATCAATCTGCAGGAACTCCATCAGGCCGCTACGCGCCTCATCAGCGGTGGGGGAGCGGCGAATCAGGGCAATAACCTCATCCAGAGCATCCAGTGCCTTCAGCAGGCCGCGCAGGATGTGCGCCTCTTCCTCTGCCTGACGCAGACGGTAACGGGTACGACGAACGATAACGTCCATCTGGTGATCCACCCAGTGGCGCACAAACGCATCCAGGGACAGGGTACGCGGCACGCCATCAACAATGGCGAGCATATTCGCGGAGAAGTTCTCCTGCAGCTGGGTGTGCTTGTACAGGTTGTTCAGCACAACCTTCGGGGACGCATCACGCTTGAGCACAATCACCAGACGCTGGCCGGTACGACCCGAAGTCTCATCGCGCAGATCCGCGATGCCGGTGACCTTACCATCCTTGATGAGCTCAGCAATCTTAATCGCCAGGTTATCCGGGTTCGCCTGGTACGGCAGCTCGGTGACCACCAGGCAGGTACGACCGTGGATTTCCTCCACGTTGACCACCGCGCGCATCGTGATGGAGCCACGGCCGGTGCGGTACGCATCTTCAATGCCCTTGGTACCCAGAATCTGTGCACCGGTCGGGAAGTCGGGGCCCTTAATGCGCGCCATCAGCGCATTCAGCAGCTCCTCATTGGTGGCGTGCGGGTTCTTCAGGAACCACTCCACACCCTCGGCAACCTCACGCAGGTTATGCGGCGGGATATTGGTCGCCATACCCACAGCAATACCCGAAGAACCGTTGACCAGCAGGTTCGGGAAGCGCGCGGGCAGAACGGTCGGTTCCAGGGACTTGCCGTCGTAGTTGGGTTGGAAATCAACGGTGTCTTCATTGATGTCACGCACCATCTCAAGGGCAATGGGAGCCATCTTGGTCTCGGTGTATCGAGGCGCTGCAGCACCGTCGTTACCGGGAGAACCGAAGTTACCCTGACCCAGTGCCAACGGGTAACGCATGATCCAGCTCTGAATCAGGCGCACCAGAGTGTCGTAGATAGCGCTATCGCCGTGGGGGTGGAACTGACCCATCACGTCGCCAACCACGCGGGCGCACTTATTGAAGGATCGATCCGGGCGGTAGCCGCCGTCGTACATCGCATAGATCACGCGGCGGTGCACGGGCTTGAGGCCGTCACGTACATCCGGCAGGGCGCGGCCAATAATAACCGCCATTGCGTAGTCCAGGTAGGAACGCTGCATTTCGGTCTGCAGGTCCACCTGTTCAATGTGACCGTGGTGGTCCACGCTTTCAGCGCCACCGTTGCTGACTACGTCAACCTCAGTGGATTTATTCTGCTGTTCTTCGCTCATTACTTTCTCATTCCTCAATGACTCGCTCGGCTATATAGCTCATTTGACATATTCCATACGGGGCATATGCTGTTTCGGGCTAGATATCGAGGAATCGAATGTCCTTTGCGTTCTGCTGGATAAACTCACGGCGAGCCTCAACGTCCTCACCCATCAGAACAGAGAAGATCTGATCAGCCGCTGCTGCATCTTCCATCTTCACCTGCAGCAGGGTACGGCGAGCCGGGTCCATGGTGGTATCCCACAGCTCGGTGTAGTCCATCTCGCCCAGACCCTTGTAACGCTGAATGCCGTTGTCCTTGGGCAGGCGCAGATTCTTCGCCGCGCCACGAGCCAGAGCCTCATCACGCTCAGCATCCGAGTACACGTAGTCGTGCGGAGCGTTCGACCACTTGATGCGGTACAGCGGCGGCTGAGCCAGGTACACATAACCCGCCTCAATCAGCGGACGCATAAAGCGGAAGAGCAGAGTCAACAGCAGAGTCGTAATGTGCTGGCCATCGACGTCCGCATCCGCCATCAGAACAATCTTGTGGTAGCGTGCCTTCTCAATATCGAAGTCATCACCAATGCCGGTACCGAAAGCGGTAATCATCGCCTGAATTTCAGCATTGGACAGAGCACGGTCCAGGCGAGCGCGCTCAACGTTCAGGATCTTACCGCGCAGCGGCAGAATAGCCTGAGTGTTCGGGTCGCGTCCCTGAACAGCCGAACCACCCGCGGAGTCACCCTCCACCAGGTAAATCTCAGAGATCGACGGATCCTTCGAGGAGCAGTCCTTGAGCTTACCGGGCATGGAGCTGGTCTCCAGCAGGCCCTTACGTCGGGTCGTCTCGCGTGCCTTACGGGCAGCAATACGCGCCTGAGCAGCAGTGATAGCACGGCGCACAATATCCTTCGCCACCGCGGGGTTACGACCGAACCAGTCGCTAAGGTGATCGTTAACCTCACGCTGGGTGAAGGATTTAGCCTCCGAGTTGCCCAGCTTAGTCTTGGTCTGGCCCTCGAACTGCGGCTCGGAAATCTTAATCGAAATCACCGCGGTCAGGCCCTCACGCACGTCTTCACCGGTGAGGTTATCGTCTTTATCGCGCAACAGCTTGTTCTCACGCGCATAACGGTTCACCAGCGAGGTCAGAGCGGCACGGAAACCCTCTTCGTGAGTACCACCCTCGTGGGTGTTAATCGTGTTCGCGTACGAGTAGACGGACTCCTTGTACGCGCCGGTCCACTGCATCGCAACTTCCAGGCTCATGTTACGGTCGGTGTCTTCGGATTCGAAGGAGATAATCTCCTCGTTCACGATGGTCTTCGCGCCTGCGTTGAGGAAGTGTACGTAGTCGAACAGGCCGTTGTCGTAACGGTAGGTGACAGTGGTGAAACCGTCAGCGTTCGCGCGCACGCGGTTGAGGACGTTCTTCTCGCCATCTTCGGTGACCTCGTCACCAACGAACTTCTCACGCTCATCGGTGAGTGTGATGGTCAGGCCCTTGTTCAGGAACGCCATCTGCTGGAAACGCGCACGCAGAGTCTCAAAGTCGAACTCGACGGTCTCGAAAATCTCCGGGTCCGGGTAGAACGTCTGGATCGTACCGGTCTTATCGGAGGGCTCACCCCTACGTAGGGGACCATCCGGCACACCACCGTTAGAGAAGGAAATATGCCATGCGTAGCCCTGGCGGTGCACCTCAGTAATCACGCGGGTCGACAGCGCGTTCACCACGGAGATACCCACACCGTGCAGACCACCGGAGACCGAGTAGCCGCCGCCGCCAAACTTACCGCCAGCGTGCAGCACGGTCATGACTACCTCAACGGTGGACTTGTGCTCGGTGGGGTGCTCATCCACGGGAATACCGCGGCCGTCGTCCTCTACGCGAACACCACCATCAGCCTGAATGGTCACGTCAATCTTGGAGGCATAACCGGCGAGCGCTTCGTCAACCGAGTTATCTACGACCTCGTAGACCAGGTGGTGCAGACCGCGCTCAGTGGTCGAGCCAATGTACATGCCGGGGCGCTTGCGAACCGCTTCCAGACCTTCCAGCACGGTAATATCGGATGCACCGTATTCATGCTGCTGTTCAGATGCATTCTGTTCAGATGCCACGAGGCAGAACTCCTTGAGTAGATGATGCAACCGACGAAGAAAAGTTACGGGTAGCCAAGAACGCCTCACAGAGGGCACAAGAAAGTGCCTGCACAACCCGCGCTGCCGGTGGTACCCATAGGTGGGCACACTTTACGCATTTTTTCTTTTATTTTACCGAGCAAGAGAGCATAAAACCATCTGCATGCGTCATTTATTGAGCTTTTTGAAGGCTTATCACCCGCTCAAAAGCCCGCAAAGGCGGTTTAGCGTGGTTCAACCCCCTCATGAGGTAGGGGATACGGTTCACCACCTCGTAGAGTTTGCCGGCGATTCTGAAGCTTTCATGAGGTGCAGAAAAGGGGCACGTTTTATGCAATGTGCCCCGGATCCTAGGTTTCTGCCGGCTCTGACGCGCTGCACCTACCCGTAGGTGTCACGCACGCCGCGCATGCCGGTGGCGCGCCGGTAGCCTCGCTGATTCCAGCGCCCATTATTCGGGCCCAGCACGCGAACCTGAGCTACGACACCTTCACCCAGTTCGCGACGGAATAGCTCAATGAGGTGCCCGTGCATCAGGCGCAACTGAGTCGTCCAGGCGGTAGAGTCGCACTGGACTTCAACAATGGAGTTTTCGAACCGGATGGGGCGGGTGTGCGCCGCAATTTCAGGGCCCACCAGCTCAGCCCAGCGAGCCAGCACGCTAGAGACTGCCACGGGCTCTTTCCAGCCGCGAGAACGAATCAGAGCACTGACGATGCCACCGAGGGGCTTGGGGTCGCGAGAGCTCTCTCCGGGGCCGCTATACCCACCCATGACGCGGGGGTCCCAACCCTGCGCTCGCCGCGATTTCTTCTTCGAAGCGGTGCCGGACATGACTGTACCAAAATCGCGCATGATTTTATTCGCCGAGAAGGCGTTCAGGGGCGTCTCACCGCGCTCTTGAGCTGCCACTCGCATACGGGTCAGCAGGGCGGAGGGGGCGTCCACCTCGTCACGGTAGAACTCGCCTACGCCGTCCACCTCGCGCGGGTTGTGAGGCTCCGCAAACTGCGGTTCCGTAAATTCAGGTTCCACGAATTCATCGAATGTTTCACGTGAAACATGGTTTTGGGGGCGGGTGCGGTTACTCATCGCCGCCACCTTGTGCGTGCGCAGAAGCGGTCGAGCTCGACTGCCCCGCAGAGTCAGTGACAAGGTCGGTGGCAGGGGCAGGGGCAGGCTGCACATACTCGGCGTGCCCCGCCGTCACCGACACCAGGCGGTAGTCGCCCAACTCCTCCGGAATATCACTGAGTACCGCGCAGGTAATCAGCACCTGCTCCGCATCAGCAACCATCGCACCCAGGCGGTGGCGGCGCGCAGAATCAAGCTCCGCGAACACATCATCAAGAATCAGAATCGGCGAAGAACCCGCCGAGGAATCATCCTCAACATGCACAAACCAGGACGCCAATTTCAGCGCCAGAGCAAAAGACCAGCTCTCGCCGTGCGAGGCAAAATGCTTCACCGGCATACCACCGAGCAGCAGGGTAATATCCTCACGATGCGGGCCCACCAGGGTCACGCCACGCTCAATCTCATCACGTCGACGCTCCGCAAAACCACGCATCAAAGCCTCCTTGAGGTCCTCAATGCGCATCAGCGCCGCATGCTCAATCGAGCGCTCGCCCATGCTCGAAAAAACAGTCGACTCATAGTTGAAACCGACCTCTTTAGAGCCGTCCGTCAGCCCCGCGTAGGCGCGGCGAAGCTGCGGCAAAAAACGCTGTAGCAGGCGAAAACGCGCAGAAAGCAGCTGGGCACCCAGAGTCGACAGCTGCTCATCCCACACCAAGAGTGTACTCAAAGCGTTTTCGTCCCGCGCCTTACGCTGCATGGATTTCAGCAGCGAATTACGCTGCCGCAAAATCCGCTCATACTCGCTACGGTAGCCAGCAACCACCGGACGCAAAGAGACAGCCAGATCATCCACAAAACGACGACGACCCGCAGGGTCCCCCTTCACCAGCTGAAGGTCCTCCGGGGAGAACAACACCGTGCGGGCAATACCCAGCGCCTCCTTGGCACGCACCGGCGCGGCACGATTAATGCGCACCCGGTTACTCTGCCCCGGAGCAATCTCAAACTCGGTCACCGTCTGCTGCGAACCGCGCACCGTACGGGTGCGAATATAGGCGCGGGAAGCGCCCATCCGCACCAGCGGCCCGTCATGGCTCACGCGGTGCGAAGATAGCGACGCCGCATAGTCGATTGCCTCAACAATATTGGTTTTCCCCACACCGTTCGAGCCCAGAAACACCGTAACTCCCGCCGAAAGAGGCAGGCTCAGCAGAGCGTAGGTGCGGTAATCCAACAACGAAATATGGTCGATATACACCGGAAGCTCCTTTCGCACGGTTCGGTTGGGGGATGGGCACAGGCGGCCAGAAAGCACAGCCCCGCGGACTTCCCTGGACAGAGCTTTGGGAGGCGCGCGGGGCGGTGAGCTACTAGTTCGACGGCAGGCGAACCGGCATCAGCAGGTAACGGTAGTTGCGGTCATCTTCAGCCAGAGGCTCGTTCTGACCAGAAATCACGGCGGGCTTCGGCGCATCGGTGAAGGAGAAACGAACGAACTCAGTAC
>ERZ772910.1343-NODE-1343-length-12651-cov-3.841299_pt1 | contig 12651 bp, 13 predicted proteins | sample MGYA00511357_ERZ772910 | MGnify/ENA primary metagenome ERZ772910 (study PRJEB29015, sample SAMEA2738096) | human oral metagenome | biome: human oral; feature: human-associated habitat; material: saliva | place: China | collected 2193 ... | reverse complement strand
CCCGGTTCTGGGCGCTTGTCTGTCTGGCCGTTGTCGTGGTGGGAATCGTCTCGGTCTTGGTATGGCGGGCCTGGCGGAAGTGGAAGCGCGGTGTGCGTGGCGGGAAAAAACGTGGTGATAGAGTTGCCAAGAAAGCCGCTTCACGCAAGGAGATAGCTGTCCTTGGTATCAAAGATGTACAAGCGAGCGCTGACCGTCTGGGGGTGGTGGGTGGTCCTGGTCTGCCGGTTGGGCGCATGGTTGCCGGGGATGTTCCCTTGTATTCGAACTGGGAGTTCGTCTCTGTGATGATCGCCGGGCCGCGCACCGGCAAAACCACGGCGTGGTTGGTGCCCAGGATTTATGCGGCCCCTGGGGCTGTTGTTGCCACCTCGAACAAACGTGATTTGGTAGACATTACGCGGCAGGATCGTGAGCAGGTGGGCAGAGCCTGGGTATTTGATCCTCAAGGGATCGCGGACGAGGCACAAACGTGGTGGTGGAACATCCTCGAAACTGTCACTTCTCCCGTAGAGGCTGTGAGCCTCGCTGAGGTGTTTATCGATTCCCAGCGGGATCCCAACGCGCAAAAGAACGCGTTTTTTGATGGTGCGTCGAAGGATCTTCTCGCGGTCTTGCTCCTTGCTGCAGCAGCGGGGAACCATGACATCAGGATCGTTCACGAGTGGCTTGCTCGTTCCTTCGATGATGAGCCGGTGAGGATTCTGGAGCGGGCAGGTTATTCCCTCAGTGCGGTCACGTTGCGCGCGACCATGGATTTGCCGGCTGAAACGCGCGGGGGCGTGTATGGGGGAGCATCACAGACGATGAGTTTCATCCTTAATGATGCTGCCACCCGTTGGGTGCTTCCCACTAAGGGTGCCGAACAGTTTCACCCCGCTGCTTTTGTGCGCAGCACAGACACCTTGTATTGCTTGAGCCAGGAAGGTCGAGGCAGTGCCGCTCCAATTGTCACGGCGCTGACTGTTGCTGTCATTGAGGCGGCGCTCACGTACGCAAAAACGTGGTGCTCTGGCCGCTTGGATCAACCCATGTTTGTTGCCCTTGACGAGGCAGCGAACGTGTGTCGGTGGAGAGAATTACCCGACCTGTATTCACACTTTGGGTCGCGCGGAATTGTCGTAGACACTCTCCTACAGTCCTGGAGCCAAGGCGTAAGCGTCTGGGGCGAGCCAGGAATGAACAAGCTTTGGTCGAGTGCAAACGTGAAAGCCTACGGGGGCGGGGTCAGCGAAGAACGTTTTCTCCAGTCCCTGTCCTCCCTGATCGGTGTGGAGTACGTCGACGCGATCCAAACGACGACAAGTTCGACAGGGGCTTCCCGGTCCGTTTCTCATAAGAGCAGCCAACGGCCTATTGCTGCGGTCTCCGACCTCATGTCCTTACCCGCGAATCGTGCCTGGATCTTCGCGTCGGGCGCGCCAGCGGTATACGTGCGTACCGTCCCCTACTGGCAAACCACACGCTAAGGAGTCCTCATGTCCGACATCAACCAGATTTCGAGGTCTATGAGCACTGAGGTCATTAACATGATCCGTGTCGCTGTCGCCTTGACTCGTCTGATTATGCACCGCCTCGAACAAGAAGCACGGGCGCGTGCTGCCAGCGAGCGTGCCTTTGCTGACCGTATTCGCGCAATGCGCGACCAACAACTCATCCTGGCACGCCCGGCGTTTCGTGAGGCGCTGCGCAAGGAGGACTGGTGGACGAAAACACCCCCCGAGACCATCGCGCGCGTGACGGCCTCGGCTGTGGCCTTAGAACGCTATGACCTAGACGCGGCCGCTGTCGCGGGACAGTACAGGGCTATTGAAGCTGCCCGAGCCCAGAAAGCCCGTGAGGAAGCCGAGGTAGCAGCAGCTGAACAGCGACGTGCCCAGAGCGAAGAAGCGGCCCGACGGGCCGAAGAAAGACGGCGGATGAGCGAGCGTGAATACGAGCGCGCCCAATACGCCCGCGACAGCGCTGATCTGATGCGCCCACTCGCGGTCGATGGGATGACTGTTCTCGCGGCTACGGCTGCCGTCGAATCGGGTCAGTGGCGCACCTTTATCCCCGAAGGAACGGAGGACATCTCTGACGTCCGTGAGGTCTTTGAGGACCTGAAGGCAGCCCGCAACGACCCGACGAAGGGACAGGTAGATGAGGTAGAAATGGAGAACTCTGAAACCCACGCCAAGTCCCTCGATGTGGCAGTGGACCGGGTGGCATGGGATAAAAGAATGGAAGAAGCAGGGGTGAACGAGGAAACCCGCAGTGCTCTTGTCGTAGCTTCCATGGGCTTCACCAACCCTGGAGTGGTTTCACAGGCCAGTGCGCCGTCGACGGCTGTGCCGCCCGTGACGACTCAGGTCAACGAAGTGGTCCTCACGAGGTGATTACGCGGTGGTGGCCCGAACTCGGTGGGTGGGTTCGGGCCACCACCACGTCTACGACTGCATGACTAGGGGGCGGTACTCGCTCCAGCTGGGAGTGGATCGACGGGGAGAATCCGGCCCGCGTGGGGTGCGGACTCGGGGCGATGCTCGCCGCCTCTGTGCCCACCGTCGTTTGGCTGGCAGCCCTTGAACGGACCGTTTTCGGCCATGAGGCGGTCCATGATGGGGAACAGGTAATGGGTGGTCCACTGAGCCATGGCCACCGGTTCCTCGCTCATCCTCATTGCCTCCCAGGCGTGCCATAAGGCGGTTAGGTAGAACACGGCTTCGGCGTGTGCCCACCATTGAGAACACCATGTGAGGCCGTGCCCGAGGGATCGGTCGTAGATCTTGGCGAGGAACTCTTCGACGAAGGCGTCGAGGGTGGGATAGACCGTATTGGTTTGCTGGCCCTGGCTTTGCTGGTGCTGGTCGGTCATAGTGCCCACCCCTGACTCGGAGAGGGCGTAGTGGATTGAGTGGGGTCCTGGGAGGTGATCAGATCGACGCGCGCGGGTGAGAGTTGTCGTGGAGGGCCGCCGAAGATGTCCTGTGGAATCGTCTGCGCACTGGGCACCATGATTGCATCCTCCTGTGTCCTCGAATCACTTACCGTGTCCTGGTTGTGTTCGACCTCAATGTCAATGTCTTCTTGTTCGAGGTCAGACATACTGCCGTGCCAGCATGCTCGTTCTATCGCCTCGGCATGGGAATATAGGGCTGTTTCTTTCTTGATGGCGTCCCAGGCATCCTCGAGATGCTCGCCGAGATCCATCACGTAGGCGTGAAGGTGTTTGGCGTTCACACCCAGGTCTGATGCAATTCCTCGAAACGCTGGACTTAGGTTGCGTTGCGCAGGAGGTGCGTTGTGGATACGGACCCTGTCATCACCCATCTGCACCCATAGGGACGCGTCTTTGTCCATGCAGACCTTCAATGCGTCGTTCTTGGCTCGCTCGTACACCACGGCTACACTGTTTGCATCTGCTTCCACGTGGACGGGGCTCTTTTTGACAAATGAGCGCATTCGGATCCCCGTGACCTCCATGCGTTCCACGGGAGCTGTAAGTGTACTCTCAGCGATCTGCTTGCGCGCTTGCCTCGTGTTTGTTTGCGCGGCGATGCTGGCGTACCTCAGGTACTCGGCCGCAGCAACGGGGTCATTGATGGTTCTCGGGGGAACTCCCTCGGCGTCGAAACAATCAACCGAGTGCACAGCGCCGTCGCGGACATAGACATTGAGAAACACGCCGTCGAATGCGACGTACATGTCAAACATAACCGTGCCCGTCTGTGGGTTCACGATGGGGTCGTTAGTACCTACTATCGGCTCCGATTCCTTGAGATGCAATGTGTCCAGGAGTGCGCGTCCTGCGCGGATCTGTGCATCAACATCCATGGTGTCCTCCATCCACGTGCTCGGTCACCCCACAGTGGGGTGGACTCGCATAGACCGTGCAGGGGGACGCGCACACTCGACTAGAGGGTCCGGCCTGTGTCCCTGTGCAGTGGTTGGGGGATTGGTGCATCACCTCGCGGCGTGTCTTGAGAAGGAGGGCGGACAGGGTTGAATGCGTGGCTGACGAGGCGCTGGATGGCCTGCGCCTGGCGCGCCGCCTCATCTACCGAGGCATCGGGCCCGTTGGCCGGGCCATTATCTTGGACGCGAGCGTCGCACTGCTGCCTGCGTGGGGTGCGGAAGGAACCAAAAGCGATGCTGGCAATCCCAAACGCACGCTGCATCTCATCGGTCGGAGCTGAGGGTCGCGTGTGGACATGGGACGTATACGCGAAGAACTCTTCTGCGTCGCGGCGAATTGCTCGTGCCGTGTACAACTGCTCGGAGGCCTCGTGCAGGCGCGCGATGTCTTCGACGAGGGCAGCGATTTCGGCGTGTAATGCGATGAGTGCACCTTGCGGCGTCGCTCCCAAACCGGCCATGAGCGTCGCCTCGCATACTGCTCGCGCACTCGAATGAGTAACTCGTTTCTCGGTCGGCCGGGTTTTGAGCTGCGCGCAGCGTCCGACTTGTACAGCGGCGCGCTCGAGCATGCCGCGGCCCCCTGTTGTGCGCGCTGTGATCGCCTGGGCGTGCAGAAGCCCGGCGATGTCAGCGGCGGCGTTCGCGAGTCCCACGTGGTCGGTGGGGGAGAGGCGATCGAGGTGCGTGCGGAAGTGCTCGAGGGCACGGATACGGTCCTCCCACAGCGGCCCATCGTAGGGCGCCCGCTTCGGGTAGTGGCCCTTCCAGGCTTCCACGGCCTCGTGGGCGCTTGAGGGAGTATCCACCCAGCGTGTGCGCAGCTGAGTCAGCGTCAGGTCGCGGGCGATTCTGCCGCCGCCCCACCACCTGGTCTGCTGACCATCTTCGGTGCGCAGAGCAGCGGAATACCCGACCACGATGTCAGTGCGGCCGCGCGCAAATCTGGGATGCAGACGCACCCCGAGGCGACGAGCTCGACGCACGAAATCGGCCTCACTCGCTGCGGCGGTTGCTGCTGCGCGCAAACGTTCTTCAAGGACGGCGCGATCTGTGCGCGAGGCGCCCGCGCGCTTCGCGGCGTTTTGTGCAGCCGCGCTATCGCATCGTGAACCGCGTCCGTGCTCGCGTGACTCCACAACGAGGAGTCCGTATCGGTGCTCGAGCGTGTTGCAGGCGCGCTGCGCGCGTTTCTGGTCGTACCACGGGCTCCACTTCGTGCCATCCTCACGCACGATGTTCGCTGCGATATGGATGTGGTCGCCGCCGTTTTTCGCGCTCCCATGGTGAATGGCGACCCACCGGCATGGTGCTTTTCCGTCTGACCCCGTGAAGCCCATCTCGTCCATGAAGTCTGAGGCGATTCGTCCCCAGACCTCATCCCCCAAGGCGGCTTCTTCTGGTGATAGGGATAGTGAGCAGTGCCAAACGTGGTTGGCTTCAACATCGCCGTTCCATTCCACGGTGCCCGTCGATGGGTTGAACGTGCGGGTTTTGCCAGTTGGATACGTGCCCGTCTCGTTCATAAATGAATCAAGGTATCGAGCCATCTCATGTGCCTGCGACAGTGACAGGCTCTCCCAATCTGCCCACTTCATTGTGATAGCCAGTGAGCCGCCTACGACGTGCGGGTTTTCGTGCTCATTGGCTCGCCCTGGTCCAACCAGGTAGCGCATGAGTCCCCCGGTATCTCCACCTGTTACGATGTTCGGAATCATCGTCCCACGCTCGCCAACATGTCATTGATGCGAGTCAGCGTCGTAGCAAGACTGCGCACCGTCGAACCAAACTCTTCCGGAACCTCACGCATCGTGTTGGCATGGTGGGCAACTTGGTTAACGTTTGTCATCGCGCCCTCGAGCTGGCGTCGGTATACGCGCAGCAGCTCGACAAGCTCGGCGTTAGACTGATCGGCACTTCCGTCAATGGTGACCGGATGTAGCGCTCCATCGACAAGATAACGCGAAATGGACACACCTCGGATCTTCGCGCCCTCTTCGATGAGAGCCCTCTCTGAGCTGGTCACGTTCACGCTCATGCGTTCGCGCGTTATTCCTCGCACCGAACGCCTGGAAGACCTGCGAGATCCACGAGCGCGCAACGCATCGGCACAAGCCGTTGCATCCTTGCTCATAATCTCGCCTCCACAACCGTATTCATTGCCCAGCGCAGCGATCCTTCGGACCACACCTCTAGTGTGCCACGCGACGACTAGAATGTCGCGGAAAAGCTCAATAATGCATGCATTATTGTACAGCTTGCTACCGCGAATCTTTCTTCGTGAGACACAGCGCAGACCGCGCATGACAACGCAAGGACACAACCTCGACGTTCGCACCCGTGAACTCAGCCCAGTTTCTTCGTTCCGGGCGGACCGCGAATGCGGTTCGTCCGGGCCCTCGACGCTCACGCTCCGCGCTCTTTCTAACCGATCTTTGCGTGCTTTCTGCGCTGCTTCGTGGGCTTTGCTTAGCGCACTCGTTCTCCTCGCACAGCGCCACCGAGCAAACAAGACGCTGGGAGATAACACTGGCCTGACGTGCTCATGTCGTTTGGGTTTGGTTGGGGTGGGGTCGCGCCCCCAATGGAGGGGGCACGACTGCGCCACGTCGCACCGCTCATTCGTCCGGCCTGCAGGAGCTTTCTCGCGTCCTTATCTTCCTTGTGCGCGCACGCTGGTACGACACTTGTACCAGGCACCACACCCGGTGGTGCCATGAATCGAAGGGACGCATATGGATCCTCTACACAAGTTGCTCAAGCAAGACGAAGAGCGGGAGGTAGTGGTTCGTGCACTCGGCGACGCTCATCACGCCCTCGACGAAGCGATCTCGGCCTATCGCACCGCATTCAAGGCAGCCACCTCAATTGGCTGGTCGAAAGCGGACCTAACTCGCGCAGGGTTCCCCGACCCAACCCGTCTTCCAAAAGTAGCTACCCGACCCACCGGCACTGAGGACTGAGGGCACTATTTGGCTGCAAAGCGCCCGGCCCCACGTGTAGGGCCGGGCGCTTGACGGCGTGGTGTTAACTGGTTTTGCGAGCGGGATGCCAGGTCATTCCTTGCCAGTATGGGGTGTCCAACCGTACTTCCTCGACGACGCCGCCGGCGTCGGGTGCGTGCAGCATGATGGGATGCCCGTCGTTATCAGTGCCCGCGTAGAAGCCGATGTGGTGGATGTCATCGGTTCCTTGGTAGCTAAAGCCGATCATGTCTCCTGGTGTGAGGTCGGAGCGTGCGATGGAGGTGACTTGCGTGCTGTTGATGAGTTCGTGGGCGCTGCGGGCGTTCACGAATGGTTGGCCGAGTTCTTGGAAGGTCAGGACGATGAGGCCTGAGCAGTCCACGCCTGCAGTCGTCGCGCCGCCCCAGACGTAGGGAGTGCCCAAGTGGGAACGTGCCTGAGCGAGTGTGCTGCCGTCGCCATTGCCGAGAGCTGGTGCGGGTCCGACCGTCTGGAATTGCGCGATCGCAGCGCGAATGGATGTGACGTAGCCTTGTGTTTCCTCGTAGGGTGGAATTCCGCCATACTCTTTAACGGCACCGGGTCCCGCGTTGTAGGCGGCCAGGGTCAGGTCAAGTAGATCCCCGCTGACGATGCCGTCGGCCTTCCAAGCCTTGATCTGCTCAGCAAGGTCACACATGTAGTGTCCCTGGCTTATGATGGAGTCCGCGCCGTTGGTGATGTCAGCTCGCCCGTCCCCGTCGCCGTCTTTGCCATGTGTTGCCCACGTTGCAGGCATGAACTGGCTGATGCCTGTCGCTCCTGCGGGGCTGGTGATCGTGGGATCCCAGGTGTGCGCGGATTCGTGATCCGCTTGAGCCGCGATCACCGAGGGAGTTAGGACGTCGCACAACTGTCCCGCTTGCCATACGTACTGCTGGTACTGGTCGGGCACGCTTGTTACCTTTCCCGACGACTTTGACTCATTGGATGAATCATCGCCAGCAATGACGACAATAAACATGACAAGCGCCACTGGGGGCACCAGAATCGCCGCCCCCAACGCGCCTAGAGCTTTCTTCACCATTGGCCCCCAACAATCCTGGTCGCGCGGTCTATCACGCCCTATTCGTAGGCGTGTTGGCGCACAGCACCAGTGCGATGCTGGACACGCGTATTAGAGCGTTGGGCCGCTCCCGAGTCCCTGGGTGGGAGGCAATGACCGACCCGTTGTTGGGGGTTGTGAAGAACTCGGGCGCACGGTCGGGAACGCTGTGTGTACGATCGTGAAGGCTTTGCGCGCCTCCGCTACCTGCGCGTCTTGACCATCGCCTGGGGCGGTGCGCTGCGGTGTGACCGCCGCGCCCTCGGTGCGTGTAGGCTGTCCGACCCCTGTGTGCGACAGGGCGCGGGTGGTGCGTTGCCGATTGGTTTCCTGACGTCGACGCTCTAGCGCGTCACGCCGATTCGCTTGCATTGTCCACCAGCCGTGAGACGGAGGATCTGCGTGCGCGACGAGCAGGTCGGGGGTTTCTGTGATCTCTAACGCGTATTCCCATTGGCCGAGCAAGGCGCGCGAGAATGCCGATGCCGCCACGTCGGCTGTCCACATGAGTGGGTCTGATGCCTGCGATGTGTGCACAAGGCGCGCCTGACGGTGCAATGCGGCGCATTGACGGCCTTGTCGAAGTCGTGCAAACAGAGTCAGATCTGCCTTCATAACGCGCTCATCCTCGACGCGTTTGCCACGCCTATCGATCTTGTTGACCGCGTCGGTAACCACGAGCGTTGTGCGCTTGGTGTCCTCAAACAGCTTAAGCGCGGCCTCCATCGCCCGGTGCCGTGCCTGAACCACTCGTGTCCTTGCCCTGCTTAATGAGGTCTTCGCGAGCCTGATCCATGCTGGCAATCCCGACGCGTACCGTGCAGTATTCGCCGACCAGCGCGGCCATGTCGACAAAGGCCACGCGTCCTTCCGGGGTCTTCAACGCCTGTGTCGTGTGCCAGTAATTCCCTGATTCATTGAAGATAGTGCGCGACACCTCCCGCATTGCCTCCCGTAGTTCACCAGCGCGCTCCCTGACCTCGGCTGCGTCGTCGCCGTTAACCTGCACAGCGGTCATCACGTAGTACTGCGCTTCATAGGGCGCGGCATCAGAAGACACCTTGAACGTCACGGTACGGATCGACTCATCCATGAAAATTGCGCGTGGCTCGGCACTCAATGCGTCCTGGAACGCGTCCCGGCTCATGGCTTGTCTGAACTCCCTCATGAAGGGAACACTAACAGGTAGACACCCGCGCTCCGACCATGTACAATCGGTGACGTAGACAGGGTTGGACCGCATCGCGTTTCCTTGAGAGCGTGACGAGCGCCTCCTGATCGGCGGGAGCCCAAGAATGAATAGCCTTCGTGGCGGCTCACCAATGGTCGGTCTGCAGCACGCACCCCGCTTCGGCGGGGTTTTGTGTATCACCTTGCTTCCGTGGACATCTCCAGTGGCATACGCGGATTGATTGCCAGCATTGCTGGCATTGCTGGCGTTGCTGGTATGACCGGCGCGGCTGGTGATTCCAGCATATGCGAGTGTGGCAACCCCGAACAGTACGCGTGTCCGGGGTTGCCGACAGGGGGTCAGTTGGTCGAAGACCTGCCCCGGGTGAGGGAATCGAGGGCCGGGAAAGGCTGGCCATTCTTCTTTTCTGCGCGAGCGAGTTTTTCTGCGAGGGCGTGCGATACCCACTCCTCGAAGGAGGCGGGAGCCTTGCTTCCACGTTGGAGGCGCTCAGCCATGAACGCTGCCCGGCATCTGCCCAGGAGATCCGCATCTACTCGGGCGGTCACCTTGCGCACACCTCCTGCCGGTGCGGGTAGGGATTGTTTGGGACGTGGGGCCTGGGAGGTCGCGTTCTGTTGTGGCTTGGGGGTGGAAGCCTCGGTGGCTGTGACAGGCTTCATGAGGGCGTCTGTTGCGCTGGGGAAGCCGACGACAATGGGGGTGGGACGGCGGTTCATTGGTCGAATCCTCCCATGGTGGACAAGATGGTGTCCAGGTGCGTGTCGTAGAGGTCGATAAGTGCTGTGGGTGCGCCGGGGTACTCGTCGAGCCCGCATCGTGCTTCAGCGGCGTCCGAGATGACGACTCGGCGGGGGATCGGCGGTGTCAGGAGAGGTAAGTCCTGAGTGGCGCACGCAGCCTCGACAACGCCCAACCAGTGCGCTCCGGCGATGGTGCCCGCCTCGTGAAGGTTCACGAGGACCCCCGCGACCGTCAGCGCAGGATTGAGGTATCGGCGGGCTGCGCTGATCGTTTCCAGGAGCGAGGCCAGGCCCGTCGTCGACATGAGTTTGGATTGGGTGACGATAACGACGCCATCAGCGACTGCGAGAGCGTTGGAGGTGAGTAGGTCCAGGGAAGGGGCGCAGTCGATGAGGCACACGTCGAAATCCTCTGTAACGAGAGCGAGTTGCTCGCTAAGGCGCGCTTCTCGGCCTGGGCCTGCGATGACTAGCTCATTGCGTACGCCCGCGAGAGCGTCACCGCCTGCTGGGACCAAGTGGACTCGATCCCAGACAGTGGAGACCACGACGTCAGGGACCGTCAGGTCTGAGTGCTGGGACAAGGCGTGTGCGAGGCCCGCCTGGCCGTCCTCCAATGGTTGAGCTGACAGTGCGACGGATATGTTGGATTGGGGATCGAGGTCCACCACGAGGGTCCGTAAGCCCCGTCGCTGGAGGGCGCGTGCCAGGTGGAACGTGGTTGTGGTCTTCCCGACCCCGCCTTTTTGGTTCGTGATCGCCAAAGTAATCATGAGTGGGTTTCCTTTCGTGAAACGGATTGATTGTGTTGGGTATTCAGGACTGTTGCTGCCAGCAGTGCCAGCAATGCTGGTTGTGCTGGCGTTACCAGCCGTGCTGGCATCGTGAGGTGGGGTCATAGTGGCCTCGGTGACGCAGGGAGGGCAGCGGCATCGCGAGCGGCGATGAGTGCAGACTCAGGGGGTTCCGCGTAGCGCTGCGTCGTTTCAACGCTCGCGTGCCCCAGAAGACGTTGGGTGATGAGGAGGTCACGTTCCGCTTGATAGACGCGCGTCGCATATCGATGCCGCAGGGCATGGAGCGTCCAATGTCCAGGCAACGCGTCAGCGGCAAGTTTTGAGACATGCATGGGGGAGAGGTGCCCATTGTCTTGGCCGGGAAAAGCCCATCCGCCGCCCATACGGCACGCTGTAGTTACTGCTTGTGCTGTCTCTGGGTGCAGTGGGACGATGCGTTCACGGCCGCCTTTACCCAGCACAATGAGGGAGGTGCCCGAGCGGTCGGAGACGAGGTCTTGTGCGTGGACGCGAGCGACTTCGCCAGCGCGTAGTCCGGCGGTTGCTGCGAGCATCAAGATCAGTTCGACACGCTTATCGCCGTTGACCTGGGCGCGGCGGATCGCGGTGGCCAATACATCCTCTCCGATTGGGCGTGGGACCCCGGGGCGGCGGCGCACTGTCGGCAGGTCCGCGGCGGGGTTCGCGGTCAGGCCGTAGCGGGGTGTGTACCACCGGTAGAACAGGCGGATCGAGCAGTAGTAGGAGTATCGGGTCTCACTGGTCCAAGACTGCGCCGCCAACCAATCCATGAGGCTCACTTCCTGGACTTCGCCTGGATCAACCGTCAGTCCGCGTGCTACAAGGCGCATATGCCGCACCCGAAGCAGCACCGTTCGATTACTCCTACCACCGGCGATGAGGAAGGCCTCCCAGCGGTCCAGCGGTTCAACCCAGCCCGCAGGTACGGGCAACGTCAACGCGTGAATTTCCATACGAACACACCACCGCAGAGGAGCAATCCACGCTGGGTGACTCGCTCTGCTCAGACAACTGGCACTGCCAGGTGTGCCGGTGGGGCCAGCATAACCGGCGTTGCTGGCAATGCTGGTAAAAAAAGATGCAACAACAGAAATCGTTGCGATACCAACGATAAAGTCTGGGGTGACCCGAGGTTGCAGGTTCGAGTCCTGTCGGAGGCGCCAGCTTGTGATGCGGGTGCTCGCCACGAATCGTCGTTGTTGGTCGTTATGTGGCCGCCCGAACCGGGGAAGCGTGGCATAATGGGGGGAGCCGAACAGTTGCAGCTGTTCGACTCCCCGGTTTCCGGGATGGTCTTAGCTACCCATCAGGGTGCTCAGCAGGAATGCAATCGCCCAGATCAGCTGCGGCAGTGTCGTGATCACTGCTACGGCGATCTGGGCTTTCTGCTTCTCGTCTAGGCCTCGCCGCCGTCGAGGCTGACGATGGTCTTTAGCCATTGCCCAGTCACCTCCTCTCAACGGAACCGCTCCCCGGCAGGAATACAGGTGTCCCGGGGTGGCGCCGTGGAGGCAGCCCTATCGTCCCACTGGGAACAGTCATTTCCGGTAGGGGCGTGAGGTCGCGCGATAGAGACATATGCGTGCAAAGGGCATAGTCAAACAACGATGGTGACTGCTACTGGACTACGCCAATCGACGCTGTCCGAGAGCGTGGGGCGGGGGATCGTATCGGGTGTGGAGACGTCGTTGTTGCTCATGACGGGAGTATCGACGCGAGCATACTCATCTGAGTGCCGCGCGGTGCGGCGTTGAACATATCCTGGACGTGTCCCGGTTCATGGTTTGACCGTACTCCTACATAAGGGAAACGCTAACAGTTGGTTCGCCGCGTTCGGAACCTGTACAATTCGTTTGGTAGATAGGGCTGGACCGCATCGCACCTCCTTGAGAACGCGACGAGCGCCTCCTGATCGGCGGGAGCCCAAGAATGAATAGCCTTCGTGGCGGCT
>ERZ772910.1341-NODE-1341-length-12656-cov-22.588922_pt1 | contig 12656 bp, 5 predicted proteins | sample MGYA00511357_ERZ772910 | MGnify/ENA primary metagenome ERZ772910 (study PRJEB29015, sample SAMEA2738096) | human oral metagenome | biome: human oral; feature: human-associated habitat; material: saliva | place: China | collected 2193 ... | reverse complement strand
CATTTCCAGCAAAGCCGCCTGACGCTCCAGGCGGTCGCGGCGGTACTCCATATAAACCAGGAAGCCAATCATGGCAACCAACCACACCATCCACACCGCCACATAAGTGATCCTCTGGTTGGTAGTGCTAAAACTACTGGTCAGGGCGGTAACCGCTGGCACCACTACGCCCAATACAATCGCCGCCACGCGCATACGCGGATACAGGCGCTCAAAGCGGCGGCGCTGATAGTCGGTTTCCCAGCGGTAATCTTCGCGGTCGGCCAGGGCATGCAGGATCTGGGTGGTGCGCCAACGCCGTGAGTCGCGGGTGTCTTCAGCGTTAAACAGGCCACCCTCAGCAATGGCCGCAGCGGTCAGGCGGTTGATGTTAACCAAGAAGGGCCGTAGCCCAATCCCCACGGCGAAAGACCCGGCCGCCATCAGCCCCAAAACTCCCAGGTCATACAGGAAATGGTGAGCATAGAAGCCACCAATAACCTCTCGCACAGCTGCCACCCCATATTTAAAGGGCAGCACCGGGTAAACCCAGCCAAAGAAACTAGGCACCATTTCAATTGGGTATAGACCGGAAGAGCCAGGAATCTGTAAAATTACCATAACAACACAAAGACCCTTACCAATATGCTGGAAGGATGCACTGAGCGCATAGATAATAGACAGATAAGCCCAACCAATAAGGATTGTTGCCAGGTAGAACAGCACCACACTTTCGTGCTGTACACCTAGGATCAGGTCGCCGGTGGTGACCACAATGGCTTGCACTGCACTAATTGCGGCCATTAACAGCCAGCGACCCATATACGCCTGCGTGTGCGTGATGGCCCCGATTCCCTCGCTGTCTACGTTCAGCTTAATCAGGACCACCAGCATAAACGCACCCACCCATAAGGTCAGGTTGGTGAACACCGGGGCCATAGCCGAGCCGTAGTTAGCCACCGGGTAAACCTTGTGAGTGCTTAGCAGCGTGGGTGAAAGCATGAAGTTAGCAACCTTGTCCGCGCTCACGTCCAGCTTGTCGGTGAGCTGACGCAAGGCTGAGGTGCCGCTGATTGCCCCCAGGTCAGCGCGGGTGGATTCCAGATCGCTTTGCAGCTGCGTCAAAGTGGTGGCGCTTTGGTTCAGGGCGCTTTGCGTGGCGGCCAGGTTTTTGTCCAGCTGGGTGAGCATGGATTTTAGCTGCGTGATCTGCTGGTTTTGGTTGCTGATAGTGACTGCCAGCGTGCCCGAGAGGCGGTCCATGTTGTACAGCGAGCTACTGACCTGTGGCAGCGAAGAGGAAAAAACACTTTCCCGCGCGGAACTAAAGGCGGTGGTGGAGGTGTTAGCCGCAGTGTTTAGTGCGCTGGCGGCGTCACTAAGCGAGGTGGAGGTGGCCGAAATTGAGCTGCCCACTGTGCGCAGGTTGCTTAGGCTGGTGGCGGCGTTGGTGTTTTGCTGCGTCAAAATCGCCAGCGCATCGGATCCCCCGGGCACATTCCCCAGCCCCGCATTTTGCAACTGGGTCAGGATTTGGCCTTGAGTTTGGTTGATTGACTCTAGCTCACTCACGACGCCGTCAACTCGCCCCTGCGCGGATTGCACCGCCCCGTTAAGGTTGGCCGCATTTACTGACAGTTTGCCGGTGGCCTGAACCGTGAGGCTAGCCGATTTATCGAGTATGCCCGGGGCTTTGGAAGAAAAGTCGGTGATGGTTGTGGCCGTGGTGGACAGCAGCGTGCCGGTGTTTGTGGCAATCTGGCTCAGGTTTGTGACCTGGGTTTGCAGCGCAGTCAGTGAGTTTTGGGCGCTAGCAATTTTGGCTCGCGCCTGGTCGATTTGCTGGCTTTGACTTTGTACTGAAGCCGAGGCGGTAGCTAGTTTTTGGGCGCCCTGGGCCAGAGATTTGTCTGTGTTGGCATTAACGGTGGCGGTTTGGGCGCGCACCTGCTTAGAAAAGTCTCCTAGCTTGGTGGTTACCGCCTTAGATACTTGCGAGACAAAGGCAGAATTAATTTTTCGATCCAATGTGGTGGCGCCAGCGTTAGTGATTTGCGGGGCCACCGCATTGAGTTTTTGGTTGACGTAATACTCCAGCTTGGGCTGAGTGTAATGCTGCGGGTCCATGAAGCTGACCAGGCTGGTGGAGAAGTTCGCGGGGATGATGATGGCCGCATAGGACTTACCGGTTTTTACGTCGTCGATAGCTCCCTGCCGCGTAGTGAAGTACCAGCCCAGGTCGTGATTGTCTTTAATTTGGGCGGCTACTTGAGCGCCGGCGTCGATCTTGCCGGTAGCGCCAGTGGTGGCGCCCTTATCTTCATTAACGACGGCGACGCGCAGGTGGGAGGTGTTGGCGTAGGGGTCCCAGAAACCGGCGATATTGAACCAGGCGTACATCGCAGGCAGGAAACACACACCCACCACCACGATCACGGCGAAAGGCACTCGCAAAATGCGCCCAATATCTCGCCTAAAAATTTTGAAAGCTACCCGCAAAGCCACGTCACCTTTCAGTTGGACCATGCATCAGCTGCGCATGTATCTGGGGAAAACTCGCAGCTAACAAGACTTCAAGTCTAACCATCCATAATCACCAACCACATGCACCACCCATAGGGGTCAGCGGTGAAAGTAAGCACCCTTAATGTGACCTACACCCTTATGCGTGTGGCGTAGTTATTAACAAGGGAGAAGCCTGGAATTAAACTCAATACATGGAAAACAACGCAGCCGCTTTCTCCACTCGCGCGATTCACTTGGGTTTTGAGCCAGATCCGGTTACCGGTGATGTGGTTCCGCCCATGCATGTGACCAGCACTCACGTGCAAAATGCTCCCGGCGATCTCAAGCAGGGCTTTGAGTATGGTCGTTGTGGTAACCCCACCACCAACGCTTTCGCCGGCGCCCTAGCTGCCCTGGAAGACGCCACCCACGGGTTCGCCTTCCCCTCCGGCATGAGCGCCGAGGACACCGTAGTGCGCCTACTAACCCGCCCCGGCGACCACATCATTCACTCAACCGACGTTTACGGCGGCACTCACAAGCTTTTCAGTGTCATTAAGCCCGCCGAGGGCTTCACTTCAGCGGCTGTGGACCTCACCGATCTGGATGTGGCCGCGCGCGAAATTCGCGCCCAGCGCCCTCAGCTGGTGTGGGTGGAGACCCCCTCTAACCCCTTCCTAACGGTTACCGACATTGCCGCCGTCGCCGAGCTATGTCACGAGGTGGGGGCACTTTTGGTGGTTGATAACACCTTCGCCACCCCACTGCTGCAGCGCCCGCTGGAGCTGGGCGCGGACGTGGTGGTGCACTCCACCACTAAGTACATTGGTGGGCACTCGGATGTGGTTGGTGGCGCGGTGGTGCTGCGCGACGGCCTGCAGCTGCCTGAGCACGTCACCCCGTTCTTTGATTCTCGCGACGCCGCCGAGGAGCTAACCCGTCTGCAGATGACTTTGGGGGCTATTGAGTCCCCGCGTGACGCTTTCCTAGCTCACCGTGGCCTAAAAACCCTGGCTGTGCGCGTGGAGCGCCACTGCACCAATACTCAGGCGGTGGCCGAGTTCTTGCAGGCCCACCCCAAGGTAACTGCCGTCTACTACCCGGGCCTGCCCAGCCACCCGGCGCACGAGTTGGCTCAGCGCCAAACCCCGCTGGGTAGCGGCGGGGTGCTTTCTTTCGAGCTGGCCAATGAGGACGACGCCATCCGCCTAACCGGCCTGACCCGCGTATTTGCACTGGCTGCTTCGCTGGGCGCGCCTGAGTCGCTAATCGAGCACCCGGCAATCATGACCCACTCGACCCGCACCGGCGGGGTTGGGGGCGTGCCCGGAACCCTGCTGCGTCTGGCCGTAGGCCTGGAGGACGTCAACGATCTAATCGCCGACCTTGATCAGGCCCTAGCCCAGATCTAAGGCCGCGCTAGCTACCTGACTGGCCGAACCAGCCGGGCGCCGTCGTCGGCACTAAAACCAACCCAACGCAAGCCGCCCTGCCAACTGGGTCACACCGGTAGCGGGGCGGCTCACGTGTGTCTATCCTTACCTGGCCATAGCGCCCTAGCGTAGGCTGGCGCGGTGAGTACCGCATTGACACATCTTCCTGACACAGCGCTAGTTTTTGAAGGCGGCGGTATGCGCGGGGTGTACACCGCCGGCCTGGTGGCCACCCTGATCGAGGCGGGCCTAGATTTTCCGCACGTTTCGGGCATTTCCGCAGGTAGCTCGCACACTGTTAACTATGTTTCACGTGACGCCGCCCGCGCCCATGACTCCTTCGTTGACGTGGCCCTCAGCCCCGAATTTGGCGGCTACAAGCACTGGCTAGGCGGGCGCGGCATCTTCAATGTGGACTATCTCTACCACGACATTGCCGAGGCTGACGGCGATTTCCCCTTCGACTACGATACTTTCACGGCCAACCCGGCGCAGATACGTGTTGGCTCTTTTAACGCCACACGCGGCCAGGCCGTATGGTTCACCAAAGAAGACATGCATAGCGTCTCTGATGTGGGCTTACTTGCGCGCGCGTCGTCCACCCTGCCGGTGCTGATGCCGCCGGTAGAGATCGACGGCGACACTTACGTCGACGGCGCTCTTGGCCCCAACGGCGGCATTCCACTGGACGCCCCTATGCGCGACGGTTACCGCAAATTCCTGATTGTGCTCACCCGCCCGCGCGACTTCATCAAGCCGGCCACGCGTCTGGGCACCCACGCCAGTATGCGTGCCGCCTTCCCACGTCTACCTTCCATTGCCGACGCCGTCACCGCCCGCAGCGCCCGCTACAACGCCGCCCGCAAAACCGCTTTCAGACTGGAAGCTGAGGGACGCGCCTATGTCTACTGCCCGGAAGTCACCGAAATTTCCAAGCTCGAAATGCGCTATGAAGTGCTCGAAGAGGCCTACCAGGTGGGTTACGCCCAGGCTCAGCGTGAGCTGCCGGCAATCAAGGAATTCCTGGGGGTCTGAGCTGGGCGTTCTCAGGGATACGCTGACGAGAGACGGGGCGCCCACCTGGGACGAGGCGGCGGCCGGGGCACGGGGCGCCCACCTGGGACGAGGCGGCGGCCGGGGCGAGAGCGGGACGAGCCAGACGGACCGGCGTCGGGACTTTGGCGGGCCGCAAGGGCAGGCCACGACTACGGCCGGCGGCGTCGGGAGCGCAGGGCGGCGTCGTCGAGAGTGCGGGCCGGCGTCGGGAGCACTGCACCATAAGAAGGGCCTACATCAGGGCACACTAAGCGCGTAATTTGCGCCACGCAGACACCCTAAGACAACTAGAATTTACTAAATTCCTAGTTTTCGAAGGAGACGTCATGGCACACGAGGCGCTCGTGCAGGCTCTACCCAAGATTGAGTTGCACGTACACATTGAGGGCACGCTAGAGCCGGAGCTGAAATTCAAGCTAGCCCAGCGCAACGGCATCAAGCTACCTTTTAGTAGCGAGCAGGAAGTTAAGGACTCCTACACTTTCGACGATCTAGCTTCCTTCCTGGACGCCTACTACGACGGCATGAACGTGCTGCTCACCAGCGAAGACTTCTACGACCTAGCCATGGCCTACTACCGCAAGGCCGCCAGCCAGGGACTGCGTTACGCAGAAATTTTCTTTGACCCCCAGGCTCACACCTGCCGTGGGGTCAGCTTCCACACCGTGATTTCTGGTCTGCGCCGCGCCCAGCTTGAAGCCGAGCAAACCCTGGGCGTATTTAGCCAGTTCATCATGTGTTTCCTGCGCGACTTCCAGCCCGAATACGCCATGGCTACGCTGCTGGAGTCGCTGCCCTACCAGCAATGGATCGTGGGCGTGGGCCTGGACTCTGACGAAACCGACCACGAGCCGGCCAAGTTTGCCGCAGTCTTTGCCCGCGCTCGCCGCGAGGGCTACCAGCTGACCATGCACTGCGACGTCGACATTAAAGACTCTATTGAGCACATCCGCCAGGTCATTGAGGACATTCAGGTGCAACGCGTGGACCACGGCACCAACGTGGTGGAGAACCCGAAGCTGGTTACGTACCTGGTGGAGCACCGTATTGGGTTGACCAGCTGCCCGATTTCGAACCTGTGGATTTCTGAGTCTGACAAGGTTGAGTTGGTTAAGCAGCTAGTTGCCGACGGCGTTTTGGTGACTATCAACTCTGACGACCCGGCCTACTTTGGCGGCTACATCGGCGATAACTTCCAGCGCGTGGCCAATCATGATGGGGTTGACGAGGACTTCCTGCGCACCCTGGTGGCTAACGCGATTGAGATTTCCTGGGCGCCGCTGGCTGTAAAGCAGCGCCTGCGCGAAGAGCTCGCTGCGCTCTGATTACAGCCGCTGGCAGGCAGCCGGAGGATGGCAGGCAAAATCAGACAAATACAGGCAAAATCATCCCTTCCCTATAAAAATTCCATGGGGTTTTATAGGGAAGGGATGAAATGTCAGTATTTGCGACGGCGCCCGCATATTAGCGACGACGCATGCAGGCCGAGGTTCAACCCAATGCGTCCCGACGCAAATATTAGGCAATATCAGCGGGTAAATAACAGTAAATACTAATTATTTACTGGGATCCCATTTACCTGAAGCGTCGAAATAGTAACGCTTACCATCAATAGTTTGGTAACCCGTAAGCATTAAACCCTTATATGCACCACTCAAATTAGTGGAGCCTTTACCCGGGTCTAGGTAATACCAAGCATTACCGGACTTAAACCAACCAGTGGTTAATACGCCGTCGTCCCCAAAGTGATACCAACCCGGATAGGCCTTATACCAACCGGTAACCATTGCGCCACCGGGAGTGAAGTAATAAGATTTCCCGCCAATAGTATTCCAGTTGACATACATATGACCGTCGCCACCGTCTAGGTAAAAGCGCGCCCAGCCCTCAATATGCCAGCCTTTACTTAAACCATTAGTGGTGAAGTGATACCAGTATTTGTTGCCTAATTTATCGGTTTTCTTTGAAGCAGCCCAGCCGCTGGCAGCCCAACCATTTGCATCAAATAGATACTTAACGCCTTTAATTGTGGCTACGCATTTGCTGGGGTAAGAGCCGTCAGAATTGCGGTACCACCAGGAGTCGCCGCCCTGATAAACCCAGTCCCCGCCTTTAACCGTGCAGGTTTTGTCCACCCAACCGTTACTGGAGTCGATAACGCCGGTGCCCGGGGCACCCATCTTGCCGACGACGCCAGCTTGGGTTAGCTGCGTTACCGACGACGCCGCTACTACCGGGGCCGCCACGAACGACGTCGTCGCCACCGGAGCTGCAACCGCACCACCCCCAAGAGTCGCTGCAGCCACAGCCGCAGTCAGTAGGAAAGTGTTGGTGCGACGCAAAATTCGCTTGCCGAATCCGCTGTTTTTAAGCACTTTAGACCACCTCGATCTGAGAATTTAACTGGTTCAAAAATATCCAATTCACCTTAAAATTGCCTAGACATTGAGAAAACTTGGGGAGTTTCACACTCAAAGTGGCAGGTGACGCAGGCATTTACAGCGTCCAGGAAGCGGGCCTGTTTAGGCCGGCTAAGCTGGCTGTAACGAGGCTGGACACAAGAGTCTACCGAGCCAGATCGTTTGGGCAGGTCAGATTGCTGGGAAGGTCAGGTCCAAAGTGCACATCTAGGTTACTGACTCACGCCGCAAGTCTTTGGCTCGCGCCGCGAATCCTGATCCACGCCATAGAGCCTCAGTTCACAACCTGCCCCTTGATTAACAACTTATACACCTGTTCACAGATACTGACATTTCATCCCTTCCCTATAAAACCCCATGAAATTTTTATAGGGAAGGGATGATTTTGCCTGTATTTATTCTCCGCGCAGGGCCTCTACAGGGTCTTCGCGTGCAGCCTTAGAGGCCGGCAGTAAACCAGCCAAGAAGGTCAAGCCCATAGAAATGAGCACCAAAATTACCCCGGCAGCAACCGGCAGCGTGGCAATGTCTTGCACCCCAAAGCGGTCTGCCACATAAATATTGGCTGGAATAGTCACCAACACACTCACGCCCACACCCAGCAAACCTGCCAGAGCCCCCACAATCAGGGTTTCCGCATTAAACACGCGCCTAATATCGGCTTTAGACGCACCAATTGAACGCAAAATTCCAATCTCTTTACGCCGCTCCAATACGGAAATAAACGTGATAATACCAATCATAATCGACGACACTACCAGCGAAATAGACACAAATGCCACTAGCAATGCGGTCACAATATTAATGATGTTGGTGATTGAACTCATCAGCATCCCTACCAGGTCTGAATAAACAATCACTTTGCCGGTTTGTTTGGCAGCTTTAGCCTCCGCATTGTAGCTAGCGAGGATAGATTTAACATGATCTTTATCTGCGAAAGACTTCGGATAAATATCAATGCGTTCCGGCTGGTCAGCGTGCGCATACCCTAAAGTGAGTAAATTTGCGCGAGCCGTAGTGGCCTTAGGGTTAAGTAGCTGAGTCAATAATGCCGCAATTTCTTCCGGCTTCATATTAAACTTAAATGCGTCTTTAAGTTTATTCGCATCTACCCGCATGGCACTGGAAAGGTTGCCCATAATCTGCCCCATGGCGTTTTGCACCTGAGCAGTCAATTGGGTTTGCAAGGTGGTCATCAGCTGGTTAAGTGAGCTTTGCAGCAACTGTCCAACTGCTTTACTTAGTGCAGTACTAACCGTGGAGCTAAGTGCACTGGCCACTTTACTGGAGATCTGAGCGGCCAGGTCAGCTGAAACATTTTCAGCAATTTGTTGCACTGCCGGATCATTACCCAGGGCCTGGGTGAGGTTAGCAGTGAGCTTGGCTCGGTCAATTATGGTGTCGCCACTAAAGATTGGCGCCAAGAGCTTTTGCACCTGTTCGGTTTGCAGATACTTTGTCACCGCCGCAGCAATCTTGGCAGGATCGGCTTGGCCTGGCGTGTCCGAGCCGCCACCGTCGTCGCCCCCATGCTGGGCATACCAGGGTATAAAACCACCCACCACCTGGGTGAGGATATTGCTTAACGCCTCACCACCGCCGGGTTTAATAGCCCCATTAGCCAGCGCGGCTTGCACCACTTTAGCTAGATCGATGTTGGCCAGTTGCGGAAACTGTTTCTGCAAAGCTGAGTAATCCAGCTTAGAGGCATCTAAACCATTTAAATCAATCGCAGGCGTCTGACTTAAATCCAGGCTACTTAAGTCCAGCTGTACATTGCCTACAGCCCCACTTAAATCCATACCGGAGAAATCTAAATTATTCAATCCGGCATTAATAGACGACGGATCAAACTTAAACGCTGCAGTCAATTTATCTTGATCGATAGTGATTAGCGAAGATAAATCGATTTGCGGGTTAGCCTGCTCTTTGGCTTCTTCCTCGAAAGTTTTACCGGTAAATACGTTGCGTTTGGGATCAGCTAGCTGCTGCTTAACAATTGGCGACGCCGCCGCCTTGGCAATTACCTGCTGGGTTAGCGCCCCGGTGTAATAAATACCCGGAGAAAGTACACTCGACTGCCCAAATCCGCCGCCACTAGAAGCTGGTTTAACTATACCTACAACCTTTAGGTCAGTGCCCGCAGCTACGATTTGTTTGAGTACATTCGCATCATTGTCGCGAGCACTCCAAACCTTATATTTAGCATCATATTTGTAAAGATCGGGCACGTTAACTAGCTTGAATTTAGCGCCCATAATTTGCTGAGGCGCCCATGTAGCAGCAGAGTTTTTTAGCTTTACCCCCTCATTTTGGCGTAGTTTAGCCATGGCATTTTGCAACTGCCCATAGTCACGCAAACCTAGCGTATATTCAAGCCGCTCAGGCAAGCGCCCATTAGAATCTAGCGCCACCACCAGCTCATTTGCCGCCGTCGGCCAGCGCCCACTAACCACATCATAGCTATTTTCATACAGTGAACGATCATTAGCTAACTGTTTGAAAATATTTGTGGAAGTCATAGATTGGAAAGCTCCAAAATTAGTGGAGCCTTCAGTGAAGGTCACATCTGGATTTACCTGTACCGGGCCTTTAGAGCTTTTTGGTAGATAGATGCGCGGGTTAATACCGTAATTATATTCAATGGAGCGCACATACTTATTTATGTTGCCGCCATTACCCTTTAAATAGCTTTGTAGCGAAGTTAAATCATTAGTTTTCATTGACGCAGTCACATTAGATAACTGCGAGGCGGTATGAATTTTTCCGTCATTCGGCGCCGCTTCACCTGCCGCCGATGAAGATAATACGCCAGTTAAATCCATTCCCACCCGCTCAATAGTGAGCGGGTAAGAGGCCATAGCACGTTCCTGGGTGGTAATAATGTAATTATTTGCCCCGCTCGCCAACGCCAGCACCAGCGCAATACCAATAATGCCAATCGACCCCGCAAACGAGGTCATGGCTGTGCGTCCCTTTTTGGTCATCAGGTTGGTAAAACTGAGCCCCAGCGCAGTCAGTGGCCCCATGGAGACGCGTCGCGGCCTGCGCCCAGGACGGCTGACATCCACGCGGTTTTTGTTGCGTCCCCACCGTTTTGCGCCCGCGCCTGTCCTATGCCTGCCCGCACCTATCCTATGCCTGCCCGCGCGTTGGCCTTCCTCAGGTCCAACGACGCCGCCAGCCACACCAGCCGCGCCGCCAGCGTCCTCAGCATCTCCCTCGTCACCCTCAGCACCGCTACCATCAACCTGCTCACCAGCACTTACGGCGGGTATCTGCGCAGTGTCATCATTCAGGGCCGCAGCTTCATGCTCAGCCCCGGCCACGCCGTCGTCGTCACCCCCAGCCGCTCCCTCAGCCCCGGCCACGCCGTCGTCGTCACCCCCAGCCGCTCCCTCAGCCCCAGCCACGCCGTCATCTTCAACAGCGCCATCCAGGACAGGAGCGCCCGCATCATCGAGTTCCCCGATAACCGGATCTGAGTCGGCAATGATGCGCCCATCAGCCAGTTCCACGATGCGTGTGGCATATTGGTGGGCCAGCTCGGGGTTGTGGGTGACCATAATTACTAGGCGCTGGCGGGCCACCTCCTGCAGCAGGTCCATCACCTGCACCGACGTGGTGGAGTCCAGCGCGCCAGTGGGCTCGTCGGCTAGCACAATTTCGGGGTCATTGATCAGCGCACGCGCAATGGCCACGCGCTGCATCTGCCCGCCCGACAGCTGGGAGGGTCGTTTGTGCGAGTGCTCAGCCAAACCCACAGTTTCCAGGGCAGCCAGGGCGCGGCGTCGTCGTTGCCCACGCGAAACCCCCGAAAGCGTAAGTGCCAGCTCCACATTGGCCACCACGCTTTGGTGCGGGATCAGGTTGTAGCTTTGAAACACGAAACCCACGCGCGCATTGCGGTAGGCGTCCCAGTCGCGGTCTTTGTAGTGGGCGGTGGAAACGCCGTCGATCACCAGATCGCCTGAATCGAAGTGGTCCAGCCCGCCGATCACGTTCAGCATGGTGGTTTTACCCGAGCCCGAGGCGCCCAGGATTGCCACAAACTCGTTGTCACGGAAAGTTACGCTCACGTCATCTAGTGCCACCTGCGTCAATGCGCTGGTGACATAGGATTTCGAGATTTCGCGGAGCTCAAGCATGCCTTCAGTCTATGCAGCATCGCCTCGGGTGCGAACGCGGGTTCATTATTAGGGATGCTATTGGGGGTGCCATCAGGGGTGCTGCCTGCATTAGCGACGCCGCCGCCTTGGGAACGTTGCCTTGGGTGCCGCTGCGTTGAGGGTGCCGCCCACATTAACGACAACGCCGCATTGGCGGCCCACTTGCATTGGCGCCGTCGCCGCACAGGGGACGCTCGCCGTCCGCGCCTCTCACAGCAGCTAGCACCAGCACCGACCGCCCTAGTCTCAGACCCCAGACATTTGTCTCACAGGCCAGCCCTATGCCTCACAAATACTGACATTTCGTCCGTTCCCTATAAAACCCCATGAAATTTTTATAGGGAAGGGATGATTTTGCCTGTGTTTGGGTTTGTATACCCTGAAGTGCGTGAGTAAGACTTATACCCCAGCCTCGGCTTACACCCCCGCCTCGGCGCTGGGTCGAAATGCACGTCTGATTTATGGTGCGATTGCAGCAATAACTTGGTTCGGTTTCAGTGCCACTGTAATTATTACTGCCTGCGACGGCTACGCGCGCGGCAATGTTGACCCCGGCATGTTTGGCGCCAGCGCCCCAGGCTGGTCCGGCGCCCCTACCCGACTGTTTGAAACCTTTAGCTACTTCACGGAATGGTCAAACATCCTGGTTGCGGTGGTGGCCACGTACCTGGCACGCCATCAGGGCCCGGCCAGTAACTGGTGGCGAGCTTTGCAACTGTGCGCCACCATGATGATCACCGTGACCGGCATTGTTTACGCCGGTTTTATTGGCCCTTACAAGCAGCTTTCGGGTTGGGATTACCTAACTAACCCAATTCAGCACATCATAGTTCCCCTGGCCATGGTGCTGGCCTGGTTTGTTACTGGCCCGCGTGGGGGTATTGATCGCGGCGTGATTTTGCGCTCCCTAGTGATTCCGGTGGCGTGGGTACCTTTCATTCTGATTCGCGGCGCCATCACCCACACTTATCCTTATGGATTTTTGAACGTGGAGGTGCTTGGTTACGCGGTCTCACTGATGGCTATTGGTTTCACGCTGGTTTTTGCGCTGGTGTGCATCTTGATTTTCGCCGGTTTTGACCGCTGGCTGACGC
>ERZ772910.1340-NODE-1340-length-12657-cov-8.010078_pt1 | contig 12657 bp, 10 predicted proteins | sample MGYA00511357_ERZ772910 | MGnify/ENA primary metagenome ERZ772910 (study PRJEB29015, sample SAMEA2738096) | human oral metagenome | biome: human oral; feature: human-associated habitat; material: saliva | place: China | collected 2193 ... | reverse complement strand
TGTATTTGCTTTCTTTGTTGATTTCATCTGGAGCAACTATCAGGCTCTGAACACCTACTTTAAGAATAGTTCCGAGGAAAAGCACCCCTATTATGAGCATCGGAACTCTAGCGAGCTTAAGATATTCTTTCTTATGCACGTGCCTTACCAAGCTAATCGCCCCAACTACCGCTAAAATCATAACCAGCAGATATACTTTTTGCGTAATAGCAATATCCGTAAATCCAGCACCATACACCGTTCCAGTATGTGCATGTAAGAGTGTGAACTGCTTTAATACGAAGTGGATTCCTAGCATAACGTAGAAAACAACTCCTAAAATCATCGCCTTACCAGAGGCTAGGCTAAATAGATGGTCCACATTTGACCGATTGACTTCGCGTTTATTCTCTCTATGTTTCTTAGCTTGCTCCTTCGCTTTACCCGTAAATCCTTTTATGACTCTCGCGACATCATCTAAAGGGTCTCTCTTGCCGAACGGAATACTATTATCGGGACGTCCTCTCCTAACTTCATCATCTGCCGAAGTTTCATCTACTGCCTGTGCCTCTTTCGCTGCATCATCTGCTTCAAGATCCTCAAAGACATCCTTCTTGTCGAAAATATCCGGTTTCCTTACCGAAAGCAAAACGGCATAGTAAATTAACGTTACAATAACCACTCCGACAATAACGAATATCGCGATTGAATTAAGCTTAGTTAAAAACTCAAGTTTAAATATATAGAACGAAATATCTAGTCCAAAAATTGGATCCTTTAATCCGAACTTTGAAGAGTTCGCAAACATGAGAAATGATTGCCACGTGCTCGTAGCCGATACAAACGCTGCCACAACTCCGAAAATCACAGATATCACCCACGATAACACGTTTAGCTTGTGCATATCCGGAATTTCGTGTGATTCTATCTTACTAAAATATCCCTTTCTAAGGCTGTTTAGATAAACTCGCACCAAAAGACCGGAAATCAAGAATATTACAATTCCGAGCTTTAGCTCTGTTGCAAGCTGCGTCCAAAAAACCCTGGTAAAGCCAAGTTCTCTAAACCACATCCAGTCTGTGAGAAAACCGACACTTCTACCGACTATAACTATCACAAAAATTGCTATAACAAGCAGCTTTCCAAAGACATTCCGTCGCTTACCTTCACCATTAAATGTGTATGTAACTTTTCCTTTTTTCTTATCCTTAACCATAATTTCTCCAAAAACCACATAATGCAGCGGTAGCCATCAAGCCTGCCGCTGCATATACGTATAAATCACCCTTATAGTAGCAATTCAGAATTATCACCCAGCGATGCGAAATTTGTAAACTTTCCAATCACTTCGCTGATTCGCTGCGCAACACCGCTGTCCGGCGCAAAGTTAAGTATCAGTATCACAACCAATAACAGAACTAGCAAGATTGCTACGATAACCGCAATTACCGTTAGAACTCCGCCTTTACGCGACTCTTCCTCGTCATCATCAACTACGGACGGTGCTACACTGCTTGCCTTACTTGCCGTATTAACTGCAGCCTGAGCTGGCGAACTAACTAGAGTTGTCGCAGCAGTAATAGGTTCAGTAACATTAGCGCTATTACTGAGTTCTGATCCTGCATCCTTCTTTGCTGCTTCAAGCTTAACTGACTCGGCCTTAACTGCAGCTTCGACTGTCTCATGATGGGCTTCAGCTGGAGTTTCTTCAGTTTCTTCCTCATCCTGATACTCAGCTAGCACATCCTCCATAAGCGTATAGTCGGCACTGCCATCCTGCAGTTTCTTATACTCCTCATCAAGAAGTTGCTGGAACTCTTCATTCTTACGATAGAGAGTATAGAACTTGTCTATCTTACGAGTTGCTTCCATCCCTGCATCATCAACATCTGTACCAAAGAGATCCTTCTGCAGATCGTCAATCGACATAACCTCTTCTTGATTTAGCTCCTCGTTATCCTCTTCCACAGCTGAAGTGTTAGCATCTGCCACATCTTCTGCAGAGAAAAGCATATCAGCCTCTTCATCTGGCTCGTCGTCAATTGTATCGAATCCTAAAGCAGCCAACTCTGCCTCTAAGCTAGTTAAATCAGAGCGAGCCCCTGACTCTGTAGCATTTGCTTCAGTCTTCGCCTCAGCCTTCGCCTGTACAGGCTCATGCACTAGTTCTTCAGCCGAAACAACTTCTCTTGCTGGCAGTTCAACTGTTTCTGAAGTATCTTTGCCGAGAAGTTCTGCTAGACGCTTCTGTAGGTTTGCAATTTCACTTTCTATAGCCTTTGCAGCTGCTAGCTCAGCATCCTCAGCCTTTTCAGCAGGTGCTGAAGCTACCTCTACGGTTTCTGATGCTGCATTTACTGGCTCTGCCAGTGATGGTTTTGAAGCTATTTCTGCAGTTGGTTCTGAAACTGGTTCTGAAACTGGTTCTGAAACTGGTTCTGAAACTGGCTCCGCAGCAACTTCTGTAGCTACTGGCTTCTCTTGCTCTTTTGGTTCAGTCGAAGTTTCCGAAACTGCTGCAACTGCTTCTGTAGCTGCATCATCACTAGTATCATGCGAATCAACTACTTCAGCAGTCTCTAATGCCGCCGGCTTATCAGCCTTTTCTGTCTCTTCATCCATGTATAGTTCAGAGTAGTTGACAGGCTCCTCATAAGGAACATCTATGTCATCGTCGCCGAATACGAAATCATCTGCTTCTTCTGTAGATTCAGTTTCAGGTTCGAGATCGTAGTCCGTCTCTGGCTCTTTATTATCATCTGCAAGCTCGTCATAAGAGAATGTCTCTGGTTCATCATCGTCATCCTCATCATCGAGGTCAAATTCCTCAGCTTCAGCACGCTCCTGCGCACGCGAAACCCTGCTTGGCTTCACATAGTCAAGATACTGGCTTACAGTCTCCTCGTCCTCATCTGTATCTTCGATATCAACGTCGAAATTAAACAAATCATCGTCTGATTTGTCTGCATGAACATCTTCTTTATCAGTGTCCTCATGGTTACCGATAAATGCAGAAAGCTCTGTCTCAAATTCATCTTCTGGAAGCTTAAACTCGTCCCTAGTATCAGCTGCGGACACATGAACCATATCATCAACGAAGTTATGTGGTGGCTCTGCTTGGAACACTTCCTCGTGCGACTTGCGGCGAGCACTTAGATACTCATCAAAATCCGCAGAAGCTGCATCTAGTCTATGCGAAACTTCCTTCTCATCCATCTCGCTTGCCTGCTTCTCCAGTTCAGCAACGATATCGTCCTTGAGTTCTGTGTATCCCTGAGTGTGCTCCCTTTCTTCATTAGGTAGAATAGAATCACTAAAATCAGAGTCAGCCGAAACGGATGCTTCTTCAGCTTCCTTCGCAGCCTTCTCTCGCTCTTCTTTTTCCTGCTTCATGACCTCTATGAAGTTCATAGTGCGTCCGTGGCTAGATGCCGGAGCAGCTGCGGAATCACGCTTTAGAATTTCCTCAAGGGAATCCGACTCCTCAGCCTTACGCGCAGGCTCAGCAGTATTGTGCCTATCCCAATCATTATTAACTGAACTGAACGACTGTGTTACGGCTTCAGCTTCCTCATCGTCAATCCCAGTTGTCTCCCAAGGGGATCTGATTTTCTTAGTAGGTTTCTTATGGCTCTCCTCAATTACAGAGCTCCAATCGAAAGAAACCGAGCTTGTTTTCTTCTTAGGCTCCTTAATCTCTAAATCCTCGGATCCGAAATTAAAGTCGAACTTCGTAGAAGATTCTCTCTTGTCCATCATATTTCCTTCTCTATTCGACGAACTAAACGCTGTATGTTCGTGTACTGACGGTTCTGCATCAAGGCTCAATCTTGCACCACATACACTGCAAAATTTAGCGCCTTCTGTTACTTCATTGCCACAATTGCTACAGAACATTGTTACCTCCCAAATCCACTAAAAACACTCGAGCGAGAGCATCGCTTTTGTGCTGGTTGTCAATCTTCTATAAAGACTCATTGGAAATTATACAACAAGGATAAGTTAATAGCAAGATTTCGCTTGCAATTAGTGGAATTCGTGCAACAAATGCATAATTTTATACAAAATTATTGTCATTTTGTACTATCTTTTCCGCCTTTTTTGTGATAACCTTATCCGTCAAGAGGCATGCGCAACATCAATAGATAGGAATTAGTCCCACCCGTGTTCCTATTTATTGTGGAAATATTATATTTCCTGCACCTGTTTTAAATCGCGCTGCTTCTTTTTTTATTGTATCATGATTGATTTTGCTAAGGTTTAGTTATTGTGATGAATTGAAATGTTTTTAACGTATTTTATAAATACATTTGTGTATGGACGATAAGATATAAGCATATGAAATTGCTTATGCATATCACACGCCCTATCTGAATGTATGCGCTACTAAACGCTTAAATTAAATTTCTAATTTAATTCGAATTTAATTCGAATTTTTTCAAACTTTTTCTTGACTGCCTTGTAAATCAATGCTAGACTATATAAGCTGTTAAGCAAACAACCTAATATGTGTGATTAGCTCAGCTGGCAGAGCACCTGACTCTTAATCAGGGTGTCCAGGGTTCGAACCCCTGATCACGCACCAAAAATTGCAACTCGATAGGGTTGCGTTTTTTTATTTTGTATAGTTACATTTTGATAGCATTTAATTTTCACATAAATTCTATAGTATTTATTGGGGTTATCTGATATAGTCTATTTATTCACCGCGTATTACGGTAAGAATATAATACATTCGTATGTTTCGCTTCCGTGACGGACGGGGCGCAATGTTGCGTAGAATATTCGTCATTCGTAAGGGGCTTGCCTATTTTGGTAAGCCCCTTTTGTTACAGGAGACCCTATGAAACTAGTATCGTTAAATTCAAGAGATTTACAGACTTACACAATTGACTCTGAAATGCTAAAAAAGTCGCATCGTCCCTGCGTTCTAATACTTCGCCTCAAATATAAAGGGGCTAGGATTGATTTTGCTGTTCCATTAAGATCAAACATCCCTCCATCTGCCCCTAAAAACCATTACTTTGCTTTACCCCCAAGACCTACAACAAAAAGTGGGCATCGTCACGGTATACACTATATAAAAATGTTCCCTATAGATAGAACTAAAGCTCAAAAATTCAATACTGATAAGATGTTCTATTCAATAATTAAAGCAATTATTGATAAAAACGAGAAACTAATAGTGTCCAGTTGTCAGAAGTACCTTAAAGATTATGAATCTGGAATCAAGCCTCCATTCTCAACCGATATCGACTTGCTTCTAAATCAGTTGAACAAATAGCTCATTCTAATCTACAGATTTATTTCACCGCAATTTTAATTTTCATATCTTAAAAGCCATTTTTTAGTGTTATCTAAAAAATGGCTTTTGTATGGTTTTAAAGATTCGCCTCGTTTCTCCCCTACTTCAAATCCTCCAGCTTATTATCCTGGCGTTTTATCTTGCGCGTAGTCGTCCTCACAAAATCTTCTTTGCGGACGTAGACCTCGCGGATTCGCTTGAACGGAGCGAGCCCCATATTGAGCTCCGTGACAACACCTTTTATAAGCGTTTCAAGCTCATCGTCTGACGGAATACTTCCGAGTTCATCCTTTATCTCGTCTTTATCTGGAAGAATCTGTACTGCAACTACATCCTCTGATTCGCCTGATGCAAATACCATCGAATCGGATATGTATGGATGTCTATTGATATAGTCCTCAATTTCCTCAGGATAGATGTTCTCTCCAGCATTCGTTACGATTACATTCTTAGCGCGCCCAGTCAGGAATAGCCAGCCATCCGCATCAAAGTATCCGATATCACCCGTTCTGAGCCAGCCATCCTCAAGTACTTCTTCAGTTGCCTCGGGGAGGTTGAAGTAGCCGAGCATGACATTTGGACCTTTAAATAATATCTCTCCAATACCATTTTCATCTGGGTTAATGATACGCACAGTTCCTGTCTCCACCGGCACTCCTACAGATCCAGATTTATCATACCTCGTCTTAGAAGCGCTCTGAGGTGTGCCTGTAATCAGAGGTGTGCATTCTGTCATGCCATACCCCTGAAGCACCATAATCCCAAAGTCTTCAAAGTCCCTACAAATATCTGGCGCCAGCGCAGCAGCTCCTGTAATTACGAGTCTGAGCTTGCCACCGAGTTCATTTATAATCTGCTTAAATAGAGTTCTGCTCACATTTACGCCGAACTTTCGCGCGCTGCGACTAGCCTTTAGGGCTCTCCTAAACGTCTTTTCCTTTCCCGACTTCTTAATTGTCTTCATGATGCGACCATGAATCATCTCAAGAACCCTCGGTACCACTATAACAACCGTATTCTCAGCTTCGTGCATATTCTTGACGATATATTTCATGCCCTCACAAAACGCTGTGCTTGCCCCGCGATATAGCACGAGTAACATTCCGAGCGTGCATTCATAAGTGTGGTGAATAGGCAGTATCGAGAGCGTCTTATCCCACGGATGGATATTCGCCACGCGGCACACATCCATGATATTTACCGTGATATTGCGATGAGTTAGCATAACGCCCTTAGGAGTACCTGTAGTCCCTGAAGTGAAGAGAATTACCGCCATTTCGTCTGGATCTATTTCAGTATCTGCAAAAGAAGTATCTCCTCCTTCAAGCTTATCCTCGCCCTTGATTAGTAGCTCTCTCCATAGGTGAACCTTCCTACCAGCCCTTTCAAATTTAGTCACATCCTTAAGAAGTGTCTTTGGCTCATCCTCGAGCGATACTCTATCGCCGTAAAATTCTGTGATTATAAGATCTGTGATTGTTATGATATTAGAGAGCTTAAGGGCACATTCAGATGAACAGATTACCGTATGGCAGTTTGACGCATCGAGGAGGTTCTTTATCTCTTCTCCACCGAGCTCTTTGTCGATTGGAACCACAACAAGTCCTGCGTTCATAACCGCAAGATATGAGGCTATCCACTCATAGCTGCCCTCTCCAATGATCGCAACGCGTCTCTCATCATCTACGAGCTCAAGCAGCATAGTGCCAATGGCTTCGACATCATGACCTAGAACCTCATAAGATACGGGGATATATTCTCCACCACGTTTTTCTTTTACCCAAAAAGCAGGTCTCTCACTGTACTTTTCAACGCTTCCGGCAAGAAGGTCCTTGAGCGTCGTAATCTCTCGAATGTCCTTGTACCAGTAGCGACCACAATCCGAGCCTTTCTTCTCGATAAACGAGTTAACTCCAAACGGGTTAGCTATAGCCTCACTATTAATCGTGCTTCTCATATCATTCATAGCATGCTCTCCACACAAAATTACTCTTAGTTAACATTAATCATATCATATATTCGATTTTAAATTAAGCAAATCGTCATGCTACGCATCACAATACCAGGCGCGAAGCATTCCCTTTTGCCTAGTAATCCGCTCGGCAATGTGTTTGATTTTATATAATACCCGTGTTGCAATTTTCACATAGCCTTTAGATTTTTCATGTATTTATTTGGTACAATAGGCAACATAAGTTATTCCGAACGTAAGGAGACGGTATGAATTACGCAAAGATTAGATCGATAGCGCACCTCGTGTCTCTCGTATGTCTACTACTCATCTTCGTAGTGTCTACGAGCAAGTACGTCGCTGCTGCTACTCAGTCCGATTCAGCTCGTACAGGCATCCCCGCAAAGATAACTGCTCAGCACAAGCAGGAATCCGACATTCCAGACTGCACTGAGATTGAAGTTGCTGTTGATGCAGCTAATGTGCCTGTCCCAACTATGACAGATTCAGTAGCTGACACTGTTGCTACTCATGCAACTACCACTTCTTATTCAGCTCCTTTAGTTTCAACTGGAACTAATACTATAAAGGCAGTCGAGGATGAGAAGGCAAAGAAGAAAGCTGAAGAGGAAGCAAAAAACAGCGAGTCGAGTCGCACAGCTACTTCCATAAAATACACTTATTCTGGAAGTGTTCTATCTAAGTCCAAGGGAACCAACAATGGTCCTTCTGGCAAGGAAACCTACTACAATCTCAACATGTCGAGAGTTGTAGCGGCTATGGGTAGATTTGGATATTCATCATCTGACTACTGGGTTAGAGCAGATGGAGTTAAGATGCTAGGCAACTACGTAATGGTTGCAGCTAGCTACAAGACTCATCCTAAGGGTTCTTTAGTCCCAACATCTCTTGGAACTGGTATCGTATGCGATACAGGTGGCTTTGCAACGAGCAACCCAACGCAGATAGACATAGCGACAAATTGGTAAGATTTTAAGGTTTTCATAATAGATGCTTGTCCTGGCAAAAGGATCCCTATAATCCCCGCGCTACACGAACATCGAAGTGAGAGCCTCGGTCCGTCGGTGCACGGACTAATATATTTGCGATGATACGAATTAAGAGAAGCAAGCGATGCGCTGGCTTCTCTTTTGTTGATTCTCAGCTCATATTTCTGCAGCTAAGCTAAAATATTTCTAGCAGCTCCTCACGATTAGTTATAAGATAAAGATAGTTATTTGCAAATTACGAGGTACTAACATGGAGAGATATACTTTTTCTGCATCAACTGCTAAATCAGACATTTATGTAGGGCTTCTTTTCCCTGCTCTAATAATGCTGCCCATCCTAGCGATACAACTGATTCTGTTCTACCTTAAACTCAGTGATGTGACTAGGTCCCATCCAAATATTTTCATCTTATTGGTTTTTGCCTGTGTTAATTTCAGCTTTTATATCGCTAAAAAATTTCAATCGAGATTTGTCAAAGACTATACCGTCACACTTGACGGAAGCGAAGTTACCATTCTGTGTGATGATATTGAGATTCTCTCGGGCACTGTGGTTTCTTGCAAATTCAAGGGCTCAAGTTCTAAATTTTTCGCTAAAGCTGCCTCATTAGATATCTTCACTGACTACGAAGATATAAAACTTCGCGCCAGAGCCAGGGAAGGTGGGAGTTTACTATCCCCTAACTGGAACCCTTTTGCAACAGGCAGCATATCTGACGTGGGTACGCTCCTGTCACTGGGCAGAAGGCTTGATGACATGCTGGTGGCTGAATGAATTTGGTGCCGACTAAAGAATAACAGAAAGCTTAAAAATGAGCTTTCTGAAAATTGTCTACTGACTTTGCTCTGCTAAACGCTCCTGTTCCGCTTTCTTGTCCATCTTGAACTGTTTGCGGAATTCTTCCGTGTTACTTGGGAGCTTCTTTATGTCGGATTTGTTGTAAAGGAGGTAATAATATACATCCTTTCTATATGATTTCTTGTCCTCTGTTGGTGCTCCTAGCATGTATCGTCCATTTTTGAGCTTACATACTATATCACCCACTGCACGAAAATCCTTCTCATAGTTTTTTTCTTTATAAAAAGAGATTACACCTCTATCTACTGAAGCTGAATCTTTAAATACAACTCTAGCCCCATTAGTGGGTTTCATTAAGTAGTTCCCATTTTCCATTTTATACTTGCCAAAGAAACAGATTATATTTTGCGCATAGCCAGCCCCATCATCTCCATAATCCTCTTGACTACGCCTGCTATCGTCATACATCAAAATATATGTCCCATCTTCTTTAAATTCAACATAATACCTTGATTGATCAGACTCTGGATACTCAAGTCCTGAACCTCCAATATACACCGTATTCATCTTAATATCTTTAACTGGCTGTGGATCCACAACTAGTTTCTTTATCGCAATAAGTGATACAATCAGTATGATTACTATTATAAATATCTTAAACTTTGAACTTACTGTTTTATACATGCGAATACCTCATTTCTAAAGCTTGCTTGCCTCTTTTTTATACTATCTTTATATTCCCACATATCTTTATGTTCTGGAGCTGTAAATACCGCACTTTTTCCATTACTATCTTTTACCTGATTTCCATTATTATCAAGCACATTTTTAGCTTCCTCTCTAAACTGAGGTTCATAGTTTGGGTTTGCTGGCTCCACATCAAGCACCCTATGTACCTCGTTATTGCGACGTGCATAATTGAAACTTGAACAGTTCACTTTGGCATCTTGAGTTGCGTCTTTGTCCAAGAGTGTAAGGAATTTACCATCTCTATTAATTATAAACTCTGAACGAAATCTGGCATTGGTAACAACTTTGAGGTTTATTCCCCCATTTGCTGTACTGTGGCCGTCTGGGTATATATTCGTTGTTATTGATAAATGCGTCTAACTTTTGCTCTATAACCATAGTTTTAGAATTAACTTCACTAAGATTATCTATAGCCTCTCTACATTGGGCTTTGATTTCGGATGGGTCTAAATAAAATACGGTTTAAAGTGTCACTTAGTATATCATTCCTTAATGCGAAAACAGAAAGCTCAGATACGAGCTTTCTGAAAACTGTCTACTGACTTTGCTTTGCTAAACGCTCCTGTTCCGCTAGGCGCTCCTTTTCCGCTTTCTTATCCATCTTGAACTGCTTGCGGAATTCTTCTGGACTGCTTGGAAGTTTCTTTATGTCTGATTTATTATACATGAGATAGTAATTTCTATTTTTTTTAAATGACTTTTTATCCGCTGTTGGATTTCCTAAAATATATTGCCCCTTTTTCGTCTTATATAAAATCATTCCGACAATCGTAGGATCGTTCTCATAATTTTCTTCTTTATAAAAATTTATTAAGTTTTTATCTACAGATGCAGCATCCTTAGATTCAGCTATACATCCTCTTGTTGGGTTTATAAGATAATTGCCGTTCTTACGCTTATATTTGCCAAAGTAGCATTCTATAACTGGAACACCTAAACTCCCATCTTCCCAATAACTATCCTGACTACGCCTGCTATCGTCATACATCAAAATATATGTTCCGTCATCTTTAAATTCAATATAGAATCTAGGATCGTCGTCATTAGGGTACTCTTTATAATATCCACTTATATATACTATATTTCTCTTAATCTCCGTAATCGGCTTAGGCTTCAATGCTTGTATAAAAATTACAATTGATATTGTAACAATTATTAAGATGCCTACGATTACGATTGTAAGTTTTCTATAATTATTATTTATCTTCATAACTTTACTTTCTTACTAAAATCCGCCTTGCGCTTTTCCCATAATGTTTTAGTTTCATAATCTAGTTTTTTAGGTGCTGCAAATTTTTTTGATTCATCAACTTTACCGCCTTCTGCCCCAACATACAGTTCACTTTCTCTAAATTTGGGTTCATATTTAGGTTGCACTGGTTTTACATCGAACATCTGGTGATAATCATCATTTGAAGTTGCATAATTAAAGCTGGAGCAGTTAACCATGGCATCTTGTGTAGAGTCTTTATCTAAAAGAGTGAGAAATTTACCATCACCATTAATTATAAACTCTGAACGGAATCTAGTATTGGTCACGACTTTGAGGTTTACTCCTCCATTTGCATAGCTGTGTCCCTCAGGAAAAATGTTTTTTGTTTGAAATTCATCGTAGTATGATTTTAAATGAAGTCTAACAGATTCATCTACTGACCAATCAACTTTGTGTTCCCTTATATATCTTGCTAGCTTTTCTTCGTCAGTGCCTTCTGCATACAAGTTTGATATATATTCAGCCTGCTGATAAGATATTATATACTTGAACAGGTGTAGCTGCTTTCCATGTACACCACATGTTATCAAATGCTTCGGTGCCGACTAAAGAATAACAGAAAGCTCGAATACGAGCTTTCTGAAAATCTATCATAACATCATAACAGATATGCTATCTGCTCTGCTCCGTTCCATTTAGACGTTCCTGTTCTGCCTTCTTATCCATTTTGAACTGTTTGCGAAATTCCTCTACAGAACTAGAAAGTTTCTTTATATCGGATTTATTAAAAAGTAAATAATAAGCTCTATCCTCGTCATAAGAATACTTATTATTTGGATATCCTAATATATACTCTCCTTTTTCAGTTTTCATGACTGCTCTTTCTGCAGTTCTGCCATTTTGTTCTGCAACATATTTTTCCACATCAAATATTCCAGGACAATAATAATTAATTATATTCTTTTTTACTGCAGATGCGTCTTTAAATTTTACGTATGCGCTATCTGTTGTTTCTAAAATGTAATTGTCATTCTTTACCCTATATTTACCAATGTATATATCTAGCTCTGGATAGCTTCTATAGCCATCTTCAAAATAGTCTTCTTTTTTCCTCCTGCTATCATCATGTATTAGCACATATGTACCATCTTTTTTAAATTCAATATAATATCTTGGATCATCTTTATCAGGGTATTCAGTATAATATCCACTCATGTACACGGTATCGGTCTTTATTTCTGTAGTTCTTTTTGGCAGCATAATAACAATAATAGTAAAAATTATAGAAACCAATATTACGAAAACAACAATTATCTTTTTATGTTCTACTAGTCTTGCCATATCCACACCTCAATTCAAAATCATCTACTCTCTTTCTCCATATAATTTCATCGTTATGTTCCATTTTTTTAGGAGCCTCAAATATCACACTATTACCATTACCATCTTTTATCTGAATCCCATTCTTATCAAGCACACATTTAGAGTTCTCTCTAAACTGTGGTTCATAGTTCGGGTTAGATGGTTCCACGTCAAGCACAGTATGCACTTTATCATTGCGACGTGCATAATTGAAGCTAGAGCAGTTTACCTTGGCATCCTGAGTAGCATCTTTGTCTAAAAGGGTTAGGAATTTACCATCCCCATTAA
>ERZ772910.1337-NODE-1337-length-12676-cov-4.307662_pt1 | contig 12676 bp, 5 predicted proteins | sample MGYA00511357_ERZ772910 | MGnify/ENA primary metagenome ERZ772910 (study PRJEB29015, sample SAMEA2738096) | human oral metagenome | biome: human oral; feature: human-associated habitat; material: saliva | place: China | collected 2193 ... | reverse complement strand
ATTATCAATTCATCTTTGCTTAAAATATAATTCTTTTTGATCAGTATTTTTAGCTAAAACAGCAGAGATATGAATATTTGGCAACTTTCCTTCAATCAATCACTTATCTCTCAAGAGCTTAACCTCATCTTTCGTCAGATTTTTACCTTTTTGAATCTTATCAAGCATCATAATTTCCAAAAGAGAAATATCTTTGAATTGAGCTAACTGACGCGCATAATTAATATCTAACACCTTTCCTATTATCGTCACCCTCACTTTCATGTCAGAAAAATCATAATCAGGAAGTGGAAAAAACTTCTTATATTGAATATCAAACATTTTTCTAATTCCACTGCCTATTGTATCGATCATATTCAAGTTAAGCATTGCATCTGCCAAGAATCTATTTCTATATTGGCTCGCTGGAGCATTATCTTTTATAACTTTTTCAATAGTTTTAGGAATAAAATCTCCCATATTTTCAAACAATAAAGTATCTTCCTTTTCTACAAGAAGAATTCTACCTCATAAAGTATAATCTTGATGTGCAATACAATTATTCAAAGCCTCTCTAATAATATAAGGATCAAACTTTACAACTTCTTCAGGAAATAATGATCATTCTGTAAGATAGCGATACTTTAAATTACGAATTTTTGCGTACACTTTATCTAGTGAAAGTAAAAGCGGTGGATAAAAATGTTCATAATCTACCTCCTGATTATCCCTATTTCTCAATACTCGTGAAATACTTCCATTTGACGGAGAAAGGAAATGAGCAGACTCTTCTTTTCCTAGTAGTAATAGAGCCGTTCTTGTTATTTTCCCATTAATAGTTACCTTCGCTTTATTCAAAAAAGTAAGATCATCCCGATCATCTAATGGTAAATTTGGATGTTTTATTTTATATACTTCACGGGCTTTTTTGATAGCTTCAGGATCAAGATCATCAAAGCTAGCTTCTGTACATAACTCCTTGCTTCGATCCTTTATTTGTCCCTCATTCAATATTGTTTTCATTGTAATATCATCCATTTGAATCAGACTATCTCCCACCCTCATCAGTGGAATTCCATTCCACCTCAAGAGTTCTCAATATCTACGAGAAGGGATATTGATTATATATACCTTTTTTGCATTATCCAAGAAAATTTGATCTATTATTATTTTTTGTTGAGTTTTATCAAAGATACTTTTTTCTATATCTGTAGGCAGTTCTGCAGTTGTTCCAACGATTTCACCCTTATCATTTACTCAAACTAACAAAATACCCCCACCTTCATTTCCGATTCCAACACAATATCCATAGAGATTTCTTGGATTAGCCTTATTATTAATATCTGGAAATTTTGATCGTTCTTTGAATTCTACAATACGAGACTCTCTTTCTTCTATATTCTGAAGAAAATTATACAAATCTTCTCTTGTTTTAATTCTCTCAAACATTTAGGATAAAGATAATATAAATTACATTTCACTATACAAATATCTCTCAAAAAATCAATCCCTCCTAAAAACAAAAAAATCTGATTCCTGAAATTATTTTTCTCTAATCAAAAAAAACACTCACATACATGAGTGTCTTTTAAGAAGTTTCACATAGAACTAGTTAGTAGCAAGAGATGTCCAATTAGCAACTGAGCTATTGTTATCCTTTGTAAGTTTATATGTGTAAACATTTCCACCATCTGTTACAGTATATTCAACACCAGTAACAATAATTCCATCATCTCTATTCTTAGTTACCATTTCTACAGTAGCATTTGATCCTGCAGCAATAGAAACAGGTGATGTCAATACACCATTCGCTAGATTAGCTTGAACACCATTAACTGACATAGATTGAAGATTAGCAGGAGTATCAACTGTAATAGCTTTAATATCTACCACATTTGATCCAGTTGCTTCAACTACAAATGTAAGAGACTTACTAGTAGCACTTGTTTTAGCCAATCTTACAAGCCCCTTAGCAAAGTAAGCCTTAGCTTCTCTGTGAGAATTTACATTATTTACAGTTACATCAGATGCTTTATAAGCATAATCATCACCATTAGTTGATGGATTTGATTCTACATTAGCTCTAACAGTAATAACTCTCTTTCCTTGTTCAAGATTTTGAGTCAAAGCTGTAAAGTTTGGAGTAGCTGAATCAGCAACGAAGTCACCATCAACATACAATTTATAATTAGTTACATTAAGAGCAGCACCCTTAGTCTCAGTATAAGAGAATGAGTTCAACTCTGTAGATCCATTAGATACATCAAGAGTTCCTTCATACAATACAGCATTTACAGTAGGCTCAACAACTCTGTCAGAAGCAACAGTATTAGTTACATTAACAGAAGCATTTGCTTTAACCTCTAATTTAGCTGAGTATTCTGTAGATGTAGCTGTAGGATTTCCATTATTGTCAGTACCTTCAGCAGACACTTCAAGAGTAATGTCCTTAGAAGTAGAACCAGCAGGAATAACAGAAATAGTTGGAGATACTTCAATAGAAATAGGAAGACTCTTTCCAGCCTCGATTGTTCCAATACTATTGAATGTGAAAGTATCACTTCCTTTTTTCAAAGTAGCATTTGAGAATGGTTGTCCATCTACATTGAAGAATACATCAACAGATTCATTATTAGCCAAAGTATTTGCGTTCAAAAGTTTTACCTTGAATGAGTTAACATTAACATTGTAATCCTTAGAAGACAATGTTCCGTTAAGAACAAGTTTTCTAGCAGAATCATTGATTACTGTAGATTGAGTATTCATAGTTTTAACACCCAATTGGAATTTAGCTTTCTTGATCAAAACCTTTGAAAGAGTAATTCCACCAGCTACATCAGCTTTGTCCAATTTTTCTCCATTAACAGTGTATTCTCCATTTCCAATCATCAAAGAAGATCCGAATACACCAGGAAGAGTAATTTCTTTACCTTCTGTAGTTCTAGAATCAAGAGAAACATAGACCTTTACATCAGAAGTATTTCTAAGTGATACATTTTCAAATACAAACTTTCCGTTAGTATTATCTGCAGTATATCTAGTTCCTCCAACTTCAAGAACCAATCTCTTAATTGTATTTTGTCTTATAGGATCAGTTGTTGTCCAACCGTTAGCTCCGTAAGGAATCTCGATCTTTGGCAATTCAACTGCCTCAGAAACTACGATTTTTCCTTCTGCAATAACAACATCGCTAGCACCAACACCAGCTTCTACAGTTCTTGGGAAACCATTTTTAGTTTCAAGAAGAACTCTTCCTCCATTGAAAGTGTAAACAGCAAAAGTACCTTCATTAGTTAGATTCCAGCTAGAGTCAAAAGAAACATTAGCTCTAAATCCTGTATCAGATTCATCAGCAATAAGATCATTTGCACTTCTAAGTTGCAATTGAACTGTTTGTCCAACTCTTTCCATAGTAGCAATTTCAGCTTTTACTGTATATACAGCTCTCTTATTAGCCTTAACTACGTCTTTATCAAGAGAAATAGTAATATCTCTTCCATTTACTTCAACTTTATTAGAAACAACCTTTGAATCTCTGTAAACCTTTACATTCTTGAATGTTCCAGCAAAATCAGCAGATCCGATATTTCTGAAAGTCAAAGATCTTACATTAATATCTCTATCATCTTTTTGAGAATCAGATTCAAGAGCGAACTGTCCGATAACATAATCAGATTGTTTTCCAACCTGGTATGAAACCGCAGTATTGTTTACATCATCAACCTTCAAAGATACAACTGTATATCCAGAAATTCTGAAAGTAGTAGTTGATCCTGAAACTGTAATGTTCTTAGCAGAAGCAGTAGCTCCAACCAAATCAAGAGCCAATTCATTACCTGTATCAGCAGTATTTTTGAACTTAATTACCAAATCAAATTCTTGAGTATCAGCAGCTGATGTTACAGTATTCTTACCGTTTTTGAAGTTAAGAACAACAATACCATCTGATCCCATTGATGCAGAATTAGTAACAGCTACACCATTCTTTTCAAGCCAAACTTTTTCAACATCTGTTCTTGTAGAAAGACCAGTTCTTTTCAAAGTCAAACTTTCAAGTGAAACATTTTCTGTAGCAGCAAACTTAATCTTGTTAGCAACAAAGATTCCCTTTGGTGCAGTCTTTACAGAAGAAGAGTAATCTACTACTGAAACAGCCAAGTCACCAGCCTTAACAACACCTGTAGTATTAGCACCAGTATTATTAGCACCAGTATTAACTACCTTATTGATAAGTGATTCTGCAGACGATCTCTGAAGCATCAACATAACATATCCTCTAATTTCCAATTGAGATGGAGTTTCGATTTTTGTCATAATTCCAGCATCTTTCAAAGCTTGAAGATGATTTGCGTAGAATGGAGTAGCTCCATTGTACTTATTTCCCCACAAAGCTCTAGAAAGAGTTGTACCAAATTCACCTCTAGTTACCTTAGCATTTGGTCTGAAAGCGTCAATTCCTTGACCCATCAATCCCATCTGGCAAGATTTAGTAAGGTAAGCAGCCAAGTCTCCTTCAGCTGTATTAGTGTCTGTGAAAGAGCAAACTTTAGTAGCGTCTACTTTAGTTCCGAGCTCTTTTTCAGCCCAGTTAGAGATCATTTTAGCCAATTGACCTCTAGTAATTTCACCGTACATATTAGCATTATCAATAGAAGACATAGTTGTAATCCCCTTTGAGAAAGCGTATTCATATGCACCAGTAAGCTCAGCACCATAATTAGCAGCACCATTTACTGCAGGTGTAATGAGAGTAGCAAGCATCAACACTCCAGTTGAAGCTGCGAACATCTTTTTAACGTTCATTCTGTGTGTATAAATAAAGATAAAAGGTTTTTTCGATGATTACTCATCGATGAATGTAGTACTAGATGAATAATATGTTGTCTATCTTGTCCAACTCTCCAATTCAATAAACTCAATAAGTTGATTGCAGGATTGCTAAACTCCATAAAACAAGACACACTATACTCCAGTATTCGTTTCTATGTCTCCACATAGACAACTTAATTAGTAGTTTAGTAATATTCATAGCAAATTCAAGTCTTTTTTGAGAATAATTTGACACCCTTTGTCAAATATCTGTAAAAAAAATCTACCACAAGCATGCATACTAAACCACTAAAACTACATCCTTGCAATCTTGTCTACGAAACAAAAAATAAACTGTGACAAAAAAATCTGACTTTTTTTATTTTTAATCATACATTATATATAAGAGTAGATAAAAGGTGTTTATATGATAAACAACAGCAATACTGAGATATATAATAACTTTTCCTTATAAAAGACAAAACATTTTCTATCAAAAAAACAAAAAAAATCTGACTTTTATGTCAGATTGATTTCATATTCAATAGTACTGAAAAGAGATAAAGTAGTGAACAAAGTGTATAAATTTTGAATGTTTTAGAATGGTGGTCTATCCCCACCTTCCGGTAGGGATGCCTTGTTACGACTTAACCCCAGTCACTGATTTCCTCCTTAACCCATATAATGAGTCTTCAAAGAACCTCAGCTCCCATGGTTTGACGGGCGGTGAGTGCAAGGAACAGGGACATATTCACGGCAGCATGGCTGATCTGCCATTACTAGCAATTCCAACTTCATGTACTCGAGTTGCAGAGTACAATCCGAACTAAGGGCAGTTTTAAAGATTTGCTCCACCTCGCGGCTTCGCTTCTCGCTGTACCTACCCATTGTATTATCTATGAGGCCCTAGGTGTAAGGGGCATGAGGATCTGACGTCATCCTCTCCTTCCTCTCGGTTACCCGAGCAGTCTGCTTAGACATACTAACTAAGCATGAGGGTTGCGCTCGTTTCCAGACTTAACTAGACACCTTGCGGCACGAGCTGACGACGACCATGCACCATCTGTGTAAAGCTCCGTATTGCTACGAATATGCGACTTTCACCGCAGACACAATACATGTCAATCCTAGGTAAGATTCTTGGCTTATTATCCAATTAATCTAGATAATCCACTGCTTGTGTGTTCCCCCGCCTATCCCTTTGAGTTTCATTCTTGCGAATATACTACCCAGGCGGCTTGCTTAACTCGTTAGATTACGACACTCCTACCAGTAAACTGATAAAAACATCTAGCAAGCATAATTTACGGTTTGGACTACCAGGGTATCTAATCCTGTTTGCTCCCCAAACTGTCGTCCCTCATCGTCAAGTATTCTATAGTTAGCTGCTTTCGCTTTCGGCGTTCCTTCCGATATCAACGCATTTCACCGCTCCACCGGAAATTCCACTAACCCCTAGATACTTCTAGATCTGCAGTATCCACTCCCTTTCTACGATTGAGTCGTAGGATTTGAAAACAGACTTACAGATCAGACTACGGACACTTTACGCCCAGTAAATCCGGATAACGCTTGAGACCTACGTATTACCGCGGCTGCTGGCACGTAGTTAGCCGTCTCTTATTCTTGACATACCGTCATTCGTCTTCTGCCAAAAAAGAAGTTTACACACCGTAATGCTTCATCCTTCACGCGAAATTGCTGCATCAGACTTTCGTCCATTGTGCAAGATTCCCCACTGCTGCCTCCCGTAGGAGTATGGGCCGTATCTCAGTCCCATCGCGACCGGACATCATCTCAGACCGGTTACCCGTCATAGGCTTGGTAAGCCATTACCTTACCAACTACCTGATAGGACGCACCCCCCTCCCGAAGCGATAAATCTTTCCTCACATCGGAATTTCACCATCGTGAGCATATTGGGAATTAGCTACATCTCTGCAGTTATTCCCATCTTCGGGGCAGGTTAAGCACGCGTTACTCGCTCGTTTGCCACTAATCTTACTACGTATTGCTACGACGCAAGATCCGTTCGACTTGCATGTGTTAGGCATTTCGCTAGCGTTCATCCTGAGCCAGGGTCAAACTCTTCAAAAAGTTTCACACTTTATCTCTTTTTAGTACTATTAATGATCACTTTCTCCATAGAGACTATCCATCTCTATTAATGGTAGCACTAACCTACTTTCCCAGCCCTGATAGAACCAGTATCATCGACCAGCATATGCTTAACTTCTGTATTCGGAATGGGAACAGGTGTTTCCACATACCGCATCAGTACCACCGTTATTAGAAATGAATCTCAGATCAAAATCTATTGATTTCCTTTTATTTTTCAACAGATTTCTTTCCTTTTTCAATCCTTACAATACCATAATATATTACCTATTTCTTAGAAAAACGATAAACCCGCTCGACCAATTAGTACATCTCAGCTCAACCCCTTACAGGGCTTACACTTAATGCCTATCAAACTGGTAGTCTACCAGAGGTCTTACCTCCATAAAGGAGAGGGATATCTAATCTTGAGACAAGTTTCCCACTTAGATGCTTTCAGCGGTTACCTTTTCCGAGCTTAACTATCCAGCCGTGCTCCTGGTGGAACAACTGGTACTATCAGAGGCTCGTCCAACCCGGTCCTCTCGTACTAGGGTCAGCATCTCTCAAATATCCTACGGTCACAGTAGATAGGGACCGAACTGTCTCACGACGTTCTGAACCCAACTCGCGTCCCGCTTTAATGGGTGAACAACCCAACCCTTGGGACCTTCTACAGCCCCAGGATGCGACGAGTCGACATCGAGGTGCCAAACGGAATCGTCGCTATGAACGCTTAGATTCCATTAGCCTGTTATCCCCGGAGTAACTTTTATCCGTTGAGCGGATCCCCTTCCACTCGGAAGATCCGGATCACTTTCGCCTACTTTCGTATCTGTTCGACCTGTCAGTCTCACAGTCAAGCTTGCTTATGCGAATACACATTCACCACGGTTTCCATCCGTAGTAAGCAAACCTTTGCACGCCTCCGCTACTTTTTAGGAGGCACCCGCCCCAGGTAAACTGTCCAACTGAAACTGTCTCCCAACACAGGGATTAGAACTGCTACATATTTTGGGTGGTATCTCACTTTTGGCTCCGCCCCAACCGAAGTCGAAACATCAAAGCCTCCCACCTATACTGAGCAAGACATGCTACAATCCAATATCAATCTACAGTAAAGCTTCACAGGGTCTTTCCGTCTAACTGTGACTACCCGGCATTTTTACCGGGATTGTAATTTCACCGAGTCTAAGGGTAAGACAGCATGGGGATGATTATGCCATTCATGCGCGTCAGAACTTACCTGACAAGGAATTTCGCTACCTTAGGACCGTCATAGTTACGGCCGTCATTCACCAGTGCTTAACCCTCGAGCTTGCACAAGAGAGCATAACATTCTGGCATTGGACAGGCATCACCCGCTATACATCCTCTTACGAGTTAGCAGCGAGCTGTGTTTTTGATAAACAGTTCCCCCCATCTCTTTCGCTGCGATCCCGATTGCTCGGGACAGGACTTATTTCGAAAGTACGTCCGCTAATTTGCCAAGTTCCTTACCCATTAGTTATCTCGATTATCTTAGTATTCTCTACCACCCCACAAGTGTCTGATCTGGGTACGGGTTATCTATAGATTAAGTTTAGAGGTTTTTCTCGGCACCAAAACGATAAGAATTTCTAACTCCGAGGAGTTAAATCCCGATCAAGCTCAGTATCAATAGTTGTGGATTTTCCTGCAACTACCTTTACGACTAACGTCATAAAAACCTCACTCTTTCGACTCAAATCCTTAATAAGCTCTTACAAATCTCGATGCGTCACCCCATCACTCTATAAATAAGTACTGGAATATTAACCAGTTATCCATCGACTCTCCACTTCTGGATAAGCCTTAGGCCCCGACTAACCCTACGACGATGAACGTTGCGTAGGAATCCTTAGGGTTTCGATATATTGAATTTTCATCAATAAGCGTTACTCATGTCAGCATTTTTACTTCTTACTAGTCGACCACACCTCACGATGTAGCTTCATCCTGTAAGAACACTCTCCTACCACACAGTGTATTTCTACACTGGTCTTCGATTTCGGTATAATGCTTAGCCCCGTTACATCTTCAGCGCATCTTCGTTAGTCCAGTGAGCTGTTACGCTTTCTTTAAAGGATTGCTGCTTCTAGGCAAACCTCCTGGATGTATAAGCAAAGACACCTCTTTTTCCACTTAGCATTACTTTAGGGACCTTAATCAGAAGTCTGGACTGTTATCCTTTTGACTACGAAACTTGCTCCCGTAGTCCCACTCTGCAATATTCCTTGAAGCATTCGAAGTTTAGTAAGGTTTGGTAATGTCTCTCGACACCCCTAGCCTTTCCAGAGCTCTACCTCTTCAAGATCTTGAAATGCAGGCTGCACCTAAATGCATTTCGGAGAGAACCAGCTATCACGGTATTCGATGAGCTTTTCACTCCTAAACACAGGTCATCGGAAGGTTTTGCAGCACCAACCCGTTCGGTCCTCCAGCATAGTTTCCTATGCCTTCAACCTGCCCATGTCTAGCTCATACCGCTTCGGGTCTATTGATAATAACTATTCGCCCTATTCAGACTCGCTTTCGCTACGGCTCCAGCTATAACTGCCTTAACCTTGCTACTACCAATAACTCGCTGACCCATTCGTCAATAGGTACGTGGTCACCCAAAGGCTCCCACTCAATTGTAAGCAATAAATTTCAGGTTCTATTTCACTCCCCTACCTGGGGTTCTTTTCACCGTTCCCTCACGGTACTCTGCGCTATCGGTGTAAAAAAGTATTTAGCCTTACCCAGTGGTCTGGGCAGATTCATACCAGATTTCTCGTGTCTGATATTACTCAGGTGTCGTCACGATGTGGTGTCATATTTTCAGATACGGGACTTTAACCTCCTATGGTGTGCCATCCAAGCACTTCTCCTAATATAGCATCTCTCCATTCGAAGATTTCTAGCTCTTCACAAATAGTCCTTCAACCCTCTTATTAGCAACGCCTAGAAGCTTACACTAATAGAGTTTGGGCTCTTCCCTGTTCGCTCGTCACTACTAGGGGAATCTCATTACGATTTCTTTTCCTTCGGTTACTGAGATATTTCACTTCACCGAGTATTGTCAACTTTGTATTCTCTTATAGAGAATAGGTTGCCCCATTCGGATATTCTTGACTCCAAGCGATTGTTGGCATCTCATCAAGACTTTTCGCAGCCAGCTACGTCCTTCTTCCTCTTTTTTACCCAAGGCATCCGTTTATTGCTTTTAAATAGATTTATCTACTAAGAAATAGTGTAATATATTATGCTATTGTTAAGGATCTCATCTTCTGCAACCCCTTCTCTTTCTTGGTTGCGGAAGTCATATTACATATTTCCTACTAAATTGCAAGTTTTTTTGTGCGATTTTTTTTATTCAGTTTATCCTTACCCTCTCACTCCTTTTTGGGTCTAGAGGAAAAATAAAATCTCGCTATCAAAACCTCTAAATTAAAGAAAATTACATTTTTTTCATCCTTCTTGTCCTTCTAACATTTTTCATAAAAGAGAAAGGACTTTCAAAAAACATACTCTGCATGCACTGAATATAAAATACAAAAAACGAACCATCAACGACGAAACAATAATTTAAAATCCTATTTGCAAAAAAGACCACGATCCTTATAATAAAGAAAATTTATATTTCTCGAAAGCGGTCCTCATGCTTATATACCTTTTTACCTATATGGTAGCAATAAATCTTCTAACCTTTGTTATTCGATGAATCGACAAACGAAAGGCAAAAAACAACAAACGAAGGATTTCAGAAAACACCCTACTAGGACTGAGCCTTGCCTGAGGACGAATCGGAGCAATCTCTGCAATTGGTTTTTTTAGACACAAAACCATTAAATCAAGCTTTCTCTGGAGATTCTACTTAATTGGTTTTATCTGGATCTGTGGACTGATAACACTAACGCTTATTTAATTTCTATTGTTTAAAAACATGCACATTACTCTTACCTGCAACGGAGAATACGTAAACGCTCACTGTTGAAGTCTTTGACACTGCAATGATAGACTCTCTGAAAAAGGAATTCTTACATCATTAAGACTTGCAAAAGAACTCAAAAATCAGATTTTTGACTATATTTTTTGTAGTGACTTTGGATTTAGAAGAACCACTACCGATATTATCGTTGAACAGCTCATCTACAAAGAAAGTAAAATCATCGTTGACGCCAATCTTAGAGAAAAAGATGCCGATATTTGTACTCAAAAAATAAAAGAAAATATGAAAATAGCAGGAGACCCTAATCCTGAAAATGCACAAATCATCTCCAGACTATTTATCAGAAGCGATAGCATTCCAAGCGAAAAGAAAAATAGTGAAACGATAGAAGAAGTCCTTGTTCGTTCTCAAAAATTTCTTCATCAACTTCTTCATACTTATCCAAGTTCAGCAAACATTCTCATTGTTGGAAGCCCAATCATCAATAGCTTTATCATCGCACAACTCAAGTGAGAATCTACTTTTACAAAATATATTACAAGCCCCTGCTCGCTAAGTGAATACGACCAAAGGGGACAGAAACGAAAAGAAATTCGCTTCAATAATATTCAACATTTACACCTAAAATAATTTTCATGTATTTTGCATTCAAAGACCAATATGAAGACTTTATTGTAGAGGAAAAATTAGACTATACACCAAATGGGATTTGAGATGCATGGCACCTTTTTATTGAAAAAAGAGGGGTCAACACTATGGATATCATCAATCATCTCATATCAAATCTCCCTCTGAAAAGAGAAGATATTGGAATTGCTGGGCTCAAAGATAAAGATGGAATTACCAGACAACGAATCACCATCTACAAAAAAAAGATCAAGTCTTGCTGAGGAGAAAATACAATCCTAACACTTTTAAGAGAAAAGTGCACAATTCTAAAACAATCCTGGCATGAAAGTCCTCTTATGGTTTGAAAAAACATCGGGAACAGCTTCAAAATTAGACTTAGAAAAAGAGAACATCTTTCTTCTGAACTAAAGCACCAACTTGAAGCAAACCTTGAAAAAAGCAAAAAAGACTGATTTCCGAATGTGTTTGGATTCCAAAGATTTGGAAAAGGAAACAAAAACTTCAAAAAAACTGATAAGATATTCCAAGAAGGAATAAATCATCCTGACACCTACGAAGTTAAGTTCAAACTTCAAAGCTGGGGGAGCATGCGATTTAATGAATATGCTATGCAAAGACGAGAAAAAGGGAAACATTTAATGGAATGAGATATTCTCATCAATAGCCACAATGGCTTCTGAGCTCAAGTTGCCTATTACCAAGAAAGAAAGCTCCATCACTTTGATTATCGAAAGTGTAAAGACCAGCACCAAAAATCAGACTTCTTCTCCCCTGATTTCAAAACTTTCACAACAGACTACAATCCTGAAAGACGACGAGTAACAGGTCCTGTATTGGGATGGAATCAACTCCTCCCTCCTACTTGAAGCAAGGCCTCATTCTTTGACCAAGAAATAATAATAAAAAGCTGATTCCTAAACGGAGGAATCGCTATTAGCAAGAAATATCATCTGTATGGATTCAGGAGAGCACTAGTTATTAAACCTGAAAATCTAGAACGAGAACGAGATAATCAGGACCTTATCCTCTCTTTCTCCCTACCAACGGGCTCTTATGCAAGTAGTTTTCTTGCGCACATCTTAAAAAATATCGACCCCAAAGGATGTATAAGCAACTGACTCACTATTCCAAGAATAACTTCTATAGAAGAGATAAAATAAAAAAGAAACCTGACCAAAAAGATCAGGTTTTTCTTTTTCTTAATCATTA
>ERZ772910.1336-NODE-1336-length-12684-cov-3.170481_pt1 | contig 12684 bp, 13 predicted proteins | sample MGYA00511357_ERZ772910 | MGnify/ENA primary metagenome ERZ772910 (study PRJEB29015, sample SAMEA2738096) | human oral metagenome | biome: human oral; feature: human-associated habitat; material: saliva | place: China | collected 2193 ... | reverse complement strand
AGAAGAAATCGATTTTTTAAAGAAAATTTTAAAATATTTTAAGACATATTTATTGACAATTAAAATGTATAGAGATATAATATCATTAACAAATTTGTCGTTAAAAGTGTCGTTTAATTTTGCTGTTTTTTTAAAATATGGAGGTAGGTATGGATTTAAAAGAATTGGAGAAAGTAATTGATAAATATATTGATGAAATTATTGAATTCAGAAGAGATATACACTCGCATCCTGAATTAAGTGGAAATGAAAAAAGAACATCTGAAAAAGTTATTGAAAAGTTAAAAAAACTTCCTATTGATTTAATATCTAATGTTAATGGTTATGGAATTATTGGGAATTTAAAAGGAAATAGTAATAAAAAAACTATTTTATTAAGAGGTGATATGGATGCACTTCCTATAAATGAAGTAAATGATTTACCTTTTATTTCAAAAAATAAAAATATTATGCATGCATGTGGTCACGATATGCATACTTCTATATTATTAGGAACAGCATATGTATTATCGTATTTCAAAGACAAATTAGATGGAAATGTAAAATTTATGTTCCAACCTAGTGAAGAAGCATCACCTATTGGTGGTTCAAAAGGAATGATAGCTGAAGGTTTACTTGAAAATCCAAAAGTTGATGAAGCTTACGCCTTACATGTTTTTGAAGTTCCAACAGGAAGTATTGCAATAAAACCAGGTGTTGCAACTTCAAGGTCAGATAGGATTGATATTGAAATTTTTGGGAAAAGTAGCCACGCATCTTTACCAGCTGAAGGAAGGGATGCGATAGTTGTAGCAGGAAATATTATTACGAGTATTCAAACTATAATAAGTAGAAATATGCCTCCTAATCAAACAGCTGTTATTACAATTGGAAAAATAACTGGTGGAAGTAGATATAATGTATTAGCTGATTATGTAAAACTTGAAGGAACAGTTCGTACTTTTTCTACTGAGAATGCAGATATGATAAGAGAAAGACTTCAAAAGATAGTTGAAGATATAGCTAGTGCATATGGATGTAGTGCTAAACTTAATTATCAAAATGGTTATGATTTTGTGTATAATGATCCTGAATTATCTGAGTTAGCTATAAAATCTTTAAATGAAATTTTAGGAAAAAAGAATGTACTTATTCAATCAAATCCTTTACCTGCAGGAGAAGATTTTTCTTTTGTTACCAAAAAAGTTCCATCTGTTTTTATGTGGTTAGGGACAGAAAGTAATTTTAACAAAGGAAAGTGTACCCTACATAGTCCAGAATTTATAGCAGATGAAGCATCATTAAGAGTAGGAATTAAGATTTTTTGTAAATTAGTTTTTGACAGATTGACTTAAGTAAAAAATTTTTAATTAAGGAGTGATATATATGACTAGTAAAATTTTTATGGATTTGTTGAATGCTTTAGGATTATTAGGTTTATTTCTGATTCTAGGAACATTTTTAAGAGCAAAAATAAAATTTTTTCAAACCACATTTATACCAGCATCAGTAATAGGAGGTTTTTTACTTCTTCTGTTAGGACCTATTTGTTTCAATTTAATAAAAATTCCAGAAGAATGGTTAAAAATATTCTCTTTAATACCAGGAGTTTTAATAGTTCCAATAGTTGCATCTGTACCTCTTGGATTAAAAAGTTCATCAGAAAAAAAATCTGTTAAAAATATATTACCTTTAGCTTTTATTGGTATTGCTATTGCTATGTTACAATTTGGATTTGGTTTTTCTGCTCAGTATATTTTTCCAAACTATGATTTCTATAAGACTTTTGGTTGGGAATTAGGAATTGGATTTGTTGGTGGACATGGAACAGCGGGTTTATTAGGAAATATGTTGCAAAGTGCTAATTTAGATTTCTGGGAAATAGCTCAAGGAGTAGCAACTACTACTGCTACTTTTGGTTTAGTAGGTGGAATCTTAATTGGAATGCTTTTGATTAATATTGCTTCAAGAAAAAATTTTACAGCTATTCTTAAAAAGCCAGGAGATATCCCTGAAAGTTTTAAAATAGGATTTGTAAAGGATGTAGAAAATCAACCTAAACTTGGAAGAGAAACTACTTTAACATCATCAGTTGATACTTTAGCATTTCATGCAGCAATTATTTTTGGTGTTTGTCTAATTTCTTCACAATTACAAGCTTTTATAAAAGCATATAAAATACCTATACTTGATAAAATCTCTATCTGGGCTTATGCTATGATTATAATGTTTATAGTGTGGAAAATATTTGTGAGATTAAAAGTAGATTTTTTAATTGATAGTAACACAAAATCAAGAATATCTGGAAGTCTTACAGAATTTGCAGTTACAGCAGCTATTGCTAGTTTACCTATAAAAGCTGTATTTACTTACTTAGTTCCAATTTTATATATAGTTATTATTGGTTTTATTGTTACAACTTTATTCTTATTTTATATGTGTAAATTTTTTATAAAAGATTATTGGTTTGAACATATGATTGCAACTTTTGGTATGGCTACTGGTGTATTTTTGACAGGAATACTTTTATTAAGAGTATGCGATCCTGATTTTAAAAGTCCTGTTTTAGCGAATTATTCACTTTCATATACTATAACAAGTGTAGTTTATTTTGTATTTTTAAATATAATTTTAACACTCTTATTAACTAAAGGACTTTTCTTTGGAATGAGTTTTACATTTATTGTAGGATTTTTATTCATGTTTGCAGCTATAATTTCAAGTAAGATCTTATTGAAAAATAAATAAATAGATAATAAAAATGGTATTGATAGAAAATTTATCATTACCATTTTTTATTTAAAAAAGAATATAATAAAAATATAGTTATGTCCTTATTGTTTCAGCTATGAGATAAAAAAATTATAATATAACTTTAAAATTTATTTAAATCCTACTTAAAATTTGAACACCTCCATATAATTTGTTATAATATATATTAGATTATACAAAATTTTACAATATATGTAAAACTAAGTTTATAAAACGAGGTGAAAAATGAAATTTTTAGGAATAATACCAGCAAGATATTCTTCAACTAGACTTGAAGGAAAACCTTTAAAATTAATAGAAGGTCACACTATGATAGAGTGGGTATACAAGAGAGCAAAAAAATCAAATCTTGACTCATTAATCGTAGCAACAGATGATGAAAGAATATACAATGAAGTCTTAAATTTTGGTGGGCAAGCAATAATGACAAGTACAGAACACACTAATGGAACATCAAGAATAGCAGAAGTTTGTGAAAAAATAAAAGACTATGATGTTATCATAAATATTCAAGGTGATGAACCGTTAATAGAATATGAAATGATAAATAGTTTAATAGAAACATTTAAAGAAAATAAAGATTTAAAAATGGCTACATTAAAACATAAATTAATTGAAAAAGAAGAAATAGAAAATCCAAATAATGTAAAAGTAATTTGTGATAAAAATGACTATGCAATATATTTTTCAAGATCTGTAATTCCTTATCCAAGAAAGGCTGATGATATATCATATTTTAAGCATATAGGAATCTATGGATATAAAAGAGACTTCGTTATAGAATATTCAAAGATGCCAGCAACAGCTTTAGAAGTAGCTGAATCTTTAGAACAACTTAGAGTTTTAGAAAATGGTTATAAAATAAAAGTTTTAGAAACAACTCATAGTTTAATTGGGGTAGATACTCAAGAGAACTTAGAGCAAGTAATTAATTTTGTTAAGAAAAATAATATAAGAATATAAGGAGGAGTTGAGGTATAAATATCTCACAAAGGACATGAATAAAAAAATATCTTTAATAATTGTATCAGCATTTTTGCTATTAGCCTGTTCAAATAATTCAGGGAAAAAGGTTAAACCAGTTAAACCTAATGAAGACTATAAAGGAAGTACTGTAATTGAAACAAATACTGACAATAATAATATCGAAAGAGGAAAGAGAGAAAAAATAACTCTAGAAAATACTGTATTTAAAAAATTAGGATTACCTTTACCATATAATACTTTTGGAGCAGCTATACCTTACTTAGTTCCTGTTAATGATAACCATAAAGAAAGCTTCTCAGTATTTGGAGAATATGATGAAAATAAAGCTCTAAAATACTTTAAAAATTTATCTTCAAGAGGACACGGAGATAACTCACCTTATTGGAGATGGAAAACAAGTATTAAAAAATCAGATCTATACAATAAAGTAGAAAGTAGAATAGTTTCTATCTATAAAACAAATCCTAGAAATGTTTTAACTCTTGTAAATGGTGAATGGCAACAAGCACCTATAAGAAGTGTTGGAGATGTTAAAGATATAATAGTTGCAGCAAGAGGAGAATCTGGAATAATAACTCATATGCTTGTTATAACTAGCAATGGAAAATACTTAGTAGCAAAAGAATTTAATGTAAGAAAACTTTTAGCAACTAACAATGCACTTTATGGTTCAAAAGGAGATGAAGATTCTTATGCTTCTAAACCAGTTATACCTAGTGTAAGCTCACTACCTTCAGCATATTTAGCTTTAGAAGAAGATGGAGAATATATCCACATATATGGTGGAGGATATGGACATGGAGTTGGAATGTCTCAATTCGCAGCTGGAACTTTAGCTAAGAATGGAGAAAGTTACAAAAATATTTTAAAAAGATACTATACTAATGTAAAACTTTCAACTGTTGAATCGGTATTAGGAAATAATAAGGAAATCAAAGTTGGTATCACAACTAATGGAAGTTTAGAACATGGAAGGCTTAATATTTTCTCATCAGAAAATAAAGTTCAAATATATAATGAAGACTTTGATATAACTGTTGGAGCAAATGAAAGAATAGATGTAAGAAATTCTTCAGGAACAGTGACTATAACTCTTGAAAATGGAAAAGAATACAAGACTAGAAATCCTTTAAATTTCTATGCTAAGGGAGAATATTTAACAATTAGTCCTGTTAGAAAAGCTCATACTACTTCTCCAAAATATAGAGGAATTATCACTATTATACCAAGAGGTTCAAGTTTAAGAGTAATAAATACTATAGATATCGAAAAATATCTGTTACAAGTTGTTGCAAGTGAAATGCCAAGAAGCTTTGGTGTTGAAGCATTGAAAGTACAAGCTGTTGCAGCAAGAACTTATGCGGTTAGTGATATATTAAAGGGTAAGTATGCTAAAGATGGTTTCCATATAAAAGATACTGTTGAAAGCCAAGTATATAATAACCAAATAGAAAATGAAGATGCAACTCGTGCTATAAAAGAAACTGCGGGGGAAATCATGACTTATGATGGTATGCCTATAGATGCTAAATATTTCTCAACATCTTCTGGATTTACAAGCCATGCTTCTAATGTATGGTAATAGGAGTTAGAAATGGAGATTGGAAGTTTAAAATTTAAAACTGAAAAGGAATATAAAGAATTTCTAGACTATCTTTTTTCAATAAGAGATCTTGAATATAGAGATTTCAATACTAAAATAATTGTGCCTGTAGATTGTGAGATAATTGGAATAAGAACTCCAATTTTAAGAGATATAGCCAAGAAAATTGCTAAAACTTCTTCTGAAAACTTTTTAAATTTTTTTGAAAAATTATTTTTGAAAAAGAAGATTAAGTATTATGAAGAAAAAGTTTTATATGGTTTTTTAATTGGCTACTCAAAGATGGAGTATCAAGATAGATTAAAAAGAATAGATTTCTTTATAGATATTATAGATAACTGGGCAGTTTGTGATATAGTTGACTCAAGCTTTAAGTTTATCAATAAGAATAAAGAAGATTTCTATAAATATCTAAATTCTAAGTTATCTGCAACAAATCCATGGGAACAAAGATTTATTTTTGTTATGTTACTCGCTTATTATGTAGAAGATAAGTATTTAAAAGATATTTTTAAAATCTGTGAAAAAATAAAATCAGAAGAATATTATGTTAACATGGCTAAAGCTTGGTTACTATCAGTTTGCTATGTAAAATATAGAGAAGAAACTTATAAATTCCTAGAAAAAACTAAACTAGATGCTTGGACGGTAAATAAGGCTATTCAAAAAATTAGGGAATCTCTGAGAGTTACAAAAGAAGAAAAAGAAAAAATATTAATTTTAAAAAGAAAGTAAAAATAAGGGGGATAATATCCCCCTTACATTGTCTTTAATAATTTATATAATTCTTCCTTAGTTTTTGGATAGGCTTCTGTATTAGTCAAAAGATTTTTTTCTTTAAGTTTTTCAAACATATCAAACAAAAAAGGCTTTTCTAAATAACATTCTTCCAATATTTTATTATCAGCAAAAATTTCTTCTGGGATACCTTGTTTTTTTACTCTTCCATCTCCTAATACAAAAATATAGTCTGCCCAAGAATAAGTAAAATTCATATCATGGGTAGAAATAACAACTGTCATACCTTTTTTGTTCAATTCATCAAAGATCTCTTCTATTTTTTGAGTATGCTTTGGGTCTAAGCTAGATGTAGGCTCATCAAAAATAATAAGTTCAGGTTCCATAACTAGAATATCAGCAATAGAAACTCTCTTTTTTTGACCATAGCTTAAAAAATGTATAGATTTTTCAGAAAATTCTGTCATATTAACATCTTCTAAAGCTGCTTGTACTCTTTCATGAACTATATTATTATCCAGTTTTAAATTCATTGCTCCAAAGGAAACTTCTTGATAGACATTTGAAGAAAAAAGCATAGTTTCTGGATTTTGAAATACTATACCGACTTTTTTTCTAAGTTCCATCAAAGATTTTTTATCATAAGCAATCTTTTCACCTTTAAAGTAAATTTCACCTTTTGTAGCTTTTAAAACACCATTCATGTTTAAAAATAGAGTTGATTTCCCAGAACCATTGACTCCAATTATTGCTATTTTCTTACCTTTTTCTATTTTCAAATTAATTCCTTTTAAGGCATGAGTACCATCACCATAAGTATACTCTAAATCTTTTACTTCTAAGATATATTCTCCATTCATCTTATATAACTCCCCTTGTTAAAAAATATATTGCTATTAAAATTATATTTACTAATAATATCAATATTATATTCCTTTTTGATGAAATATAACTTTTATCAATAAATTTAAGCTCTCCTGTATAACATCTTGCTTCTAAGCATACAAAACTCTCATTAGCTTGTTTTAAAGCAGTTAAAAATAAAGAACTTATCAATCTACCTGATGAATTAAACGAAGCTTTTAATGTAGAATATCCTAATCTTGCATCTTGGCTTATATATATCATCTGTGCCACATCAATAAAAAGAAAAATATATCTGTATACTAATCCAATAATTTCTACTAACAATTTTGGTAGTTTTAATTTTTCTAAACAATAAAATATATCTAAAACAGGAGTTGTCAATATCAAGAAATATAGACAACTTACTGCTGCTAAAGATTTTAACATTAAAGTTAAACCTTGTAGAAAAGTTTTAATTGTAATTCCATATTCATTTGAAAATATATTTATTTTAAATAAACTTTCTTGATTAGGAGCCAATTTAACTATAATTATAGTAAGAACTCCAATTACTAAAAATACTAAAGGAATAGATATTAGTTTAAAAAATAATTTATTTTCTATTCCTCCTAGATAAGTTATAGATAAATACATTATAAATAACACTATTAGCGATATAATAATATTGTTAAAAAAAATACAAGAAAATAAAGTTAAAATAGAAAAGAGTAATTTTTCAGATGGATTATTTTTTAATAATTTGCTTGTATATGCAACTTTATCCAAAGATACCATATTTATTCCCCATCTTTTTCATCTGAATTTTCTTTTTTTCCTTTATTTTTTCCCATTAGATATCCAATGTATCCACAAACAATTCCAGCACCTATTGCTGCTTGTAATGAGAATAGCAAACTTTCGACTTCACCACTAGGTGGTTCCCAAAGAGATTCAAACCAAGGTTTGTAATTTGAATCAATATCTGTTATAAGTTGTTCAGCTTGGTCATCAGAACCTCCAAATTCCCCATCTGCTACAAAGATTAAAGGAAATGCTGCTAAAACAACTACAAGTATAATTAATATAAAATTTTTCTTCCATAAATTTTTTTCCATTTTAGCCTCCATTAAATTTCTAATTCATTTAAAGTTTCTTTATTATAATTCATTAAAATATTGAATACAACCACTGTTAATAGTCCTTCACTTATAGCTAAAGGAACTTGAGTTACAGCAAAAATACCCATAAATTTTGATGCAGATAATAAGAAACCTCCATTTGGATCAGGAAACGCTAGACCAAGTTGAATAGAAGTTGTTACATATGTCAGTAAATCACCAAGAGCAGCTGCCAAGAATATAGCAAAACTTCTATTTGTCTTTTTTAGACCTTTATAAATAAAATATGAAACTACTGGTCCAACTATACCCATAGAAAATACATTGGCACCTAAAGTAGTTATACCACCATGAGCTAAAAGTATTGCTTGGAAAATTAAAACAATAAGTCCTAAAACACTTGTGATTGCTGGTCCAAATAATATTGCAGCTAAACCAACTCCAGTTGGATGTGATGAACTTCCTGTTACTGAAGGAATCTTTAAAGCTGATAAAACAAATGCAAATGCACCTACAACAGCTATCAACATTTTCATTTTTGAATCCACTTCAATTTTTTTCTTTATCTTTGCAAAACCAACTAAGATAAAAGGTATACATAAAGCTCCCCAAACACCACACCATAATGGTGGTAAAAATCCTTCCATTATATGCATAGAAAAGCTATTTACTCCAAGCATTAAGAACAATAAAAAAACCAAATTTTTCTTATTAAATTTCATTTTTCCTCCTTATAAACAAAACTTTGAATATAATTACTTCACCCATTATATTACAATATATTATAAAAGTCAAATTAAATTTAATATACCAAAATAATTTTTATTATAATTTATTTACCTAATCAAAATTTTAATTTATTTAATTCTATTTTTTAATAAACTATATAATTTCATTATTTTTTATTTACTAAACTTTTCTAGTATACTTTTAAATAAAAAAGGTATATAATAAGAATGTAGTAAAATATTAATTAAAATTTTAGAAAGGGGAATTTATGTTTACACAAGAAGTTGCATATAGCACAGCGTATTTAGCAGGGATTGCTTCTTTTTTTTCACCATGTATATTTCCGATTATTCCAGTATATATTTCGATTCTAAGTAATGGTGAGAAAAAATCAGTAAGTAAGACTCTAGCTTTTGTTTTAGGACTTTCTGTTACCTATATAGTTTTAGGTTTTGGAGCAGGGTTCATTGGAGAGTTATTTCTTAATAGTAAGGTAAGAGTTATAGGAGGAATTTTAGTTGTAATTTTAGGACTTTTCCAAATGGAAGTTTTAAAATTAAAATTTTTAGAAAAAACTAAAATTATGAATTATGAGGGAGAAAATCAAAGTATTTTTTCAACATTTCTTTTAGGATTAACTTTTAGTTTAGGGTGGACTCCTTGTGTTGGACCAATATTAGCTTCAATATTAATCTTAGCAGGTTCATCAGGAGATACAGGAAATAGTGTAATGTTAATGGTTCTATATCTATTAGGAATGGCAACACCATTTGTGATATTCTCATTAGCTTCAAAAACACTATTTAAGAAAATGTCTTTTATTAAAAAACATTTACCTCTTATTAAAAAAATAGGTGGTTTCTTAATTATAGTAATGGGATTTCTTTTAATTTTTGATAAACTTAATATATTTTTGACTGTTTAAGTGAATGTTGAAAGGAAGTTAAAATGAAAAAATTTATTTTACCTTTAATTTTTATATTTTTGATTGGAACATTTGTTTTTGCTAAAATGCTTAGTCGCAATGTAAGTAAGGAAACGGAGGCTGAGAAAGACTTGTTAGAGAGTATACAATTAGTAGATATGAATGGAAATGACTATACATTTTCAAGAGGAAAAAATATCTATATTAAATTTTGGGCTTCATGGTGTCCAACTTGTTTAGCAGGTCTAGAAGAATTAGACAGGTTAGCAGGTGAAAATAATAGTAATTTTGAAGTAATAACTGTTGTTTTTCCAGGAATAAATGGAGAAAAAAATCCTGCTAAATTTAAAGAATGGTATGATAGTTTAGGTTACAAAAACATAAAAGTACTATACGACACAGATGGAAAATTATTACAAATATTTAAAATAAGAGCATTACCAACATCAGCAATTATATACAAAGATTTAAAAATAGACAATGTAATTGTTGGTCATATAAGTAATGGACAAATCAAGGACTATTATGAAGGGAAAGGAGAAAATGAAGTTATGGAAGAAAGTAAAAATACTACTGTAAATAATGTTAATAAAGAAAATATAAAAGAAATATATTTAGCTGGTGGTTGTTTCTGGGGAGTGGAAGAATATTTTGCTAGAATAGATGGAGTTATAGACTCAGTTTCTGGTTATGCAAATGGTTCTTTTGACAACCCAACATATGAAAATGTTTGCAATAACTCAGGACATGCTGAGACAGTACATATAACTTATGATTCTTCAAAAGTATCTTTAGATACTCTATTAAAATATTATTTTAGAATAATTGATCCAACTTCTGTAAATAAGCAAGGAAACGATAGAGGAATTCAATACAGAACAGGTATCTATTATCAAAATGATGAAGATAAACAAATCGCTATAAATGCTATAAAAGAAGAACAAAAGAAATATTCTAGACCTATTGTAATTGAAGTTGAAAAGTTAAAAAGATTCGATAAGGCCGAAGAGGAACATCAAGATTACTTAAAGAAAAATCCTAATGGCTATTGTCATATTAATTTAAACAAGGCAAATGAAGCAATAATAGATGAAAAAAAGTATCAAAAGCCAAGTGATGAAGTTTTAAAAGAGAAATTGACTGATTTAGAATATCAAGTTACACAAAATGCAGCAACAGAAAGAGCTTTTACTCATGAATACGATAAGAATCAAGAAGATGGTATCTATGTGGATATAACAACAGGAGAGCCATTATTTAGTTCAAAGGATAAATATGATGCAGGTTGTGGTTGGCCAAGTTTCACTAAACCTATTGCAACAGAAGTAGTAAATTACAAACAAGATAATTCTCATGGTATGAGTAGAGTTGAAGTAAGAAGTAGGGCTGGAAAAGCACATTTAGGACATGTTTTTGAAGATGGACCAAGAGCTGAAGGTGGACTTAGATATTGTATCAATGGAGCTTCATTAAGATTTATTCCTTATGATAAAATGGATGAAGAAGGCTATGGAGAATTTAAAAAATATGTAAAATAAAATAAGTTTGAAACAGATAGATTATTAGATTAGTCTATCTGTTTTTTTTATTTGACTTATTATATTTCAAATAATACAATGATATAAATAAAAATAAGAAGGTGAATGAAATGAAAGAAATATTAAAAGATATGAAATTAGGACAAATAATAGGAATATATCATTTTGAAGATTCCTGCTTTACAGTTGGAAAAATTTTAAAGATAGATTCAAAATACTTATATTTACTTTCTTATGATGTGAACTTTAAAGAAGATGGAATAAAAGTTTTTCTAATAAATTCAATAAAAAGAATAATATTGAAATCAGACTATATTGAAAAAGATCAAAAGAAAATTGTTAGATTAAATAGAGAAAATAAAGACATATTTCAAGAATTAATAAAAAATAGAGTGGAGATTTCTATTGAATTAGCAGATGGAAGCATTGAAGAGACTTACTTAACTGAAAAAGGAGAGGATTATTTTAAATTTAAAATCTTAAATGATAATCAAAATATAACATCGGAAGAAGTTATAACAAAAGACTATTTAAAAAGAATAAAAATATCTAATGATATTGAGAGAGAAGAATACAAGAATTTCAAAGTTATCACTACAAAAAATGATGATAAATATATAGCTTATGATTTATCCTATAATGAAGATTATCTAATTTTTTCAGAAAAGGAAGAATTTTACGATATTGCTCAAATAAATATTATTTCTAAAAATATGATAGATAGTATTTCTGAAATAGAAGTAAAATTAGATACTACAAAAGAAAATTTCAATGACTTAATCGATTTTGAAAAAGATTTAGAAATTATAGAAATTTTAAAAAAATGCTTAGAAAATAAATTTCTTGTTTTCATAGATAATGCAGATTTTTTTGAAACAAAGGTTGGGGTTATTACTAACTTAGAGAATAATAAAATAAAGATAAAAGAAATTGATAAATATGGGAATTTTTACAAAAATTCTGAAATATACTTTGATGAAATTCAATTGTTAGCAATAAAAAATTATAAGCTAGGAGTTTAAATTATGGTAGAAAGTATAATAAAAGTAGAAACAAATTATTATGTAAAAGAAGAATTTCTTGAACTAAAAAAATCCTCTGAAGAATTGATAAAAGTTCTTGAAAAATATCAACAAGTTGAGGAAGATGAAGTAATAAATAATTTGAAAAGATTTTTAAAGGGAGTGTATTTAGTTTTAGAAGAAAAAGAATGTAATGAACAAGACTTAAAGGCAATAGATTGTCACAATAGCAAATATTTTCATAGTTATGCAGGTATGCTTACTAATTATTATTTCTATGATGCTAATGATATGGAAAAAACTCATAAAGCTAATGATGAAATAGGTAATGCAAAAGATAAGTTTCATCAGGCAATTTATAAAATTGTAAAAAAGAGATATCCTTATTATCGAGATTGAGAGATTATTATAAAAGTGGGAAACTTGA
>ERZ772910.1334-NODE-1334-length-12688-cov-17.754373_pt1 | contig 12688 bp, 11 predicted proteins | sample MGYA00511357_ERZ772910 | MGnify/ENA primary metagenome ERZ772910 (study PRJEB29015, sample SAMEA2738096) | human oral metagenome | biome: human oral; feature: human-associated habitat; material: saliva | place: China | collected 2193 ... | reverse complement strand
TGGTCAAGAAGCGAATAGTGAACTCGTCCAGTATAGGGAAAAAGAGGCGGGCACGCAGGGGGCGCGGTCAGCGCGTTCGTTACTGTGGAGCTACCGACCGAGATTACCGCTAGACGGCGGCCACAACAGAGCCCAGAAGAGGCGAAACAGCGTAGCCGGAAATCAGCTATGCGGAAACTCCGCCCGCTAGTGCCTGTGTCCCCTTGCACACCCGCCCTATCCAGGGGACAATGAAGGCATGGCTGAAGTAACTCTACATAACGAACTCGTAATCCACACCAACGGCGACCTGCCCGCAGTCGGCGCAAAGCTGCCCGAATTCTCGGTTCTCGCGGCTGATCTCTCCGAGATCTCCTCCGCAGATTTCGCAGGTAAGAACCTGGTGCTGAACATCTTCCCCTCCGTCGACACCAGTGTGTGCGCAACCAGCGTCCGCACCTTCAACAAGCAGGCTGCAGGCCTGGAGAACACCGTCGTGCTGTGCGTCTCCAACGACCTGCCCTTCGCAATCGGCCGCTTCTGCGCAGCCGAGGGCATTGAGAACGTCGTCACCTCCTCCGCTTTCCGCTCCTCCTTCGGTGAGGACTTCGGCGTGAAGCTGATTGACGGCCCCCTGGCTGGTCTGCTGGCACGCTCCGTGGTCGTCGTGAACCCCGAAGGTGAGGTTGTCTACACCGAGCTGGTTCCCGAAACCACCAACGAGCCCAACTACGAAGCAGCCTTGGCAGCTATCAAGTAAGCTTAGTACGGGAGCCGGACGCAATCCCGGCACCCGCACATACTTCCGTCAGGGACACCTGGCGGTACCAGCACAGCAGATACTGAACGTCTACAGCGCATGATCTAGGGTTCACCCACACATGCGGCTGGCGACAGCATAACGCCCCGCCCACCCGGTATTTCGGGTGGGCGGGGCGCTTTACTATATCCAGACTTAGTGCGCGAGCTAGGCTTAGTGCGCAGAGGCGCCGGGATTGCCGGGAGTGCCTGAGGTTTCGGAGGTTTCGGAGGTTTCGGCGGCTCCGGCGGGCTCCTCATCCGCGACCAGCATATGCTCCGGCAGAGTGCCGCGGCGCTTAGCCACCACAAAACGCGACACTAACAGCAGAATGTACACCACCATCGAAATCAACAGCATCGACTGCGGCGCCACCAGCAGGCCAACCGCCGCAGACACAGCAGCCATCACGCCAATCACATGATCCTTCGACGCATGGTAAGCATCAATAGCGAGCACCGCAAAAAGCGCGGTCATCACAAAATCCACGCCCTTGAGGTCACTCAAGAAACTCGCACCCAGTATGTAACCGAGCGTAGCGCTCGCTAGAACACTCAGGTGCAGGCCCGCATGAATCCACAGGATGCGGGAGGCACGAAGTTTATGACGGTCCGGTCCGGTGTTCAGCGCGTACGCCTCATCAATGAGGGTGTACACGGTGTAGAACTTCGCCAATCCGCCGCGCACGCGCTCAATCGGGTACGACAGGCCGTACATGAGGTGGCGGGAATTAATGAGCAGAGTCATCACCGCAATAGAGAACAGCGACGCATGATTCGAGACCATGTCAATCAGCACGAACTCCACCGAACCGGCAAACACCAGCACCGGCAACAGGGGAGCCACCCAGAACGGCAGACCGTAACTGTGCACCATCACGCCCAGACCAATGCCGACAAAGAACAGACCCAGCATGATGACACCGGCAACGCGAATCGCCTCCGCAAAACCGCTTTCGCGCGGTTGCTGAGAGCCCTGGGCATTGGGGGAGGCGGTCGCCTCCACTACCGGAATCATGCCGGTCAGCGGAAGAGCAGAGGCAATAACCTGCTCAACCTGCTCCTGGCTCGCCTGGTGAGGTGCCTCCTGGCTCGCCTGCTGCGGCGCGGGCTGATTAGCAGAAGTAGCGCGGGAAGAAACAGACTTCTTAGAAATGCTCATCGTGACCCCCTAGAAAACCCAGTTAGCCAGTACAACGCAGGTGACGGTACCCGCCACCATACTCAACACCATATTCTTACGCCACAGGTGCACCGCCACGGTCACCACCAGACCCGCCAGGTACGGTGCCGCCGTAGCGAACGAAGAATAATCAATCTTCGCCACCGCATAGATGGCAAGCAACGCGACTGCGCCGAGCGGAATCCAGTGGCTGAGCGCATCCAAAAGTTCGGAGCCAGCCAGCGCCTTCTTCAAACCGAAAGGCAGCAGGCGCAACAGAAAAGTAATAACCGCAGCAACAAGTATTGCCGCAAGAATATAGCCGGTGGTCACTTCACTATTCATGAAGATTTTCTCTTTCTGCACATACTCAGCGAAAGAACCCGAAAAGAGCGGAAGAACCCTGAACAAGGCATGCGGGTGAAGCCGTGAACGCATCCGCGAAACCTGAAAGCATCCGCGAAAAGGGTAGGGAGAGCCCAGCCGAAGAGAGGCTGGGTGCTAAGTAGCGCGGTAGGTACGTGAATTGATGAAAGCCGCGAAACATGGAGGCGGAGGGCCGTTCCTCCTGCACGAGTTTTACGCAAGTTTTCTGCGCAAGTTTTTAGCGCAGATTTTTCAGTGCGGGTAGTTGCGCGCGTCAGTAGTTCTCGTGCGTGACCTCGGGTGATGCCGCTCCCGGTGCGGTGTTACTCCGGGGCGGCACAGCGTTCTGCGTCGCTAGTTTCCTTAGCGGTGTCTTTCATCTGAGTCATGGGGTACCTTCACCTCTGGGAGCCTCCGCGCAGGTTCGCGCGGGAGGCATTGTACGAATCCTAGAAATAGAAAGAGGGGAGAGCGGTGCTCTTCATCTATCCTAACCGGTTTTGAGCACGTATGTAACGTTCTTACCGCTGTGTGGAAGCGGGCGCATCAGCGGTAGCGGCAGTGCCTGGGCTCTCTGCTGTGGCGATTGGGCTCTCTGCGGCACTTTCAGCTTCAGTCGCTACCTCATGCCCCGCACGATGCGGCAGCGTACCGCGGCGCTTTGCCACCGGGAAGCGCACCAGCAGCAGCACCACATACGAACCCAACGCCACCACCAGGAACGAGGACGGCGCAAAAATCAGCGCCACCGCAGCCGAAACCGCGACAAAGAGCGCCGTCACACGATCCGGGTTAGCACGGTAGCCATCCATCGCAAGAACCGTGAAGATAGCCACCATCACGAAGTCAACGCCCTTCAAGCTGCTCAGGAAGCTCGCGCCCAGCACATACCCGAGGATTACGCTCAGAACCCACGAGACGTAAATCAGCACGTTCACCCACAGAATGCGCGCCCCCGAACGCTCATTACGATCGGGACCGGAGTTAAGCGCGAACGCCTCATCACACAGAGTGTGAATCGCCAGAGCCTTAGCCCAGAAACCCTTCACGCTATGGAGCGGGTAGGAAAGCCCGTACACCAGATGGCGCGCATTCACCAGGAACACCGTCAACGCAATCGACGCCAGGGGCGTGCCAGCGCTGACCATGCCCACCATGAGGAACTCCACCGAACCGGCAAAAACTAGGGCAGAGAGCAGCGGCGCAGTCCAGAGGGGCAGGCCGTGCGCGTTGAGGATAATACCCAAACCCAAACCCAGCACAGCGATACCGAGCATCACCACGGAAGAATCCGCAACAGCCAAGCGGAAATCATTCTGCGTGCCGGTTCCCTTAAATCGAGCGCCCTGAAGCTTAGTGCCCTGACGCTTGGGAGTCTGTGCCATAAGTGGGTTCCTCGTATGCGTTACGTTCTGCGAAATGCCTCGTCTGCCTGTGCGCGGGTCAAGATAACGCCCGCCGCGACTTTCCAGTGTATAGGAGTGCACGGTTGACCGAGCAGAAAAAGAGTCCGGGAATAAAATATGAGAAACACGCTTATAGTGAATGACACTAAACAACGCGGCGCTGAATAACCTAGCGACCGCACAGGCAACCCGAAAGGAACTTCAATGGCTGAGCAGAATGCCTCCCAGAACACCGCAGAAGAGCAGAAGAAGGTGTACTCGCGCCAGCAGGAACGCCGCGAACTCGAAAACTACCGCCAGACCAAGATCGAGCGCATCGACCGCCTGCGCTACCGTGCCTACGGTGCCAACGGCGCAACCCTCGATTTCGGTGTGGGTGAGGGGCTGTTGACCCCCGTCGAGCTGCTGCTCGCCGCAATTGCCGGCTGCTCCTCCGTGGACGTGGACGCGGGCACCTCCCGCCGCGCCACCCCCGAGGTGTTCGAGGTGCTCGCCTCGGCGCTGAAGCAGAACGAAGACGGCGCGGTGCGCCTCGACGACGTTGAGGTGGACTTTGATGTGCGATTCCCCGAGGATGAGCAGGGCGCCAAGGCGCAGAAGATGGTGGATCGTCTGATTCAGCTCAGCGAGCAGAAGGACTGCACCGTTTCCCGTACCGTGGAGCACCCCACGAACGTTTCGTTCCACAACCTGGCTGACTAAAGCCGGGTGAGCTAAAAGCTTGGGCGAACTAGCCTGAGATGGGACCCTCCCGTACCGCTTGTCATGAGACGGTGCGGGAGGGTTTTTCTGTGTTTTTGTGGTTTTGGGTGGAAAAGAGCCTGAAAAGCGAGTAGGATTGACCCTCAGATTAGAAAAACTTACGGTACGTAAGAAATCCTTATGATTGAAGAATTTCTTGACCGCAGGCCAAACCTTCGGCGGCACCACTCACAGCAAGACTAGACTGGACACCAGACTAGACCGCTAGCAAACGCACGAAGCAATAGCCTCAGAAAGAAGACCTGACATGGCACAGCCTACAGAGACTTCCGGCGCTGCATCGGAAGCCACCCCCGCAGAGGGTGAACTGAAGCGAGGCCTCTCCGCCCGCCACATGCAGATGATCGCAATCGGCGGCGCAATCGGCACCGGCCTCTTCGTCGCCTCCGGTAAGACCATCTCCACCGCAGGCCCCGGCGGCGCAATCCTCGCCTACGCCCTCATCGGCATCATGGTGCTCTTCCTCATGCAGTCCCTCGGCGAGATGGCCGCGCACCTGCCCGTCCCCGGCGCATTCCAGACCTACGCGGCACGCTACGTGTCCCCGTCCTTCGGCTTCGCCATGGGCTGGAACTACTGGTTCAACTGGGCGATTACCGTCGCCGCCGAACTCGTCGCCGTCGGCGAGGTGATGAGGTACTGGTTCCCGGACATCCCGTCCTGGGTGTGGGCGGCAGGATTCCTCGTGCTGCTGACCGGCATCAACGCCCTCTCGGCACGTTCCTATGGTGAAAGCGAATTCTGGCTCGCAACCATCAAGGTCGTCACCGTGGTCGTCTTCCTCATCGCGGGTATCGCCATGATCTTCGGCATCCTGGGCGGTAGCTCCCCGGGTGTCTCCAACTGGACCGTCGGTGAAGCACCCTTCGTCGGCGGCGCACCCGCCGTACTCGCCATCTTCATGGTGGCAGGCTTCTCCTTCCAGGGCACTGAAATGATTGGTGTGGCTGCTGGCGAATCCGAGAACCCCCGCCGCGACGTGCCCCGTGCACTGACCAGCGTGTTCTGGCGCATTATGCTCTTCTACATCGGCGCGATGGTCGTCATCGGCTTCCTGATTCCTTACTCCGACCCGAACCTGCTCACCGCAGCGGACGGCAACATCAACATCTCCCCGTTCACCCTCATCTTCGAGCGTGCGGGCATCGCCTTCGCGGCAGCTATTATGAACGCCGTGATCCTCTCCGCCGTGCTCTCTGCAGGTAACTCGGGCCTGTACGTTTCGGCTCGTATGCTCTTCGCACTCGCCCAGGAGGGTAAGGCACCGAAGATGTTCACCCACATCAACTCCGGCGGCGTGCCCATGAACGCGCTGCTGGCAACCGCAGCTATCGGCGCGGTCGGCTTCATCGCCGCGCTGCTCTCGCCGGATGGCGCGTACCTGTGGCTGGTGAACGTGTCTGGCCTGGCTGGCTTCATCACCTGGGTGGGTATCGCCGTGGCTCACTACCGTTTCCGCCGCGCATACCTGAAGCAGGGCAACAGCCTGAAGGATCTGCCCTACGTGGCGCCGTTCTTCCCTGCGGGTCCGATTATCGCCTTCCTCATGTGCCTGGTCGTGATTGGTGGCCAGAACTACGAGGCGTTCCTGAGCGGTGACTGGGCTGGCGTGCTCAGCTCCTACATTGGTCTGCCCGTGATTATTGCGGTCTGGCTGGTGCACCGCGTGGTCACTCGTGACCGCATCATTCCGTTGGAGCAGATTGACGTGAGCGGCATCGAGGTTAAGGCCTCGAAGTAACGCGAACGCCAGCTGATAACCCTGCGCCAGCTGATTGAATAAGCTGATACGTAAAGAGCCGCCGGTTCCCCCTGCTGAGGGGAGCCGGCGGCTCTTTACTATCCGCAGTTTATTCCGGACGGGTGAGCTAGGCTGTATGCTCTGCAGCTCTTAGGAGCTGCGGCGCGAGCGCAGAACGCTCAAACCCAGACCCGCACAGATCGCGGCAACACCAAGAACAACAATCACGCCAACACTGGATGCACCGGTGTTCGCCAGGGTAGCCTTCTTGGGGGTGCTCTCCTGAGCCAGATGATCCTTAGCGAGGCGGTCCTTTGCCAGGTCGTCCTTAGCCGATTGGGCGGCGGTTACCGGAGCCTCCTGAGCGGGCTTACTCTTGGGATGCGCCACGGTCGCGTCCTCCAGCTTGTCAGCGTTGGGGGTCTTATCGGCAACCGGTGCCGGAGCGACCGTTGCCTCCGGCAGTGCCGGGACGGTGGGTGCATCAGTCGGGTTTACGCCCACGGTCGCTTCCGGCAGCGCCGGGACGGTGGGTGCATCAGTCGGGTTCACGCCCACGGTTGCCTCAGGCAGGGGTGCCACGGTCGGTGCGTCAGTGGGGTTTACGCCCACGGTCGCCTCGGGCAGGGGTGCCACGGTGGGTGCATCCGTCGGGTTCACGCCCACGGTTGCTTCCGGTAGTGCCGGGACGGTGGGCGCGTCGGTCGGGTTTACACCAATGGTTGCTTCGGGCAGGGGTGCCACGGTGGGCGCGTCGGTCGGGTTTACGCCGATAGTTGCTTCAGGCAGGGGAGCTACGGTGGGTGCATCGGTCGGGTTCACGCCAATGGTTGCTTCGGGCAGAGGAGCCACCGTCGGCGCATCCGTCGGGTTTACACCCACGGTTGCTTCCGGCAGGGGTGCCACGGTGGGTGCATCAGTCGGAACCGCAGACACCACGGGCTCCTGCGCGAAAAGCTCAAGAGGCTTCTGAGCATCAAACGAGCCGTACTCAGCACCCTGAACGCCAGCCGCCATGGTGCCCGCAATGTACTTGTGAGAGGTATTCAGCGTCGCCGCGACATCCGCCGGAACCTTCACCTCCGTCTCAAAAGCACCGTTGTGAATCTGCGAAGCAGGCACGGTCACCTCAGCCACGAAGTGCATACCCGTCTGAGGAAAACGACCGGGAACCCACACACTCGTATCAGACACCACCACGCGCACACCGTGCGGGGTCGCCTCACCGGTGTAGCCGGTACCGCGCACCTTCAACACAGTCTCACCCTTGGTGTTCAAGCGCGGTGAATCCACCTGAAGAACCGGTGCGGCGCTATCTTTCACAACGTCCATGCGCAGCACCTGGCCGCCCGAATAATGGCCATCAACGGCGATATTGGCGACGAAGCTGTAGTTCTTCGCCGGGTCAATCAATTCTCCAGGAACGTAGTGGGTCGCAGTAGCTGTACCATCCTTGAACGGTCCCGCAACGTGCACCGTCTGAATCGGGTTCAGAAACGGGAAACCCCTATGGTTTGCCTCATGCAAAGCCGGGGAAAAAGCAGTGGTTTTTGCGGGCAGCTTCGTCGCCTTGAGCGTAATCTTGTTCAGACGCAGGGCGGTCTTCAGCTCACGGGTATTGGTCTCAACCTTGTAGTTGTAGACCGTAATAACCGGCGGGTTATCCGGATTCGGGGTATTAGCCGCTGCAACAGAAGGCAGAGCGCACAAGCTCAAGGATGCGGCAAGAAGAACAGAAGCGCCAGCGCTACCGTAGCGGCGGGAACGAGAAGAGTTAGCCATCATGAAGTTCCTTCTACATGGGTGATTGAGTGATCCGCACTCTTCCTGTATCGCGCCAAGTCGAGTGCGTATACGGTACCGCGACATCGCGGTTAAATACACCGTAACACGCGCCTAAACGCATGAACCGGACATAAGATAACTCGCCGAAATATTACGTAAAACCAACGCCTACAGGGCGCATAATAGGGTGGATTAATAAGACAAATACGCACTGTGCCGGGTGGAGGATACGGAAATGCTAGGGTAGAAAGATGCCCACGCAGAAGAACCCGCAGAACCGAGTAGAAGCAGCCCAGCCCACCGAACACAGCGCCACTGAGCACAGTGCTACTGAGCACAGCGCCATCGACAGCACCCATCGCGTCGTGAACGTGTGCGCTGTAGCAATCCGCAACCGGGACGGGCTCGTACTCACCGTGCGCAAGCAGGGTAGCGACGGGTTCATGATGCCCGGCGGCAAACCCGAACCGGGGGAGACCCCGCTACAGACCGCCTGCCGCGAAGTGAGCGAAGAAATCGGACTCACCCCAGACCCCGCCCGGATGCACCACCGCGGACTCCTCGAAGCGGCGGCACTGAACGAGGCAGGCTTTACGGTACGCGCCGAAACCTACGAATACGCCCCCACCGACGAACAACACGAGCTATTGGCTTCGCTGGTGCCGCAAGCCGAAATCGCTGAGCTGCGCTGGGTTAACCCCGCCATGGGCAGCCCCTCCGATTCTGTATCGCAGGCACCGCTGAATACCGAGCAGATCTTCCCGCTGCTGGCACGCACCCCGCTACCGTAACCACAGCGCCCAATGTGCGCCCCCAGCGCACGCCCCTGAACTGGCGGGCGGCACACATGAGGTACACAGGTGCATCCGGTACCCTCAACACAACAACATCTATCGCGGGTAGAACGCATAGAGGCGCTCCACCCCGCCCCCCATACACCCCAAGGAGAACCATGAAGAAGACCAACTACAACCTTGCCGTCTACTGCGGTGCACGCTCCGGCAACGACCCGCTCTTCACCACCCGCGCCCAGGAACTCGGCACCCTCTGCGCCCAGAACAATATTGGCGTGGTGTACGGCGGCGGCCGCACCGGCCTCATGGGCACCGTCGCGGGCGCAACCCTGGACGCCGGCGGCGTGGTCTACGGCGTGGTCACCCACAAGCTGGTCGGCCTGGAGGGCGTGTACCCCGGCCAGACCACCCTCGAAATTGTGGACACCATGCACCAGCGTAAAATCGCCATGATCGACAAGGCTGACGCGTTCGTCGCTATGCCCGGCGGCCCCGGCACCCTCGAAGAGTTCTTTGAAGTTTTCAGCTGGCAGTTCCTCGATATTCACTCCAAGCCGGTCGCCCTGCTGAACGTCAACGGCTACTGGGACAAACTCATCGACGCGATGCACTACATGGCGTCCACCGGTCTGCTCAACGAACGCTACCTGGACGAGCTCATCATCGTCACTACCCCCGAGGAGCTGCTGGAGGCGCTCGCCAAGGACCTGGAGCGCCGCGCCGCCGAAAAGAAGGCAGCCGAAAAGAACGCTGCTGAGAAAAACACTGCTGAATAAAACCAACACTGCATAAAACCACCGCAGAAAATGAGATTGACTATGACCACCGACCCTACGCAGGCACGAACCCTGCTGCTGACCTTCTTCGGAGCCTTCCCCGGCGTGCCCGTGAACCCCACCGTGGCGCTCGCCGAAGATGCCCAGCGTCTGCTGGCTCAGATACGCCCGGATTTGAACGTCATCACCCGCGAGCTGCCCGTCAGCTACGATGGTTCCAGCACCGCCCTGCGCACCGCACTGCAGGAGGTGCAGCCCGACGCGCTCATCAGCCTGGGCGTGGCGGTTGGCCGCGACGTGGTCAGCCTCGAACAGGTCGCTATCAACCTGGACTCCGCCGGTATTGAAGATAACGACGGCGACCAGCGCTGCGATGAGCCGATCGCCCCCGGCGGTCAGGAGGCGTACTTCTCCTCCCTGCCGGTGCGCGCCAGCTTTGAGCGCCTGCGCGCGGCGGGGGAGCCGGTCGAGATTTCGTACACCGCCGGAACCTACGTGTGCAACCACGTGTTCTACGAGGGCCAGCGCATCAGCCGTGAACTGGGTTTGAGCATCCCCGCCGGATTCGTGCACGTGCCCGCAACCTGCGCCGACGGCGAAGAGAGCACCGAAGGCGTCGGCATGACCGCTCACCGTGACGCCGGTGGCGTAGTACGTGATGAACAGGGCATCCCGCAGCTACCCGAATCCACCGTGGTGCGCATTATTGCCGAGGTCGCCTCCGACACACTGCCCGCAGTGGACTAACAGCACGGCATTTAGCTAGAACCTGTACAACAAAACCGCCGGATAGCCTCCCTCACTGGGAGCCTATCCGGCGGTTTGCATATGTACGCTGACCCTACACAGCCGGGCTATAAAACCGGCACATGCAGGCTCACGCTACTACTTGGTGCGGTTCTTCAGGTAGTAGTCAATCAGCGAAGCGGTCGAAGAATCCTGACGAGCCAGAACCTCACGGTCACCCTCAATAGCGGGAACCAGGTCCAGCGCCAGCTTCTTACCGAGCTCAACACCCCACTGGTCGAAGGAATCAATGCCCCAAACAACACCCTGAACAAAGGTGATGTGCTCGTACAGGGCAATCAGGGAGCCCAGAACGCGCGGGGTCAGGCGCGGCGCCATGATGGAGGTGGAGGGGCGGTTACCGCTGAAGATACGTGCGTTGACCACGTGCTCTGGGGTGCCCTCTGCACGAACCTCTTCCTCGGTCTTGCCGAATGCGAGAGCCTGAGACTGCGCGAAGAAGTTAGCCAGGAACAGCTCGTGAACGTCCTGCTCGCCGTCCTTGGTCGGGTGGACCGGGTTAGCGAAGGCAAGGAAGTCCGCGGGAATCAGGCGGGTACCCTGGTGGATCAGCTGGTAGAAAGCGTGCTGGCCGTTGGTGCCGGGCTCACCCCAGAAGACCTCACCGGTGTCGTAGGTGACGAAGGAGCCGTCTGCGCGAACAGACTTGCCGTTGGACTCCATGGTCAGCTGCTGCAGGTACGCGGGGAAGCGGTGCAGGTACTGGTCGTAGGGCAGAACCGCGTGGGTCTCTGCGCCGAGGAAGTTCACGTTCCAGATGTTCAGCAGACCCATCAGAACGGGCACGTTCTGAGCCAGGGGAGCGGTGCGGAAGTGCTCATCCATTGCGTGGAAGCCTGCGAGGAAGTCAGCGAAAACCTTCGGGCCGAACACGATAGCCAGGGAGGTACCGATAGCGGAGTCTACGGAGTAGCGGCCGCCAACCCAGTCCCAGAAGCCGAAAGCGTTCTCGGGGTCAATGCCGAAGGCTGCAACCTTATCCAGTGCGGTGGAGACAGCCACGAAGTGCTTAGCCACAGCCTCGGATGCTTCCTTACCTTCCAGAGCGCCAGCCTCAGCCAGTGCGGAAAGCAGCCACTCGCGGGCCACGCGGGCGTTGGTCAGGGTCTCCAGGGTACCGAAGGTCTTGGATGCGACGATGAACAGGGTGGTCTCGGGATCCAGGTCGGAGACCTTCTCGGCCACATCGGTCGGGTCAATGTTGGAGATGAAGCGGGCGGTGATGCCTGCATCGGCGTAGGGCTTGAGAGCCTCGTACACCATGACCGGGCCCAGGTCGGAGCCACCGATACCGATGTTCACAACGGTCTCGATGCGCTTGCCGGTGATGCCGGTCCACTCGCCGTTGCGCACGCGCTCAGCGAATGCGTAAATCTTCTTCAGCACGGCGTGAACGTCTGCGTCTACGTCCTGGCCGTCAACGATCAGTGCCGGGGTGTAGCCTTCGGGGCGGCGCAGCGCGGTGTGCAGTACGGCGCGGTCCTCGGTGACGTTAATGTGCTCGCCGGAGAACATTGCCTCGCGAGCCTGCTCCAGCTTGACCTCTTCAGCGAGCTTGAGCAGCAGCTCAACGGTTTCGGAGGTAATCAGGTTCTTGGACAGGTCGACGTGCAGTTCGTCGGCGGTGAAGCTGAACTTCTGCGCGCGTTCCGGGTCAGCGGCAAACCATTCGCGCAGGTTCGGGGTGAGGGACTTGTGATGAGCAGACAGAGCGGACCACGCGGAGGTGGTCGTAGGGTCAATAGAAGTAGTCATGTTTCCATTCTCTTATTTTCGGGTGCCTATGTCACCTCTTTCGAGGGTGAGATGGGACGATACGGCGAAAAAATCGAAACCCGGCACGCTATTGTGGGCCTTGCAGTGTCAATTAGGTCTTGCAGTATCAAGATGTACAGTAAAACCTATGACTTCTTCATCTGAACACACTCCCGCTGATACTCATGCACCGCGCTACCTGCTCATTTCCCGTGAAGGGGAAACCCTCCTCAACGATGACGGAACCGTGCACTACCTGACCGGTTACGATACTGCTGAGCCGCTGACCGAAGATGCGATCCTTGCGCGCAGCGTCATCCGCCCCGCCGCCTACGGCGCTGACGCCCAGAAGAATAGTGGCGCGGAGGTGCACGTGCTCTACTGTGAGGATGAAACCCTCGCGCAGATCGCCGCTGACCTGAATAATCCTCGGGTGCGCGCCTCCAGCAGTGGCTTCTGGTACTACCCGGTCCACGAGGACCCGGAAGGCCGTGCCCACTATGCCACCGCCCTGGCACGCCGCGACTACCTCATCGACATGCGCTACTCCGCCTACA
>ERZ772910.1326-NODE-1326-length-12731-cov-21.789760_pt1 | contig 12731 bp, 10 predicted proteins | sample MGYA00511357_ERZ772910 | MGnify/ENA primary metagenome ERZ772910 (study PRJEB29015, sample SAMEA2738096) | human oral metagenome | biome: human oral; feature: human-associated habitat; material: saliva | place: China | collected 2193 ... | reverse complement strand
GCCCTCCTCCTCAAGCTCGGCGTGAATCTGCTGGGCAGAAAGAAACACCTGGCTGCGCTCCAACAAATCCACAATCGCGCTGCGCTGCCAAGTAGAGCGGCGCTTAACCTCAGCCACGGCTAGCCTCCACCTCAGGTAAACGCCCATCCACTAGACGCTCATCCTCCAAATCCTTGCGTTTAAAAACTCGCTTAGCGCCCCACGTCAACACAGCCGTCAACGCGTAGGTGGCCACCAGCAGGCACACAATCATGGCGCCGGGAGAGACCGCCACCGCATAGGTGATAAACAAGCCAGCCAGGCAGGCACACACACCCAAAACCATGGCCAGATTCATGGTGCGCCCAAAAGAATGCGAAACCAGCTGGGCAATCGCCACGGGCACAATCATCACCGCGCTCACCAACAGTACGCCCACCACCCGCATAGAAACAGACACTGTCAAGGCAGAAACCACGGCCACCAAAATGTTGAGCACACCCACCGGCAAGCCGCAGGCGCGCGCAAACTCCTCATCGTGGCATAGCGCAAACAGAGGGCCGCGCAGGCCAATACCCACCGCCAAAATCAGCAGCGCCAACACGGCGGTGGTGCGCACATCGTTTTCAGAAACTGTGGCGATAGAACCAAACAGGTAGCTGTTCAAATTAGTGGTGGTGCCGCCAGCAAACTTAATCAGGATCACGCCCCCGGCAATGCCGCCATAGAACAAGATCGCCAGTGCCACATCCCCGCGTGTATGGCCAGCCTGGCGGATCAGCTCAATCAGCAGCGCCCCCGCCAGGGAAGCCACAATCGCGCCGGGAACCGCCAAAGCGTCGGCGGGGCTAACTCCCAGCCAGGCGCCCACCAGCCAGCCCAGGGCCACGCCGGTTAGGGAGACGTGCCCAATGCCGTCACCCATCAGCGCCAGGCCACGCTGCACCAGGTATGTGCCCACCACCGGGGCGGCCAGGCCCACCAGCACGGCGGCAATCAGGGCCCGCTGCATCAGTGGGGAAGCAAGCATTTCAGTGATCATGTCGGCCTCCTCAATCAGCCTGGTTTAGATGCAGGTTAGGGGCGTGGTGGTGCACATAGGCTGGGGCGGCAGAGTGCGGGTCTAGGTGGTCACAGTCCGGCTCGCCCTCTGGCTCATGGGCGCCCAGGGAGCGGCTGGCAACCACGCGCCCATCGGCTAAAGTCACAGTGCGATCCACCAGACCAGCTAGTTCACCCATCTCATGCAGCACCGTGACCAGGGTGATGCCCTGCTCTCGCAGCTGGGCCAGGCAGTCAGCTAGGCCCTGACGGCTGGCGCGGTCCACCCCCGCCAGGGGCTCATCCAAAAACAGCAGCTGCGGGCGGCGCACCAGGGCGCGAGCAATCATCACGCGCTGAGCCTGGCCGCCAGAAAACACCTGCACATGGTCGTTGGCGCGTTTAGCCAGCCCCACCTGGGCTAAAGCCTCCAGGGCCTGTGCTTTAGCGCCCCCGCCCCAGCTGGCAAAAGGCCGCCCTGGGCCCAGCAGCCCCGAGCGCACCACCTCCAGGGCGGTGGCGGGCACGCCCGCTGTGGCCGAGACACGCTGGGGCACATACCCCACCTGCATCCAGGGCACTTGGCGGCGTTTAGACAGCGAAGCGCCAAAAAGCCGCACGTCACCATCCGCCAAAGGGTAAAGCCCCAGGCAGGCCTTGATTAGGGTTGATTTTCCACATCCGTTAGCGCCCAATAACGCCACAGACTCCCCGCGCTCAACCGTTAGCGACACCTGATGCAAAATATGTGTGGAACCCATGACTACATCAATGGAATCCACCTTCAGGGGTGGTTGAGCGGGGGAGTTGGCGTGGGCGTGCTGATTTGCAGCGCTCACTTGCAGTTCAAAGCCTCACGTAGGTTAGTCAGGTTGGTGGTCATGGCGCCCTCATAGTCGCCCTTTTCGGGGGCGGACTCGATGGGGCTGAGTACCGAGGTCTTAGCGCCGGTTTCCTTAGCCACCGCCTGGGCGGTCTTGGGGGAAACTAGCTCTTCGGTAAAGATGGTGGTGGTGCCGGTCTGCTTAACCACCTGCTTGACCTTGGCGATGTCTGCGGGGGAGGGCTCAGAGTCGGGGTCAATGCCCGAGACCGAGACCTGGGTTAGGCCGTAGCGCTCAGCCAGGTAGCCAAAAGCGGCGTGGCTGGTGACGAAAGTTTTGCGGGTGCACTGGCTTAGGCCCTGCTTGTAGCTGGTGTCGAGTTTGGTCAGCTTAGCCAGGGTAGTTTTGAGGTTGGCGTCGTAGTCAGCCTTGTGGGTGGGGTCAGCCTTTACTAGCGCCGCGTGCACCTGCTTGGCGGCGTCAGCCATGCGGGTGGGGTCGAGCCAGAAGTGCGGGTCAGTGCTGCCGTGGTCGTGCTCGTGGGCTTCTTCCTTGGCGCTGGCGGTGGCGTGGTCGTGATCGTCGTGGTCAGTCTCAGTGGCCGACGGCGACGACGCAGCCTCGTGGTCATGATCGTCACCGTCGTGGTCGGCGCGCTTTTCCAGCTTCACCGAACTGGCTAGGTTAACCACGGTGGGGCCAGAAACCTGCTTGACTGCCTCATCTAGCGAGGACTGGAAGCCGGCTACATAAACCACCATCTTGGCGCCAGATAGCTTGGTTACGTCCTTGGGGGAGAGCTCAAAGTCGTGCGGCTCTACGTTGGCGGGAGTTACCGAGTTGGCCTCAACGTGGCTGCCACCTACCGACTGCACCAGGTAGTTAACCGGGTAGAAGGAGGTAGCTACCTTGATTTTGCCGGAGGAAGAACCCTCAGAGTTGGTGGAAGAACCACAGGCGGCTGCTGAGAAGGTCAGCGCCAAAACTCCAGTGGCGGCTGCCAGGCGACGTAAAGCAGTGCGATTAATACTCATGACAATCATTATCAGTAATGGCTTAGGGTTAGTCAATTTGTGTCCCCAATGTGGACACGGGCGCGGCGGGGCACTGCGGCGCGGGCGCCTAGACCGCGAGCGCGAGGCTGCCCGCTCGGCCCGCCCGGCGCGGGCAAAGGCACAGCCCGCCACCCACAGGCGCAAGCTCACAGGCCCAGGCGCGAGCGGCGTCGTCGGCAATAAGCAAAAGCCACTAAACTAGAGGCGTCGCTGCGGGTTTGTAGCCCGGGCGCATCGTTCCCGCCAGCCAGGCGTGGACAACGAAACTAAGGAGAACTCGTGGCTTCAACCCCCTCGCGTCTAGATAACGTAATCAACCTAGCTAAGCGACGCGGATTCGTATTCCCCTGTGGAGAGATCTACGGCGGTACCCGCTCAGCTTGGGATTACGGCCCGCTCGGCGTGGAGCTGAAAGAAAACATCAAGCGCCAATGGTGGCAGTACATGGTGCGCAGCCGCGCCGACGTGGTGGGGCTAGACTCCTCCGTGATCCTGCCGCGCGAGGTGTGGGTGGCCTCCGGTCACGTAAAGGCCTTCACTGACCCGCTAATTGAATGCACCTCCTGCCACAAGCGTCTGCGTGAAGACACTCTGCAGGAGGCCTACGCCGCTAAGCACGGCGTGGAAAACCCCGACGAGGTGCCGCTAAGCGACCTGGTGTGCCCCAACTGTGGCACTCGCGGCCAGTTCACTGAGCCCAAGGCTTTCTCCGGGCTACTTAAGACCTTCCTGGGCCCGGTAGATGACGAAGCCGGCCTGCACTACCTGCGTCCTGAAACCGCGCAGGGTATTTTCGTTAACTTCGCCAACGTCATGAGCGCCGCGCGTAAGAAGCCGCCGTTTGGTATTGGCCAGGTAGGTAAGTCTTTCCGTAACGAAATCACCCCCGGTAACTTCATCTTCCGCACCCGCGAATTTGAGCAGATGGAGCTGGAGTTCTTCGTGGAGCCGGGCACGGACGAAGAATGGCACCAGTACTGGATTGACTACCGCAAGGCCTGGTACGTGGGGCTGGGTATTGACCCCGAAAACCTGCGTTTCTACGAGCACCCCAAGGAGAAGCTCTCCCACTACTCCAAGCGCACCGTGGACATCGAATACCGTTTCGGTTTCCAGGGCAGTGACTGGGGCGAGCTGGAGGGTATCGCCAACCGCACCGACTTTGACCTCAAGACCCACGCTGAGCACTCCGGCAAGGACCTAAGCTACTTTGACCAGACCAAGAACGAGCGCTGGGTGCCTTACGTAATTGAGCCCTCTGCCGGTCTGACCCGCTCGCTGATGGCCTTCCTGGTGGATGCCTACACCGAGGACGAGGCCCCCAACACCAAGGGTGGGGTAGACAAGCGCGTGGTGCTCAAGCTTGACCCGCGCCTGAGCCCGGTTAAGGCTGCTGTGCTGCCGCTGTCTCGCAAGCCTGAGCTGACCGGCCCCGCCTCCGAGCTAGCTGACCAGCTGCGTCAGTTCTGGAACGTGGAGTACGACGCCGCCGGTGCGGTGGGTCGCCGCTACCGTCGCCAGGACGAGATCGGTACCCCCTTCTGCATCACCTACGACTTTGACTCCCTGGAGGATGGCGCCGTCACCATCCGCGAGCGCGACACCATGGTTCAAGAGCGTATCGCGCTCGACCAGGTGCAGCGTTACCTAGCCGAGCGTCTTGTAGGCTGCTAAATGTCTCATGCTCACGGGCATGGCCACGCACCCGAACTAGCCCCCCAACAGGCTAAACGGGTGCGTGTGCTATTAGCAGCAATTGTTGTTCCACTGGTGTTGGTGGCCCTGGTTGGCCTGGTGGTTATCTACCCAAGCACAAACACCAAGATGGGTTCGCGGGCGTTTTTGTCTCAGGGCTCTTCTTTGGCGCGCCTGGAAGTCACTAGTTTGAATGTGGCCGGCTGTCAGGGTGTTTTTGGGGGTATGCAAAGCGGTTATGGCACTACTGGTTCTGCCGGCTCTGGCTCTAGTGGGGCCGACGGCGCCGGGACCAGCTCTGGCTCTAGCGGCTCGGGCGGCGTCGGCACTGATGGGGCCGGGACTAACGCGGGCACTAGCGGGGCCACTTCCAGCGCGGACAGTAGCTTGCTTAAAGACGCCGTGTGCGCCAAAGTCATCAAAGGCAAGGGCAAGGGCCTGGTGGTGCCAATCCACGTGCCCACCGAGTCACGCAAGTTTGTTTCTGTGGGCGACCAGGTAAACGCCATGTACACCCCGGCCGCTATCAGCGCCGGCACGCCGTTCATTTTCATTGATTTTGAACGCGCCCAGCCGGTGGGGATCCTGACCTTGGTGTACCTGGTGGTTGTGGTGGCCGTAGCTGGGCGTAAGGGTGTGCTTTCTATCTTGGGCCTGGCTGCGGCGCTGGCAGTACTGGTGGGGGTAATGATCCCGGCCCTGCTGGCGGGCACTAACCCGGTATTGGTGGTGTGTGTTTGTGCGCTAGCCATGCTGATTTTGGCTCTCTACCTAGCCCACGGGGTTAGTGTGCGCACCACCACCGCGCTGCTGGGAACCGTGGCCGGGCTGGTGGTGACGGTGAGTCTAGCCCAGCTAAGCGCCATCTACGCCCACCTAAATGGGGCCAGTAGTGAGGACGCCATTGCGCTGACTACTTCCGTGCCGGGGCTCAACATGTCGGCGCTGCTGGTGTGTGGCATGGTGCTGGCTGGTTTGGGTGTGCTTAACGACGTAACCATCACTCAAGCCTCAGCGGTGTGGGAGCTGCATGGCGCCAACCCCACTATGGGCACCTGGAAACTAGCGCGGGTGGCGATGCGTATTGGTCGCGATCATATTGCCTCCACCGTCTACACCCTGGCTTTTGCCTACGCCGGTAGCGCCCTGCCGCTGATTATGGTGGCGGCCCTGATTGACCGCTCAGTTTGGGCCACCATTTTGAGTGGGGAAATAGCTGAGGAGGTAGTGCGTACGCTGGTTTCCTCTATTGGTTTGGTGCTGGCTATCCCGGCGACGACGTTCATCGCGGCGTTCTTGAGCGTGCGCACCGCCGACAAAGCTGGCATTGCCGACGGCAGCTCCCATCGGGGCTCCCACCGCGCTGACAATGGTGGCGCTGGTAGCGCTGGCGCGCCAACCGAAAGCTCTGGCGCTGGCACTGAAAACGCCTACTCGCGCCGGGGTACTCACCGCGCTGACAATGGTGGCGCTAGCAGCGCCGGCGCCTCTGCTGGCGCTTAGCCGCCAGAAACGTCGCTTTCTGCCAGATGCAGCTGGCGGGCTTGGGCTTCAGTTAAGTAAGGCGAGTCCAGCCAGCCATCAGGCAGATGCGGGCGTTTAGCGTGACCAGCCCGGCCCCGGGGGCGCTCAGCGGCGTCGCCGGGGTAGGGGGCTGAAGCATCTAGGTCAGACAGGCGCTGGTCTAATTCTTCACGGGTGCTCACCCGCATCAGGGCGTTACGGGCCTCGCCGCCCACGCTGTAACCTTTCAAATACCAGCCAATGTGTTTACGCAGGTCCCGAATGGCGCGGTCTGGGCCAATCTCGTCGCTAAGCAGATCTGCGTGGCGGCGGATCACCTCAAGCACCGCCGCTAAATCCGGGTGGGTGCGTTGCGGGTAGCCATGCAAAGCATGTACTAGGTCAGCAAACAGCCAGGGGCGCCCCTGACAGCCCCGGCCCACCACGACGCCGTCGGCGCCGGTAGCAGCCAGCATGTTGACGGCGTCGTCACCAACCCAAATATCCCCATTACCCAGCACGGGCACGGCAACCGCCTGCTTAAGGGTGCCAATGTAATCCCACTGGGCGCTGCCAGAATAGTGCTGCTGGGCGGTGCGTGCATGTAGGGCAATGGCGCTTACACCCGCATCCTCAGCCTCCCGGGCACTGTCTAGATAGGTGATGTGGTCATCATCAATGCCGATACGCATTTTGATGGTCACCGGCACCTCAAAGTCGCGGCTCTCGCTAGCGGCCTTGGCTGCCTGCACTGCCGCATTAACCAGGGCTTTAAACAAGTCACGCTTCCAAGGCAGAGCTGAACCGCCACCTTTACGCGTCACCTTGGGTACGGGGCAACCAAAGTTCAAATCAATATGATCGGCCAGGTTTTCACGCACCAAAATTTCTACCGCCTGGGCGGTTACATTAGGGTCAACCCCGTAAAGCTGGATTGAACGCAGGCGCTCAGTGGGGTCAGTGCGCACCATCTGCAAAGTTTTAGGGTTGCGCTCCACCAGGGCGCGGGTGGTAACCATTTCGGTAACAAACAAGCCCGCCGGGGCTAGTAAGCCGCCCTCATAGGGGATCTGGCCACTGGAGGCTGGGCGCAGCTGCTCAGGCAGGGCCGACTCAGCAAATTCACGGCAAAGACGCCTAAAAGAAGCGTTAGTAACCCCCGCCATCGGCGCTAACTCCACCGGGGTGGCCAGTGTATGGGGGCCGATTTTGACTTGCGCCTGGTGGCTTGGTGTTTCAGAGGGGCTGCTTGGGGTGGCAGATAAATTTTGGGGCACGCTCACGCCTCAATCCTTACATACATCCTTATAGGTATGGCCACGTGGTCTTTGACTGTTACCGCCACGACTTGGCAAACATAATGCACATATCCCCCTATAGAAAAATGTCTGACAAATTATTGTCGCAGTCTTTGTACACTTAGAGTATGTACAAGAACCTGCTCCGCTGGCGCCAAGCCATGCTTGAAGGGGCTAAGGTTCGCCTGCGCCCCGTTAAAGATTCTGACTGGGACATTTACGGCGCCTGGAATAACGACGCCGAGGTGAGCGTTGGGCAAAACGATCTGTTTATGCCTTTCAACGCAGACCAACTAGAAAACCTATTTAAAATGTGGCGGGTTGAAGACCCCGCCAGCGGTTTTACCTGCACCATTGAAACCCTAGATGGCCAGGTGGTAGGCACTATCTCCATCTATGGAATTAAATCTCCCGTGCGCTGCGCTACGTTAGGAATAACTATCGCCCCTGGCCACCAAAACCGTGGCTATGGCCGCGAGGCTTTGCTAATCGCATTGCGTCTAGCTTTTGAAGAGTACAACGCACACAAGGTTGAGCTGGAAGTCTATGACTATAACCAGCGCGCCATTGGTCTATATGAATCTGTAGGTTTTGTCGCTGAAGGCCGCCGCCGTGAAGTGGTTTACCACATGGGACGCTACTTTGACCGAATCCTGATGGGCATCTTGGAAAGCGAATGGCGCCAACGCCAAGACATCGCCCCTGCCTGCGACGCCTAAAGCCGCGCTGGACCAGGCCGGCACGCGAAGCTAGGCCAGAGCGGACAAAACCAGCCCCGGCGCGCGAAACTGACCCAGGCCGGCGCGCGAAGCTAGGCCAGAGCGGACAAAACCAGCGCCGGCCCAAACCGCGCCAAAGCGGCGCCAATACCAAAACAAGTGGCCCCGGCTGTTAGCCGGGGCCACCATGTTTAGCTACTAGCTGGCCTGTGTGGGCGGCGCGTTAACCACGCCCCGCCCAGCTAAAGCGCCTACTTGCCAGCCAAAGCGCTTAGCCAGCCAAAGCGGTTAGCCGGCCAAAGCGCCTGAGCTAGCCAAAGCTGCTTACTTGGCTGGGACAATGCTGACCAGCTTAGGGGCGCGTACAATCACCTTGCGAATTTCGCTGTCACCCAGGGTGCGCTTAACACCAGAAGCCTGCAAGGCCAGGCGCTCAAGCTCAGCCGGGTCAATGTCAGGGTCCACCTCAAGCTTGTCGCGCACCTTGCCAGCCACCTGAATCACGCAGGTGACCGCATCAGCCTTAAGCAGGGCGGCGTCGGAAACAGTGGGGAAGGGTTCGCGGGCCAAAGAGTGCTCGTGACCCAGGCGCTTCCACAGCTCCTCAGCAATGTGGGGAGCCACCGGGGAAACCATCAAAACCAGGGCTTCGATAGCTTCACGCGGCACTGCCTTAATGGAGGTCAGGTGGTTGTTGAGCACAATCAGCTTGGCGATAGCAGTGTTCAGGCGCATGTTGGCGTAATCCTCAGTTACCCCATCAATAGTGCGCGCAACCAGCTTCTTGGTGGCCAAGTCAGGCTCATCTTCGCTGATCACTAGCTCGCCGGTGACCTCATCAATGGCGTTACGCCACAAGCGCTGCAAGAAACGCTGCGAACCAACCACCGCGCGGGTTTCCCAGGGGCGGTCCATGTCCAAGGGAGCCATGCTCATCTCGTAAACACGGAAGGTGTCGGCGCCGTAAGCCTCATACATGTCGTCAGGAGTGACGATGTTCTTCAGGCTCTTACCCATCTTGCCGTATTCACGCTTAACGGGCTCACCGTGCCAGGTGAAGTTGCCTTCCTCTTCCTCCTCAACCTCATCTGCGGGCACATACTGGCCGCGCTTCTCCTTGTAGGCGTAGGCCTGCACATAACCCTGGTTGAACAGCTTGTGGTAAGGCTCAGAAGAAGAGACAAAGCCCAGGTCAAACAGCACCTTGTGCCAGAAACGCGAGTACAGCAGGTGCAGCACTGCGTGCTCCACGCCGCCGATGTAGAGGTCGGTACCACCCGAAGTGTTACCAGCTTCAGGGCGCGGACCCATCCAGTAAGCCTCGTTAGCCGGGTCAATTAGAGCCTGAGAGTTGTCCGGGTCAACGTAACGCATTTCGTACCAGCAAGAACCGGCCCACTGGGGCATGGTGTTGGTTTCACGGTAGTAGACGCGCGGGCCGTCACCCAGGTCAAGCTCAACCTCAACCCATTCGCGGGCGCGGCCCAGCGGCGGCTCAGGTGAGGAGGAAGCGTCCTCAGGGTCGTAGGTGGTGGGGGAGTAGTCGGTAACTTCAGGCAGTTCAATCGGCAGCATCGACTCAGGCAGGGCGTGCACGCCGCCTTCCTCATCCCACACGATCGGGAAGGGCTCACCCCAGTAGCGCTGGCGAGAGAACAGCCAGTCACGCAGGCGGTAGGTGATAGTGCCGCGTCCGTAACCCTTCTCCTCCAGCCAGGCGATCATCTTGGTCTTAGCTGCGTCCTTACCCAGACCGTCCAGGCTCACCTCAGCGTTAGCTGAGTCAACAGCGACGCCGTCGCCCACGTAAGCCTTTTCGCTCAGGTCAATGCCGCGCGGGTCCTCAGCCGGGCCGATGGTCTGGACAATGTCCAGGTTGAAGGCGCGAGCAAACTCCCAGTCACGCTGATCATGGGCGGGCACAGCCATAATCGCGCCGGTACCGTAACCCATCAGCACATAGTCGGCAATGAACAGCGGCAGCTGCTTACCGTTAACCGGGTTAGTAGCCCACAGGCCAGTAAACACACCAGTCTTTTCACGGTCTGCATCAGTACGGTCAGCGTCAGAAGCGCGCGCAGCCTGGGCGCGGTAGGCGGCTACAGCCTCAACCGGGGTGGCGTAGCCACCCTTCCACTCCTCGCGAGTACCCTCAGGCCAAACCGAGGGGACCTTAAGTGCGGCGGCGTCGTCGGGAGCAGCAGGGTAAGTGCCACCCAAAAGCGGGTGCTCAGGGGCCACAACCGTGAAGGTGGCACCAAAGAGAGTGTCAGGGCGGGTAGTGAACACGGTGATCTGGCCACCGTCCACGCCCTGGCCGCTAACCGCAAAATCAACCTGGGCGCCCTCAGAGCGACCAATCCAGTTGCGCTGCATGGAGCGCACCTTGTCAGGCCAGTCCACAGTGTCCAGGTCATCAGCCAGACGCTCACCATAGGCGGTGATACGCATCATCCACTGGCGCAGGTTGCGCTTGAAAACCGGGAAGTTACCGCGCTCAGAGCGGCCATCAGCGGTGACCTCCTCATTGGCCAGCACCGTGCCCAGGCCCGGACACCAGTTAACCGGTACTTCAGCCACATAAGCCAGGCGGAAAGAGTCAACCACGCGGCTCTGCTCCAGGGCGCTGAGCTCATCCCAGCTGCGCGAGTCAGCAATGTCCTTAGGCAGCTCAACCTCGCCGTTAGCCAGCTTCTGACGCAGCTCGCTCACCGGGCGGGCCGCACCCAGGCCGCGACCGTCACGACGCGGCGCCTGCGGGTCAAACCAGGAGTTAAACACCTGCAAGAAAATCCACTGGGTCCAGCGCACGTAGTCAACATCAATGGTGGCAATAGAGCGGCGCGGGTCATGGCTCATACCCATGCGGTGCAGCTGGCGACGCATGTTAGCAATGTTGGCCTCGGTGGAAATACGTGGGTGCTGGCCGGTCTGCACGGCGTACTGCTCAGCAGGCAAACCAAAGGCGTCATAACCCATGGTGTAAAGCACGTTCTTACCCTGCATACGGTTGAAACGGGCAACCACGTCAGTGGCCAGGTAGCCCAGGGGGTGACCCACGTGCAGGCCCTTACCCGAAGGGTAGGGGAACATATCCAGGAGGAAGAACTTCTCACGCTGAGAGCGCTCTCCGGCTAACGGCCCTACCGGGTTGTCAGCATAGAAGGTGCCATTTTCATCCCAGTAACGCTGCCAATCTAGCTCAATGGACTCAGCCAGAGCTGCGTTGTAACGATAAGGAGTGGGGTTGTCGGCGCTTGCAGGCATCGGTACTTCCTTTTCTGCAGATATTTAATGGCATAAGTGTAGTTCATGCCATGAGTGGCGCTGTTGCCCCATCCGCTGAATGAGTGCGGGGTTACAGAAACGCTGACTTAGCCGATTTGCTGCTAGGCACGGCGCATCTCCTGGACAATTTCCTCAGCACTCATTGCTTGGCGAGGAGCCCGCCAGATACCCACCAGATCATCAACCGTGGGTAGATCTGCGTGATCTTCTATCTTTTCAATGCGGCGCATCTGCAATGATTCTTTGCGTCCCTGTTGATTACGGGCTAGTTCCCCACGGACACATACCCGTTTTCCTACTAGTTGCTTAATCTCTTCTAGTTGACTGGTTTGGAAAATCACTCTGACCGGATGCTTTTCAGTCTCATCGATAAGACCAAACTCGCATCCGCCACGCGTGTTTATGCGATCAATCTTTCCCGTCACCGATCCAATTGAGGTTTTTACTTGGGTTCTAGGGTTGTTTTTAGGTGAAGCATGGAAAGTAATAGTTTGGCTGCCGGCAGTAGCAGTAACATTTTCTACTCCTGGTTCAGTGGCTAAATCGCCAAGGCTTTTCAACGCCTCACGACCTTTATCTGACCAAGACTCTGGTACCTTACCAGTCTTTGCGTGAAGCTTAAGGCCAGAGACCAGTTCGGTGAATCCTTCTAGTTCTTCATCCCTGGTTTGTCCGCATGGACTTGCCGCCAACGTAAGAGAACCGATACTGACCTGTGTCATCTGCCAACGAATGCCGTTGTTTGGGGCATCTAAAAGGGCGACGAATGCGGTGAATGCTGCGGCCATAGTTGCTGGACTTATCTGGTCTGCTCGCCCTGATAGGCAGACTTTTAAGGTTGTGTCCACGGCGCTTCCCTTTCTACTTAAAGATATTTAAGTGATCTTTTGACTATGTTTCAATACTGTATTTATAGCTAGATTTAACTATTTGTTGGGGTGGTGTCGGCGTCACTCGTTTGGTTTGGCAGGGCCTGTGGGGCTGGGTGTGGCAGCTGCGGGCTATTCATCACGCCTGCGGGCTGGGTGCGACATCTGTGGGCTGGGGACTTAGTTCCGACGGCGCTCGCGGCTGGGTGGCTGGGCGCAAGCGGGCTGGGTGGCTGGGTGCAAGCAGAGCGAGCGGCGGCGTCGTCCGAAAAAACTAGCGTAAAAGGTAAGGCTATTCAGCATAGGGGTGGGAATAAGCCTGGCAGGGGGCGTAAGTCGGCGTCATTATTGAAAATCTGCGGGTCAAGTAAGGCTTAACAACCTCAGATGGACCTTAGTCCCAGATGAGTAAAGCAGCACGAGCCCTTCACAGTGGGAATTAAATGGGCTTAGATTGAGT
>ERZ772910.1324-NODE-1324-length-12736-cov-2.813264_pt1 | contig 12736 bp, 8 predicted proteins | sample MGYA00511357_ERZ772910 | MGnify/ENA primary metagenome ERZ772910 (study PRJEB29015, sample SAMEA2738096) | human oral metagenome | biome: human oral; feature: human-associated habitat; material: saliva | place: China | collected 2193 ... | reverse complement strand
CGGACGGCGTAGGGGCGTGATTTATCACGTTCCGCAATATCTAAGGAACAAATAGTGCGCGCAATTGACTCAGCGCTGAAACGGAACGTGATAAATCACGCCCCTACGCCGTCCGGATTGCCTGTTTACCAGAGAATGTCGGAACGTGATAAATCACGTCCCTACAGGTTTCATCTTACTAAATTCTTCGCTATAATTTATTTACCGGACACCAATATTTCTATATATGTTGTTGAATTGCTTTATAGAAGTGCCTTTATCTCGGCATTGATGTCGCTCATCTGAGCATCGCGCTTGTAAGGAGTGCCATCTTTCTGAATGAGGAAGAATGTCGGAACTGACATCACATTGTAGCGTTCAACGGCGTCGCCGGTGACATCGCGTACACTGATCCAAGGCAGGGCTGCGGTCTGGGTCTTCCAGAAATGCTCGTTGCCGTCGATAGAGACCTGATATATCTCCAGTCCCTGTGCGTGATACTTGTTGTATATCTCGCGCATCATCATGATACGCTGATTAGTGTTCTTGTCAGCGAATGCGCAGAAATCGAGAAGCACTACACGACCTTTCAGGTCGGAGAGTTTACGTTGAACGCCTTTGTTGTCGGCAAGGTCGATATCGATAACACCCGACATATCAACCTTACTTGCATCAATCGCAGCATTCTTGCGTGTTTGGATTATACGCACGTTTTTCATGCCTTCGATAGCAATGTTGTGCAGGTTCTCGCCACGCACAGCACCAGGATGGAACGTATCCCAACTGGTTGCCACTGCTGCGAACACCTTAACGTCGTCCTCGCTGTTACGAGGATTGAAGATAAGACTGTAGCTGTTGCCCACTACGACTGTCTGGAACAGAGCAAAATAGGAATACGATTTGTTAGGTTCCTTGAAGATATACTCACGTTTCACAAAGTTCTTGTATTTATCGACAACGTTGTTTATGCTGTCTGCTACCATGCGTACCGATAGGTTCGGATTCTTCACGATGTCGTTGATCTGTCTCTGGAGCATCATCTGGTGCAGTGCGAGCTCCTTTATCTTTGTGCAGTCGTATGAGCCCTCGACGTCATACTTGTAAGCCATGCTCGGGTATTCCGCCTTGACGCTGACGGTCTCGGTGGAGTCTATTGAGATGTTCACTATCTGTCCTGCAATGCGCAGACGATAGAACTCAGGTGCATCGACAGCGTTTTTCGCAAATGAGAAAGCACCCTCCTCACTGAGTTTCACGGAGTCGACAGTCTCGACGCCGTCGAGACCGATATTCTCAAGATAGAGTGTCGAATCCTTTGCCTGCGTAATCGTTCCCTCAATATGAAACTTGCTCTTATTGTCGCATGATGTTGTTGCCAGCACAGCCATCACGAGTATTGCCGCTGACAGAATCTTGTGTAATTTATACATAATATTAATACTTTTCGACTGCAAAGATAACACAAACCGCAGACAATACAAAATAAATGGCTGTTTATTTTCATCGTCGGTTTATAGCCTGCCTTGCCATAATAATCGAGCTGGTAAGGACGCTGACAACACTTCATCCATTTGTCAGACGCAAGAGGGATAGAGCGCAAAGGAGAAAATGATTGCGACCGTGGTGAAAATGTAAAGAAATTACAGTTTCGATATAACGATGTAAGAAAATATGCGCAAGCAGAAAATAAGACAAATTGCCGTTTGTAACAGTTTGATTTTCAGTAATCTATGAAACCGCCGTTTTTAGCGTCAAGAAACGGCGGTTTTAGACGCAAGAAAGGGCGGTTCTTGAGCCAAGAAACGGCGCTTCTTGAAATTAGTATCATCGGTTTTAGAAAACAGGAATGTAGAAACTGCTCATTTCGTTAATATTTTTGATTGTTTCATGCCGGTAGGAGTCGAGATTCGCCATGTATGTTTAACCCAAATAGATCAATAGATTCCGGACCGGTTTTGGCTTGTAAGATACCACACGAGTGGGCGAAAGCAGGAGGAAATACGTTTTTTCCAAGTAAAAGATCATCAGACTTTCCCGGCAACAAGAATCAGGTGATTGCGCTCACCCTGTGTCGTCGCGAAGATATACGTGTCGCCCCCGTCCTTAAGTTTCAGTTGTCGGCGCAAGTCTTGTGATGAGATCGGGAAGTTGCGCACTGCGATATTGGCACGTGTGATGAATGACAGATTACGTCGCAATTCTTTCTTATTCATCGATGAAACCGTGGAAATTTGAAACTTCCGACCGGGAAAATCAACGCTTTCATCGGCAATAAAGAGATTGGAATGCGCTCCAATCTTCTTCACCCCATAGCGTTCGCACAGCAGACCGAAGCAGCCCAGTTTCATCAGCGATGCGTTTGGTTCGAAGAGATACGAGCCCCGGCGTATCTCAGACGTGTCAGACACAAGCCTGACAGTCGACGCGACAGCGTCTGATGCGCGAAAAACAACGGTTTCATCGTCATTTACGGCATAACAGCGTAACGGCGCGTTACTGTCTCGCGAAAGCACTAAAAGCAACTCCTTACACTCGTTTTTCACAGCCACGATATGCGCTTCGCTCACCGCGCACACCGTGCTTTCTAAGTCGGCAACAGCCTTATGCCAGTCGAGCATCGGCGAGAGCTTAATCATTACCGTACGGGCTTTCTCAAGAAGCACGTCGCGCAATTCGATGACATTAGGTGTGCAGTCTTCCAGCGCATATGTTCGCGAGCCGTTCAAGTCGCGGCGAGCAGGGTCGAGATAAATAAAGTCAACCGGTTTCATCGTGCGAAGAAAGTCTACGCCATCGCCGCATACAACGTCGGCGTGATGCAATCCGAGCACCTCGAAGTTACGTCGTGCGATGTCACACAAATCAGCCAAACGCTCGACATAAGTGGCAGTGCTGAACGCGCGGGCAAGAAAGGAAAAGTCGACACCGAACCCACCGGTGAGGTCGGTCATTGACACTCCTTTCTCCACCAACGAGGCTTTATACAACGCCGTCTGCTCGCTCGAGCACTGTTCCATGGAGAGGTGCGGCGGATAGATGATGTCAGCGCACTCTGCCCATGACGGCAATTTGGTACGCGCCGTCTGCCATCCTGCAATCTGATTCAGGGCAAATGCCATGTCGACCTCAGGATAACGACCGCCCTGCAGCGCCAGTTCACGCACATCACATGCTCTGTTTAATAAAATGAAATCCTTTGTATCCAAAAAATGAAATTTGATTTTAATGATAAAGTGTTGCAACAAAGACACTTCGTCTGATGCAAAGTTATTGTTTTTTTATGTTAACGGAGAATGATTTATAGTATATTTTAAGTTAAATCGGAATTATTCTGTACAATATATTTTGCAGAATAAGAAAGAAACCATAACTTTGTCACAAGTTTTTCAATAACAATTCACATTATATATAATAATTAGACTTTAAGATTAAAGGACAAAACCAGCATAATTGATGACAAAGAAAATTTTAAGAACAGCATTAACCGCGATAGCGATGTCAATCGTCCTTCCTCTTTCAGCCCAGGGACAAAGCGCGACAGTCGGCACTCTCGACATTGACCTCGCCAAGGCTATTGAAGTGGCATTGGCAGAGAATCCAACCATTAATGTGGCTGACAAGGACATTGAGCTGAAGAAGATTGCCGACACGGAGGCGTGGCAAAGTCTTCTGCCTACAGTTGATGCCAACCTCGGTCTGCAGCATTCCATTCAGGTTGCAGCCATAAAGACGGAGATGGGTAGTTTCAAAATGGGAAGAGACGGTACGACAACGGCTACCGGCAACATCACGCTTTCACTTCCTATCTTCGCTCCTGCCGTATATCAGAACATGAAGATGACCAAGGAGGATATTCTTCTGGCGCAGGAAAAAGCACGTGGCAGCCGCCTCGACCTGATTAACCAGGTGACAAAGGCATATTATCAGGCTCTGCTTGCAAAGGACAGTTACGAAGTGATGAAGAAGAGCTACAACTTGGCAAAGGAGAACTTTGAGGTGGTGGACAACAAGTTCAATGTTGGCAGTGTCAGCGAGTATGACAAGATATCAGCCGATGTTCAGCAACGCTCGATGAGCTCTTCAGTGGTAAGTGCCGAAACAGGACTCACTCTGGCATTGCTCAAGCTGAAGGTGCTCATGGGCATAACAGAGAATGTGAATATCAATATCAACGATAATCTGCGTCACTATTCTGAGAATCTGTCGTTAGAAGATGCCAACAGCTCTGTCTTCGAGATTGGAAACAACACCAACATCCGGCAGTTGGACTACAACGCTGCATTGCTGCAACGCACAAACAAAATACTAAAGACCAACTTCATGCCCACTTTAGCCATGCAGGCAACATACCAATATCAATCGTACTCCAATCCTAATTGGAACATATTCAAGTACGCCTACTCTCCGAGTTCTTCGCTGGTGCTGTCACTGTCCATCCCTATCTTCCACGCAAGCAACTGGACTAAAATCAAGAGCAACAAGCTACAACTGGAGCAACTCGCCGACACACGCGAGAACACTGTACGCCAGTTGAACATGGCAATTGAGAGTTATCGCCGTAATATGGCATCCACAATAGCTCAGTTAGAGTCAAATAAAGAAGCAATCGTGCAGGCTGACAAGGCTGTGGAGATTACCGGTAAGCGCTATGAGGTAGGTCGTGGCACAATACTTGAACTGAACCAGAGTCAGACAGCGCTGACACAAGCAGAGCTTACCTATAACCAGAGCGTTTACGATTACCTTGTAAACAAGGCAGAACTTGACTATACACTGGGAAGAGAGACTCTTTTAAAATAAGATAAAGGATATCAAGACAGCAAAGAGGAAAAAGAAAATAACAATACAACGTATGAAAAAAATATTAGTAATGGCAATGGCATCAATACTAATTGTTGCATGTGGGAATAAAGAAAAGAAGAATGCTGCTATTGTTGACGAAGTGCCACAGGTGAAGATCGCCACAGTGAACTCATCATCAATACCACAGACAGAGACCTATTCCGGTACAGTGGATAGCGATGTCAAGAACAATATTTCGCCAAACATGGCTTACCGTATCGAAAAAATCTTTGTCGAGGTGGGCGACCAGGTACGTCGCGGTCAGTGTGTCGTGCAGCTTGATGCCAGCAGTCTCAACCAATTGAAGATACAGATTGAGAACCAGACGGTGGAATTTAACCGCACAAAAGCACTTTATGAGATAGGCGGTGCGTCAAAGGCAGAGTACGACAATGCGGAGATGCAGCTGAATGTCATGCGTACACAGTATCGTCAGCTCTCACAGAACACACAGCTCTTCTCGCCTATAAGCGGTGTTGTAACAGCACGTAACTACGACAATGGTGATATGTACGGCGGAACGCCAATCCTCACCATTGAGCAGACAAACCCTGTAAAGCTCAAGGTCAACGTATCGGAAGAATACTATAAGTTGACAAAGGTGGGGCAGACTGCCGACATCACCGTAGATGCTTACGAAGGAGAGGGCTTCACCGGAAAGATAACAATAGTATATCCAAGCATCGATCCTGCCACTCACACCTTCCCAATAGAGATTACTATCAGCAACTCTGCACAGAAGGTACGCCCCGGAATGTTTGCCCGTGCCACCATAAACTTCGGCAACCAGCAGCATGTCGTTATTCCCGACGAGGCTCTCGTAAAGCAGATTGGTGCCGGCGACCGCTATGTCTACGTGTACAATCCAGAGACAAAGACCGTAGCATACAATAAAGTTGAACTCGGCAAGCACCTTGGAAAGAACTACGAAATACTCTCCGGAGTGGAGCCCGGCAATCAGGTTGTGATTGCAGGACAGAGCCGTCTGAACAACGGAAAGAAGGTAGAAGTGGTGAAATAAAAGGAATACACAACAAACAGAAAAAGATAATTCTATGACATTATACGAAGGAGCGGTCAAACGACCGATAATGACAAGTCTATGCTTCGCAGCAATCATCGTCTTCGGTGTATTCTCATTCGCCAAATTGCCTATAGACCTGATGCCGGATATCGATACGAACTCCATAATGATACTTACCTATTATAATGGTGCTTCGGCTGAAGATATAGAAAATAACGTCACGCGTCCTCTCGAGAACTCACTCAACTCGGTCGAGCATCTGAAGCACATCACCTCACAGTCACGCGAGAATGTCAGTGTGGTAACGCTTGAATTTGAGTATGGTTACGACATTGATGTCCTGACGAACAGCGTCCGCGACAAGCTCGATATGGTGTCATCGGCACTGCCTGACGATGCTCAGACGCCTATATTGTTTAAGTTCTCTACCGACATGATTCCCATTCTTCTCCTCTCAGTGCAGGCAGAGGAGTCGCAGAAAGCATTGTATAAGATTCTTGATGAGAATGTTGCCAACCCCTTGGCGCGTATCGATGGTGTGGGAACGGTGTCTATCTCCGGCGCGCCGGAGCGTGAGATCAACATCTACATGGACCCTCAGAAGATGGAGGCATATGGCATTTCGCCTTATCAGGTCAGCGCTGCTATCAATGCCGAGAACCACAATGTGACCAACGGTACTGTGGATGTCGGTTCGCAGACCTTCACCGTGCGTGTGGAGGGCGAGTTTAAGGACCCGAAACAGATGTACGATGTCGTTGTCGGTTCCAAGGGCGGCGCCAATGTCTATCTGCGTGATGTTGCCCGCATCGTTGACGATGTCGAGGAGCGTGCGCAGCGTACTTTCAATAATGGTCAGCAGGGAGCGATGATTGTAGTGCAGAAGCAAAGTGGTGCAAACTCTGTGGCTATCGCCGACGAAGTGCTGAGCATGATGCCGCAACTGCAGAAAAATCTCCCTTCCGACGTCAAACTCGGTATCATCGTCAATACGTCCGACAACATCAAGAACACCGTAGGTTCTCTTCAGGAGACCATTGCTTACGCCATGCTCTTCGTCGCTCTCGTGGTATTCATATTCCTCGGACGCTGGCGTGCCACACTTATCATCGTCATCACAATACCGATGTCGTTGATTGCATCAATGATATATCTATATGCCACAGGTGGTTCGCTCAACATGATATCGCTGTCGTGTCTCTCAATCGCTATCGGTAATGTCGTCGACGACGCCATAGTGGTATTGGAGAATATCACGACACAGATAGAACGAGGGGCAGACAGCAAGCAAGCAGCCCAGCATGGTACGCAAGAAGTAGCTATCTCTGTAATTGCATCTACGCTGACCATGATTGCAGTGTTCTTCCCTTTGACAATGGTGACAGGTATGACCGGTGTGCTGTTCAAGCAGCTTGGTTGGATGATGTGTATCATCATGACCATCTCTACTATCTCTGCTCTTACCTTCACTCCTATGCTCTGTTCGCTGATGCTGAAGCTTAAGAAGAAGCAAAGCAAATGGTTCAAGAGGTTCTACACTCCTGTAGGAAAAGCCCTTGACGGCCTTGACCACTGGTATGAGCGCCGTATTCACTGGGCTGTACGTCATCGTTGGACCGTCATGAGCGCCTGTCTTGTGTTCGTCGGCGTTACTATCGTTACAGTCGGTGCCGTAGGAATGAAGTCAGAGTTCTTCCCTACCAACGACTCAGGTCGTGTGGGAATATCAATCCAGATGCCTGTCGGTACTCGAGTAGAGAAGACCGAGGCTGTTGCCAAAGAGCTTGTAGAGAAGTGGCAGAAGCGCTACGGCAAGGACATGGAGTCATGTAACTTCACCGTTGGTCAGGCAGGCGACAGGAATACCTTCGCTTCTCTTTCAGAGAGTGGCTCACACATTATATCGTTCAATATACAGATGGTCAAGTCGAATCAGCGTACGAAAGGACTTGCACAGATATGCGACGAGATGCGTGCCGACCTGAAACAGATACCTGAACTCGACAAATATCGAGTAAACCTCGGCGGCAACCAGGGTGGCGGAATGGGCGGACAGAGTGCTGCATCATTCGAAATCTACGGCTACGACATGGATGCCACATACGCTGTTGCGGAAGAATTAGCAGAGAAGTTGCGCGATAACAAGATGATTGCCCAGGTAAACATCTCACGCTCTGACTACCAACCAGAGATTGTTGTCAAGTTTGATCGCGAGAAACTTGCAAGCCAGAACCTTGGCATGACGACCGCTGCAGGATATATACGCAACCTCATCTACGGTTCACAGCAGTCATACTTCCGTGAGGACGGCGAGGAATACGATATTCGTGTGCGCTATGAGCCTACCGCACGTGTGTCGTTCCAGGACATTGAGAACATGAGCATTCCCAACGGTCTCGGCGGTTACGTGAAGATAATGGATATCGGTACGGTGGAGGAAAGTGCTATCCCTCCTTCTATCGAGCGTAAGGACCGCCAGCGTTATGTCAACGTCAATGCCGTTCTTGCTGCCGGTCATGCACTCTCCGAAGGTGTAGAGCTCGGACGTTCCATATACGAGAAGATGAGCCTTTCTAACGGTGTGACAGTTCAGGTGGCAGGTTCTTACGAGGACCAGCAGGACTCTAACCGCGACTTGGGACAGCTTGGCATCATTATTATCATCCTTGTGTTCATCGTGATGGCGGCTCAGTTCGAGTCACTCACGTATCCGTTCATCATCATGATCTCCGTTCCGTTTGCCTTCTGCGGTATCATCCTCGCGCTGGTACTTACCGGGACCACGATGAATGTGATGTCGATGCTCGGTGGAATCATGCTTATCGGTATCGTTGTGAAGAACGGTATCGTGCTCATCGACTACACCCAGCTGCTCCGCGAGCGTGGCTACGGTCTGATATATGCTGCACAGACAGCAGCAAGAAGCCGTCTGCGTCCAATCCTTATGACATCATTGACAACCATTCTCGGTATGACACCAATGGCTCTCAGCCATGGTGTTGGTGCAGAGATGTGGCGTCCGATGGCTATAAGTATCATCGGTGGACTCGTCGTGTCGACAATGCTCACACTGATATACGTCCCTTCAATGTTCTGTATCTTCGGTTCTGTAGGTGTGAAGCGCAAGCGTCGTAAGCTACGCCAGGACCGCGCACTCGACAGCTACTGGCAGGAACATGCCGCAGAGGAGAAGCTCATAGCAAAGGCAGTAAAGCGTCATAATTCATAAAAAACACAATCGTCATAACAAAGATATTATGAAGACAGTATTTATAGCATACGACAAGGCACTTCACGATTTGGTCGTTGCTGCCTTAAATTCCTCGCTCTGCAAGGGATTCACCGTGCTGCCTGAAGTCCACGGACAGGGCAGTGTAAGCGGTGAACCGCATATGGGCTCTCACGCATGGCCCTCAACAAACAGTGCAGTGCTCACCGTTTGCGACGATCAAAAGGTGCGACCACTGCTCGATCGCTTGCGTAAGATAGACTTGGATAATCCAATGCTCGGTCTTAGAGCATTCGTATGGGCTGTTGAAGAATCAATTTGAAAACTCGCAAGCCACACGTTCCGATTTGGGTTTACTGCTTCATTGCCCAGAGCGGAACGTGATAAATCACGCCCCTACGCTGACGCATTGCGGCTCATTCACATTTACCGAGATATGATATCCGTGTTTATAAATGGCATGGCGTTAGCCGTAGGGGCGTGATTTATCACGTTCCGCCTTAATAATCATGTCATTATTTATCCCGCTCCGCTTTGCCCAACCTTTGCAAACACAACAGCAAATGATTGTGGTCTTGCCACACTGTGATGGACGGCAAAGCTTTATTACCAAAGACAACGTTACATACATCTTATTCCGAAATGGCATATCGTAAAGAAAATTCATCTTTTTGATTTTTAGCGAAATAGAAAATCAAAAGCGATGATTTGCCAAGTCAGCATGGCATAAAACCATGTATTCGAGAACCTAGTAAAGTAGAAATAAACTTCATTCCGTGCTTTTTCTCTCAAAAAGCGACGGTTCTTTCCGCTAAAAACGACGGTTTTATCGGCAAGAAACGGTGGTATTAGACTCAAGAAACGGCGGTTCTTGAAACTGATTCGTGTTTTTGTCGGCGTCAAAAAAGTCTATTATTCTGATTATCAATATCTTTCATGTAATGCTGAAAATAAGCGTTTTTTGTCACCGAACGGTAATGTGCCTTCGAATATTGGCTGTACGTGCGGTTAGAACATTCTTTTTGTTAAAGTTATTCATATATATCGTAGATGCCATGCCAGTTGTCTTATACAATTCTTATCCTGAACTTGGATATTACTATATGCCCTATTTCGCTCGTTTGCACTACTCTGAGCTACACTCTTAGTTAGGCGGCACTCGGAAATAAAAAACAAAAACTACCGTTTTTATTTTGTTATTTCGCTCGTTTGCACTAACTTTGCACCGCAAACATTAAATCTGAAGAGTATCTCGGAAAATCAAAATGGGCACCGCCTGCAGGCGATGAGTCTTATTTTCCTCAATGATCCCTTCGCTCGCAATCTTTGATTGCTCACTCGGGGTTGACTGGATTTGACAGCAGATGAGATGGTGTGTAAGCACGCGGAGCTTCGTTGCCTGGCTCCTAAATATCAGACATCGACAAATTTAATTGGCGAAAACAACTACGCTCTCGCTGCTTAATCGAAGTATAGTAGATTAAAGCTTAATCTCGGTACTAAGTGCTGAGACGGGACATCGCCCAGGGATTCTTGTTCCGAAATGCCCTGATCCGGCGGTGCAGATAAATCGGAAATAGCTGTGTAATGCCTCGATTGCATAGTGAAATTTTAGAGGATAAGGATACGGTTGGTGGTCTGGGTCTTGCCATATCTCGAAAATGAAGTCCGGAATAAGCGTGTAGAAAGCACATGGTTTCCCTGTTTGGACGTGGGTTCGAATCCCACCAGCTCCACTCGATGTACTCTGAACAAGAGTTTTTAGGAAATTGATTAAATCAGATAATCGTCGTAATCTCAATGAGTTACGGCGATTATTTGTTTATATATATCCCTGTTTGGGAGTACATACAGATATCACCAAGTCGCTCAAAATACTCCCAACTGGCTACAATATGGCTACAGGAAAAATCATCTTTCTAAAATTGTAGCCAGTGATACCATACAGAGTACACATAGATACCGCATACTTCATTGTTATTCAAAGAATTATGTCGAACTTTGCAGCTGTAAAAACAATGCGTAACTCACCCGTAAATAGGTCAGAAGCACATTTTACTTCTGCATTAAAAACTTGTAAGTATGAAGAGTATTTTTAGAACAAGCTTCTATTTGCGAAGCAATTATTTGAACAAGGAAGGAAAATCTTCAGTTATGATGCGTATTCATCTTAATGGAGAAAGAGTAGCTCTCGGTACAACGGGGGTTAGCGTTGACCCAGAAATGTGGGACAGTACATTGGGTAAAGTACGAGGACGAACTAAGGAGGCTTTGACTACCAATGCCCAGCTGACGAGCATTAGCACTGACCTTCAGGTAATATTCCAGCGCTTGGAATTTTCTGAAGAGTTGAGTTTAGAACGGATTAAGTCTGAATATTTGGGCAAGCGTGAGGCTATGGAAACCGTACTCTCATTGTTTACCAAATACAATAATGATATGTATGCACAGATAGGCTGTGGTGTAAGTAAGGCAAACTATCGCAAGTTTGATATATGTAAGCGCCACTTTACTAAGTTTCTTGAAATAAAATATGCCCGAACTGATCTTAATGCCATAGAACTTACACCTATCGTTATTCATGATTTTGATGTTTATCTTCGAACAATAGTGGGACAAAGTTTTAACACAGCTATTAAAACCTTAAAAACGTTTAAAACCGTCATCATATTTGGACGTAAGGCTGGTGTGTTCAATCATGATCCTTTTCTCAACATCCACTTCAAGACCAAACGAGTGGATCGGGGATTTCTTACAGATGAAGAGATTGATGCCATAATGCACAAAGAATTTGCTACGCAACGACTGGTCAATGTTCGAGACATATTTTTATTTTCATGCTTTACAGGTTTAGCTTATGTTGATGTTGCCAACCTTACAGCTGACAATATAATTACAATGGATGGAAAGCAGTGGATAGTTACGGCAAGAAAGAAAACCGATACGTTAAGTCATATCCTTCTTCTTGATATTCCAAAAATGATTATAAAGAAGTATGCAGGCAGTGCTAAAAATGGCAGACTTATACCCATTCTCAGCAATCAACGAATGAACTCTTATCTGAAGGAGATTGCAGATGTTTGCGGTATCAATAAGAACCTTACTTTTCACATGGCTCGACATACTTTTGCAACAATGATGCTTACTAAAGGTGTTCCCGTTGAGTCTGTATCAAAAATGTTAGGACATTCGAGTATTACCACTACGCAACTTTATGCTCGCATAACAAACAAGAAAATAGAGAATGATATGCTTGCGGTGTCCAAAAAAATAGATAAATTCAATTTTGTAAGTTCGCCAGCAGCTAAAGTAACTAAACAGTATTGCACGAAAAAGAATAGTACAACTATTATTACATCTAATCAATAAAAATATGGAAACAACAAAGAAAGAATTGTCTTACTTCCGATTGAAGTTAGAGACTTATCTTAGTGAGCATTTCCCTGAAATGCTGGGTGATAAACCATTCATAACGGCAAGAGCCGATGAAGCCCTTACTGCCTACTGTGATGCAGTGGCGCAAGGTTTTTCTCATCCCGAGGCGGAGACGATGGCAAGCGAAGTATTATATCAAGGTTTGCACTTTTCCAAGTATGACACGCTTGTGTCTGTCTTAGAGAATGAGTTCGAGAAAGAACTCCCTTCTCCTCTTCCTGAAAGAC
>ERZ772910.1310-NODE-1310-length-12834-cov-3.297050_pt1 | contig 12834 bp, 16 predicted proteins | sample MGYA00511357_ERZ772910 | MGnify/ENA primary metagenome ERZ772910 (study PRJEB29015, sample SAMEA2738096) | human oral metagenome | biome: human oral; feature: human-associated habitat; material: saliva | place: China | collected 2193 ... | reverse complement strand
GCACTCGTAGGGTGTTAGTCGTGAGTAGTTCACTTAAATGTTATGAAACCACCATCATTTTTAATAGTTCTATACCATAGAGATAAATTTATTTTTATGATTTCTTTATCATCTATTATATTTAAAAAATGTTCTCCGTTTTCTTCAAACATTTCTACTACCACTACCCAGTGCCATTTATCTAGATTATTTTCTTCTCCGTTGCATAAATTTAAAAAAGCAAGTGGTCTATCTTCTGTTAATTCTTTGTGAATAAATTTAATTATTTCTTCTAAGCTAACTTTATTTTTTATATCTATATTTATATAGTCTATAGTAACTTCTTTTGCCTCATAATAACTTTTAATTCCATCGTAGAATAATTTTATTGAATTTAAACCTTGCTCAGTTGGAAGAAGATAGTTCCATAATTCTTCCATTATTTTTAAGGCATCTGAAATTCCAACTTCTTTAAAATTATCTCTTTGATTGTAATAATTTATTATACTTGAAGCTACTGTTGCTCCACAACCTGCTCTTCTTTGCCATTCATCTTTATACCACTCTTGAGAAAAACCATAATATGTATTTTCATTATCCTTTACTTTGAATAAGTCTATATTGTTTATTTTAGTTTCCATTTTTTTCACCTCTATCATACATTTCAAAATTTATCTATATAATATCACAATTTTAATTATTAAACAATATTTAGCAAGAAGTCCCCTACTTCTATAAGTGGGAGTAGTTCACTTATTATTGAATAGAGCATATATAGAATATATTATTTGACAAGTAAAGAGTTATAATATATAATTTAAGAGTAGCTTTTGCTACTTAAATACAACATTTATTTGATAAAAATAGGACAAAAAGGCGTTCATTCTGTGGACGCTTTTTGAATAAGACAAGACTTACAAAATATAAAAGGATGAAATATGAATAAAAGAAAATTACACAAATTTTTTAACAATAAAGAAGAATTTGCTCCAAATGAAAGACTTTGGCTCTTCTGTATGTTGATGTTGGTTGCTGGATTTTTTGGTGGCTTTACCTTCTCTTTAAGAGGTAGAGTTTTTGTAAATGCTCAAACAGGAAACTTGGTGTTTTTATCTTTAGGAATTGCAACTTGGGACACTGTTCTTATTAAAAATGCTCTTGCTACATTTTTAGCTTATTTTTGTGGAATAATAACAGCTGAGCTTATTTCTAAAAAAATTAATAAAACATCTTTTCTTATATGGGAAAGAATATTATTAATTTTTAGTATTATTGTTACTATATGTTTAGGTTTTATTCCTGAGAGTGCTCCTTATGAGTTCACTAACTTCCCAATAGCTTTTATTGCTGCAATGCAATTTAATACTTTTGAAAAAGCTCATGGTATGGGAATGGCTACTCCTTTCTGTACTAACCATGTAAAACAAGCTTCAGCTAATTTTGTTAGATTTTTAAGAACTAGAGATGATAATAAACTGAGAATTTCTTTAAGTCATTTAAGTATGATATTATCATTTATTATAGGTGCAACTCTTTCAATATTTTTAGGAAGATTTCTTTTAGGAAAGGCTATTTGGCTTTCTACAATTTTTTTAATTATCTCTTTTTACTTTTTTTCAAAATCAATAAAAGAATATAAAAAGAAGCTGTAAAGCTTCTTTTTTACATTACTATTTCTTTAAAGTTTCATTGATTGCTTTTTTTAGTTGATCTGCAGTTATAGCTCCACTAACATATCCTTCAAGGAATCCCTTCTTATTTATTACATAAGTTGTAGGGAAAGCTCTTACTCCATAATCATCAAAAGTTTTTCCTGTTTCATCCATTAAAGTAGGATAAGTTATGTTTTTCTTCTTTAAGAATGCAGTTACTTCTTCCTTTGACACGTCTACATTGTTAGCATTTAACTTAGATTTTGGTCCTGCAATTCCTATGATTATTACATCTTTTGAATTTGAACCAAATTCTTTATATACTTTTTCAAAGTCTGGCATTTCTCTAACACAATATCCACACCAAGTCGCCCAAAAGTTTATAACAACTACCTTTCCTTTATAATCTGCTAGATTATGTTTTTTACCATATTGGTCTTGAAGAACAATATTTGGAACTTTTACATCTTCATTTTTATTAGACTTAGCTGCAAAAAGTGAGAATGACATTAATGCAAACATAAGTACCATTATTAATTTACGTTTCATTTTTTCCTCCTTCTTATTTTGTACAATTTTCTGTACTAACTTGCTCATATATTAGCAATAAAATAAGAATAAGTCAATCTATTTATTTTAATTCTTTTTCATAATTTTTTAGTGCATCTAAAGCTGGTTTTGCAATAGGTATTATAACTAAGATATTTATAACTGTCATTATTCCTAAACCAAAATCTGCTAAAGACCAAATGAACATATCTTGTTTTATTCCACCAATATATATCATCAATATTAATATAGCTTGATATCCTATATTTAAATATTTACTTTCATGTATAAAATTAACTGCACTTCTACCATAGAAAGCTACTGCAAGTATAGTACTTACACAGAAGAAGAACATTAGAATCACAACAAAAGGTGCTCCTATTGAAGATAGGTGATAAGTCATAGCTGCTTGGAAAAGTCCCATTCCTGATAAACCAGCTATTGTACTTTCAGGTACAAGTAAAACGATGAATGCTGTTGCACTACAGATAACTAAGGTATCAATGAATACTCCAAAAGCTTGAACCATTCCTTGTTTTGATGGATTATCTATATGAACTGCTGCCGCTGCATAGTTTGAATTTCCACTTCCTGCTTCGTTAGAGAATAGTCCTCTTCTAACTCCATTCATAACAACTGCTCCAAATGTTCCTCCAAATATTTCTTTCCCTCCAAAAGCTTGAGAGAAAATTGTTCCTATCATTGATGGTATACTTGTTAAATTTGTAACTAAGATATAAATAACTGCCACAACATAGATAATTGCCATAAATGGAACTATCTTATTTAAAGATTCTATAATAGAGTCTTTTTTAGAACTACTAAAAAATATTACATAGGCAACCATAATTGCTACAGCTATTGATGAAATATTCTGTAAATTTAAGAATTTATTTTCTGCACCCCAAGTATATACAGAAGTTATTGAGCTAGTTATAGAGTTAGACATAACTTGTGTTACTCCAAAGTAACATACTACTGATGCTAGTGCATAGATAATTCCTAACCATCTCATATTTAGTCTTTTTTCTATAATAAATGGTGTTCCTCCTATATAAGAACCATCTTTTTCTGTTTTTCTATAGATAACTGCCAAGCTTGATTCAATAAAAGCTGTTGCTGAACCTAGCATTGCAACCAACCACATCCAAAATATAGCTCCTGGTCCTCCGACTGATATTGCTGCAACCACCCCTGCAATATTTCCTGCTCCAACTCTACAAGCTGTACCTAAGAAAAATGTTTCTAGTGAACTTATGCCACCTTTTTTACCTTTTTCATTTTTGAATAAAACTTTTACTATTTTATGAAATAATCTAAATTGCATGAATTTAGTTTTAAAAGAAAAATATAAGGCTGCTCCTATTAGCATGAAAACTAAAATATTTTTTCCCCACAACAAACCATTAACGGCATCAACCATTTTATAAATACTCTCCATCTTTTAATGCCTCCTATTTTTTTAATTTAGTTGATAGTATAACACATTTTAAAAAAATAGTAAATATTTTAGTCTGAAATTTTATGTCATTAGTGATAAAAATATAATATCTTTTATTTTTTTTCCATTATTTTATAGATTTCTTCCATATCTAAATTTTTTCTTAGAAGCTCTGCCAACTTATCATATTCCTTTTCTTTGAATTCATTAAAAGAAAAAATTTCTTTTTGTTCTGGCATATTTTTTTCTCTTCTTACTATGTTTAAAAAGTCATTGGTAAACTTTGAATTGTCGAAAATTCCATGAATATAGGTAGCAAAAATTCTATCTTTACATATAAGTGGAGCATCAAAAGTCGATATTCCTTGGTGAATTTCATAACCTTTCACTTCATAGTTGCTAAAATCCTTTAATATCCCCTCTGTTAACTCTAGTTTTTTAGTTACTTGCTCAGTTTTTTTTATTTCATCAAAAGTAGTTTCATAGTCAAAAAAATTAAAACCTTCTGTCTCTAAAATATCACTTTCAAGATGTTTAGGATCATAGATTTTTTTACCTAACATCTGTAAACCACCACAGATACCCACAATAATTTTTCCTTTTTCTTTTAATTCTTTTACTTTTTCAAAAATCCCTCTTTGTTTTAAATCTTCCAAATCTGTGATAGTATTCTTACTTCCAGGAAAAATGATTATATCCTCATTCCCTAAATCTTTGGCATCATATACATATTTAAGTCTTACATCATCATACTGTTTAAAAGCATGAAAATCAGTAAAGTTTGACATCTTTTTAGTTTTAATTACAGAGATATTTATATATTCTTTATTATCTGAATAAACTCTTTTATCTTCATCAGATAAACTATCCTCTTCTTCTATTCTTAAATCTGCATAAGGTAGAACACCTAAAAATTTTATATCTAAGCCTTCATCTTTAAATTTTTTATCTAAAATTTCAATAGCAGGCTTTAATAAATCACTATCTCCTCTAAATTTATTGATAATATAACCCTTTATTCTCTTTCTATCTTGCTCATCTAATAACATCACTGTTCCATAGATTGAAGCAAATACTCCTCCTATATCTATATTTCCTACTAATATAACGGGAGAGTCTACAAGTTCAGCCATACCCATATTTACTAAATCATATTCTCTTAGATTTATTTCTGCAGGGCTACCTCCACCTTCTAAAACTGCTATATCAAAATTAGACTCTATATTATTTTTATAAGAATCTAAAGCTATTTTTTTTAAATCTTTTGAATTTGAAAAGTAAGTTTTAGCATCAACAGTATATGCAACCCTTCCATTTATTATTACCTGTGAATTATTATCAGAATTAGGTTTTAATAAAATAGGGTTCATAAAGGCTCTTGGAATTTCATAAGCTGCCTCAGCTTGAATAACTGTTCCTCTACTCATCTCTAATCCTTCTATATCTACAAAAGAATTTAGTGCCATATTTTGAGATTTAAAAGGTGTAGTTCTATATCCATCTTGTGCAAATATTCTGCATAAACCCGCTACCATTAATGTTTTTCCAACTGATGAACCTGTTCCTTGTATCATTATATTTTTATGCTTTTTCATATATCCTCCAAAGCTAATTTTTTTATTCTTATTATAACATAAGTTTTCTTGACAATTAATCATTTCTCCCATAGAATATTAATATATATTAAATAAATTAAAAAGGAGTTTTCTATGACACTTAGTGATGTACTTGCTGCTTTAGGAGTTGTTTTAAATGGTATTCCACAAGCTCTTTTAGCTGCTACTTATGGTTTTGCTTCAGTTCCAACTGCCTTTGGTTTTGTTGTTGGTGCCGTTGCTTGTCTGTTATATGGTTCTGTTATACCAATTTCATTCCAAGCTGAAACAATAGCTCTTGCTGGAATGCTAGGAAAAGATATTAGAGAAAGACTTTCAATAATTTTATTTTCAGGTATAACTATGGTTATTTTAGGACTTACTGGAACTCTTTCTATAATAGTTGACTTTGCAGGTTCAACAATTATAAACGCAATGATGGCAGGAGTCGGAATAATGTTGGCTAGAATAGCTTTAGGTGGGCTAAAAGAAAGTAGAATTGTTACTGCTAGTTCGATTGCATCAGCCTTTATAACTTATTTCTTTTTTGGACAAAATTTAGTTTATACTATTGTAGTCTGTGTAATATTTTCAAGCTTAGTTGCCAATATCTTCAAAATAGATTTTGGTGGAGGAATTGTTGAAAATTACAAAAAAATTGAAATAAAAAAACCTATTTTAAATTTCAATGTCATTCGTGGATCTTTGGCTCTTGCTTGTTTGACTATTGGAGCTAATATAGCCTTTGGAAATATTACGGCTTCTATGACAGGAAAATATGAAGCTAATATAGATCACTTAACTATATACTCAGGACTTGCTGATGCTGTTTCTTCACTTTTTGGTGGTGGACCAGTTGAAGCTATCATATCTGCTACTGCTGCTGCACCTAACCCTTTAAATAGTGGAATTCTAATGATGGTAATAATGGCAGTTATCTTATTCTTTGGTTTATTACCTAAGATTAGTAAATATATTCCTGGGCACTCTGTTCATGGTTTCTTATTTATTTTAGGAGCTATAGTAACAGTACCTACAAATGCTTCTCTTGCATTTTCAGGAGGAACACCACAAGATTATGTTGTTGCTGCAACTGCTATGACAGTTACTGCTGCAAATGACCCTTTCATTGGACTACTTGTAGCTTTAGTTGTTAAATATATTTTTGTATTCATAGGATAAGGAGGAAAATTATGAAAACTTATACTTTAAACATTGCTGGACTTAAAAGAGAATTGCCTATAATAAAACTTTCTTATGATTTATCAATAGCTAGTTTTGTTATCTTGGGAGATACTGAAATTGTTAGAAAGACTGCTCCTATGATAGCCAAAAAATTACCAGATGTTGATTTTATAATAACTGCTGAAGCAAAGGGTATACCATTGGCTTATGAAATTTCTAGAGTTTTAAATTTAAACGAATATATTGTTGCTAGAAAAAGTATAAAAGCCTATATGGAAGCTCCTATTGAAGTTGATGTAGATTCTATAACAACTAATGGTTCTCAAAAATTATATTTAAATAGTATAGATGCACAAAAAATTAAAGGAAAAAGAGTTGCTTTGGTAGATGATGTTATCTCTACTGGACAATCTTTAAAAGCCCTTGAAACATTAGTTGAAAAAGCTGGTGCAAATATCGTAGCAAAGGCTGCTATACTTGCTGAAGGAGATGCAAAAGATAGAAAAGATATCATTTTCCTTGAAGCATTACCTATATTTTAAAATAAATAGGACTGTTGTGACAGTCCTATTTTTTACTTATACTTATTCCTGTGAAACCTGAAATAATTGTTAGAATTACACACTAGATATTGTTAAAAAATGAAAATATAGTTGGCACTGATGATACAACACCTAAGAATACTTGATAAGAAGCCATTATTATAATTGCTACAACACATTTATTTTTCTCAGACTTTCTAGCTTTTTTTACATGCTGTTCATATCTTTTTAAAAGTTCTTCATCAGCAAATTCTTCTTCTGTATAAGGTAAATAAGTGTAGTCTTTTAAAATTGCAGCTGAATACTCATCATTTTCGATAAGATAAAAACCTTCTTTAAACATATTAGTTGTGGAATATTTATTATATGTATAAGCTAAAAAAATATCTATTGGATATAGTGCTGTCATTAAGATAAAAGGCACTATTATATAATATGAAATTTCAAATTTACTTTCTTCTATCCCAATATAAACTATATCAAAAATTTCTTTTGCAAGTACTGCAAAAATAATAATTTTACAAAGAAAAAACATAAAAAAATAAGCAAAATCTTTAAGTTTTCCTCTGAACAATGGAACCCAAAATCCAAAGAAGAATGTTGTCCAGCTAAAGCCTACAAAGGCATTTTTTAATTGTCCCTCTTTTTCTAATCTAACTTTTATAGCCATAACTCCCCCTTAGTACCCTACTTTTGATAATACTTTTATAAGTGCTATTAGTCCAATTATACTAACTACTATCGATAAAACAGTCATAAACATAGGTATTAAAAAGATGAGCCATTTACGTCTTTCTTCCCTTTTAGTTTCTCTTATATATCCTTTACATCTTGCTATTTTTTCCTCATCTTGTGCATCAATTTCATAGTCTATATAGCCATAATTAGCTAAAATTGTAAGAGAATATTCATCGTTATCCATAGGTTTCCATCCATCTAATAACATATTTTTTGTATATATCTTGTTATAAAAGAATGCAAGTAAAAAACCAACAATGTAACCAGTTCCTAAAAAAAGAAAGAAAAAAATAGGAACTACTTCAACTCTAAAATCGTTCAAGAATTTTATTATTGCTAAAAGAAGTACTGATGTTTGAAATAACATTATTCCTAAAAATACTAAAAATCCTTTCAAATCTAATCTAAATGAAGGTACCCAAATTCCTAGAAATAATGTTGTCCAGCTGAAGCCTACATAGGCATCTTTTTTAAAGCCATCTTTTTCTAATTTTACCTTTACTGCCATATTACCCCCTAAAAATATTTATTTTTCTATTCAAAAATTTTTATAATTTTTTCTTTTAATTTCTCTGGAAGAACATAACCTGATTTAATAACCGTTTCTAAAGCATAGAAAGGTTTATTCTTGTAGTTCTTCTTGTCTCTTGATTCATCATATATTTCTTCTTCAATATCATTTTCAAATTCTATCCAAGTTCCAAGATTTTTTGAAACCAATTTTTGTATCGTTTTATTTTTTAAAGTTGAATTCATTAACTCTGTTTCATTTCTCCAATAATGATTATCCTTATCATAGACTGCCACATAAGGGATATGAAAAGTATTTAAAAGTCTTATAAATTGTGGTATAGAACTTTTACTTCCACATTCAATAATCGAATATTCATACTTGAATACACCTAAGTGTTTTGCAAGATAAGAAAGTACTATCTTATCTGTTTGTCCTTCAACTAAGATAACTTTTTTTGCAAAGAAAAGCTCACTTCTATCAGGGTTTATCCAATAGTTCATATTAAAGACTGTAACTTCATCACCTGAGAATAAATTTCCACTATATTGATAAATTTCTATTTCTTCTTTTACTCTTCTAAAAATACAAAGTGATTGATAATTTTCAAGCTCAATAAAACGGCTAGAATTTGTTGAAACTACAGCCATAAGTCCTAGCTTTGTATTTTGTGAAAGTGCTTCATAACAAGCTCTTTCTTGTTGAGGATTTAGATAAAACTCAGGTTCCTCCCAAAGTAAGATTGTATTATTCCAAAAATTATGATTCTTTTCTTTTTCAATAATCTCATTTAATAATTCTATGAAAAGATGTCTATAGAAACCAAAACTCATTTTTTTGTTCATTGAATTTTTAAATCTTCTATAGTATTTATGATATCTTTTTAAATTTTCATTTTGAAATAATTTTTCAACTAAATAATTCAAATGCGATATTTTCATATATGAAGGTATATAGAAAACAGAAACTCCAAAAATATGTTTCCTATATTCTTTTTCATCTATTTCTTCCCAATTTCTATTATCTTTCTCATGTTTTGAAATATGATTTTTAATAAAATATCTTGTATCTTGATAAGGGTTATTTAAAATTCTAAGTTGAAATACATGCCCTTTTTCCCCTTTTAAAGTTCCAATAATCTCCAAAGGAAGCTCAGGATTTTTTATATCTCCCTTATGTAAATTACGTGCCTGAAAAAAATATAGTAAAGCTTTCATAAACGAAGATTTCCCTGTACTAGACTCTCCTATGAAAACCAAAAAATTCTTACATTCTAGACTTATATTTGAAAATGTTTGCCAATTTTTTATTTGCATTTTTAATAGTTCCATATAGCCTCCTAAGAGCATTTTTTAGAAATATTTTTCTTAATTATATCATAATTGTTAAAAAGTTCTAATTCACTTTATCATTTTTTATAAAAAATTTGCAAAATTATGCAAAAAAATAGTAAAATCAAATAAGAATCAAAAAAGATGTTCTATATAAGGAGAACATTTATAATTAAAAGAGTATTATTTTTCTTTTTATTAATTTATTCTCTTTCTTTTTCAGTAGATGAAATAGATATAACTTCAATTAAATTAGAGAGAAATACAGTTTTTGAAGATTTTCAAATAGAAACTATCTTGTGAAAATATACCGTCAGGAGCAAGATTATATTACAAGTATTATTACAAAGAGGGAGATAAAAATGGACAATATAAGAATGAGAGAAAATAAAAATAGAATCATTATAAAAAAAGGTTGGGTAGCACAGAAATTTATAATTTTGTATTTTATTATTGTAGCTATTGTATTGTTATTATATGTAAACTCATCACTTGATGGTGATGAATTCAAAAGAAAATATCCATATGTTATTTTTTTTATAAGGTTTTCATTAGTTTCGATATATTGGATGCATATGAATAAAGAAATTAGAAGAAATTTTATTTTTGAGAGTATATCTATAAATTTTGAAGAGAAAAAAATAATATTACGAACACATAGAAAAAAGAAAATATTTGATTTTGAAGAAATAAAAGCAATAAATATTCGTGATATTAAAAATATAGATGCTGAAAAAAATCCTGAAGAAAAATATAGCTTGGAATTTATAGCTGATGGAGATAGTTCGAAAAATTTATGGGGTTTTGCTTTATCAGAAAGTAAAGCTTATGCAATAAAGGAAAAACTATTAAAAATATTTAGAGGGGAAGCAAGTTATGAGATATCTTAATTCATATGTAGATTTGATATTACAAAATATAGGATATATTTTATTTATATATTTTGTATTTGTTATTATGCAAATAATTTGTTTGTATTATGAGTATAACGAAAAAAATTTATTTTTATTCTTTGGAAATAAAGGTCTATTATTTGGTTCTATATTGATAGGCTATATTTTTAAAGATAATTCAACAATATTATTAGTATATTTTATAGGCTTAGTATTATTAACAAAATTTGTGGATAATAAATATGAAGAAAAATATTCTAAAGAAATAACAGTTCTTTTACTAGAAGATATTTTCTTTTTAATTATATCAGGATTAATATCTTTTTATATAGTATAAAATATAGAAAGCAAATAAAAAACTAGCACAAAATTTAGTAGAAAGATATCTAAGAGAAAATGGATATGAAGGAAAAGATGGAGAAGAAACATCAATCCATACAAGAGAAAAGGTAGGAACTGAAAACAAAATAAGGTATTTACAGAAGAAGAAAAAGCAGACTATCTAAACAACTTGAGAAATAAGTATAAGGATCAAAAGAGTATAGAACAACAATTTGCAGAAGCAAAACTTGTACCTGAGAAAGATAAGGAAAATTTTGTTCCAGCATTAGTTATAGGTGGAACAGCATTAATATATAGATATGCTCCAGAAATAACAGAAGCAGCAGTAAAATATGGCCCAATGCTTTTATCAATAATGATGGATCCACCAAAAATAAATAAAGAAAAAGAAGATGAAATTGATAATTTAGGTGATATAAAAAATTATAAATCAATAATTATTTCAGATAATAAGAATGCTGAAAGTGAGAAAGAAAATAAAGATGAACAAGTTACAAATGTAGAAAGTACTTCAGCAAGCTCACCTTCTCCATTACCCGACCCTAATAATAAAGATGATAAAGAAATGGAAGAATTGAAGAAAAAATAGGGAAAAGGCAGTTTTAAAAATACAGAAAATTCTGTTGAATATCATTTCAATGAACATGGAGAGGAAGTAGGTGCAAGTGATCTTCGTCAATATTTGAGAAAAGCTAAAGAATTTGCTAGAAATTTAAAAAGAGCTAGAAAAGTTGGTAGAGTGAAAGGGAGAACACCGGGTGTTATACGATATGAAAAAAATGGTAGATATATAGATTTAGCACCTAATGGTGATATAATATCATTTGGTGAATTTAATCCATTAAATCCATTAAATCCATTAAAATAAAAGATAGAAATAAAGATTTATAAAAAAGAAAGGTGGAAAAGATTTGTTAGTATATAGTTTTAAAATTTTAGATGGAGAAGAAATTTTTATAAAAAGTGGAATAATAATATATATGTTTGATACTCTGAAGTGGATAAATACTTTTAATAAACTTAAGATAAAAAATAAAGGATTATTTTATCATGGTACTACATATTTTGAGAAAGATAATATTAAAAAATTAAAAGAAATTATTTTTTGTTGGAGAGATTTATTTAGTGAAGCTACTGAAAATTTTGAAATAGAAGTACTTATTGATCAAAATAAAGAAGAATATTATATTGAGAATCATAATAAAAAAGAAGTCATAGAGAGTTTAGAGAAACTTATTGATTTATGTAATAGTGCAGAAAAAGAAAATAAGGAAATAAAGTGTACAAAAATAACAATTAAATTAGGTAATATAAAATAATATAGAAAGGAGGAAGTATATGTTAAGACATAAATTTAGAATTTTGGAAGAAAAAGAGCAAATTTATATAGAAGATAATTTAATTTTGTATATAGTTGATACGTTAAAGTGGATTGACACTTTTTCTAGTTTAAAAACTAATAGAGAAACAAAAGGTTTGAATTATCATGGAGTAACTTATTTTAAGGGAGATAATATAAAAAAATTTAAAAAAATTATTTTTTATTGGAAAGAGCTATTTAATATAGCAGAAAAAAAGTTTGAATTAATGGGAATATACTATAGTCCTAAAAGAAAGAAATATCTAAAAAATAGATACAGTAAAAAAGAAGTGATAGAAAGTTTAGAAAATTTAATTAATCTATGTGATAGAGCAGAAAAAGAAAACAAAATAATAGAACATCGAGGAATATAGTGAAGTACTAAAAATAAAAAATTTAGATAATTAGATAAGAGGTTGCGAAATAAAGTTTTTATATTTTTTTAAATTAGAATAATGTAAATAAGAAGACTAAAAAAAAATAAGCAATTATCTATGGTGAGAGCAATAGGTGACCAAGTAGAAAAAAATCCAGAATACTTATCAATACTAGATAAAAAAGCTATAAAGAATGAAAAAATTGATGATGATGTTCAAAAAGAACAAGTATCAGTAATGAATAAGTTATTAAATGATGCCCTAAGAGCAAAAGGCTATGCAGAACCAGACATAAAAATGGTACTGACAGATGTAACAGATCCAAATGGACCATTTTAT
>ERZ772910.1307-NODE-1307-length-12858-cov-23.289698_pt1 | contig 12858 bp, 9 predicted proteins | sample MGYA00511357_ERZ772910 | MGnify/ENA primary metagenome ERZ772910 (study PRJEB29015, sample SAMEA2738096) | human oral metagenome | biome: human oral; feature: human-associated habitat; material: saliva | place: China | collected 2193 ... | reverse complement strand
CCCAAAGCTGCCCCCAGCGGAAGCGAGCTGGCCCCCTGCACCCCGCTTACGCCGTCGCCGTGGCGAGAAATGCGGTAAATACCCCCAATGGTGCCCTGCCACCACACTCCATGCTTATCAATAACCCCCACCATCTGGGAGGGGTCGCCGCCAGCCAGAAGGTTAGCCAGGCGCGGCAAACGCTGCCGATGCACCACGCGACCACTATCCATATCAATCGCGCAGGCATAAACCACCGGGCCGGTGAACACCCCAGCCGGTCCACGTGGGCGTTCACAGGTGTAAATGAGATTATCAGCGGTAGACAGGCGCGGCACTGCCGCCGAGTAAATCCCGTTATTACGCCATTTCAAGGTGATGCCCGAGGCGTCGTCGTTAACATCCCAGCGTTCCATACCCGGCGCCACCTGGGCGCGGTAGGCGGGCTTAGTGTCGGGGTACTGCGCATAGGGGTAGCCAAAAGTGCAGGCCCCCACTATCGAGTTTTGCACCCCAATCATGGAATTTTCCGTGCCCGAAGCGCCCGGGGTAAACAGCGGCCCCTGCCCCACTGCGCTGCCGTCGGCGCTGCGGTACACAATAAGTTTTTCTTGCCGATCCGCGTTATCCGAAAGCATCACATAGTCCGAGCCGTTAGGCCCAAAGAAAGTTGCGGTGGCCCCGGAGCCGTGCGAAAGCTGCCCCGGTTTTTGCTTAGTGCCCCGGTCATAGCTGTGGGTCCAGATGATGCGCGGCTTGGAGGTGGAGGCGTCGGCGCCCAGCATATAGATGCCGTAGCTGGTAATAATGCTTACCCCCTGCGGACATGCGGAAATGGAGTTGTCGATGCGCTCTGTGGGTGAGTATTGCTGTAGTTTGGTCAGGCGCACCACGTTGCGTTTAGGGTCAATTAGGCCGACGACGCCGCGCTCTGAAGCCACCCAGATGCGTCCGTGCCAGTCGGGCACGATCCCCACCACGTGATCTTTGGCTTCAAGTTTCATGGCGTCGGTTAGGTCAATGCGCCGCGACACCCACACTTTCATGCCGTCTTGGCTGTGGGAAATCCAGGTCAGGGCGTTGGTGCCGTCAACCATCACTAGGTTAGAGTCGGCGTCCAGGTAGGCATACACCCCACCGAGCAGCGCCCCGGTGGGGATTTCCATGGCTCCTAGCTGCGCGCCGCTGGCTGGTTCAATAATGGCTAGCTTGGGTTTGCGCACTTTGGCGTCAGAACCCAAAAACTGCGTCATTAGGGCCTGAATGTAGCCGTCTTGGCCAGCCAAAATAGTGGGGCAGGCAGCCCAGTGGTTAGTGAAGGTAACTTTCCAGGTTCCACCCACGCCCGGATCGCCTGGGCCAGCAAATGGGGTGGCGTCCGAAGATTGGGCGTCACCATGCATGGTGGCCAGGCTGTTAATCCCTAGATAGGGATTTTGTTGGGCGTTGTAGCTAACCGGCATGAGTCAAATCCTAAAACTGGCCCTGCCTGCCCCTAAAATCTGGGGTCTAAAGCGCGCTTTAGAGTAGCTTGCTTAGAGCATGCCGCCTAGAGCACGCTGCTTAGAACACTCCGTTTAGAACACGCCGTCGCGGTTTTGCAGGTTAACCTGCGGCGAGCCCACCCTGCCGCGCCAGAACTGAATGTCGTCGCCGACGACGGTGCCCAGGTGCGGGGTGTTACCTTCCGAACCGGCGGTGAGGTAGTTACCGGTTTCGTGGGACCAGATCCACTCGCCCGGCTCCAGGTCCTTGAATACGCCGTTGAGGCCCTTAGCCCAACCGGTGTACTTCAGGGTGGCGCCAGCCAGGGCCTCGGTAGAGCCATTAGCCAGCTTGGCGGTGTTCCAACGCTTTACGCGAGCCTGGTAAGCAGCCCAGTAGCAGGCGCGGATGTCGTCCTCATTAGTCCAGCGCGGATCCTGGGCCTTAGCGAAAGCCACCACGTCATCCCACTGCGGGGGCACAAAGCCCAGCACGCGGGCGCCCAGAGCCACGTAAATACGCTTACCAATGGTGGTTAGACCACTACGCAGCTGATAGTTGGCAGCCTCCGCAATAGCATTGGGAGCCAGGTCGCGGTTGTAGTGCAGGATGATGTCATAGTGGGTGCCGTGCGAGTCGGTAGCGCAGGTGAAGTCATTTTCACCGCTAATACCCGGGATACGCTTACCGGTGCCAACGTTATAGAAGGTTCCGTACGAGGTAGAGATGTTTAGGTCCCTACGACGCGCGCAACTGTTGACATAGTCTGCGGTGGCGGCAGCCGGCTGCCAGGGGTCCTTAACATGGACTTTAATAATGTTACCTACCGTGCTACCCGCCAGAGTGTTGTTCATAGCCGGTGAGGTAGCTACGTTCATAACCCCAAACTCGAAGTTCAACGGGTACTTGCTGAACTGGAAAGTCTTAGATCCCTTGTTACGCAGCTTGAAGAAGGAGGGGTTGGCTAGCTCGCCGGCGATACTACCGGGGGCAGCCATCCAGCCCTCCAGCACGGCGCCAGCCATAGCGTTCTGTCCCGGGTACTTGGCGGGGTTAGCTTTGTGGGCAGCAAAAATCTTTTCAATGTCATCGGCAACCTCACTGCTGATGCAGCTAGACATGCTGGCAGCCAATGCGGGTGCAGTTACGGTCACTGCAGGCACAGCCCAAGCTGCGCCTTTCATTAAGGTGCGGCGGGAAGTGCTAGCGCCGCTAAGCGAGGAGGGGACAGACATATTGAGTTCTCCTGGGACCACTGGGAACGAGGGATAGGAAGCAACCCCTCTGGGCAAAACGACAGCATGGGGATGCTGCCCTAAATTCATTCTAGAGGTATAAGAGCTTTACCCAGCACCTCTAGACACTGAGTTTCTCCTCATATGTGCTGTGCGGCTGCGCGTTTGGGCTAAGTTGCTGCGAATTGGACAGGTGCCACTGCAAGCTGCGCCATTAAAAGCAAGGTGGGCCGGCCCGAAAAGGGCCGGCCCACATCTAGGCTGCAACTGGCTAGTTTTTAAGCCAGGAAATGCTTGTATGCGGGTGAATCAGTAACTTCATGCCACTCATAGCCCAGGTCTTGCACATGCTGGGCAAACAACTCGTCGCCAGCCACGTTCTCAAATGCCACCAGTACACGCCCATAGTCAGTGCCGTAAGAGCGGTAATGGAACAAGGTGATATTCCAGCGTGTCCCCAGCTGCACTAGGAAATCGCGTAGCGCCCCCGGGGCCTCAGGGAATTCAAAAGCAAACACCGATTCACGCAGTTCACGCTGCGGACGGCCCCCCACCATGTAGCGCACATGCTGCTTAGCTACTTCATCCTCAGTTAGGTCAACCACCTCATAGCCACCCCCACGCAGCAGCTTAAGGATCTGCCCACGTTCGGCGTCGCCCCCACTCAGGGCTAAACCCACAAAAATATGGGCCTTTTCCCCGGCCACACGGTAGTTAAACTCAGTAACCGCCCGATCCCCAATCAGCTTGCAAAAACGCAGGTACTCGCCCTGACGTTCAGGGATAGTTACCCCCAGCAGGGCTTCGCGGCGTTCACCCAGCTCGGCCCGTTCAGAGATGTAACGCAGCGAGTGGAAGTTCAAGTTTGCGCCCGACAAAATGCAGGCCAGGCGGGCATCTTCGGGCAGCTCATGGCTGGCGGCATAAGCTTTAAGCCCCGCCAGAGCCACCGCCCCGGCTGGTTCAGCTACCGCACGCACATCCTCAAACAGATCCTTAACCGCAGCGCTAATCTCATCGGAGCTAACAATCACCAAATCATCCAGGTAGCGGCTACACAGGCGGAAAGTTTCATCCCCTATGCGCTTAACGGCCACACCCTCGGCATAGGCACTAACGCGCTCCAAAGTGACCGGCTGACCAGCCTTAATAGCGGCGCCCAGGCAGCTAGAATCCTCAGGCTCTACCGCAATCACCTGCACCTGGGGCATCAGCTGCTTAATCACCACCGCAATACCAGCTGCCAAACCGCCACCGCCCACAGGCACAAACACGTGAGTCAGGGCCGCGTCCTGCTGAATCAGCTCCAGGCCAATAGTGCCCTGGCCAGCAATCACCCAGCGGTCATCGAAAGGCGCAATATACTCAAGCCCCTCAGTTTCAGCCAGGTGACGGGCGTGCGCGGCGGCATCGTCGAAAGTGCGGCCATGCAAAATTACCTGGCCACCCAAGGCACGCACCGCGTTTACCTTAATCACCGGGGTAATCACTGGCATCACAATAGAAGCCGTAATCCCCATAGTGCGTGCAGACAGCGCCACCCCCTGGGCGTGGTTACCAGCCGAGGCCGTGACCACTCCACGGGCGCGGGCAGCGGCGTCGAGCTGACGCATACGTGCATAGGCACCACGGATCTTAAAAGAGTGCACCTGCTGGCGGTCCTCGCGTTTAACCAGCACCGGGCACCCCACCCGCGCACTGATGGCAGGCATCGGCTCTAGCGGCGTGTGCTCGGCTACCTCATACACTGGCGCACGCAGCACCGCCCGCAGGTAGTCGCCACCGTTCCACAAGCTCTGCTCGTCTTGGCCCATTTCCCCATCTCTCGACGTCGCCGCCACCGCAAGTAGCGGGGCGCTTGTTTGCGCCAAACAGCTAACCGTGGCGCATGAATAGCTACTGTTATAGCCCTAATTTGGCTCGGTCACGCACAGCGCCCAGGTCTGCGCTGGTGGCCAGCATGGCGTAGGCGCGCAGGGCCGCAGACACGTGGCGAGCACGCTGGTGGTGCGGGGTCCAGGCGGCAGTGCCGCGAGCTTCCTCCTGGGCGCGACGCTGGGCGATTTCTGCCTCGCTTAGATCCACGCGGATAGAGCGGGCCGGAATATCAATCTCAATCACGTCGCCGCTGCGAACCAGACCAATCAGGCCGCCGGCAGCTGCCTCAGGCGAGACGTGCCCAATGCTCAGGCCGCTGGTGCCGCCGGAGAAACGCCCGTCAGTTAGTAGCGCGCATTCCTTACCCAGGTGCATAGATTTGATGTAGGTGGTGGGGTAGAGCATTTCCTGCATACCCGGGCCGCCGCGCGGTCCCTCATGGGAAATAATGACGACGTCGCCGCTTTTAACTTTGCCTCCCAGGATGCCTTCGACGGCGTCCTCCTGGCTTTCAAACACCACTGCTGGGCCGGTGAAGGTCAAGATCGAGGCGTCCACACCAGCGGTTTTAACGATGCAACCCTTTTCAGCGATATTGCCAAACAGTACCGCCAGACCGCCGTCGCGAGAATAGGCGTGCTCGAGGTCGCGGATGCAGCCACCAGCGCGGTCAGTGTCTAGCTCGCTAAAGCGGTTAGCTTGGGAGAACATTTGGGTGGTGCGCTCGCCTGCGGGGGCAGCCAGGTAACGTTCACGTACCTGCTCGCTGGGCTGACGCATAATGTCATAGGTTTCCAGCTGCTGACCCAAGGTGGTGTCCAGCACGGTAGTGGTGTCAGTGTGTAGCAGCCCGGCTCGGTCTAGCTCACCCAGGATGCCCATAATGCCACCGGCACGGTGCACATCTTCCATGTGATACAGGTTGGTGGAAGGAGCCACCTTGCACAGGTGGGGCACCTGGCGTGAGAGGCGGTCAATATCTGCCATGTGGAAGTCCACCTCGCCCTCCTGGGCGGCAGCTAGCAGGTGCAGCACGGTGTTGGTGGAGCCGCCCATAGCAATGTCTAGACTCATGGCGTTTTCAAAAGCAGCCTTGGTGGCAATGGCGCGCGGAGCCAGGTTGGCCTGGTCCTGCTCATAGTAGGCCTTGGTGATCTTCACGATCTGGCGACCGGCCTGCTCAAATAGGGCTTTACGGTCGGCGTGGGTGGCTAGCAGGGAGCCGTTAGTAGGTAGTGACAAGCCCAGCGCCTCAGTCAGGCAGTTCATGGAGTTAGCGGTGAACATGCCCGAGCAGGAACCGCAAGTGGGGCAGGCAGCACGTTCAATGGCGCTAATGGTTTCGTCCGAAACGGTAGGGTCGGCGGCGTCCATCATGGCGTCAATCAGATCCAGTTTGCGGATCTGGCCGTCAATGTAGCTTTTACCTGACTCCATAGGCCCACCAGAGACGAAAATGGTGGGAATGTTTAGGCGCAGTGAAGCCATCAACATGCCAGGGGTGATCTTGTCACAGTTAGAGATACACACCAGGGCGTCAGCGCAGTGGGCGCGCACCATGTATTCCACACTGTCAGCGATCAATTCACGACTGGGCAGCGAGTAGAGCATACCCTCATGGCCCATGGCGATACCGTCATCAATAGCGATGGTGTTGAATTCCTTGGCGATACCGCCAGCTGCCTCAATCTGCTCAGCCACGATTTTGCCGACGTCGCGCAGCCCCACGTGTCCAGGCACGAACTGGGTGAAGGAGTTGGCGATGGCGATAATGGGCTTGCCAAAGTCAGAGTCTTTGACCCCGGTGGCGCGCCAAAGCGCGCGAGCACCGGCCATATTGCGGCCCATAGTGGATGTGGCACTGCGGTAGATCATCTAATTCCTCGCTCAGGCGTGTGGCGCACGCCTTTGCACGGTGCAGAGCAGCCCACACACTATCTAGGTCCTAGTCTCCCACGGCCAGGACGTGAGTCAAAAACTATTAGTTGCGCTGGAGGCGATTTAACGCACTACTTCTTGCAGCATGTCCAAGTTCTGACCGTTTTGGGAGACATACTCAGAAACCGTGTCAGAGTTGAAAGCCCGGCATACCTCTGTGAGCTTGTTGCGGTCCAGGTTAACGATCGACTGGCCGTCATCGCTTGTGCCCGTACCGGTTACCGGCGCCTGGAAGAAGTGCACGTCGGCTGGGCGAATTGAGCTAGCTGAGCGTCCCAGCGAAATCATCTCGCTGGTAGTCAAGCCCTCATCCACCGCCAGGTTCTTGGTAACCACATTCACGAAAGACACCAGCTTGCCCGGGTCAGTGAGCGTGTCGCGGTTTACTAGCGCCTTCAAAATTGCGCGCATCCAGGCCTGCTGGCGCTGAATACGGTCAAAGTCGCCGCGCGCCACAGTGTAGCGTTCCTGCACGAAAATACGTGCCTGCTTACCGTTTAGGTGTTGCGGCCCGGCTGGCAATACATTTGCTGAGTTTGCCGCATTTTGCTTACCTGTTAAGTCCAAAGGTTGAGACAGTGTCAAGTCAACCCCGCCTAACTCATCGGTAAGCGCCTCGAAGCTAGAAAAGTCAGCTAATACAAAGTGGTCAATACGAATTTGCGTCAGCTTTTCTACGGTTTGAATTAACAGCTTAGGTCCGCCCCATGAGAAAGCTGCGTTAATTTTTGCGTAAGAAGCATGTCCGACGACGTCGTTAGCGGGAATCTCCACCCACGAGTCACGCGGGATAGACATGACATTGGCGCTCTTACGGTCACCCGATAGCTGCACCAACATGATGGCGTCAGTACGCTGGGCCCCCACCTTCCAGTCTGAGGGGTTACCGGCACTAATACGCGAGTCTGAACCCAGCAGCAGGAAGGTAACCGGCTTGCCTTTAGTGGTTTGAGCAGCGGCCGGACGAGTAGATTCGTCAGGGAAAACGTTGCTAATCGTTTCAGGCCTACCCAAAGAGAAGAAAAGCCAAGCCAGGGCACCAGACAAAATCAGTGCGAAAATAGCGAAAACACCGATAAAGGCGGTGACCACCTTGTGGCGGCCAAACCAGCCTAGCAGGCCCTTGCGGCGACGTCGGGAAGAAGAGTGGTGCCGACTTGAAGAGTGATGGCGCGAAGAGCTAGAACGAGACGAGCCTGAACGTGAAGCAGAACGAGCCCCACTGCCAGCCGCGCCGCTACGGCTGGAACTAGAGCGGCGACGTCGGCTAGAAGAATGATGATGAGCAGAAGAATGATGTGAAGAATGGTGACCAGAGCCGTGGGCAGTCTCGCTGACAGCCGTGTAATCTACCGGGTCAGAGTTATCAAACAGCGGCTTATCCGATTCTAACTTTGATTCAAAGGCATCCAACCCTGGATCCCTAGAATCGGAGTTAGCAACGTTTTTATCAGTCATTAATTCTCCGATTTGGGCACACGCTAAACGATATGGGGACACGATTTAGCGCAGATCGATACTAGCTTCGTTTCACGGTATCATTAGTGAAGTAGAAGTAACAATGAAATGTGGGAGCATCGGTTGCGAATTCACACTTTCGGCCTCGACTTTGAACTGGATCTAACCAGCCTAGACGCGGGCCTAGCTGCGCACCTAGCCGAGCTTTGGCGTCATAGCGAGGTAAAACCTGACACTGACCAGGAGCTAGCTGACAACCCGATCCGTTTGCAGGTAGTACCAGAGGGCAACACTACGTCCCCGGTACCTGAAGGCTGGGACCGTTTCGGGATTCCTACTGAGCCGCGTCAGGCCAGCTATGCCTTCTCCCAAGCCATCACCCATATCGCTATCCAGGCCCAGGCCGGCAACCTACTTATGCTGCACGCAGCGGGGCTGCAGGTGCCTGGAAGTAGGGATGTAATCGGCATCGCTGCGCCGTCAGGAACCGGTAAATCCACTTTTACTAGCCGCCTAGCTGGCCAGTTCAACTACGTAACCGACGAGTGTTTGGGTTTTGACCCCGAAACCCTAAAGGTTTACCCCTACCCCAAGCCTATTTCCCTGGTGGACCCCCAAGAGCCCACCGTTAAGGGTGACCACGCCCCGGCTGAGCTGGGTATCACCCCTGCCACTGAGCTAACTTTTGCCGGTGAACCGCTGCGCATGGCTGCGCTACTAATCGCTGAGAGAGTCAGCCAAGGCAATAAGCTGGAGCCACTAACGCTAGCGGAGGCGCTAACCAAGTTCATTGCCCAAACTTCTTCCTTCTATCTACTGCCCAACCCGCTGCTGACCCTGGCACGCGCCCTAACCCTGGCTGGTGGCCCTTGGCAGCTAAGCTTTAGTGATCAGGCCCAGTGCGCTGAGCTATTCAAGCAGCTCCTGGAGCACCCGGCAGATCCGCCCAGCTACCAGCACATTCCTGGCAGCGGTGACGTGAACCTAAAGCTGACTAGCTCTTCCATGGGCACCTCCCTGGGCGACTCTGACCGTTTGGTACGCGCCCCCTTCACTGACGCTATCTACTCTGAATGGCAAACGGTGGTGCTGGTGGGCACGGTTCCGGTACTTCTCGACGGCGCCGGTGCGGCCGCTTGGATGGCCTGCCCTATTCCGCACACTTTGGCAGAAATCCACGCGGACGTCGTCGCCGCCCTAGGTGAGCACCGCAAATCTTGGAACCTGGTGGATGAAACCGTGGACACCCTGCTAGCAGCCGGTTTGCTGCAGGTAGTGGAGTGACGCGCTTGAACTGGCTGATTGTAGGTTTAGGTAACCCCGAGGCCCGCTATCTGCGTAACCGCCACAATGTTGGGCAAATGGTGCTTGACGTGTTGGCGGGGCGTGCGGGGGGCTCATTCGTGAATCACCGTCAGGTGGCGCGTATTGCCCAGGTACGTATGGGGATGCTGCCGGGCGGCGCGCCAGGCCCGAAGGCGATTTTGGCTAAATCCAACTCCTTCATGAACACTTCGGGCGGGCCGGTTAAAAACCTGCTGCAGTATTTCAGTATCACCCCTGATCACCTGCTGGTTATTCATGACGAGCTGGATATCCCCGAGCATGAGCTGCGGCTAAAGCTTGGGGGTGGGGAGAACGGCCATAATGGCTTGAAATCTATCTCGACGGCGCTGGGCACGCGAGACTATGCGCGGCTGCGCGTTGGTATTGGGCGCCCGCCTGGGCGTCAAAGCGTAACTGACTTTGTGCTGGCCGACTTCCCTAAGGCGGCGCTAACCCAATGGGCCACTACCTTAGAGCAAGCCGCTGATGCGGTTGAAGAAGTGGTGACTTTAGGGCTAGCCAAAGCTCAAATGCGCTTGCACACCGGCAGCTAAAACCAGTAGGGCCGCAACGCTTTCGCGTCGCGGCCCGCAGTGCTAGCAAGCAGCTAATTTCACTCAGCAGCTTCCTCAGTGGCGGCCTCGGCGGGAGCCTCTTCTTCCTCAGGGGCTTCTTCCTCGTTGGCGGCAACATTGACCACGGGCAGCTCAGCCTCGTTGTGGATCTCGACGTCGTCGGCAACCTTCAGGTCAGCCACGGTGATAATGGTGCCAGCCTCCAGGCCGGTAACGTCAACCTCGATGGACTCGGGGATGTCAACCACGGGCACGGACACGCTCAGGTGAGCCAGCTCGATGGTGTGCATGGTGGCCGGGGCAGCCTCGCCGACTACTACCACGGGAACCTCAACGCTAACCTTCTCAGAGCGGTTAACGATCATGAAGTCGATGTGCTGGAAGCCGGTGCGTAGCGGGTGACGCTGGATGTCCTTAACGATGGTCAGGATCTTCTCGCCCTCAACGTTTAGCTCTACTAGCGCGTTAGAGGTGCCACGCAGAACCATGTAGGACTCGTGACCGTCAACCAGGACGTGCTTGGGGTCGGTGCCGTGGCCGTAAACAACGGCGGGAACCTGGCCGGCCACGCGGGCGCGACGGGCGAAGCCCTTACCGAAGTTGGTACGTAGGGTTGCGGAAATCTTGGAAGCCTTAGCCATGATTTTCTCCAAATGCTTGGGGCTTGGGACGCCTCAACGCGTGCAGCACCAAAGCACTACCACGTCGATCACGGATGCATACGCACGGTTTGCGCATGTCCCTCGCCAGGTTTAACTCCCTTACCCTATCGGTTTGGCCGCTAAATCCCAAGCATTTAGCGCGGTGAAGCCGCTTACTCAGTTAGCTACTAAAAATTAACTAGTGAATTAACTAACCAGGCCAGTTTCGTAGGCCACCACCACGGCCTGTACACGGTCACGCACCCCTAGCTTAGCTAGCACTGAACCCACATGGGTTTTCACGGTGGTTGCAGAAACCACCAGTTCAGCAGCAATTTCAGCATTGGACATGCCGCGCGCCACCAGGCGTAAAATTTCTGTTTCGCGCGGAGTTAGGGAGGCGATACGCGGATCTACCTGCCCGCTAGCGTTAGCCCCGCTAGGTAGCTGGCCCGCAAACATTTCCAGCATACGCCGGGTAATACGCGGCGAAACCACCGCCTCGCCGCTGGCCACGGTGCGGATAGCTTCAATTAGCTCAGCTGGGCGCGTGTCTTTAAGTAAAAACCCGCTAGCCCCTGCCCGCAGCCCACCAAATGCGTATTCGTCCAGGTCAAAGGTGGTCAGGATAAGTACTTTGGTATCTAGGGTGCGGGTAATTTCGGCGGTAGCCTCAATCCCGTTAACCCCCGGCATACGGATATCCATTAGTACGACGTGGGGGTTAAGCGCCTTAGCCTGAGTGATAGCCGCAGCGCCGTCGGCTGCCTCACCCACCACTTCAATATCCGCCTCAGCATCTAGCACCATCCGAAAACCCATGCGGATAAGTGCCTGATCATCAGCTAAAAGCACGCGGATCATACCGGCAGCTGCCATTTGAGCTCCTCCAAGGTGTCTTCCTGCCAACGCAAAATAGCGTACACCTGCCAGTTACCCTCAACCGGCCCAGCCTGCACCGATCCAGAGTAGACGGCGGCGCGTTCGCGCATCCCAATTAGGCCCTTGCCTGAGCCGTGCATGGTGGGCGAGCCGGGGGCAGCGGCGTTAATTACCCACAGCTCGGCGCAGCCTACTCGCCGTGCCAGGCGCACGGTAATACGTTTGGTGGTGGGCGCATAGCGAAGCACATTGGTCAGGGCTTCTTGGGCGATACGGTAAATGGTCAGTTGTAAATTGCCGTCGTTTGGTAGCGGCTCACCCCGGTGCTCGTAGCTGATAGGCATCCCGGCTTCTTTAAAGCGCTCCACCAGGGCGGCTAGGTCTTTGCTTTCTGGCGCGGGGGCCAGGGGCGCGCCCGTATCCTGACTGGTTTCTTCCACTTCACGCTCACGTAGGTTGGTGATGGCGCTGCTGGGGTGGGCGGGGGCGATTGTGCCCGGGGCGGCAAATTCTGGCACCGGCAGTTCTTTTACTTGCAGTTTTGGGGCGACGACGCCGCTCGAAGTCGTATTTGCGGCTAGATCCGCGCTACTTGCCGCTGCGTTAGCCGGTGAGGAGACGCCCGGCCCCTGCAGCTCCGCTCCCGAGCTGGCCAGGCTCTGAGGGCTGGCTGCGCCCAGTGCGGATCCCCCGGCACCCGCGCTGCCTGCCGCGCCAGCGCCGCCAGCTGCACTGGCACCAATACCGGCGGCGGGGGTGACCTCCCCGCCCAGGCCGGAAACTGCCGGGTCCTCGCGCAGTACCCCTACTAGGCGGCGCGTGTCTGCGAGCGCGCTGCGGCTGGTTTCGGCCAGTAGGTTGAGTGCTTCTTTGGCCATTTTGGGGTCACGGTCAATGGTGGAGGCGATCCCGTCTGACATGGTGATCATGACGGCTAGGGAGTGGGCGACGACGTCGTGCATTTCGCGGGCAATGCGGCTGCGTTCATTGGCGGCGGCCAGTAGGGTGGCTTGCTGGCCGGCGAGGGCTTGGCGGGAGGCTTCACTGCGTAGCAGCGCCACCTGGTAGCGGTAGGCCCAGGCGCAGATGCACACCACTACCCCCAGTGCGGCGTGCACAATATAGGCCACCAGCAGCACGATCCGGGTGTGGGCGGAGGTTTCTAGCAGCAGTTCTACCGCGAACAGGCCGCTTATAAACACCAGCCAGATGCTAATTGAGGCCGCTGGGCGGGCGCCAAGCTTTTCTAGGATGTTTAGCCAGGTTTTACGCATTGTCCACTTTTCCACGCTTACTCCTTTAAAACTTAACCGCAATTGAAATTACTAGCCCTGGCTTGGCTAAGGCGCCGCCCTTACCGGGCGGCGCCTTAGCCAGTTTTTAGGTACTTGCGTTAAGCAGCGCAAGTGCCGCATTAGATACCTAGTACTGAATTATCAGTGCTGTTTAGGCATCGCGCTT
>ERZ772910.1306-NODE-1306-length-12867-cov-3.451608_pt1 | contig 12867 bp, 8 predicted proteins | sample MGYA00511357_ERZ772910 | MGnify/ENA primary metagenome ERZ772910 (study PRJEB29015, sample SAMEA2738096) | human oral metagenome | biome: human oral; feature: human-associated habitat; material: saliva | place: China | collected 2193 ... | reverse complement strand
TGGGCGAAACGTAGATTTTGCCGATTTTTGCATTTCGCCCGTGGGCGAAACGTAGATTTTGCTGTTTTCTGCATTTCGTCCGTGGGCGAAACGTCATTTTTATCATTTTCCGCTCATCCGAGGCCTCGGACGGACAAAAACCGTGAAATTTGGCATTGACCACACGACAGGAAAACCGGAAATCCCGACTGGCGGTTTGCGGGAAAAACAACCGTCCCACGCTCTGTTCGGCGGCGTGTCCGCACCAAGTGTCGAGCAAGTAGCGGTTTTGCAGATGCTCTATCTGTATGCCGGCAAACGGCGGCAGCCTTGCGCGGAGGGGATAATCTTAGTCATTGTCGTTTTTGATGAAAGCGATGAGTTTATCGACGGCTTCATCCTCAGGAATATTCTTTTCCATACATTCCTGCTTCTTATAGAGCGATATTTTGTTTGGTCCTGCACCGACATAGCCATAGTCGGCATCAGCCATCTCACCGGGACCATTGACGATACAGCCCATGATTCCTATCTTGAGTGTCTTGAACTTAGGATTTTCCTTTGAAGCCTCAGTTATTGCCGACTTTATCTTAGCTATTGTGCCCTGCAGGTTGTAGAGCGTGCGGCCACAACCGGGACATGAGATAAATTCCGTCTTGGTGAACTTCACTCGCGTCGCCTGAAGTATAGAAGCAGCGAGGTCGTCGCAGGCAGCACCTTTATTCGTTATGACCAATTGCTTTGCCTTGCCGTCGATGAGTATTGCTCCTGCCGACATGGCAGCCTTGAGCTGAAGGTCTTCCTGACAGTCTTCATCGAACGAGAGGAAAAGAGTGTCGTCGTCAATCCTCGCCGTCTCACGCTTTTCAGTACATTCGTCGATGAACGACACGAGCTTGCGAGCTACCGGAATCTCATATTCAGGGTTTTCTGAAAGACTCACACGTATTGTGTCGCCTATGCCTTCGGTAAGCAGCGCACCGATGCCCACAGCACTCTTTATGCGTCCGTCCTCACCTTCTCCCGCCTCCGTGACACCCAGATGCAGAGGGTAGTGCATATCCTCCTTATCCATTGTCTTGACGAGAAGGCGCACCGACTGTACCATGACAACGGTGTTGGATGACTTTATGGAAAGCACTACATTATCAAAATGCTCACGCTTACAGATGCGCAGAAACTCCATGCAGCTCTCGACGATTCCCGCCGGCGTGTCACCATAGCGGTTGCGTATTCTGTCGGACAGCGAACCGTGGTTCACACCGATGCGTATCGCCGTTGCGTGCTCCTTGCAGATATTCAGGAACGGCAGGAAGCGCTCATCGATTTTCTTCAATTCCTGAGCATACTCCTCGTCGGTATATTCTTGCTTGACGAATTTTCGCGCAGGGTCAACGTAGTTGCCGGGATTGACGCGCACCTTCTCGCAGTGCTGTGCCGCCACATCAGCCACACTGGCATTGAAGTGAACATCAGCCACAAGCGGTGTGACATATCCGTCAGCCTTCAGCGCATCACTGATGTTCTGCATATTCTCTGCCTCACGCCTGCCCTGCGTTGTCAGTCGCACCAATTCACCACCGGCATCGATGATACGCTTTGCCTGTGCCACAGAGGCTTCCGTATCGTTCGTATTAGTTGTCGTCATCGACTGCACTCTTATGGGGTTGCCACCGCCTATAAGGATATTGCCGACCTTTACGACATTGCTAATTCGTCTTGTACTCATATCTTATTTCAGATAAAACCCTGTTTGCCTTCTCAATCTTCTCGCCGAGAGTTGACTTATATTCTGCAACCTTACGTGCCACATCCTCATCAATCAGCGCTATCATCTCGGCAGCGAGAATGGCTGCGTTCTGTGCTCCATTGACACCAACCGTGGCAACAGGTATGCCCGGAGGCATCTGAATGATTGACAGCATGGCATCGAGTCCGTCCAACATTCCCTTTATCGGCACACCGATGACAGGCAGTGTCGTCGATGCTGCTATAACACCTGGCAATGCTGCAGCCATGCCGGCAGCAGCAATGATGACTTTCACACCTCTGTGCTTTGCGTTACGGGCAAAGTCCTCAACAGCATCAGGTGTGCGATGTGCGGAGAGTGCATTTACCTCAAAAGGTATCTGCATATCGTTCAAGAAGTTACAAGCTTTTTCCATTACAGGCATATCGCTTGTAGAGCCCATAATAATACTTACTATCGGAGTCATTGTTCTTTATATAAAAATTATTATTGACATTGATATTAAAAGTCCCACTAAATAGCCGACTATCACTTGCGACAATGTATGCTGCCGCAGGATGATACGGCAGGAAGCAACCATTCCTGATATGATAAGCGTCAGCGACAGCCACCAGAGGAGATAGAACCCGAATAACAGACTGAAGGCAATGAGCGAGCCTGTCGCTCCGCCTACTCCTGCCGAGTGGGTGGATATATTCCACCATACGTTGATAAGGGCACAAACCATCTGTATGGCAAGTGCGGCAGCAAGGATAGTACTTATGAAATGCGGGATATGGAAATAATCCATCATGTAGACGAAGTAGCAAACGATAGAAATGATATAAGGTATCATTCGTCGCTCGCGTTGTCTGAGCTCGAAGAATTTCCAACCGTGATAGTTATTGTATAATCTGATCAGATATGTCGGAAGAAGTATCGTGAACAGATATACCATACCAAGCACGGTGAACTTATACATCAACGGATACAGCGACATATAACTGCACCAGAAAAGTACTATCAACCCTAAGAGTGGAAGATAGAAAGGATTGAACACTATACTGAACGTACGTGCTAAGATGATAAGATTCTTCTCGGTAATCAGTTCTCTGATCATTCTTGTTTGTCTATTTATTGTTTCCTGAGCCTTGCTACAGGTATCTTCATCTGATCTCTGTACTTCGCTATTGTGCGGCGTGCTATGTTATATCCATGTGCTTTCATCTCACTGACTAAAGCGTCATCGCTCAATGGACGCTTCTTATTCTCGCCGTCGATGATGTCTTTGAGCACACCTTTCACCTTATTCACCGACATCTCCTCGCCTTCCTCGTTGACATATCCTGATGTGAAGAGGTCTTTCATGGCAATGATTCCCCATGGAGTCTCTATGAACTTCTGTCTGCTCACACGTGATATTGTTGACACATCGAGACCTGTCTGTGTGGCAATATCCTCGAGTTTCATCGGCTTAAGGTCAGCCTCATCGCCTTCAAGGAAATATTTTCTCTGCATCTTCACTATGGCTTTCATCGTCAGTTCCATAGTCTGCCTCCGCTGGCGTATGGCATCAATATACCATTTGCCTTTCTGCACATAGTCAGTGGTGTATTGCTTTGCCTCACGCTCCTGACGGCTCAAGGTCTTGTCGTCGGTGTCCTTGTATGACTCCATCATCATCGTGAACGTGTCGGCGATGGTCAGTTGTGGTATGTTGCCATTGTTCACCTCCCATGCTATGCGTCCGTCTTCGTCGACAAAGACTATGAAATCGGGTGTGATGCGGTCGAGACTTACCTCCATACTCTCGCCGAGCGAGAAACCGGGTTTTGGTGTCAGTCGGCGTTTTATCGTTGTCTTCAGTTCCTCAACCATGTCATCCGTCAGATGAAGCTCGTTCTTTATCACGTCCCAATGGTTCTTGCTGAAACTGTCGTACAGGTCTGTGATGATAACTCTTAGATTCTCCTTTGCCCAACTCTCGTCCATGCGTTCAATCTGCAACAGCAGACATTCCCTAAGGTCGCGCGCTCCAACACCGGCAGGGTCAAAGCTCTGGAGTTTCTTCAATACATTCTCCACTTCTTCATGCGTAACATCAATATAGAAATCGATGTATAACCGTTCGACAACGGAATCGATGCTTGCATGCAGCAGACCGTCTGACTCAAGGCTGCCGATGAGATATTCCATCACCTTGTGCTCGGTGTAGGTAAGGTTGAGTTCGCCCATCTGTTCATTCAGTTTATCGATGAACGATTCCTGATTGCCACGTTCAAACTCCTTATAGTCATCATCGTAATATCCTCGTTCTATGGAGTCATCGTCTTTGCCCATCTGTTCGAGAGCCTGCTCCAGTTCGTCGGCGCGGTCTTCTTTTTCTTTGTTCTGCAGTTCCGCTTCCACATCGTCAGCATCGCCACTGCTGTTATTTGGCGCATCACCGTCAGCATTGTCAAATAGTTGCACTTCGTCGTCGTGTGCTTTTTCGAGTGCCGGATTGCTTTCCAACTCATTCTCCACGTCGAGTTGCAGTTTGTCGAGAGGTTCCTCAATGAGCCTCACAGCAATGAGTTGTTGCTGCGATAGTTTCAGAGTCTGAATGAGTTTCTGTTCCTGAATCTGTTGTTGTGTCAGTTTCTGCGCCATTGAGATTATGTTTTTACTTATAATATTCCTGCAGTTGTGCTGCCAATGCAGCGAGCCGGTATGTATCAGAATTTCCGAATCGCTTCCATATATCCCTGCAATCGAACAGCAGAGAATTTATCATCAGGTCATCACGGCTGAGATATGGGTCGCAGAACTGAAACACCTCCATCACTTCTACAATCAGTCTTGCGGGTTGCTTCAGCAGTCTTGCGAGGTCGCGCACTTCATCCGTTTCTATCGACATTGTCGTCGGAGTGAGTTGGAAGTAAAGGTTGAGTATCATTATCAGGTCTATCGGTCTGAGCCGCTCGTCGTTTTCCAGAGGACGGAAATCGCGCTCAAAGGTCTCATGCATCTCTACGCCTTCAAAAAATTCCTCCGGATTTCCCAAGCCTTGCTTCTGTCTGATAGTATGTACTGCTTTGTTTAGTTTCCGCGGACTGTCAGCAATCTCATCCCATATATGCTGAAGATATGGCGTGTCGATATGGCGCAACTCCTGCATTTTCCTGTGAAGTTCACGTGGTGGGATATGCAAGAGTAGACTGATATTGATAATTCCTTTTGAGAAGAGTGGTTTTACTCCCTCCGGTTTCTTCTTATAAAGTTGTATTATCAGTGGCCAGTATTCATCACTCCATTTCATAATCTTCAATGAATATATTAATTGATATAGGCGTTGATTTTGTTCAAGTAATATGCTCTCACGTCTTCCCATCTATAGTATGGAAAGTCCGTTGTGGCTATTGGCATCGTCGCTTCCTCTTCATTGAGCAGTACCTTCACGAGCACGTCCTTGTCGTTGATGTCCTTGCGGTAGAAGATGAACTGAATATTGCACGCCATTGGGAAAATCTTATAGTTCTTCCATCCGTTCTCCGACAGTTCCGAAGGGTTCATGGTCTTGCCATATCCATTAAGATCGAGTAAACATGTCAGTGGCATCACCATCGTTTCATGACCGAACCGGAGCGTTGCTCCAGGCCGTGGATGCATGATACATGAGTCAGCCTCTGTAATGATATTCCTCAGGAGATTCCGTTGTTGGAAAGGCATTTTGCCGCCATTGAGTTCGTTTGACCCGTATTCCATAAACCAACCTATATTGCGCTGCTCCCAGAGATTATATATCTCGTCCTTGTCGAAGATGTCGTAAAGAGTGAATTTCTTTCGTAGTTCCGTACCTTGAAGGATGCCTGCCAACTCAAAAAGATTATCGTAAAGTTTAGCTGCACTGACATTCTTGCTGACATAATCCTGGTCGGTAAAGAGGCGTTCCATCATTCGTTGTGGATTGATATGTTCCTTTGTCCACTTATCCATATATGCCTTTGTAGCATCGTTCTTACGCTTACTGCCGAGATTAGTGTCGTTGTAGTTCATGTAATACATGTCATGCTCAGAAGCATCGTGTGTAATGGAAAGTTTCGGATTAATGGAAATAAGTTCCTGAAGTTCGTTTTCCATTGATAGAATACAACGAATCACAACCGTCGACTTTGCATCGATATTCACATTACCCTTGAAAACCTCCGGAAAACGTTCGTACATGCGGCGTGCTATTCCACGGTGCTGTTCGGCACCGAGCGCTGTCAGTTCGCCATAACGGTTGTTACTCTCCGCGCACATCATCCTCACCTTTTCCAATACTTCACAACCTTTAGACGTGAGTTTTCCCTCCTCGTAGGCTTTCTGTAATGTCTCAAGAGTTTTTATATATTTATCAGGGTTGATTAGAAAGCGTGAGCCGTGGCGGGCATAATGAGATATATAAAATGGTGTCTTTCCCTTTGGTGCTTTCGTAAGGCTTTTTTGTGGAGTAGGATAAGCTAAGTAATTACTGCCCGAGAGGCATATATTAGCTTCTATCTCCTGACGTGCTGTCTGCGCCACTGCCGATGTTGCAAGCAGTGCTATGAACAATGCTACACCTAACTTCTTCATTTTTTAATTCTTTTCGTCATTTGCCGTAGGCAGTATGAAAACTATATGTCATAGTCTTTTCAATGCAAAGATACTATTTTTTCTTTCAACTATCAACTTTTTTTTGTAATTTTGCGAGCAACAAAACGAAAAATAATGGCGAAAAACGAAAAAGGTCTCACTCCGATGATGAAGCAGTTCTTCGATTTGAAGAAGAAGCATCCCGATGCATTGATGCTATTCCGTTGTGGCGACTTTTACGAGACATATCACGACGATGCCATTGATGCCTCACGCATACTTGGCATAACGCTTACGAAACGTAACAACGGCGCATCGAACGAAAGTACCGCGATGGCAGGATTTCCACATCATGCACTCGACACATATCTGCCGAAATTAGTACGTGCCGGTCGCAGAGTGGCTATATGTGACCAACTCGAAGACCCAAAGAAAACGAAGACTCTCGTCAAGCGAGGCATAACGGAAATTTTAACGCCTGGTGTGGCGATGAGCGACAATGTGCTGAACTATAAGGAAAACAACTTCCTTGCTGCCATTCATTTTGGCAAGGGAGCATGTGGCGTTTCGTTCCTTGACATCTCTACCGGCGAGTTCCTCGTAAGCGAGGGTACTGCCGAATATGTAGAGAAACTGCTTGGCAATTTCCAACCAAAGGAGGTACTGTATAACAGAGACAAGAGGCGCGACTTCGAACGCTTCTTCGGGTCACGCTATTGCGTATATGAAATGGAGGAATGGGTCTTCAATGATCAGACTTGCCGTCAGCGTCTGATGCATCAGTTTAAGGTACGCACGCTGAAAGGTTTCGGTGTCGATCACCTGAAAAACGGCATCGTTGCGGCAGGAGCAATAATGCAGTATCTGGAGATAACGCAGCATACAAACGTAAAGCACATTAATTCCATTGCTCGCATTGAGGAGGAGCGTTTCGTAAGATTGGATAAATTCACCATACGCTCCCTTGAACTGCTGCAGCCGATGAACGAGGAGGGGACATCGCTTCTTGGAGTAATCGACCAGACAATCACTCCTATGGGTGGACGTATGCTGCGCCGATGGGTTGTGTTTCCACTGAAAGACGTAAAACCTATCAACCAGCGTCTCGATATAGTTGAATATTTCTTCCGTCAACCTGAGTTCCGAAATATTCTTGACGAACAGTTTCATCATATAGGCGACCTTGAGCGTATCATCTCCAAAGCAGCAGCCGGAAGGGTGTCGCCACGTGAAGTAGTACAGTTGCGTGTGGCGTTAGCAGCATTAGCAGAAGTGAAATGTGCCTGCGACTCCTCCGACAACGAATCACTAAATGGCATTGGCGATATGATTGCTCTCTGCGATACTCTCAGAGACCGAATAGAACGTGAGATGAAACCCGACCCGCCGTTACTTGCAAATAAAGGCGGCATCATACGCAGTGGATTCAACGACGAACTCGACGAACTGCGCGCTATTTCAACAGGAGGACGCGATTACCTTCTGAATATTCAACAGAGAGAGATAGAAAAGACCGGCATATCATCACTGAAAGTCGGTTTCAATAATGTGTTCGGATATTATCTCGAGGTGCGAAACACATTCAAGGATAAGGTTCCGCAGGAATGGGTTCGTAAGCAGACACTGGCAAATGCCGAGCGATATATCACTCAGGAACTGAAAGAATACGAAGAGAAAATTCTTGGTGCCGACGAGAAGATAGCAAGTCTTGAGCAACAACTGTTTGCCGAACTTATCACTGACATACAGAACTATGTCAACGAGATAAAGACCGATGCCAACCTCGTGGCACAGCTCGACTGTCTTCTTGCCTTTGCACAGATTGCCGAGGAGAACCACTACGTGCGTCCTGTCATTGACGATAGCATGGTCATAGACATACATCAGGGCAGACACCCGGTAATAGAGACACAGCTGCCTATGGGCGAGTCGTATGTGCCTAACGATGTGTTCCTCGACAATGAAAAACAGCAGATTATCATCATAACCGGTCCTAACATGGCTGGTAAATCAGCATTGCTCCGCCAGACGGCATTGATAACGCTTCTTGCGCAGATAGGATGCTTCGTCCCTGCCGAGTCAGCAACTATCGGTGTCGTAGATAAGATATTCACTCGTGTAGGAGCATCTGATAATATCTCACTTGGTGAATCCACCTTCATGGTAGAGATGACCGAGGCGGCAGACATCATGAATAATGTCTCTGACCGTTCGCTGGTACTTTTCGACGAATTAGGAAGAGGCACATCGACCTACGACGGTATAAGCATTGCCTGGTCGATAGTGGAATATCTTCACGAAGGACGCACCAACGGTCATCCGCGCACACTATTTGCCACTCACTACCACGAACTCAACGAGATGGAGAAACATTTCCCTCGTATAAAGAATTATAATGTAAGCGTTAAGGATATCAACGGTCAGATTATATTCCTCAGAAAACTTGTACGTGGTGGTTCGGAGCATTCATTTGGTATTCATGTTGCCGAGATAGCCGGAATGCCGCCATCTATCGTAAAACGAGCTAACACCGTGCTTCATCAACTCGAAAAGGAAGCATCGCATGTAGGCGATGCAGGTAAGATGAAAAACATAACCATTCCTGACGATCCGACCACACAACTTTCGTTCTTCCAGCTCGACGACCCTATCCTATCGCAGATACGCGACGAGATAACAGAGCTTGACATCAACAACCTCACACCAATGGAGGCACTGAACAAACTAAATGATATCAAGTATATCGTCAACGGGAAATAAAAAAGAAGATTTTTTTTAGTTATCTGGAAAATCTAGAATTTCTAATTAACCTAGATCTTCTAGATAACTAAAATACTCATCATCACTCCGTCATTGAATACGGCTTATCTATTTTCTTTAAGCCGCGGGTTTTATTCGGGCGTGCGGACATTTCAAATTCCAACACTGCTCCCTTGAGCAGGTCTGCATGAGAAATGTATAGCTTAGTGTATGGAAGCCCGTTTACTTTCAATGATTTCACATAACGGTTCTTATCTGAAACCTTCGGAGCACGTATCTCTATGACATTTCCGTTTTCCAATGCCACTTTCATATAAGGGAGATAAGGTGCACCAATGACATATTCTGCCACTCCTGGGCATACAGGATAGAATCCCATTGTTGAGAAAATATACCATGCCGACATCTGTCCGCAGTCATCGTTACCTCCCAGACCACGAACTTCCGGCTTATACATCTTGTTTATTATCTCACGCATCCAATACTGCGTATACCAAGGCTCCGAAGTCCATGCCCACAGATAAGGAATATGATGTGATGGCTCATTACCGTGAACATACCCTCCAACCAGGCAGTCAGCCTCAATGTCCTCATTGTCGGCATAGTATTTCGCCGGCAAATCCATATCGAAGAGGTTGTTAAGCTTTTTCACAAACTTTTTATCTCCACCTAAGATTTTTATTAAACCAAAGACATCATGAGGAGCAGAGAAAGAGAAATTCCAAGAATTACCTTCAATAAATCCTTCGTTATAGGTCTGATAAGGATCGAGATCACTCTTGAAATCACCGTTTTCACGACGAGGAGAGGCAAACCCTACAATCGTATCAATGGTATTTCTGTAGTATAATGCACGCTGTGCATAATCGTCTTTTCTATTATTATTAAGGTAAGACAGTGCCGAGTAGATTGTAAAATCGTCGTAGGCATACTCTAAAGTGTTTGAGGCAGCCGTAGCATCGCGATCGTAAGGGCAATAACCCAAAACCTTATATCGCTCCACAGAAGGCATATATGAGCAGTTTGCCGTTTTTTCCATAGCCTTAACGGCAGCATCATAGTCGACCTTAAGACCTTTCACTATGGCGTCAGCCACCACAGAAACAGAATGATACCCCGTCATACACCAACCTTCATTACCCATAAGACTCCATATAGGCAGTATGCCGTGAACACTCTGTTTCTGGTGCTTGAGCATCGACTCAACCATGTCCTCATCGCGCTGTGGCTTCAGAAGAGCCAGCAGAGGATGCTCTGCGCGATAGGTATCCCAAAGAGAGAAAACGGTGTAATTAGTGAAACCCTCGGCATTGTGAATGTTTCCGTCAAGACCACGATAATTTCCATCGACATCCTGATATAAAGAAGGGTTTATCATCGTATGATAGAAAGAGGTATACAACATCTGCTTTTCTTTCTCACTGCCTTCAACCTGAATCTGTCCTAACTCATCGTTCCACGACTTTAAGGTCTTGGCATATAATTCATTAAACGTTCCCGTAGCCTCTGCCTTTAGATTCTTCATGGCGCCCTCAGCACTTACTGCCGACAGTGCCACCTCCATCTCGAGTACCTCGTCGTCGTTGCTGAAGTCGAAATATGCCACTACATCGCGCCCAGCAATCTCAGGGAAGCTGTTATATATATTCAACTTACGCATAAATCCCATATAATCAGCCTTTTTCATATTCTTATAACCATAGCTCTTTACAGGCTTTGAGAATTTTATTGCAAAATATGTGTAGTTCTCGCGTGCCCATCCGTTAGTGATGCGATGACCCGTAAGTAGGCTGTCGTTCTCGACACGAATACTCGACCACAACACTTTCCCGTCGTAGTTGTATATACCGTGAAGCATATCGATGATTATTCTCTGGTTGTCTCCCTTGCGGAATGTATATTTATGTATTCCCACGCGCGGAGTGGCAGTAAACTGGCAACGGATATCACTATCATCAAATGTCACTTCATAATAACCCGCAGAAGCCTTTTCCGTTGTATGTGAGAAGCGTTGTCTGTATCCGGCATCGGGATTATCGGCAGTACCCGGATTGAGCTTCAGAACGCCTGTCTGGGGCATTACCATAATATCTCCAAGGTCGGAATGTCCCGTTCCAGACAGATGCGTGTGCGAGAAGCCCACTATCGTCTTGTCTTCATACTGATAACCGGCACAGTAAGCATACACCTTACCTGTATATTTACCATTGACGTTATGAGGTATGGTGTCGGTATCGGGGCTTAACTGTACGATACCAAAGGGAGCGCAAGCACCGGGAAAACAATGTCCCATGCCTGCCGTACCAATCAAAGGATTTACATAACTTGCCACATCCTGCCCGTAAAAATTCAAAGACAGAAATAAAGATAGTCCTAAAAGAAATGATTTTTTCATTTATATATAAGGTGTTAGTTTATGCTTGGCGGTTTATTTTATCCACATCAGTTATCCACACAATATTATAATACTATATATATTTATTAATAAAAATACTTATGATTATGATTATATATGGTGGATAACGTGGATAACTTTTTATATTGTTTTACATTTGTTGACGTATTGTTTTGATAAAATCATTACTCATTTTTTTATGTATGTATTGATAATCAGAGTATTCAGTTTAGTTGTCAGGTTTATTTTTTAAGTCATTTACAAAGTTAATAAAATTATCGTAACTGATAAATTAATAGTGTGGAAAAGTGACGATATAAGGTTGAAAAGTAATATGATTTATCCACGTATGTCAATTATTATAAAAGGTTGTTTTATTTACGCACATCTTTTCCACAGTGTTATCCACGTTTTCCCACTTTTTTTCCACATCGATTTAAATAATGATAAACTACGAAAACAATAAGTCCTGCCATAATAGTTGACAGGACTTATTGCTTATTATAATAATGTGTCTTAGTTTTCTTCGAAGGCTGCTTGCTCTGCTAAAGCAATTATTTCCTCGCGCGACAGTTCCTTTGCAGATATGTCACTGAGGTCGAAGTCATCATTATTTTCAATTTCAGGTTTATATATCTCTACGTATTTCTCTTCTTTCTTCTGTATTTTTGGTTCCTTTGTCTTCGGTTTGCGCTCTGGTCTTGGCTTACGCTCCTGCTTTTTCTCTTGCTTTTCGGCTGTGTCGTTTTCAATATTGTCCTGAGCATACTTGACATTTCTTACTGCATGTTTATTTTGTTTTTCATTGTTTTCCTGCTTTTCCTGCCGCTCCTGATGTTGTTTCCGCTCTTGGCGTGGCTTATTGCCTTCAGCCTCTTGCTCTTGAATCTGCGGTTTATTGTTTTCCCTCTTCAGAGCAGGATTCTCTTTCTTCATATCAGTATTCTCCGACTCAACATTTTCTTTCACGACAGGAACACTCATCACCGGTTCTTCTTCCATCTTTGTGCGATCGGTCTTTGCTGCAAAGACTGCATCAAGATACTTGCTGTTCTTTCTCAGCAGTTCGAGTGTTAGCTTCGATGCCATCTGCTGCGATTCTTTCTTTGAATAGCCTCTGCCGGTCTCACCTTCAACAGTCTCAAGCATCACCTTATACATAAACATCGGACTGCCGTTCTCGTCTTTCGACTGTCGCACTTCCTTATATTCGAGCTTGATGCGGTTTTTCTGTGACCATTCGAGCAACTTCGATTTGAAGTTTACCTCCTTGTACGCTACTTTGTTGACATTGATTATATTGTCGAGGATACGTTTTTTCATGAATCGCATACATGTGTCGTATCCGCGATCAAGGTATATAGCACCTACAAGAGCTTCGAAAGCATTTCCACCCATGTAGCTG
>ERZ772910.1297-NODE-1297-length-12900-cov-4.128688_pt1 | contig 12900 bp, 10 predicted proteins | sample MGYA00511357_ERZ772910 | MGnify/ENA primary metagenome ERZ772910 (study PRJEB29015, sample SAMEA2738096) | human oral metagenome | biome: human oral; feature: human-associated habitat; material: saliva | place: China | collected 2193 ... | reverse complement strand
AGCTGATATAACAAAGGCTTCTAAAAATCTTGAAAAAGCGACTGATGTATCAGAAAATATAACAAAAGCTGTTGTAAAGGAAATAAAGGTAGTAGATAACTCAGCTGATATAACAAAGGCTTCTAAAAATCTTGAAAAAGCGACTGATGTATCAGAAAATATAACAAAAGCTGTTGTAAAGGAAATAAAGGTAGTAGATAACTCAGCTGATATAACAAAGGCTTCTAAAAATCTTGAAAAAGCGACTGATGTATCAGAAGATATAACAAAAGCGGTTGCAAAAGAAGTAAAAGTAATAGATAAATCAAGTGATATAGCAAAAAAATCTGAAAGTGTTATAGATTCAACAAAAAATACAGTAGAAACTGTTAATGTTTTAAACAAAAATAAAGATTTGTATTATGAAGGAAGAAAAATATATACTGCGAAAGAAGTAAATAGAATGGGAAAAGGAGCAGATAGTGTTTCAAAAAAAGGAATTGAATATATATTAGAACCTATTCCAACTAAAAATATAAATGCTCAAAATTTTCAATCAAAAACTGCAGGAGCTAAGGTGATAACAGACAATGGAGTGGATAAAAATTTAGTTCCAGTTTTATTATACGAAAATCGAAACAAAAGAGGTAGAAACTTTATAAAGTTTGATGGGATAGAAGTAGAAGGAGGTGTAACATCTTTAATTGATGCGAAAACAGATGTTCCTTATTGGAGTAAAGCTGGAATGGAAAAAATAAAAGGAACATTAGGAAGAATAAGTGAGGCAAAAAAACAAAATCCAGGGATAAAAGTTATATACGAATTTCCAAATGAAACAGCAGCAGGACATTTAAGAGATTGGATAAAAAATAATCCAAAGTTTAATGGAATAGTTGAAATAAAAGTTAGAAAATAGTTTAAATAAAGGAAGGTTATAAAATGAAAGTATTAGAAAGAACTATCCAATTATATAGAAAGGTAGATAATAATGAATCTATGGAAGAAATGCATAAAAGGGTTATGAAGGGTCTATCAAAAATAGAAGCTCCATTAGGTTTAAAAGATAGTGAAATTCCAAAAACACCAGATTTTGGAGCAGAATTAATATGTTTTTATTATGCTAAAAATATAAAAACAAAAGGTGTAAGTATAGAGGGAGATTACCAATGGAGGGGACTTACTGGAATTAATTGGGATAATTTAAGATATGAATTTAAAATATCATATAAATTAATAGATTATCAAAAAATAATTTATGAAGATCTTCCTAAAATAATTGAAATATATGATCCTTATATAGCCTATATGTATATATCACCACGCTATGAGATTGCTTATGAAGAAGGAAGAACACCAGAAACAATAACATATTATGATAGTAAAAATCCTAATTTTTTAAAATTAAAAGAAACAGGAGTACAAATAGGAATGCTATTCGATGCTTTATTTACATTATCTCCTGTAATGTATTTTAATGAAGAATGCTATGAAAAATTAATAAAAGTCCCAAAAGAAGAACTATTGAAAAGATTAGAAGGAAAAGCAAAAAAGGTATTATTATTAGAAAAAGGAATATATATTATTTTTAATGATAAATTAGATATTTCTTATGAAGAGTTTGTAGAAATGAATGAAACTTTTAAACCATTATTAGGGTTAATTTAGAAAAATGATGAATAATAGGTGGTCTATTTTAGGCTACTTATCTTTCTAATTTAAACAAGAAATGAGAAACTCAATAGAAAAAGTACAAGACAACTTTCACCAGATTGGATAGATGCGGATTTAGCAGAATTAAGTAATGATAATCCTGTAAAAACTATTGAAAAAAAGCTAAAGATAATGGAACTTTAAGAACAGGAGTAGTTGCAGTAAATAGAGAAAGTAAAAAATTAATATTTATTGAAGTAACTGTAGCAAATAAATAATAATAAAAAGAGGTCGATATTTATGTTAGTAAGCAAAAAAAATTTAATGAGAAATTGGAGCATTTAATAAAAAGAGTAGATCTTTATAAAGAGGTTGAAAATGATTATCTAAAAAGGATAGAAGAAAAAAATGGAGACTGTCAATATTGTATGAGGTCATTGGGAAGAATTTATATAACTGTAGCTTCTAAAGAATTAGTAGTAGATAAAGATATAGAGAGCTTTAGAAAGAATATATATGTATATTCAAAATTAAATCTTATGGGAACTGATACTAGAGCTTATCTTGCTTGGAAGAAAATGAACCTTTTTTGTGTTCTGATGTCAAATAATAAAGATTTTTTAGATTTTATATTAAGAACTTTTGATATAATAGGACACGAAAAAGAAAAATATAAGAAATCTGAAGCTGATTTTTATTTAATGAGAACAATATTACTTGCTATAAGAGGAAATTGGGAAGAGGTAATAGCTAGAGCAGATTTTTATTTCGCTAATCCTTCAAAAGAAACAGGTTTTAAATATTTTCCTCTTGAATTTGGATTTTTAAAAGCATTAGCAGAAAAGAATATTGAAAAGATGAAAGAAAATATAAATGCAATGTTAGAACCAAAAGTAGCTAGACAAATGATGTATGATGAGAATATATTTTTTTATCTTCATATTTATGTATTATTATATTTAAAAATAGCTTCATATTATGGGTTTGATTTAGAAATAGAAAGTGATATAGTTCCAAAAGAATTAATAGACAGTACACCAGCTAAAGAATATCCAGAACCTTATGAATTTATGAAAAAATTTGATTTAAAAACTATTACACCAGAAGAATGGAAAGCTTGGATATATGAATATTGTCTAAGCCCTGAAGAATTAAAAGGATTTGAAGAAAGAGGTTATTTTATATAGGAAGGAGGAAATATGGCAGATATAACAGATGTATACATAAGAATAAAATATAAGAAAAATGGAAAAATATATGAAGATGATTTACTAGAAGATATTGATATGTATGATGCTTTATCTGATATGGAATACAATGGATTGCATTATGAAATAGATGACAAACTTATTATGAGAGCTTATGGCAGAAATTACTATGCTTTATGTTTTGAAAATGAAAGTGAATTAAAGGACTATTTATTTGAAATTTCACAGGAAAAGGGAATAGAAAATATTTATTATATATATTGTGAATATTCATATATAATGGAAGTAATTAGATATGGAATAATAAATATAGATATAGTAAATAAAAAAGTAACTATCAATATAGAAAAAGAAGAAAAATATATAGAAATATTTGAAAAAATTGCTAGAAAATCATATCCTAAATTACTAGAAAATTATGAAAAATATATAGATGATGAGTTAGAAGATGATGAAGTAGAAGAGTATGAAGATAAGATGGATGAAATTATGGGAGAATATTCATTGAAAGAATTTGAAAAGTTTTTAGATAGAGTAAAATTAAAATAATAATTTAGAAAAAAGCTGAATAGAAATTTATCTGTTCAGCTTTTATACAATTTAAAATTTCTAGGAGTGAATATTGGTTATGAAAGAAAGGTCTTAATAGATAATGGATGATATTGAATTTAAGAAAAAATTACTTTATCAGATTAATCAATAGAATTATTTTAAGAATTAGATTTAAATTAGAAAAAGCTATGTAGATTGAAAAATATTTATTATCTCTCAAAGAAAATTTTCTAAATTTATTCAGTAACTCACTTATTTTTTACTTTTTTTATTACCATTTATATTTGTAATTATTAATTTTTTAGGGTATAATAGAAACTGTGAAATTTAAATGAAGGGAGATTTTTGAATGACTAAGGTAAGTGAATTTTTAGAAAAAATGTATGAGGAGCCTAGCCAAGAGTTAGAAAATGAAATGCTTGAAGAAATTATAATGAAGGCTAATTTTTTAAGTTACATCAATAGACCAGATAACGGAAAAACAGATGTTTTTAGTATAAATATGTTATTGACAGATGATAAAAAACTTTATTTACCTGTTTTTACAGATGTAGAAGAATTAGCAAAATGGGGTATTCCTGAAGAAATGGACACAATAGAATTAAATTTTGATAATTATTCTGAAATTATATTAGATCATCCTCATGACATAGAAGGACTTGTTATAAATCCTTTTGGAAAAAGTTATATTATCTCTGAAGAATGGCTAAGTGAATTAAGAACTATGAAAGAAGAGAGATTAAAAGTTAGAGAATTAAAAATTCCTGTTAATTCAAAAATCTTATTGAGTGAACCAGAAAAGTTTCCTACTATGTTAGCTGAAGAAGTAACTAATTGTTGTGATGAAATAGGTACTATAAATAGATTATGGTTACTTGAAATGACAACTGAAAAAGATGAAAGTTGGCTTTTAGTAGTTGATTTTAAAGGGGATAAAAATGAAATCTTCCGTGAAATAAATGATGCAGCAAGAAATTATTTAGGTATGAGATACTTAGATATGATAGCTTATGATGATGAATTTGCTAAAAAATCTGTTGAAAATCATAAGCCATTTTATGATAAAATAAAGTAAGTTTGTAACAAATGTTACAGACTTTTTTTATATAAAGAGTAAACTATAATTATATCAAAAATAATTTGGAGGTTGTTATGAAAAAAATAATGATTTTTTTATTTGCATTTTGCAGTTTATTAGCTTACTCAGCAAAGACTGTAGATTATCAAGAAGTAGATAAATACATAAGACAAAAATTGGATAAGGATAAGGAAATAACTTTTATTTATAAAGTTAATCAAGCTGATTTTACTTTAGAAGGTTACAGTGATGGAAAGCTTACAGCAGTAACAGATTTAAAATCTAATCCAGGACAAGCTGCTATGGATGGAATGAAATCAGTAATTTCTGAAAAAAATGGTAAATTAAATCCTGAATATAAAATATTTGCAGCTGATGGAAAATTATTAAGTGAACAAAAATATAAGTTAAATAAATCTATAAGACTTTTTGATATAGCCAATATAATGGCATATTTAGATGGAGATATCCCTTATGATGATAGATTAATGGAACTTTTTAATGCTGTTGATACTATGGAAACTATAGGATATCACCCAAATAATGTAAAATATATAAAAAATATATATGTTAATCATAAAAACAATACTGTAAAAATTGAAGTTAAAGATTATAGAGAAAATCCAATGTTATTACAAATAATAAATATAGATATCAAAACTTTAAGTGGGAAAACTGAATATTTCTATCCTAATGGAAAACTTTTCTCTACTATGAATGTAAAAAATGGTATTTTAGATGGAGAAGCAAAACTTTATTATGAAAATGGTAAATTAAAGCTTGTAGCAAATAATAAAAATGGTAAGATGAATGGAATAGTAACTACTTATTCTGAAGACGGAAAAGTTATTAAAAAAATAGAAGTTAAAGATGGAGAATTTGTTAGAGAAATTCAATAATTTTTACAAGGTACAACCATTTAAATTATAAATTAAAAGTAAAAAATAAGCGAGTTACATTATAATTTCTAAAATCTACTCAGTAACGAACTATTTTTTACTTTTTTTATTTGAAAATACTCTAAAAATCTAATATAATAAAGGTAGTACTAAAAAATAAAGTGAGGATAAAATGTTTGAATATCTATATGGAACAGTAGAATACAAGAAAATGGACTATATAGCCATAGACATTAATGGTGTTGGCTATAAGGTTTATTTTCCATTGAGAGAATATGAGAAAATTGACTTAGGTAATAAGTATAAATTCTATATCTATAATCACATCAAAGAAGATACATATAAATTAATTGGATTTTTAGATGAAAGAGACAGAAAAATCTATGAAATGCTATTGAAAATAAATGGTATAGGACCTTCTTTAGCTTTAGCAGTGTTATCGAATTTCTCTTGTGATAAAATTGTTGAAATAATTTCTAAAAATGATTATACTAGTCTTAAGAAGGTACCAAAATTAGGCGAGAAAAAAGCTCAAATAATAATTTTAGACCTAAAAGCTAAGTTAAAAAATCTAACTTATACAGAAGTGGAAACTATATCTATAGATATGCTAGAAGACTTAGTTTTAGCATTGGAAGGACTAGGATACACTAAAAAAGAAATCGATAAAACTTTAGAAAAAGTGGATTTAAGTGCTTATTCTTCTTTAGAAGAAGCAATAAAAGGAATTTTAAAAAATATGAAAATAGGAGGATAATTGATGAAAGGATTAGAAGAAATATATTTAAAAGGTTTTACTTTAGATAAATATTTTGGAATAGCAAGTGCTGATGAATTAGAGAAATTAGAAGAACTATATAAAAATATAGTTATTTCTGATGAATTTGTTAATAGAATAAAAGGAATAAATAAAAAAGTTCCTGTGCTAGCAAGTGTTGAAACTTGGTGCCCTTATGCAAGAGTATTCTTAACTACTATGAGAAAAATCAATGAAATAAATCATATCTTTGATTTATCTCTAATAACTTATGGTAGAGGAGTTTCTGAATTAGCTGGATACTTGAAAATTCATGAAGATGATTTTGTTGTACCAACAGCAGTATTCTTAGGTGAAGATTTTTCTAATTTAAGAGTATTTAATGGTTTTCCAGAAAAATATCACAATGATAGCACTCTAGATACTATCGATGGAACTAGAAATTATTTAAAAGGAAAGTTTGCAAACGATATACTTGAAGACGTATTAAGCATATTTTAAATAAAATTAGAGAGAGGTTGAGAAGGAAATGGATACACTAAAAGAATTCTTTAAGATTGGAGCAGGTCCATCAAGTTCGCATACAATAGGACCTGAAAGAGCAACAAAGAGAGTAAAAGAGAAATTTCCTGATGCTGATAGTTACATAGTTGAGCTTTGGGGAAGTTTGGCTGCTACTGGAAAAGGACACTACACAGATAAGATAATTATAGAAACATTTAAGCCTATTCCAGTTGAAATTATTTGGAAACCTGAATTTGTCCATGAACTACATACTAATGGAATGAAATTCATCGCCTTAGATAAAGATAAGGAACCAATAGGGGAATGGATAGTATTTTCTGTAGGTGGGGGAACTATAAGAGATTATGATGAACTTATGGATAAATCACCTAAAAAAGAAGTTTATCCACTAAACTCTATGAAAGAAATTATCAAATGGTGTAAGGATAATAATAAACATCTGTGGCAATATGTTGAAGAATGTGAAGGGCCATCTATATGGCAACATTTAAAATTTATTGATCAGGCTATGACTGATGCAGTACAAAGAGGACTAGAGAAAGAAGGAGATGTTCCTGGGCCTTTTAAATATCCAAAAAGAGCTAGAGAAATGTATGATAAAGCTCTATCTAAAAGAGCTTCATTAGTATTTACAAATAAAATTTTTGCCTATGCTTTAGCAGTATCTGAAGAAAATGCTAGTATGGGACAAGTTGTAACAGCACCCACTTGTGGAGCCTCAGGAGTTGTTCCTGGAGTTTTAAGAGCTATGAAAGAGGAATATGAATTAGTTGAAAAACATATTCTAAGAGGTTTAGCTATAGCAGGACTTGTTGGAAACTTAGTTAAGTACAATGCTACTATTTCAGGAGCAGAAGCTGGTTGTCAAGCAGAAGTAGGAACTGCATGTTCAATGGCAGCAGCAATGGCAACATATTTCATGGGTGGAAGCATAGACCAAATAGAATATGCAGCTGAAAGTGCTATGGAACACCATTTAGGAATGACTTGTGACCCAGTTGGAGGTTATGTAATTATACCTTGTATAGAAAGAAACGCTATCTGTGCTGTAAGAGCAGTAAATACAGCTGTTTATTGTATGTCTACTGATGGAAAACATACTATAAGCTTTGATGAAGTTGTAAAGACTATGAAAGAAACAGGAAAAGATATGTGTTCTGCATATAAAGAAACTTCTGATGGTGGACTTGCAAAATACTATGATAAAATTTTAGTTGGAAATCAAGAATAAATAAAAAGAGCAGGAATGAGATATTCCTGCTTTTTTACTAAGTTATTAGTTTCCTTTTCTTTTCTTTTCTAAAACTTTTAAAGCTTCTAATTTAGCTTGTTCTTCAGCCTTTTTAGCATCTTCTATAGCTTTTTCTTGAGCTTTTCTAGCTTCTTCTTCTGCTCTAGCAGCTTGTAATTTAGCTTCTTCCTCGGCTTTTTTAGCTTCCTCTTCAATTCTTTTAGCTTCTAATCTGGCATTCTCTTCCGCTTTTTTAGCTTCCTCTTCCGCTCTAGTAGCTTCCAATCTAGCATTCTCTTCTGCTTTTCTAGCTTCTTCCTCAGCTCTAGCAGCTTCTAATTTAGCTTGTTCTTCAGCTTTTTTAGCCTCTTCCTCAGCCTTTTTAGCTTCCTCTTCCGCTCTTTTAGCTTCTAATCTAGCTTTTTCTTCTGCTTCTTTCTTAGCCTTTTCTTCAGCTTTTTTAGCTTCAGCTTCTAGTCTAGCTTTTTCTTTATCTTGAGATTTGTAGTATTCTCTTCTTTTTTCTAATAATTTAAGAGCTTGATTTTCTTCATTTCCTCCTTCATTTACTGTACTAGAACTACTACAAGCTACCATAGCCATAGATGCTGCTAAAATAAACATAGCAAAAATTCTCTTTTTCATAATCGTTTTCTCCTTTTTTGTGAATAATTTTTATGCTTTATTTAATTTCTTCTAAATATTTCATTCCAACTTCGTAGTTAGGATTAAGTTTTTCTAAAAACTTAACATAAGAAAGTAGAGAAGTATAGAAGTAATTATTTTTTTGACTATAAAATTCTTCTGGAATAAAGTGTTTAATTTTATCTTGTAATTTTTTCCAGTTAGTCAAGTATCCTTGAATTAAGTCTATATCTTCTTTAGTAATTTCTTCATTTTCATTTTCTTTAAGAGCTATCATTCTTTCTTTAACAGCTTTAAAAACTGAAGAGTTATATTGTTTTATTTCTAAGAAATCATCTTTTACATCTTGAGCAATATCTCTTCCAAAATCTTGTACAAATTCTTGGACTAAACTAAGTCTTACAAAATTATTATTTCCACCAAAGAAACTAGTAAGTCTTTCTCTATCTTTAAATAGTTTCTCAGATAAGTAAGATAGGTATTCCTTACTTACATAGATTTTATCTAGACTTACAACATTTCCAAACCTTCCAACTAACTTATTGATACTATGAAATATATGTACCTTTCCAGATTTATAACGTAAGTCATAAATCTTTTCTAAAATTTCTAAATTTTTTTTCATATTTTTAAAAACCTTTCTAAATTATATATGTAAAAATATTACAGACAATTTAAAGAATATTATAAGGGCAGCAGTATCTACTATTGTTGTAATTAGAGGACTTGCCATAATAGCAGGGTCAATCTTAAGTGACTTAGCTACAAGAGGTAAAACTCCACCTACAACCTTTGCCATTATTACCGTTAAGAACATACTTATAGCAACAACTAAAGATGTTTCTAAACCTGAGTTCGTAAAATAATATATTCTTATAAAATTTACAGCCGATAAAATAAAACCAACTAAGATACTTACTCTTAATTCTTTCCAAATAACTCTAAAGATATCTGAAAATTCTATTTCTTCTAAGGCTATACCACGAATAACTAAGGTTGCTGACTGAGAACCAGCATTTCCACCAGTATCCATAAGCATAGGTATAAATGTAGCTAAATATACAGCTGATTGTAGTATATCTTCATATTTCTTTATGACTAAACCTGTAAAAGTAGCAGAAATCATAAGGACTAATAACCACAAAATTCTGTGTTTTGCAAGAGATATAACAGATTCTTTTAAATATTCTTCATCTGATGGATTCATCGCAGCCATTTTTTGGATATCTTCTGTATTTTCTTGGTCGATTACGTCCACGATGTCATCAACTGTGATAACTCCAACTAGCCTATCTTCATGGTCTACAACAGGCATAGTAGTTAAGTCATATTTTCTGAATAATGCTGCAATTTCTTCCTGGTCATCTAGTGTCAATACACTGACAAAATTAGTGTCCATTTCATCTTGTATATATGAGTCATCTTTTGATAAAATTAAAGTTTTTAATGATATTATACCAACTAATTTTTTCTTAGTATCTGTTACAAAACAAATATCAGTTTCCTCTTTATCAATAGCAACCTTCCTATAATATTCTATAGCTTGTTTAACTGTATAATTATCTTTAAAAGATATATATTCCACAGTCATAACACTTCCAGCTGAATTTTCTGGATATTTTAGCATTTGATTTATTAATTTTCTTTTATCAGAAGATGTATTTTTTAAAATTTTATCTACAATATTTGCAGGCATCTCTTCTATAAAGTCTACGGTATCATCAAGATACATATCTTCAACTATAAATTTTATCTCATCGTCAGTTATATTTTCAATAACTTCTTGTTGTTTTTCAGGAGATAAATAGGAAAATACTTCTGATGAAAAGTCTTTCGGTAATAACTTAAAAATAATTAAATATTTCTCCTTTGGAAAATCCTCAAATACATCAGCAATGTCTATAGGATTTTCATTAATTAAAATTTCTTTTAATTCAGCTAATTTATTTTGTTCTAATAATTCAACTATCTCTTCCATTTCTATCCCCTCCTTCTATTTTTATTATAAAAGAAATAAAGATAATTAGTAGACTACTGCGACGTCCATTATTGTTGAGAGAGCCTTTGTGGAGCTCTCGAAACACTAATGGCAGGCAAGTAGTCAAAATAATTATATATTTTTTACTTTAAAACTATCTTTATTTTCCTTCATATTTCTTTATAAAATCATCTTTAAATTCTTTAAATCTTTTTTCTTTTATAGCTTCCCTTGCATCTTTCATAAGTTTTATTAAGAAATGTAAATTATGATAAGATGTCAGACGAAGCCCTAAAACCTCTTGAACTTTAATTAAATGTCTTATGTATGCTCTTGAATAATTTTTACATACATAACAATCACATTCTTCATCTAAAGGAGCTGTATCCTCTTTATATCTTTCACTTTTAATTATAAGTCTACCTTTTTTTGTAAAAACTGTTCCATGTCTTGCAAGTCTAGTAGGTTGGACACAATCCATCATGTCTATTCCACTTTCAACTGCATTTAACATATCAACTGGTTCTCCAACTCCCATAAGATATCTAGGTTTATCTTCAGGACATTTTTCCACTATATAGTCTAGTATTCTATACATGTCTTCCCTTGGCTCACCAACAGCAAGTCCACCTATAGCATAACCAGAAAAATGCTCATCCATTTCACTAAGTTCATCTAAACTCTTTTGTCTTAAATCTTCATAGATACCACCTTGAACTATGGCAAATAGTCCCTGAGTATCTTTTTTCTGATGTGCCTCAACACATCTTTTAGCCCATCTTGTAGTTCTTTCAATAGAAGGGATTATATATTCTCTAGTTGAAAGTCCCGGTGGACATTCATCAAAAAGCATAACTATATCTGAACCTAGATTATTTTGTATCTGTATAGATTTTTCAGGAGATATAAAATGTTTAGAGCCATCTATATGAGAACTGAAATATACTCCTTCTTCTTTAATTTTTCTAAGTGAGCCTAAACTAAAAACTTGGAAACCACCACTATCTGTAAGAATAGGTTTATCCCAATTCATAAATTTATGTAATCCACCTAGTCTAGCTATTAATTCATCATTTGGTCTTAAATAAAGATGATAGGTATTTCCTAAGATTATTTCACTGCCTATATCAATCAGTTCTTCCTTTGACATAGTTTTTACAGTGGCTTGAGTACCAACAGGCATAAAAACAGGAGTTTCAATTTCACCATGAGGAGTTGTAATAAGCCCTGCTCTTGCTTTACCATCTTTATTTTCAACTTTATATGTAACTGCTAATTTCATTAATTCTCCAATCATTAACGTTCAACAGCTATGACATCTTTTAATTTTAAAATATTGTTGATTAGATAGTCATATTCTGTCTTTCCTTTAATTTCTATTGATATTTTAACCTTCATTACCTTATCACCATCTTTTTTAACTTCATATGAATTTAAAGATGTGATATTAATTTTATGATTTCCAATTAAATTTACAATTTCCATCAATATATTTGGTCTATCATTTAACACTATAGTGAAAGTAAAGTTGTATTTATTCAATTTAGTTTCTATTAGGTTTTCATCCCACTTAACTAAAATTTCTCTACTAGGATCTTTTTCTACCATAGCATGAAAGTTAGGACAGTCTTTTCTATGGACAGTTATACCTGTAAGTTTAGTAACAAAGCCTCCTATTTCATCTCCAGGTAAAGGAGTACAACATTTTGCAAATCTGATAAGAGTATTGTTTATTCCATCTATAACTATACCAAAGTCATTCTTTCCTTCTTTTCTTTTTTCTTCTTTTTTCTTTAGAACTTCTTCAATAGTTAAAGTCGATGCAGCTCTTTCTTTTTCTAAGTTAACTTTTATTTTATTGATTAAAATATCAAGTCTACTTCTTTTTTCACCAAGATAGAAATAAAATTCTTCCATACTAGAAATATTGTTTCTTTCCATATGTTTTTTAAGAGTTGGATCACTTTCAATTTCTTTTAAAGTCATTCCTATTTTAACAGCTTCTTTTTCTAGATTATCTTTACCTAGTTTTGAAACTGTTTCTTTATTTTCATCTTTTAAGAATTTTCTAATTTTTCCCTTAGCACCATGAGTGATAACTATATCTAGCCAATCAATACTTGGTCCTTTTGAGTTTTTAGAAGTTATAATCTCTACCTTGTCCCCACTTTTTAATTTGTGGTCAATGGTTACCATTCTTCCATTTACTTTTGCTCCAACACATTTACAACCTACTTGAGTATGAACCATAAATGCAAAGTCTAAGGCTGTTGCTCCAACTGGTAATTCTATAATATCTCCCTTAGGTGAAAAAGTAAAAACAGTACCTCTATCTATATCTCCTGTTACACCTTCAATAAAATCTTCTGTTGAATCTGATTCATTTTGAAATTCTATA
>ERZ772910.1296-NODE-1296-length-12902-cov-3.634779_pt1 | contig 12902 bp, 9 predicted proteins | sample MGYA00511357_ERZ772910 | MGnify/ENA primary metagenome ERZ772910 (study PRJEB29015, sample SAMEA2738096) | human oral metagenome | biome: human oral; feature: human-associated habitat; material: saliva | place: China | collected 2193 ... | reverse complement strand
GATACAGGTGTACTTCCATTCTCTCAAATCGGGCATAAGTGCTATTATAAGCGTGAGGATGTGGAGCTATTGCTCCAAACCAAATCGGAGAAATCAAAAGCAGGCAACCCTAAAAATAACAAATAAGGACAGAAAGATTATACCCTACACACTGTTTGCAGGGAAGATACTATATAAGGCTTCAGATTTAGAAAGGTTGTTGGAGAATAACAATAGGGAGTATCTATATTAATAATATTTAATATGTTAATTTATATGTTTTTTTTGAATATTTTTGCCTATAAAAGAAAAAGAACTTATCTTTGTAAAACCTAATTGTGAATCTATTTGGAAAAAATAAAACAATGTTATTAACTTAATATATGAGAAAAGGGTATATTATAGATGTTGTAGAAAAAATATTATTTCTGAACGACATTCATACTAATAGAAAAGAACTTTTTAAAGTCCTTTTCTCTTCGCCTGTTTTTCCAAGTTTAGCTGCCATATTAGAAGAGTGTCTTTTAGCCAATGTAGAGAAACCTATAGAGGCTATTCATAAAATAACAGCTATTTAATTATTATGAAAAGGTACATTTTATTTTTATCTGCAGCGTTAGTATGCTCTGTATACTCAAAGGGTCAAAGTATCAGTGGCAGGGTGATGGAGAACGACAGTACTTCAATCTCTTTTGCCACGGTGTCTCTACTTCAAGCGAACGATTCTACCTATATTTTAGGAGACATGAGCAACGAAGATGGAAGTTTTTCTTTCAATGTCTCTCCTGCGAACAAGCTGGTCAGAATATCCTATATAGGGTATAAGACAATAGTGCTGCCTGCAAAAGAATGTATGACAGTATTGCTGGAACCTTCCGAACAGAGCATGAAGGAAGTAGTTGTAACGGCAACTCGCCCTACTTTCAAGTTAGATAAAGGAATGTTCGTCTCCAACATTCAGGGAACAGTATACAGCAAGCTTGGCAAAGCTATAGACGTGTTGCAGCAACTGCCAATGATGGGCAGCAATGGTGTAAGTGTGCTGGGAAGAGGAACCCCACTCGTTTATATCAACAATAAGCTAATGCGTAGTTGGAACGAACTGGAACGTATCCCGAGCAACATGATTAAGGAGATTAAGATTGACATGAATCCTGGTTCCAAATATAGTTCCAACGTGCGCGCAGTGCTTTTCATTACAACCTTAAAGCCTGTTGGCGAGGGATTGGGAGGAACTTTAACAATGAAAGAAAGTGTATCAAGCTGCTGGGAAACAGATGGCTGGCTCGACCTTAATTACCGCACGAAAGGATTGGACGTCTTTCTGAGTTCCTCGTTTGGCACTTTTGCAAATTCGCATTACAAGCGTCAGGATACCTATGACTTTCAGCATGCGGGTAAAAACATTAATGCCAGGTATGTAGGCGATGGATACAACTCTTCGAAGAGTGGCTTTGTAAGCATTGGTTTCAACAACCAGTTCACCAACAATCAATCGCTCGGTGCCACCTATACCTTCAACAGGTTGTTTGCAAGTAATTCCAACCAGAATTTCCATAATTATATGCAAAAGGACAATGTCCTCACGGAATTTGGAACAAGCGCCCATCAGTTTTTACAAAATGGAAACCATAATGTAAGCCTCTACTATGAAAATAAATTCAGCAATAGGCTGACGCTCAATATAGATGGTACCTATGCGCACAATAACAGCAATGGGAAGCAAACAGTTGTAGACATGCAAAACAGTCACAGCTCTACACTTGTTCCCGTTACAGAAACCAATTCGGATATGGCGGCTCTGAAAACTGTTTTTACATCGTCTGTTGGCAATGCTAAATTGGAGTATGGCTTTGAAACTACTTATACACACTTCCATCAAAAGTATAATGTGGAGAACAACAACTATACAGGTGTACTGACTGCAAACGACAATAGTTCGGAACAAAAGGCAGCCAATGTTTTCGCCAATTACAGCAGGAGCTTTGGAAAACTCTACACCCAGTTAGGGGTAAAGTATGAATATGCCGATTATGATTACTTTGACAATGGAAAATTGCTAAGCTCAAGCAGCCGCACCTATCATCGCATTTTGCCTTCTGTCTATTTTTCTTATCCCATAAACAGACTGTCGTTAATGCTAAGCTACAATATATATGCCCAATGTCCCTCTTACAGTCAATTGGACGAGGGAATGCAATATATCAGCGATTTTCGTTACAATAAAGGAAATTCATTGCTGCGTCCCACTTACGAACACGAAATATCATTTAATGCATCGTATGGAGATTTCCAATTCATCACCAATTATTCCTACCAGAAAGATGCCATCATCACATGGTTCGAGGTAATGCAACAAATTCCAGCCATATTATCTTCAGACGTCAATCATTCTTATTCGTCTCTATACGCCAGCCTTTCGTATGCTCCTACATTATTCAGAATATGGAAACCATCGTGGAACATTTGGGGCAACAGACAATGGCTTACCTACGATGGGTTACGCTATAATCGTCCACAGATTGGTTTGCAATGGAAAAACCTTTTCATACTTCCAAAGAACTGGTTTATTGTGCTAAATACAAATGGAAATCGTAGGGGAAATGTAGATACCTATATGGCACAGCCAACTATCAGAATGGATTTCGCTATACAGAAGAATATGAAAAATTGGTGGATAAAGCTAAGTGCCTTGAACATATTCAATGCTAAGGAGAAAGGATACTCTCGGTACGCAAAGATATATACATCGCACTATGTGGATAATCGCCAACCTACCATTTGTTTGACAGTATCCTATTCATTCAATCCTCCCAAATCGAAATATAAAGGACAGACAGCTGGACAAAGCGAACTAAACCGCTTGTCATCAGGTCCTCGTTATTAAAAGTAAGAATAAGAAATGATATTCCTTATGAAGTATGTCAGTATGACGATCAAGGCATGCAAGCTTTTCTCGAAGAATTTACATTAAATAATACAAGGCTATGAATAGAATAATCTTTCTTTTAGTACTAAGCTTTTCATCACTTCAACTCACTGCGCAAAATATCAAAGGACAAGTGATTGATGAACAGCAACAGCCTTTACTTTGTGCAAATGTATTATTGCTTACTGTAAAAGACTCAACATTGATAAAGGGGACTGTTACTAATGAACAAGGATATTTTGAGCTGGCAGCCCCTGACGTTCCCTATATTATTAAAATATCCTTTATTGGTTATGAACCTTGCTATTTAAACAATAGGCAAGGAAACATTGGAGCTATACAGCTAAAGACTAATTCTACAGACCTTAATGCGGTTGTTGTAAAGGGAAGACGCCCGACTGTTAAGGTAGGCTTGAACAAAATAGAGGTAAATGTGTCAAATTCCTATTTAAAATATATGGGAAAGGCTACTACTGTTCTTGGGAAAATACCGGGTTTGACAAAAGATTTGCAATTGCTTGAAGGAGGAACTCCAACATTTGTTCTTAATGGCAGACCCGTCGATGTCAAAGAGCTCTCAACAATACCATCTTCTGAAATTAAGAAAATTATAGTTGATTCAAATCCGAATGTAGAATATAGTGCAACATGTAAAGGTGTTGTATATCCAGGCGGTGGAAGTTGTACGACTATAGAAATAGACGATAAAAAATAATACCAATATGAAATCTAAATTCTTTTTAATAGTTTTGCCCTTTATGCTAAATGCAGTAATGTGTTACGCACAGAAAACACATATTATTGAACCTGCTGAGTTAGAAATAACCTACTCGGTAAAAGAACAACCGCACTGGGATACTTATATCTTCCGTTGTGGTAGGAATGTGAGCCAATATTTTAGCCAACCTGCACTGCAAAGTGATAAGATGTTAGCGAATGACGACCCGGCTTTCTTTATTATCGCAAATGAAAGAATGAAAGCTTTAGACACACCCGAATATGCAAAAAAATATCCTCTTAGTACAGGTCGTCATGATATTATTTATCGGAACTTTGAGGAAGGAGTATTAAAAACTTATTCAAGAGTGTTTGGTTCTAAGTATTTAATAGTTGAAGATATTACTATTCCCGACTGGACAATGTACGAAGACTCCACAATTACGGTCTTAGGTATGGAATGTAAGAAAGCTACAACAAATTTCCGTGGCCGTTATTGGGAAGTTTGGTACACAGAAGAAATTCCTATTAGTCAAGGTCCTTGGAAACTATGTGGATTGCCAGGTATGATATTAAAAGCAAATAGCCCAAAGTTTATGTTGATAGAAGCAATGGGTATCAACAACAAAAACCTTGACCCCGTAACCTTTTATAATTATCTGAACTATAAATATGCCCCGATAGACCGCATGGAATATCTAAAGAAAGTGCATAAACCGGGTATCTATCCAACCGGAGGTAGTCATGAAACGATAGAAATTGACGATAAAAAATAATACCAATATGAGGAAACTATTTGTATTAATTGTTATAACGTTGTTTTCAGAAATATTGCAGGCACAAGTAACAGTAACGGGAGTGATAACTGATGTAAATGGAAGTCCGTTATCTGCAGCAATCATAAAAAGTATTGATGCTTCAACAAAGAAAACACTTACATTTTGCAATACCAAAAATGATGGTAAATTTAGTATTAAAGCAAAAGTGGGCGACTTACTGCAAATTTCTGCAATGAGCTATAAGAAAAAGCAAATAGTGGTAATAGCAGATATGCCAGAACAACATATCGTGCTTGAAGATGATGCCAAAGCATTAGACGAGATTACTGTGAAAGCAAAACCTGTAAGAATAGAAGGAGATACAATAAAGTATCTTCTTGGCGTATATGCAAAACCTGGCGATCGCACATTAGCCGATGTATTGGCTCGTGTGCCGGGTTTTGAGGTGAATAAAAGCACGGGGCAAATTTCATACGAGGGGCGAAGCATCAGCAACTTCTATATAGAAGGAATGGATATGTTGGGCGGAAAATATGGTGTTGCTTCAAAGTCGCTACCACAAAATGATGTAGCAACGGTGGAAGTGATGAAGCATCATACCCCTATTCGTGTATTAGACGACTTTGTTTATTCAGACGAAAGTGCTATTAATGTTCGTATGAAGAAAGGTGCTAAAGCACATTGGATAGCAACATTTAATGGAGGAATAGGCTGTAAGAATAATGGTGTTTTATGGGACTTTGAAAGTTTTGCCATGCGCTTAAAGCAGAATTGGCAAACAATGATAACCTATAAAACTAACAATAGAGGTAAAGATATTATTCACGAAACAAATAAAGTTTTTACGTATGGTGAATTGGACAGTAAGCTATCACCTTTTATCTCATTGCCTTCTCCTGCAAAAAGCAGATTGGGCGAACGTTCCTTATTCAACAGAAGTCATGCATTGAACTTAAATATGTTGCAAAGAATAAATGAAACATCGCAAGTAAGTTTTCAGATTTCTTATATTAACGACCATCAAGAAGCAAATTCTAAACGCACAGCAGAATACTTTTCGAAACAAGGCAACAAAGTAACTAACAATGAAAAACATTATTTAGAGAAAACTAATGAACTCTTCGCAAAGGTGAAATACGAGAACAATGCAAATAGCCAATATCTAAAAAATGAACTTTCAACAAACTTAAATTGGAACAAACAACTGCTGATAGAGCGTGGTACAAATCCACACGATATGAATGCTAACCTTCCTGTGTTTACACTGAAAGATAATCTTCTGTTAATGCGTAAATATGGCAAGCGTTTGTACTCTTTCGAATCGAAGAATATAATGGAAGTGCGACCACAACAATTAACAATGGATACGCTGAACCAAAAAATTAATCAACATTATTACGAAACCAATAATAATGTATCGGGAAGTTTTCGTTTTGGTGATTTCATTCTTACAGGAAAAATCGGAGCCAATGCTTTGTTACACAACTTTTCTTCGCATCTTATAGGTGTTCCAGATAGTATTGGTTTACTTTCTGGAAAAAGTCGATTCAGTATGTTTAAGTTCTATGCAAGTACAAACCTGGAGTATAAGTTATCCGACTTTATTTTTAATTTTTCTTCGGACGTGTCATATAACCAATATAAATATAGTTTAAGCGCAAATTATAGTCGTGCTCTCTTTTCTCCAAACATTCATATCCGCTGGAATGCAACTCCATATTGGACTTTTTCTGTTGATGGACGAATAGGACAAACAGAAGTAAATGTAAATCAGTTTTTCCCAACCCTTGTATTATCCGACTATGAATATATAAACAAAGGATTTGCTGATTATAGAATAGGGAGAGATAAAACAGCAGGTGTTATTGTTCGTTATAATAATGCACTAAAAGGAACATCGTTTTTTGTAACTGTTAACAGAATATTTGGTACAACACCTTATACAACATCGCAAGACTATATAGGTAATTATATTGTACTTTCGCTTGCCCCACAAGAAACAAAAAATAATGCTTGGACAGTTAATTTTATGGGCTCGCAAGGAATTAGCTTCCTAAAAGGAAAATTGAATGTTAGAGCAATGTATAATAGTTCAAAGGCGTATATCGTACAAAATAGCGAAATTATGCCTTTCAACACAAACACATTCAATATAAGAGGAAGTTTGACAGTTGGACTTATTAAGAACGCAGATATTGGCTACAATCTGGATTATAGTTACTATCAGTCTAAAATGCCTGCACTTTCTTCTGTTTCTACAATAAACAATTGGAAACATAATGCTTACTTGCGACTGTTTCTTACGAAGAAGTTTACAACCGAAGCAAGAACAGAATACTATCATAATGAAATAGCAAACAATAAGTATAAAGATATCTTCTTTGCTGATTTAGCTATGCGATACAGCTTTAAGAAGTTCGATATTACGTTAGAACTCAATAACTTATGGAATAGGAAAAATTATGGATATGGCATAAATGGTACGTTTGTCCATAGCTACAATAATTTGAATATCCGTGGAAGAGAATTAATGGTAAGCATCTATTATAAGCCATAAAGTAAATAAAGAATTAAAGATTATTACATATATTTGCAAATGTAGTCAAAAGATATTTGTTCCTTAAAAAGTATTGATACATCTTTAAGTGATTATTTAATAACAGATTTTTGGGTAAAATCAATGATAGAAAGATACAATGAGTAAATGGATTCTATTTTTCATAGTTTTTATAAATACACAGACTATTTGTGGTCAGAATATTAAATTGTCTGGTAAAATCACAGATACACAAGGGAAAGCCATTAGTATGGCTACTCTTGTAGTAAAAGATAGTTTGGAAACTACAATTACGAGGGCATATAGTGACTCTACTGGTAATTTTTCAATTGAGGTTATGCCATATAAAGCCCTATCGTTTAGTGTTTCATGTCTTGGCTACACAGACTATACTCATAAATTTAATGGAGATGATAAAGATATTTCTATTAATGTTATATTGGATTCAGCTGCCACAGATTTAGCTGAGGTTGTAGTAACATCTAAAACGCCTCTTACACATCGGAAGATAGATCGCATAGTATTCGATGCCCAAAAGCTTAATGCTGTAGCATCAAACTTTATGGATATACTGAAACAAACTCCAGGGATAATAGTACAAGATGATGTTATTAGCATGATCAGTAAGGGAAAGATAATATTTCTGCTGAACGGACGTGAACTCAAAATGGACATGAAAGGGTTGGTTGCGTTTCTCAGTTCACAACCTTCTGGCAATTTGCACCAAATCGAAGTGATGACAACACCCCCAGCCAAGTATTCAGCGGAAGGCAATGCTGGTATTATCAATTTTGTAACAAAAAAGATACAGAATAATTATTTCGGAGGTTACTTAACAAATCAATTATCCATCAAAGAGCGTTTGTATGATGGAATTAATTGTAGTATGCAGTATAAAAAAAATCAGCTTGAGGCATACATAAGTGTAGGAAAAGGTTTAGGTACAATGCAGACCGACAGTAAAACGTATATATATTACCCTCTTGAAACATGGAGTACAACTAACAACAAACTTAAATCTAATAATTATTTCCTTCTTACAGCTGGAGTAGATTATGGATTGACTAAAAACTCTGCGTTAGGGGCTATTATTACTTATAACAATATGTATCCTGATGCTGATAAAAAAACAGCTACCTCGATTTCCTCCAGGACTGGTGATAATTCTAAATATTTTGAGACGCTTACAGATTTTGATAGCAAATATCACCGTACTAGTGCAAATTTACATTATCTTGGCAACAATATTATCAATAAAGATGGTTCTATAAATGTAAATCTAGATTATTTGAATTATTCAATCAATGACCATATTAAACTTCAGACCACATACGATGAAAGTTTAGGTTACGTAAATCGTCCTAAGACAGATATCAATGTTTATCAGGGCAAAGTCGATTTAGAATTGCCTATAGGGAATGTTACTCTATCTGGTGGTGCTGCTTATTCACAATCCAAGACAGATAATAGAACAAATTATGATTATATAACTAATGATTATGATTTGAACGACCATTTTGTGTATCGTGAACAGATTTTTGCTACTTATGCCGATATAAGGTATAAGCTGTCTGATAAACTAGAAACCAAAATTGGTTTACGCGGAGAGTATGGGGTATTAGATGGAAACTCTTTAAAGTTAAATTCTCACACTCGAAATAATCAATTTGACTTTTTCCCTACAGTTTTTCTGAATTATAGTTGGAATGATAATAATTCCCTGTCTATGAGTGTTTCGAGTAGAATTAATCGTCCCAGCTACGTAGATATAAATCCATTTACAACCTATGTTGATTCTCATACTATTCAAACAGGTAATCCTAAATTATTACCAGAAAAGGCATATTCAGTAGAATTAGGCTATACTTGGAGAGATCTTTCATTGTCAGCTAGTGCAATGTGGAAAAATCGTGTCATTGCTTCTCATACTTTTATTGATAATAGCAAGAAGTTGACAACAATAACAATAGATAATATAATGAAGAAACAGATGTATAGCTTGGATGTTTCTTACTATTTTGATAAGGTCGTATGGTTTGATAGTTCTATAAGTGGTAGTGTCTATACGCTCATCTCCAAACCTATGGATGGGTACAATTTTGAAAACATAAGTCAGACATCTGTTTTCCTATATATAAATAATAATATCTATTTTAATCGGCAAAAGACTTTGATGGCTAACCTATGGGGGCAGTATCAGGCAAAAGAGAGAGATATCGTAGGAGAAAGTCCTTCAAGATATAGAATAGACTTTGGATTAAAATATTTCCTCTTTGGCAAGAAACTATCAGTTGGTATAGAATATCAAAATATGTTGGCATCACACACGAAGTCTATCATAAAATCTAACGACATAACTTATATATATGACTATAAGCCATATCGAGTATTAAAAATATCAATATCTTACCAGTTTGGAAAAAAACTCAATGTGCGTCCTAAAAAATTCGGCATAAATACAAATCGATTATAATATTCATATGAGTAGCTTTAGGGCATATAAACAAAAGGACTCCATGCAATGTGGTATTGCTTGTATTCAAATGGTATGCTGCTATTTTGGAAGAAAATACTCTACAGAATTCATATCTCAATACTGTCATTCTACGACGGAGGGAGTTTCGCTATTGAGCATTTCTGAAACTGTAAAAGAGATTGGGATAAAAACGATTAGCGGGAGAGTAGAAACAAATCAATTGGTAAGAGCAATATTACCCTGCACTCTCCATTGGAATCAAAACCATTTCGTTGTATTATATAAAGTCAAGAAAGGCAAGACCTTCTACATTGCTGACCCCGCAAAAGGACTTGTAAAATACAATCTCGAGGAATTTAAGAAGCACTGGGTAAGCACACAATCGGGCGGTGAGGAAAAGGGTATCGCTATGTTCTTGGAACCTACACCTGCGTTTTATGAAAAGAAGATGGACGAAGAACCTAAAGAGGAACGCTCGTTTAATATGCAAGTGTAGTGCAAATAAATAGGAAGATTATGGAACAGGTAAGAGACTTAAATATGGAGGCTGACGATATGCAGGTGGTGCTGTCCGCTATCAGCGGAGTAAGCAAGAGAATTAAGGAAGTGGCACAGACACACAAGCCACTGTTTGGCGGTGAGTACTTCCTCACGGGCAAGGAAGTGTGCGAGCGGCTGTATATCAGTCCACGCACCTTATAGGACTATCGCGACAGAAAGATTATACCTTACACGCACTTTGCAGGAAAGATACTCTATAAGGAGTCGGATTTGGAAAGGTTGTTGGAGGATAATTACAGGGCATAATCAGGAGGAAGTTTTATTGTATTATTCATGTGTTTATGAATATTTGCGTTGGTTCATTAATCAAAAGAAGGCAATTATGTAATAGAATTGCTTGTATTAAAAATACTATGGACATTCTGTAGACGCAAGAGAAAATATAAAAATTAAACTCGCATTATTTTAAGAGTTACTTATAAGTTGCAGCCATCTATCATAAATTATTGATTAATTACATTTTTCTACTAAAGAATAGAAAACTATACCATTCCAATATGGATTAAATGTGTTATTGTAGTAATAAACCTTAATTCTATCAATGCACAATTGAAAAAAATAACAAAAAACTTATATTATAGAAATAAAACAATTATATTTGTGCGCAATACAAAGACATTATGCAGAAAGCATCTGCCATTTCACTTAGTACAGATGGACTTTATATTTGGCGTTGAGAATATAAATCGAGCTCTCCGATGAGAAATGTTCATCTATTGACTACTAGAAAATGTTGTCTTCAACTTGGGATTTATTACTTCGAAAGAAGATACTAAAAAGTGACATATAATGAAAAGAATAACACTTCTCTCCCTATTAGTGACAATTTCTATCACTTCAATGGCGCAGACTCTAAAAGACTCTATTGATTCTGCACACACACTACAGGATGTTTTAGTTTTGGCTCCCAATATGCAACGTATGGATAATTATATACTTGTCCGTCCTAATGGAAACCAACGTCGTCATTCCAACAACGCTTATGAATTGCTGAAAAGTTGTTTTATTCCTGGGATCAATGTAGATATACAGACGGGTAGAGTAGAAGCGATGGGGGCACAAGCTACTCTTTATATGAATGGGCAGCCATGTGATGGACGAGACCTGATGATGCTTCGTCCACGTGATATAGAAAAGATTGAATACCATGACATTCCTGTTGGAAAATACTCAAAGGATCATACGGCCATAAATTTCGTAATTAAGGAGTATCGTTATGGGGGGTATGTGTTTGTTAAGGCACAGCAGACCATAGGTTATACTCAGGGTATATATGACTTAGCCACAACCCTTAACCATGGGCGTAATACTTACTCCATCTTTACGGGTTTGAATTATACGAAAGTGCAGGGTAACGAGGAAAAGTCTGACGAACAGTTCCGTTTCGAAGTTCCAATTACCCGAACTAGTAATCAGAACTCTGTATTTAAAAGGAACGACCAGTATGTTCAGCTACGCCATCAATATCAGGGGAAGAAGAACTACTTAACCATAAAGCTAACACTCGTCAATAATGATATGCCTTATAATCGGGTTTATGGTTTATCGAGGGTGTCAGAATTACCTGACAATTCTTTCAGTTCGCAAACCTCTCAACATAGTCTTTCGCCAAAAATCGATCTCAATGGAGAATTTAAATTCAGTACGACCAAGTCCCTCAATTATGGTGCACATTTCACTTATGACCATAATAAATACATGCGAAGCTATGATGAGACAGGGTTTAATTCTCTTGTCCGTGAATCTGAGGATGCTTACAGCTTCAGAGCTGCTTGTATATACAACACAACTTTGGCAAAGGGAATTTTCACAGCAGAACTCTTCCATTATCATAATATTTGGGATTCACATTATACCGAATCTTCTAGATTATGGCAACATCTTTGGAAGGGAGAAACGTTAGCGTTTGTTTCATACAATCATCAATTGAATTCTAAGCTAACACTTATGACACGGCTAGGTGTTGACTGGCTGCAATATCATCTGCATAACACCAATGATATGGGGCAAGTGTCACCACGTTTAAATCTCCGATTACAGTATCGAATACCGAATGGCAATCTGCTCTATTCTGCTAACTATGTAAATTCTAATTATGGTACTGATATTATCAATAATGCCGAGATAGCTATTGATCGATACATGTCTGTAAAGGGGAATCCTAACTTGAAGAAGTCTTATGATTTTGTGTCCTATCTGTATTACATGCAGCAGTTGAATAAGAAATGGACCATCTCTGCCATATCCCAATATAATTTCAGTCATAATTATGTTACCACAGATTATAGTAGTCGAGATGACCGAATTATTCGTTCATATAGTAATGATGGCAACACGCATTATTTTTCAGAAATCATTGCACTTTCGTATCGTTTATCTGAACATGCTAGCATAGGAGGGGACATTCGTTATGCGCATTCATGGCTCGATGCCCAAGAGAGGATTCATACGAATAGTCTCATGGGAAATATCAACGCCGCCTACTACTGGCGTGAGTTTTCAATACAGCCAAGCATAAATTTCCGTCAAAAATCACTTGACTTTGCGACCATGACCATTGCAGAAATTCCTATTAACTATTCTATGAAGATTTCTTATGCGCATAAGAATTTTTATTTTGCAGCAAATATGAGCTCGCCTTTCTCTAAGCGTCGTACCAAAACAACAATGAATACAATGGCTTATTGCCAATTCAAAGAAATATTTGACCGCACTCAAAGCCAGTATTGTAATCTTTCATGCACATATACTTTTGACTTTGGACGAAAGACCAAAATCATAAGTAGTGAAATAGATAAGGGACACAATAGTTCCCTGTTAAAAGTTCAGTAATCCTTATTATAAAACTGCAAGACTGTGAACAGCGCAGACGCTGGGAATGGGAGGACGTGCAGGCTGATTTAT
>ERZ772910.1293-NODE-1293-length-12916-cov-2.670243_pt1 | contig 12916 bp, 15 predicted proteins | sample MGYA00511357_ERZ772910 | MGnify/ENA primary metagenome ERZ772910 (study PRJEB29015, sample SAMEA2738096) | human oral metagenome | biome: human oral; feature: human-associated habitat; material: saliva | place: China | collected 2193 ... | reverse complement strand
TTGATCGCATCGCTAAAGCCTTGCTTCTGAAGCCAAAGTGCCGTATCGTGTAAAGTACTCCCTTTACGAAAAAGGACAAGAAAAGTCTGACCTCCCTTTTTGGCAATAAGCGTCCTCCAAAAGCCAAAATTCCAATGAGAAACGAATTGTTTAAGCTCGGTGTTGATCCTTCCATTTTGAACGAGTCGCGGTCAGGCATTAAAAGTAATTGCTCAACTTCTACTTTTAGCTCTTGCCTGATCAAAGAAGAAGTCAGCTTTTTGACTCTTTTGGTAAAAATGAATCGTATTGGTTAAGTTAGGATCAAAAGGGTGATTTTCTCGTGAGAAAGCTTGTTTACCATCGTCATACCAGATTCCTGCAGGATAAAAAGTTCCAGTTTCCTCGCCTCAGAAATAGCTTCCATTCACTACAAAATCACAGTTAAAGTTTTTTTGGACTTCTTTAGTCGTGCTTCCTTGAGGGAAGAAAAAAAGCTCGCTAGCATCTTTGAGAGGGATGGTAATGATCTCGGCTTGTTGGGTTTGCTGCCATCAAAAGAAAAATCCAGCTCCGATGAGGAGAATTATCATCAGTAAACTTCAGATTTTTAGTCCTTTTTTCATGCTTATCCTTGAAGAAATAAAAGAATCGTTCGTATTTTAACATTCTCAGAAAAAAAAGAAAAAACGAAAGCTGATTCCCGTTTTTGAGCTTCGGAAGATTAGGGATTCGAACCCTAGATACGGTTGCCCGTATACATGTACTCCAAACATGCGCCTTCGACCGCTCGGCCAATCTTCCATTGATGAGTTTGCCCCGACCCGGAGTCGAACCGGGGTTACAATCTTCGCAGGATTGTGTCCTATCCACTGAACGACCGGAGCAACGAAATTGACTATACGAAAGTTCTAGAAAAAAACAAGTCAAAGCAGAAAAATCTGATTTTTTTCTTGTTTTCTTGAAGCAAAAAGATACATTTATTTTCTGAGAAAAAAGAATTCTCTTGCTTTTATGAAATGAAAAATCTGAATGCATATTCCAGCAATTGTTGCCCCAGGAGGCTCCCATCAAAAAGCTTTAACGGCAGCTAAATATTGAGCAGATGAAGTCTATATGGGAGTACCCTTTACTTCACTTAGAATGAGAGCGAATAAAGTTAGAGATTTTGAAGAGCTAGGAAGAACCGTTAATGAAGTTCATAATCTAGGAAGTAAAGCGCTACTAACCATGAATATCTTCCCTAGAAATATTGATATTAAAATTTTTGAAGCCGTAGTAGAAAAAATCGCAGATCTTAAAGCTGATGGGATCATTTTTTCTGATCCAGGGACTTTTCATGTTCTAAAAAAATATGCTAAAGATACTCCGTTACATCTCAGCACTCAAACAACCACACTCAATTATTCAGCTGTTCAATTTTGGAGAGATTTGGGGGTTAAGAGAATAGTTTTAGCTCGTGAACTGCATATTGATGAGATAAAGGAAATTAAAGAAAAGGTTCCGGAGATGGAACTTGAAGTGTTTGTACAAGGAGCTATGTGTATGGCTTACTCCGGGAGATGTCTTCTTGGTGATTATATGGGAGGAAGACCAGGAAATAAAGGAGAATGTAATCATGCCTGTAGATTTAACTATAAAATATGGTTAGAAGAGGTAAGAAGACCTGGACAACTATTAGAAATGCAAAGCAATGAAGAAGGAGGAAATTTTATCCTTTCGTCAAAAGATCTTTGTACCATTAAAAGACTTGAAGAAATCATTCCCTACGTAGATGCAATGAAAATCGAATGAAGAAGTAAATCAGAATTTTATGTATGAGGAATGGTTAAAGCTTATAAACATGTAAGAGATGCTATTATTAATGGAACTGAAATTGATCCTAGTATTCAGGATTTAGTTAATGTAATTCCCCATAGAGAATACCGGGATGGATTTTTGTTTAATAAGCTTCAAGATTATCCTGATAGAGAAATCGAGGAGGGAAACTGAACCTTAGAAGAAGGACAAACTCCTCACTTTCAACAAGACGGCACGACGACAGAAACAACTCCTGGTCCGCTCTTTGCAAGAAATTATTTCGGAATTTTAGAAGAAGAAACCCTCATAGAAGAAGGAAAGGAATACAGGAAAATCACTCCTAAAGAAACTATTGTCCCATGAATGCAACTAAAATTCATTACCCCTCATAACTATGGAAATCTTACTATTACCAGAATTTTGAATAAAAAGGGGAAAACATTAGAAAAAGCTGATTGTAACACTCCTGAGGTTTTTATTAGCACAGATCAGAAAACAGAGGCTGCTATGCTACTTTATTCTTCAGATCAAAGTAAAAGATAACCTTATTTCAGATTTACTTGTTTATATCTACTTCCTATGTTTATAAAAATAAAAAAGAGTTATTTTTCCCTCAAAAACATTGTAGTTATTTGATTTGTTCTTTTTCTTATCGGGAAAATACTTCTTATTGGAACAATGTATTCATATGCCTTTTTTCAGATAGGTTTTTTTTCAACTTTGTACTATTTTTTTACACTTCTTCAATCTGATTTCTTGCTCTTGGGGATTAGTTTATGAATGGTTTGGCGAATTTCAAAACAGCAACATCTCGCTATCAAGTGGATTCTTGTCGCTTGTATTATTATCCTTGATGGGATTATGCTTGCGGACCTCTTAACCATTTATTTTTTTCAGCAAAGGCTTGCACTTACAGGAGGAGGAAGCTTTTTATCGGCTGGATCAAGCCTTATATGACTTTATCTCACGATCTTTCTTAGTATCTTTGGACTTCGAGGAGGAATGAGCTTCTTGATTGATAGATTTATTCCCTATAAACTAAATAAAAAAGCTTTCCAGTGGATCATTATTGGAGCATTTCTTCGATATGGACTACCATTTCCTCAAGTACAAGTATTAGGAATAGACTTACCGGAAAGAAATGTGTTAGATTATACGTTGAAGAGTAACCACGAGATTTCTCTTTCTGAAAAAAGAGAAGATAAAGTCTTATCTGGGAATATGAAAAAACTAGAACTTCCTGAAGCAGAACTTGAAAGACTTGCTAAAAAAAAGCAATATTGGCTCTCTATTGCAAAAGAAAATCCTGATCTCGTCTTTCAGACTTTTGATTATTCTCCACTAAAGAAACTTACTGATGAATATGGGAATTCCTATGTATTTGAAGTATTTGCCACGGCAGTCAAAGAAAAACCCGATTTAGCGTTTACTCAACTTTCAACTTATCAAGACTGGAGAGATGAGCATGGGAAAAGTATCATTAAACCTCTCTTAAAAGTAGCTATCGAAAAATCTCCAGAACTTGCATTCCGCTATTTAGATCGCTATCAACTTATTGTCGAAGATAATGAAAAAATTGCAAAATCCCTTTTGACCTTTGCACTCCAAAATTATAAAGATCCTCTAAGTTTCTGAGATCTTTTCCAAACTACTAAAGGAAGAAGCAATAAAAAGAACCTGATTTTAGTCTTCTTAGAATCTGCTTCTGTTGTAGATTCTCATAAATTTTGAGGGCTCAATAATAGGCTTCCAAAAATTGATAAAGTCAGTGACGATGGAATCTCCTTTACACAAATGTATGCAAATGGAACAACCTCTGAGATGGGACATATTGCTACTCTACTAGGAGTAGAGCCTCTCGTTTTCTCAACTACTACTGGTTCAAAATATCAAAATTTTAAGGCATACACTGCACCACTCGCTAAATTTTTTAATCAACTTGGTTATGTAAGCACCTTCCTTAGTACGGCAAGCCTTGATTTTCTTTGACAAAAAGATTTTATTAATTATGTAGGCTATCAAAAAGTAGTAGGTCCAGAAGCTTTCTCTTGAAAAAAACACTATACCTTTGATGCCGCTCCTGATGAAGATCTATATAGTAAAGCTATTGAAATCGTTAAAAATCAAACTTCTCCTTTTTTTCTAACCTTACAAACGATCTCTTCTCATCTTCCTTACAATACTCCTTATGGAAAAAGTGAAGAAGCGATGTATCGCTATGAAGATGAAACTTTTTCAAAGTTTTATCAAGACCTAAAGACTACAAACTTTTTTGAAAATGGAATACTTGTAGTTATCGGCGATCATCGTAAGATGGTTCCTCTAGAAGATAGTGAATTTGAGAAGTGGGGACCAAATGCCTCTTCTAAAATCGTTGCTTTTGCAATTTGAAAGGGACTTACCCCTCATTCGCTTAATGACCATCTTTATCAACAAACAGATTTGTTTTATTCCTTACTCAGTGAATTTGCAACTGGAGAGGTTAAGGTTCGAAACCAGTATAACGACCTCTTCACACAAAAAATTGTAAGAGACTGGGCTTTAAAACACGCTTATGATCAAAGAAAAGCTAACCTTGCAAACTCAAGAGGAGAACACGGATATATCGACCTCAACCGTATGAAAGTCGTAGATGGAGCTTCGTATTTCCCAAGTGAAGAACTCATCAACTATCTCAAACTTTCTATTGCTTTTCAGGAGCAAGATCAAGAGGAAAAATCAGAATTCGTTTCTGATGCAATTACTGGTAAAGCAATGTATCTTATTTCCCACAGATGAGATACTACAGATGCTACTGAAAATTCTCTAAATGCATTTAGAGCAGCTCGTGATGCCCTTGCTGATGGATTAGAGTTTGATGTGAATGTTACTAAAGACGGGAAACTTGTCGTATTTCATGGGCCTAAAATGGCTTATACTACAAGCTGTAGAAAAGAAACGAGAGATATTTGTGAGATGAATCGGTCTGAGGTACAAAAATGTCCTTTTAAAGATTGACAGACAATTTTGACCTTGGAAGAAGCCCTTTCTAAGATCAAGAACTGGTTTCCATTACTCTTCTTGGATTTCAAGACCTCAGAAAATCCAAAATGTAAACAAGATATTCCTTCTCTCCTAGAACAATTAGCAACACTGATTCAGGCGCATCATATTGAATCTAAAGTTATCATTTCCTCTTATAACCAAGAGTTTACCAAGCAACTCTGAACAAGAAACGACCTTCTTTCTGCGTTAGACACTCATAATTCACAAGATATAAAAAACCTCTCTTGAAGTAATTTTTCCTATTTTATGACTGATCATGCAAATTTTACTCCAACTCTTTTGGAGCAAACTCAACTTGCTGGAGTAGATGCGGTAGCCTATACGGTTAATTCCGCCTCAGTTGCAAAGAAACTAAAAGAAATATGAATTCGCTTTCTTATGACAGACAAACTCAAAGAAATCAGGAAAGCACTTGAAAAGTAGCGTTTATTGATTATAGTTATTTACTGGATTTATTTTTAATCTTTTTAAAAAATGAGAAAAAAAATTCTGACTTTGTTAATGTTTATGATTCTTCCTTTTGTATGAAATATAGTAGGAGCGAATGACAACTCCACAACATATACTTACTTTTATGGGCAAGGATGTAGCCACTGTATTAAAGTCGAAAACTACTTTGCAACGACGAATATTGATGAAGAAAATAACGTTGAAAAATATGAAATCCGATTTGATCAAAAGGGACGCTCTGTTTTAGAAGAAAAATTGAAACATTTACCCCTTAGTTTAGAAGAGATAGGAACTCCATTTTTAGTTATTCAAAAATGAGATACCTATAGCTCTCTTATGTGAGATACGCCAATTATTAACTATTTTAAAACATTAGAACAGAAATCAGATATCGCAAGCTGAACTACTGTAGAACAAAATAATAAACCTAAAAATACTAATCAAATTGTAAACAAAAAAGATCAAGATATATCAATCTCCTCTTGAGTAAGCATCTGAAAAGAGAATAATTCGACAGAAACAACATGAATAAATCTTACTGACACTTGAGGGGAAAAATTAGCAGAACAACCAGCAAAATTCATCCCACTTCTCCTTTCTGGAGCACTTTCGGATAGTATTAATCCTTGTGCTTTTGCAGTTATGCTTCTTCTTCTCACAACCATTTTATCTAAATCTAAAAGTAAGAAAAAAACAATTTTTGCAGGACTTCTCTTTTGTTTAGCTATTTTTTCATCATATTTTTTGATGTGATTAGGATTTTTAAAATTAATTATCCAAGAGACTCTCCAATATACCTTAGTTTTCAAATGGGTCATAGGAATTTTTTGAATCCTTATCGGATTAGCCAATCTTAAAGACTTCTTTTGGTATGGAAAATGATTTATAATGGAGGTTCCTCTTGCTTGGAGGCCAAGAATGATGAAAATTATTCAGGCTGTAGTTTCTCCTTTATGAGCATTTGTAGTTGGGATTATTGTAAGCTTATTCCTTCTTCCATGTTCTGCTGGACCTTATGTTACGGTTCTTATGCTTCTTGGTGCAGAAAGTTCTGAGCTTAACCATCTAGGATTTTTCTATCTTCTGCTTTATAATTTAATTTTTATACTTCCCATGTTGGTGATTACCTTTATGGTGGGAACTGGATATACTTCAGCTGAAGCTATTGGAAAATTTAAGAATAAGCACACTAAGCTTATTCATCTTATTGTAGGACTTCTTATGTTAGCTTTAGGAGTATATATTATAGGAAGTATGTATCTTTAGTCTTATAGTTTCAAAAATCAGATTTACTTTTTTAAAACGGATGAGTCAAATTAGGAATTTTTGTATCATCGCCCATATTGATCATGGGAAATCTACACTTGCTGATAGAATGTTAGAGATCACCTGAACAGTAAGGAAACTTGAACACTCACAAGTTCTTGATCGCATGGATATTGAACAGGAAAGAGGAATTACGATTAAACTCACTCCTGCTAGAATGCAACGAAAGGGATATGAATTTAACCTTATCGATACTCCTGGACATGTGGATTTTCAGTATGAAGTATCTCGTTCGCTTGCTGCAGTAGAGGGAGCAATTTTGCTCGTAGACGCAAGTCAAGGAATCCAGGCACAAACCTTATCTACCCTTTATCAAGCTATTGATCAAGGCTTAGATATCATTCCTGTACTTAACAAAATAGACCTTCCCGCAGCCAATCCAGATAGAGTTGCAGGAGAAATAGAAAATGTTATCTGAATCTCTAAGGAAGAAGTTATTTGTGTATCAGGAAAGACTGGAGAAAACATTGACCTTGTTCTAGATTCAATTATTGATAGATTTCTTTCACCAGAAGAATTTAAAACAAAAAATCCAAAAAAATTCTGACTCTAATCCTCCTTAAAATGCAAAAATAAGCATGCATCTGAATGCTTATTTTTTCTTTTCCTATGAAATTTTAAAACTCAAGAAAAAAAGTAGGTATTTTTTTGCTTTTTTTATTTTTTAGCATATAATTAGGTATACATTTTTATTTAGTTATGTATATTGCGATGAAAAAACAGCTTTCTTTACTTACCTTGTTCGCGTTAGGAACATCTGTTGCAATGGCAGGAGATTTGGAACTTAGTCAGGTATTTAATAAATCGCTTGAGTATGGATATACTGAAAATCAGAACATCTCAGTTGTGGGTTTTCAATCTGGAACTAATGCTCAATCAAAAGATTTCCTTATTAAAACTCCAATTCTAGTTAACAATGGAGATTCTCCAGTAGGAGATTATTATGTTCTTCTAGGTAAAAAACCAATGATTAACTACAAAAAAGGAGACAATGTCCTTAATCTCAAAAATGAGCTCTTAGAACTGCCTGTATATTCTACTATGGATATTGAAGGAACCGTTGACATTAAAATTTCATCTGAACAAGCTTCTGGTAGTACTTATTATGGAATTGTTGTTCCTGTAGATGATAATGTCCTCTATGGTAAACATTCAAAGGAATTCTGTTTCAATTTTTCTACTCAGAAATACGCAGAAGGAGAAGCATGTACAACATTTGATAATCCAGACGGAGTAATGGTAGCAAATGCAAGTGACAACATTCTTGGTAATGAGGAGGATTTGGAACATGATGCTGCTGGAGCTAATATGGCACTTGCCGATATTTCTCACACAGTAGAAGGAAAGAAAATTACTCTTAGCTGGACTGCACTTCCTGGGTCAGATAATGTAGAAATTAAGCTCTTTGATAAAGCAAAAGCTGACTACGTAACTCTTGCGACCGTTCCTATGTCTCAAGAAAAATATGAATATACTTATGATGATAACACTCAGGAGTTCCTCTTCGCTTTCATCCCTAGAGATAGTAAAGGAAAGGAAATCAGATATGATGTAAATGTTAGAGAAGAAACGGATGTAAAACCAGAGATCAAAACTGTTCCTGCGACAGGACCAGTTGAAAATATGATCATTATGGCTTCACTAACTATACTTCTTTATGCAGGATATAAGTTTTTAGCAAAAAGACAAGCTGAATAAAAAAGCTTTCTTAAGAATTGCTTATAAAAAGAAAATCCTAGAATCCACAATACTTCTAGGATTTTTCTTTTAAAAAAAATCTGAATACTATATCAGACTTCATTAATTAATTTCAAAGATATTATAAACTATTAAAGTTCTTTTGAAGCATCAGAAAGATCATTTGTTTCTCAAAATTCCATAGAATTATCAGAGGAAATATCTCAATAGACTCTCTTTTTTATATCAAAAATTCCAAGAATCCGTCCTCCAAGATCAGCATAAAACATTTTCCATCTTTTTTCTTGAAGTAAGTTATGGGTATATTTTCCTTTCCAAGCCTTAAATACCATAATTAACAGGATTACAAGATTTACAAGCACGAAAAAGAAAGGTAACCACTTCAAAACTGGTATCCAAACAAGCATCAGCTGAAAAAGAAGAAGAGTCATCGTGGACATATACCGTCCAATCGCCTGTTTGTAATGAAAGTATTCATATACTGTTAAATCCTCTTTGCCCGAAAAAAAGAAGAGCCCTATCAAAAGATAGGCAGTAATAGCTCTCTTTCTTTCAGACGAACTCGGCAAGTAAGATTGTTCTTGCATAGGAAATAAGAGGGGTAAAGATCAACCCTGTCATTGTGAACAACGTAAAGCAATCCAATTCCTAAGCAAATTTGCTTTTAAGTAGATTGCCACGACTTCGTCTCGCGATGACAAAAGTCCCAATAAGTTTCTCTCTTAGAGGAGAATAGACTTCAAAACAAAATCCAAACTCTGGTAACTATTGATATTCGTGGTAATAATCTCGTTTTCTGGCCAATATCTTGAGAAGTTAGTTCCTGCGATTACGATCGCTTCAAGTTTTCCCTTGAGGTTTTCTACTTCATCAATAAGGGTAGAAAGCATATTTCCATCTACAATAATTACGACTTCTGGTCTCTTTTTAAGTTTAGTTACTCCTTTGTAGACCTTATTTGCTCTTTCAAAGTTTCTTTTGTACACGAGTTGCTCTTTCTTGGTCAAAGATGCAAAAGCATCAGTTTCCATAAAGCTCACCATTTCATTGATAGAATCAATTCTCTTTTTGAAGGTATCAAAGTTCGTTAAAAACCCTCCAGAAACCTTGTAGTTAAGAAATGCAACGCCAGCCTTTTGAGCTAATGCTTCAAGTTCTTCGGCATACATTTTCTTCTCACAAACGACCAAGATTTCTTTCCCAGCAGCTTTTGCAGCAGCAACCTGTGCTTTTGCAGCTTCAAGTTGTTCAGCAATCACTTCTGGATTGATCACTACCACTCCGTTGGTTACCTCAGACCAGTATTTACTTGTCTTTGGGTGAGCTTCATTTTTAAGCGTCCCAATATGAGCTTGTGCAGCAACAATATCTTGAACAGATACAGACATCCGTAGTGCTAAAATCAAAATAAAATATCAGCTTTGCATCCAGTTTCTCCAAAAGAAGATCCGAGACTACGCCTGCAACGAAAAGGGTATTCCCCCGTTGCAGCCATTCCACATCCTGCCAGATTCGATCCGACAGGGCAGAAATAAATCCCGTCTCAAAAACATTCCCTTCTGCATCAATCACAAACATCCCTCTCTCTGCATCTGCAAGGTTCTCTGCAATAGCTCTTGACGGAAACTCCGGCAGTTGTATAAGCCGATAGAGATGGTGTGTTTTGCGGATTAACTCTTCCGGTTGTACACTATAAGCCGCCCCTGTTGCCAAAATCATTCCTTCTGACACGGAGGGAGCAGCTAGGCTGATACGAGATAGGACGCCATCGATAATGGTTAGATCAATGTTCCTATCTCGCATCTTCCTTATAATGTGTTTCAAACCTCCTGTTGAGGCAGGGCCTGCAATCAGTACCTTGCCTGTTCCCTTAGACTTTGCATAGATGGCTCGACCAAGAGAGGTGGTATATTGCTCATCTATCCCTACAACCTCTGCTGCTACCAACTTATTACGATAGAACTTTTCGGCCGTAACAAAGAGAGTGCCGGGGTGTAGACAAATCTCGGGTTTATCGGTTTGAGTTACTTGATCCCGACGCTCTCCATCAATGCCAATAGAGGTCAATGCCAAACTTACTTGGGGATACTCTTCCCACAAACGACGCAAAACATAGTTAAGACATTCCGTCTTTCCTGTGTTTTTTGCCATTCCTACGATGGAAAGACTACGCAGTTGAGTAAGGCCTGATATAAAGGGCATTGATGGAGAGAGAAACGTGATTATTTACCTTCTTGACGCTTGCGGTTGCGTTCCTTACGAGCCAATTTACTCGGCTCGATAGCAAGCTGTTGTCCAGCAAGCAGAGCAGCTACACCATCCTTGCGTTGCTTTTCGCACTCGGGACAATGGCATTCTTCTTCGTAATGAGCAGGCTCTGTATAGGTGGTAAGTACCCCTTCGTAATTGCGGAGTACCACTCGATTAGGAGCCTGAGATACGATATAATTGGGCATAACAGGGATCTTCCCTCCACCACCGGGAGCGTCTACCACGAAGGTAGGAACAGCGTATCCGGAGGTGTGCCCACGGAGGTTTTCTATGATCTCAATACCCTTAGATACGGGAGTACGGAAGTGACCAATACCACGAGACAAGTCACATACATAGATGTAGTAGGGGCGTACACGAATCTTTACCAATTCATGTACCAACTTCTTCATTACGTAGGTGCAGTCGTTAATCCCTCGGAGCAATACCGTTTGGTTACCAAGGGGTACTCCGGCATTGGCTAGTCGTTCGCAAGCAGCCTTCGACTCTGCCGTAATTTCATTGGGGTGATTGAAATGTGTGTTGAGCCAAATGGGATGATACTTCTTGAGGATTTCCACTAGCTCAGGAGTGATACGCTGTGGCAAAACTACGGGAGTACGAGAGCCAAAGCGGATAATTTCTACGTGATCAATAGCACGCAAACGCTGCAAGATATACTCAATCATAGAGTCGCTAACCATCAAGGCATCTCCTCCCGATAGTAGCACGTCTCGTACTTCGGGGGTACGTTCGATATATTCTATAGCCTTATCAATTCGCTCACGAGGTGATGCCGCATCTTTTTGTCCCGCAAACCGACGACGTGTACAATGGCGACAGTACATTGAGCACATGTCTGTAATTAAGAACAGTACACGATCGGGATAGCGGTGTGTAAGCCCCGGAGTAGGAGAGTCTTCATCCTCACTTAGAGGGTCAAGCTGGTCTTCTTCGCTAATGATTAGCTCGTTGGCCGTAGGTACAGACTGCTTACGTACGGGGTCGTTAGGGTCGTTGGGATCTATTAAGCTAAGGTAATAGGGTGTGATAGCCATACGGAGGCTCTTGAGAGACTCCCGTACTCCCTCCTCTTCTTCAGGGGTGAGAGTAACATACTTTTTGAGATCATCGAGTGTCTCAATCCGATTCTTCACCTGCCAATGCCAGTCATTCCACTGTTCATCGGTTACGTCAGGGAAATAGTATTTTCTTCTACTTTCGTTCATTTCGGAGATATTCTTGAGATAATATCTGAGGTTGCCTTAAAGGAGGAAAGAAACAAACACGAACCCTCCCTAGTAGGGAGTAACTCTCGGAGTCGACCTCAGTACCTTAATTGTGAGCCGGGCAGCGGAGGTAAACAGATGAGCAAATGAGGGGGAGAACCCACCCCAAAAAAGAGCGTGATTGCTTTGGAAATAGATGTAGAACCTCCCCTTTCTAGGAGATGCTCTACATCTATCTCTCTAGGTCAAATTATGCGTATAGATCGGTAAAGATCTTACGGAGAGCTTCGTTTTCTCTGAGTTCTTGTAGCGTGATTTCGGCATGACCCTTTGTATAGCCATTACCTACAATCATCGTAACGTCGCTACCAACACCTTCTGCACCAAGAGCAGCCTTGGTAAAGCTGGTTGCCATAGAGAAGAAGTATACTACACCATCATTCTTGGTGCAGAGGATACTTGTCATCTCTGTATCGGGGATGTTTACATTATTGATGGTAACATCGCACATTTGGCCACCTGTTAGCTCAGAGATTTTTTCCATTACAGGTACGGGTTGAGTAGCATCTGCTGTAAATACAGTGTGGCAGAAGCCGAGAGCTTTGAGACGATCTGCGCTCTTTTGAGAGTGGCAGAGACCGATTACCTTACCTGTAACACCGGCACGCTTCATGGCTTCGTAGCAGCAGAGCATACCGCTCTTACCACCGGCACCAATGATCAATACTGTATCGCCGGGCTTTACAAGTTTAGCTGTTTGAGCAGGAGCACCAGCCACGTCGAGAGCAGAGAGAGCTAGCTTTTCGGGAAGGTCTGTAGGGATCTTAGCATAGATACCGCTTTCGAAAAGAATAGCCTTACCATCAATGTCCACTTGGTCTACATCAGGGCGAATTTCCTTGATCTTATCAATGCGAAGAGGAGTAAGAGAAAGGGAAACAAGAGTAGCAATCTTATCTCCTTCTTTGAGATCGATTTTGCCTTTGAGAGCATCACCAATCTTCTCAACAGTCCCGAGGAGCATACCACCAGAACCTGTTACAGGGTTGCGGTGTTTACCTTGCTTTTCTACGATGCCGAGCATGATTTCTGCGATTTTTGCCTTATCGCCGCCGGCTTGCTCGTGGATCTGTGTAAAG
>ERZ772910.1284-NODE-1284-length-12953-cov-13.249961_pt1 | contig 12953 bp, 8 predicted proteins | sample MGYA00511357_ERZ772910 | MGnify/ENA primary metagenome ERZ772910 (study PRJEB29015, sample SAMEA2738096) | human oral metagenome | biome: human oral; feature: human-associated habitat; material: saliva | place: China | collected 2193 ... | reverse complement strand
ACTATAGTTATTACTGTGTCTGTGGTAAGATTAGTATATATATTTATATTATTCATAATGTGTATGGGAGTATCATTATGACCCGTAAAAAGTGGTGCCTTATAGGTGCAGCAATTTTAGGTTTATCTGGTATTGGTGCCAGTATCAATCCTATCGCTCAAACTTATGTAGCACCAATGGTTAAAGAACAAGTAAATAATGCCATAAACGGATCTGTAAACTATGATTCTCTACGTATTAACTGGAATGGTGATGTAGTTCTAACGGACGTTACTATTAAAGATAGAGATGATCACTTAGTAGGGACTGCACGAGAGGTAGCAGTAGGGGTTAAGCTATCAGCGTTGCCTAGTATTATTACAAGTAATACATCAGGGGCAACGGCTATTTCAAGTGTAATTGTAGAGTCGCCGGATCTTCATATCTGGCAGCTAGCTGATGGATCGTGGAGTGTAGAAAAGTTAGTAAAACCATCTGACCCTAATAAGTCGGGTAGCTTTGATGGTTCTATTACAATACATGATGGTCGCGTGGCTGTACGAGCTAAAGATGGAATCAAGAGAAATGTAGAAAATCTCGATGGTACTATGGCACTTAATATGGGTGGCATGTCTAAAGGGGCATTTACGGCTGATGTTGATGGTTCATCTGTTGTATTAAATGGCAACATTGATATGGACCATGTATCTAATTTCGAGCTCTTTGTACAAGCAGATGAAATTGATACAGCAGGTATCATGAGTTTTGTACCACTTCGTAAAGATTTATCTGTAACAGGTGGGAAATTACAAGATTTACATCTCAATATTAAAAGCGAAGATGGCAATTACATTATGAGTGGTAATGTCGGCTTTAAAGGTTTAACAGGCACTTATAAGCGTGGTAATACTATTTATAATATTACCGATGGTACAGGCCGTATTATGCTAAATCATGACCAAATCGTTATTAGTCACAGCTCTTGGCGTGTTAATGATCAAGTAGCCAAGGTTAATGGTCTTGTTACACTAGGTAAAGAGGAAGAGTATCTAAACCTTAATGTTGTGGCTGACAAGGTTGCCTTAGAAGCGCTTACCGATGTAGGCATAACTGGTGTTGTAGGCGGCCGTGCACATATTGGTGGCACAACGGTAGCTCCTCGTGTAGATGCTACGATTAGCAGTGATGGTATTTCTTATAAAGGGTATTATGTTGATCGCCTGCAAGGTGATATTGTATATGATGATGGATTAGTTCGCCTTGAAAATACTCGCCTATCAGTTGGTGAAGGTAATGCAAAGGTTAATGGTCAATATGTAGTTGATACAGGCGACTTTGATGCTACAGTAAAGGCTCAAAATTTACCTTTGGATACTTTTACAAAAGATATGTCCACTCCTGTTACAGGTAATGTGGATGGTGAGGTTCGTATTTTAGGTAAAAACAATCAATTTACGGATGTAGTGGGCGCCGTTGAAGGGCGTCAAATTGGCATTCGTGGTGTAGTAGTTGATGCCGGTAAAGCTAATTTTACCCATAGTGATAATCGAACTAATCTTACCCTTGTAGGAAATATGGGGGATGGTGCGTTTAGCGGATATGGTTATATCCAAAATGGCAATGTAGATGCTACTATTTCTGGTAATGCTTTGCCATTGATATCATTAAGTCCTATTATCGGACAAGATGTAGATGGTACGTTGAATACGTCTATTACGATAAAAGGTGCTTTGGATAATCCAAATGTGACTGGCACTGTATGGGGCCAAGAGGTTCACTATAAAGGGACTCGATTTGATAATATTCATGGGGATATTCAGTTGGATGATCATGTTCTTACCATTACGAATGGACATGTTGGTGATGCTAGTGGCGGCTATGATGTAACGGGCTGGTATAACATTAATACTGATGAATTAGACTTAAATGCACGAGCTCGTGCAGCACGTATTGAAAATCTGATCCGTACAGTTACAGATATTCCGATTACAGGTTGGTTTGAAACAGATAATCATATTACAGGTACAGCAGCGAATCCTATTATAGAAGGTCGGGCTCATTTATGGGATGGTTCTGCGTATGGCAAGCTCGTAACTAATGCCTTTGCAAAATACAACTATAAAAATGATATATTAGAGCTGTATCGATTTGATATCGAAGGTTATGGTGCAACTATCACTGGTGGAGGTACAATCTCTAAAGACGCCATTAATGTTGACTTTGAAGGTAAGAAAATTGATATGGGCAGATTGCTCATCAATACAGACTATAAAGTTGATGGTTTGTTATCGGGGCGCGGGATTATCACGGGTTCTATGGATAATCCTCAATTTAATGGATATATATTATCCGATGCACTATCGATTAATGGGGAATTATTACATGATATTCATGGTCATGTGTATGCAGATAAAACGGTAGTGAATTTACAAGACTTTACCTTTGCTGAAAAAGATGGAGGCCGATATGTTGCTAAAGGCGGCATGAAGCTTGACGATAGTAAACAATTATTTGGCGTTTTAGATGTTACTAATGGTAGCGTAAACAATTTATTAACCTTACTAGATCGATCCAATGAACATCTTGATGGCAAGTTAAATGGCTCTGTAGAAATTGGAGGAACTCAGGATAATCCGAGTGTTAATGTAGTAGGTAAGATTAGTGATGTAAGCATTGATGAGAAGGTTGTAGGTGACGCAACTCTCAATGCTAGTCTTGCGAATCGTAAGTTTAAAATTACAACCTTAAAATTGCCTGTTGACGAAGGGCTCATTGCGATGGGTGGGACATTAGATCTCGATGGACAAGCGGATTTACAGGTTGCATTAAAGGATGTTGATATTGTACCGTTCTTGCCGTTAATAGGTAAGGATATTCAAGCTACAGGTTGGGTAACGGGTGTTATAAACGTTTCTGGAGAAACGAAAAATCCTAAAGTAGAATTATCTGGTTCAGTAGAATCTGGCTCCTTTAATGGCATTGGTATTGACGAAGGCTTTGTATTGGCTACCATGCAAGATCAAGTCATCCAAATTCAACGAATTCAAGGTGCTAAAAGTGGTTACAAGCTAAGCGTCTATGGTAAGGTTCCGTTAGCGGCTATCTATACGTCTGGCTATATTCCAGCAAATGACAGAAAGTCCATGGATGTAACCATTGACTTTAATGAAGCTGATATGGCGGTTATTCCTCTTGTTACAACGAGTGTAAAAAATGCAACTGGTCCGTTAAAAGGTGTTATTAGACTTACTGGTACTATCGATCAACCTGAAGCATATGGTACAGTTTCAGTTCGAAATGGTACGATGAAGCTAGCTAGTGTGGAAAATGAAATCACAGGTATTGATGGAGACTTAATTTTCTCTGGTCAACAAGGTGATTTCCAATCCCGCATTACAATGGGGAAAGGTTCTGCAGGTTTAGCTGCTAAAGTAAACTGGGCTGGTCATAGCCTTACTAATTATAAGGCCGCAGTTCAGCTTGATGGTTTAGAGGTGCGCAGTGAATATGTACGAGGACCATTAAATGGTGAACTTTATATCGCGGATAGAGATGGTTTGCCTACATTGATAGGCACTTTGAATCTTGAAAAGATTCAATTCAAAATCCCTCTTTCCATGGAATCAAGTGAAAGTACTAGAAATATGGGCGTCGATGTCACTGTTCATGCAGGTAAAGGTGTACGCTTATATGACCGTACGTTGTATAACATGTTTATCAGCGGTGATGTTCATTTTGGTGGTACCTTGCAAAATCCAACAGCTAGTGGTCAATTCGACGTAAGAAATGGTACGTTTAAATACTTGAGCCATGTATTTAATATTACAAAAGGGAACGCTCATTTTGTAGGTGGTTCTTATTTGCCAAACTTACAATTAGAAGCTGAAACTAATGTAAGCAATTATAATATTATGCTAGGCGTAAAAGGGACAGTAGATCATATGGATTTAACATTGACGTCTAATCCAAATCTATCTCGTAAACAAATTATTTCTATGTTGACCTTTGGTCGCGGTGCAGACTCTAATAGTAGTACATTGACAAACGATGATGTGAATGCGGTGGCCACTGCCGGTCTTCAAATGTTTGCCTTTGGCTATGTTCAAGATGCATTGCAAAATACATTAGGCTTGGATCGTATTAATATTACTACAGGTTCTATTGATCCTGATGAGCCGACAAATAAGGAAACCGCGGGTAACTACAATATTGAAATTGGCAAGTATGTACTGCCGAGAGTTATGTTGACCTATTCTCAAGGTATCAATAACAAGCAAAAAAAATATGGTATAGAGTATTCTGTTAAGCGAAACCTCAAGTTTACTGCATGGCATACATCGCAAGGAAACAATTATATCGGTGGTCGTTGGACACGAAGCTTCTAAATGTGTGGCTAGAATGTGTAAACCCCATAGGTATGCACATTCTAGTCATATTAATTTCATAAAATTTGTTTATAGTAGTACTCATTCCACGTAATTTATGCTATAATAATAAAGATTTATTAGTCTTTATAAAACAAGATGTAAACTCTTTATGGGGATGAGTTCTAGGAGGAATTTATGTTTAAACCAAAAGCCTATAAAAGTATGCTTGCAGCTTCCGTGTTGACTGCTGTCATGGGGACAGGCAGTGTATTTGCTGCTGAGGTACAAGCTGGCTATACTCCAGATTTAAATAGCACAACAACAACTAATGCTGCTACTACTAATGATGCAGCTGTTACTCAAGCTGTTTACAATGCTGATGCAACTACTACAACTACACAAGATGAAACTGATGCGGCGATTTTAGCTGCTCGTGGTGATACAACTGTATCTAGCGATGGTACTGTAGTAAAAGGTTCTGATGGTACTGTTACAGTAAATAATGCAGCTTTAAAAACTGATGACAAACAAGTAAAAATGGTATCTAAAACTACGGGTGGTACTGACCTTGATAAGGCTGCTGAAAATGGCCAAACTCAAGCTGTTACAACAGTAGAGGCGCAATATGTTTCTTCTGCTAGTGCAGAAACTGTAAATCCATATGTAGGTAAACTGATTACCGGTTTATCTATCTCTGGTGTTACAGCTCAGCAACAAGCGGACTTATTGCCTATTTTGACTGAAAGAGTGGGCGATGCTGTATCCGTTGATGGCGTATTCAGAGACGTAACTAACCTTGGTAATACAGGTTATTTCTCTGAAGTTAACCCTGTATTCACTACAGTACCTGAAGGCGTTAAATTGGACTTTGCTGTAGTAGTAAACCCAATTACTACTGGCGTATCCTTCGAAGGTAATACTGTTTACACATCTGAAGTGTTAACTAAGTTCATGGACATCCAACCTGGTCAAGTTCTTAACTCTGTATACGTTGGTCAAAAAATTCAAGGTATCAACGCTGCATACGCTCGTGATGGCTACATGTTAGCTCACGTTGATGGCATCCGTGTAGATGACCAAGGCGTGCTTCATGTACATATCGTAGAAGGCATTGTAGAGGATATCATTCCTGCTGGTAATAAGAAAACTCGCGATAAAGTTATTACTCGTGAATTTGTTCAAAAGAAAGGTAAACCTTTCAATAAATTCTTGGTACGTCGTTCCGTAGAGCGCGTATACAACTTGGGCTTCTTTGACGATGTAAACGTTCGTATGTTACCTGGCGAACAAGATCCTAACAATGTAATCATTGAAATCGACGTATTGGAACATAAAACTGGTACTATTACATTAGGTGCTGGCTACTCCAAATCTGATGGTTTAATGGGTATCATTGAGTTTGGTGAAGAAAACTTCCGCGGTACTGGTGATAAATTTAAAGTTCACTGGGAAATCGGCGGTAAGAAAAAATATAAAAACTACCAAATCTCTTACTTGAAACCTTGGATCGATAGTAAAGGTACATCCCTAGGCTTCTCCTTCTTCAACCGTGAAGATGAATATACAGATTACAACGAAGATGGTAATGAAGTAGCAGAATACAACAAGAAATCTCGTGGTTTCAATATTTCCTTCGGTCGTCAAACTGGGGAATATACACGTGATTACTTGACATTAGAATCCCGTAAAGACTCTTATAAATGGGATAGTGATGATAGCTCTGGTTATCGTTATGATACCGATGCCATTCGCAATACATCTGGTAGTGGTAACGATTGGAATAATACAAATCCAAACACTGGGAATAGTTGGAACTTTGCATCTAACAACTATGTAAAAAACAACTTCGGCCGCATTAACTCCATTACATGGCAAAAAGTATACGATTCCCGTGACAATATCTATGATCCAACACGTGGTCGTCGTATTTCCTATACAGCACAATGGGCTGGTCATGGCTTAGGCGGTGACTTCGACTTCTATAAATTCACAGCTGAAACTCGTATGTATAAAAAACTAGGTGCTAAGAATGTATTGGCATTCCGCGCACGTGGTGGTTTTATCCAAGGTGATGCACCTTACAGCCAATTGTTCACATTGGGTGGTGCAGACTCCTTACGTGGTTACGAAGATGATCAATTCCGTGGTAAGTACATGTACAATGCTACATTGGAATTCCGCTTCCCAATCGTTAAAAAGGTTAGTGGTGTATTGTTCACTGATATCGGTGACGCATGGGATGCACCAAATGTTACATGGTACAACAGCAAGAAAACATTTAACTATGGCGTTGGTGCTGGTGTTCGTGTTACAACACCTATCGGTCCTGTTAAACTTGACTATGGCGTGGGTAAACATAAAAATAAATTCCACTTCAGCTTCGGTACACAATTCTAATATAGTGAAAGTATATGGTGGAGGCCTCTTTTCGAAGAGGCTTTCACCAATATCTCTATATGGCATCCTTTGATGCAATAATTTACAGACAAATTTATAGAAATGAGGGCACTCTATTATGATGCGAATGATGAATAACAAGGCGAATGTGAAGATTTTTTCCATCGTCATTGCTACTGTGTTTATTATCGGTATTGGTGCATTAGCATACACTCAAATGGCTGCACCTAGTGGTAATGGTGGGGCTAGTGCTAGTACAATTGGTGTTATCGATACATCTCGTATGATGTCTCAAGATAATCCATTATTTGTGTCTGCAGCACAAGAGTTCATGAGTTATCAAAGTCAATTACAAAAAGAAACTCAAGCTAAAATTGATGCAGCGCAAGATGATGCGACGAAACAAAAGTTAGTAGAAGAAATGCGTCAAAACTTGGCTAAAAAAGACCAAGAAATTGCTAAATCTATTCAAGATAAAGCTATGGAAGCAGCAAAAGCTGTTGGTGATGGTAAAGGTTTAAGCGTTGTTATGTCTAAAGATACTGTTTTATACGGTGGCGTAGATATTACAGATCAAGTGTTGAAAAAATTAGCTAGCGATGCAAAAAAATAAGCTGTAGTTCTATGTAAGGGAGAACGACAATGGACGGGAAAAAACGATATATAGGATTAGTCATATTTCTCGTTGCTGCAATAAGTGCTATGGTTTGGGCCTATGGGTTTGTAACAAATCGCCAACAGGGTCCAGATGGGGTATCCATAGGTGTTGTGCGTATTGATGATGTATTAGAGTTTAATCCATCCTATGAGGATTATAAGCAAGCTAAAAATGAGCTAGACCTTTTACAACGTCAATATGAACTTGAACAACAAGCCTTGAATGCCAAGTCGGAGACACAAGATGAACAGTTGAAAACACTTGCACTGGATTCAACCTTGTCAGATGCTCTTACGGTGGAATTGCAAACTCGTATTGCAACAAAAGAAAATGAACTAAATCAGCAATTAAATGCTAAGCGTAACGAATTGACTCAAAAATATTTAGCTGAGTTAAAAGTAAGTACTAACGAATATGATCTAGAAATCGTAAACCTTCAATTAGACTTATATGCCTATGATGCTCGTGTATATATTGACGAAGCACAAAAGGCAGCCGCTATGGCTGAAAAAGCTGTAAAAGAAGAACGATTAAAAGAATTATTAGCTAAACGAAAACCATCGAATCTCGATGTGGACTCTATAAAAGCAAAGGTACAGGCTGAGCTTGCTCCAATGCAACAAAAAGGGCAAGAGGAACTCAACCAATATGCGGCATCTCTACAGAAGGAGTTAGCGGAAAAACGAGATACTATGGTGCAACAACAAGCACAAGCTATCATTGCTAATAACAACCTTCCTGTAGCGCAAGAGTGGAATGATACGTGGGCGAAAAAACTTTCTGATAAAGAGGCAGAAGTAAGCGCTATTCATGAAGCTATTTTGGAAGATGTACGCATGCGTGTAGCTGTAATTGCAAAAGAACAACATTTAGATTTAGTCATCATTGATGACGGTGGTAATATTAAAGGGCTTGATATTACAGATGCAGTCAAGGCATCTTATCGAGTTCAATAAGGAGTTATATAATGAATAAACGTATTAAATCTTTAGTATTGAGTGCAACTTTAGTGGCTTCTATGGCGATTTTAGGTGGCTGTGGTGCCAATAATATCGGTTATGTTGATACAATGAAAGTAGCTAACAGCACTGAAAAAGGTATCGAGATTACTAAAGAAATTAACGCTAAAAAAGCTGAGTTGAACAAGAAAATTGAAGCTGCTGATGATGCTTCCAAACAAAACGTATATAACCAAGCATCTCAAGAGTTAACTGCTTTTACAAATGCAAAAGCACAAGAATACCGTCAATACCAAGAGCAAAAAATCAATGAGCTTGTAAAAGAGAAAAAACTTGATGTTATTATTGAAAAAGGTGCTGTTGTAGGCGGTGGCGCTGATGTGACTGAAGACTTGATCACCAAAATGGGTAAAGCATCTGAAGCTCAAATTAAAGAAGCTGAAGAAGCTGCGAAAGCTGAAGAGCAACAAGAAGCTCAACAAAACGCTCAACAAGCAGGTCAAGCTGCAGCAGTTACTACTGAAAGTGCACAATAATTAAGGATTATCACAGGGGGAGGAGTTTACCTTGGAAAAAACGTTAAAGGAACTCGCAACATTGGTAGGCGGTCGCGTTGTAGGCGATGAGTCTATTGTCATTACTGAGACACGTGGCTTTGAACAAGCTGTTAAACAATCCATCACTTTTGCTATTGGTGAATATGTTGAACATATTGCATTATGCCAAGCGGGTGCTGTTATCGTTGAATCTGAAGTGAAAGATGCACCGATGGCACAAATCGTAGTTGATAATGCTAAAGCAGCATTTGCACAAGTATTAGAACTCTTCCATCCGCCTGTTGTAGTACCGCGTGAAGTACATAGTACTGCAATTATTGGCAATAATGTAACTCTTGGTAAAAATGTAGCCATTGGTGCTTATTGTGTTATTAATGATAATGCTGTTATCGGTGATAATGTAACGATTCGCCCTTATGTATATATTGGTCATAATGTGCGTATCGGTGAGGATTCCGATATTTATGCCGGTGCTATTGTTCATGAAAACTGTATTTTAGGTAAACGCGTTGTATTGCGTGCTAAAGCAGTGATTGGTGGCGAAGGTTTTGGTTTTGCTACGGAAAATGGTGTTCATACTCACATTCCTCAAGTAGGCAATGTTATTCTTGAGGATGACGTAGAAATTGGCTCCTGTACTACCATTGATAATGCTACAATGGGATCTACATTAGTTCGTCGTGGTACAAAAATTGATAACCTTGTTCACCTTGGACATAATGTTGAAATCGGTGAAGATTGCTTCTTGATTGCTCAAGTTGGTATTGCCGGTAGTACAAAATGCGGTAATCATGTAATCTTTGCAGGTCAAACAGGTTGTACTGGTCATATTACAATTGGTGATAATGTACAATTTGCTGGTAAAACTGGTATTACAGGTAATGTACCATCTAATTCCATCATGGCTGGTTATCCAATGAGACCGCATAAAGAGTGGTTAAAATTGGCAGCTTATGAAAATCGTTTGCCAGATATGGTGAAAACTGTAAAACAATTACAAAAAGAAATTGATGCTTTGAAAGCACAGCTTAAGGAGAGCTAATAATCCATGTATAGGTTTATGAAAATCTTTAGTGCCTTTATTTGCTTATTACCTAAAGGTTTGCAATATGCTATTGGAACATTGCTTGGTGAAATTGCGTGGTTAGTGGTACCGCCAAAACGCAAGCGTCTAGCAATAGGCCAAATTCTATTCTGTAATATTACAGATGATCCTAAAGAAGCACGTCGTATTGCTAAAGCTAGTACGACTCGCTTTGGTCGTATGATTATTGATGTATTACGATATCCTGAGATTAAGGATGGCGCATACAAAGATATGGTAGAGTTTATTAATCGTGAGTACTTAGATGATGCGTTGGAAAACGGTCGAGGCGCAATCTTAGCTGCCGTTCATAGTGGTAATTGGGAACTTCTTGGGGGTGTTCTTGCCTCAGAAGGGTATCCGTTGATTTCTGTTGCGATGCAACAGAATGGTGATGCCGATAAGTTTATCAATGAATATCGTCGGATTATGCATCAACATGTAACCTATAAAACTGGTGTACGTGAAATGATTAATGAACTTAAAAAAGGTGCTTTTTTAGGGCTTATCATGGATCAAGACCCAGGTGATGATGGTGTTCTTGTACCATTCTTTGGTTATGAAACATTAACGGCTGCTGGTCCAGCTGTACTAGCTCGAATGCAAGATGTACCAATCATTTTTGTGACTATACATTATAGTCCATACTCTGGAAAACATGAGATTGAAGTTCATCCACCGATTTATGTGGAACGTACAGATGATAAAAAGCGCGACATAGCTGTTACTACAACTCTACTTAATGAGTTTATTGAAGACTATATTAGACGTTATCCTGAAGATTGGTTTTGGCTACACAACCGTTGGAAGTGGACTCGTCGTTTCTATGGCGAACAAATAGAAACGCCACCTGATGTTTATCAATAAGAATAATTATAAAGAGATTTTGTTTATGTAAAAGTAGGAACATTCTAGATAGACCTGATTCCTGCTACATAGACGAAATCTCTTTTTATTTTGGGAATTATTACGCAGTATTTAAAAATAAGCTATTATAATTTTAAAGAATAAGAATAGGCTTTCAAAATAGCGTAATATATGGTAAATTCCTTGTAACACCTATGCAAATAGGGTATAATACATATTGGTGTATAGTAAACGTGAATTCAGATTATGAAAGGACATTCTTATGAGTAAGCCACAACAAACAATAGAAAAGGCTATTTCATATCAAGGGATTGGCCTTCATAGCGGTGAACCAGTACATATGGTTTTCAGACCTGCACCTGAAGATACAGGAATTGTGTTTGTCCGCACGGACATTGAAGGTTATCCTTCAGTGCGAGCACACATTGATAATGTGACGAACACTATGCGCGCTACCACATTGGAAAATGGTGAGGCAAAGGTATTCACTGTAGAGCATTTGATGGCAGCGTTCAGTGCTATGAATATTGATAATTGTTATATAGAAATGGATTCGCCAGAGCCTCCTGTAGGTGATGGCAGTAGTGCTGTTTTTGTCAATCTTATTGAAGAGGCGGGCATTGTAGAACAAGCAGCGCCGCGTCATATATATAAAGTGACTCGATCCCATGCTATTTATGATGGAGACCGTTTTGTTTTGATTTTGCCATATGATGGCTATCGTATGACATTCACATCTATTAACAGTCATCCGTTGCTTGGTACACAACAATGTGACTTTGAAGTATCCCCTGAATATTTTAAAGAACATATTGGATCTGCTAGGACTATCGGATTTATGAAAGAGTTAGAACAATTACAGGCCATGGGCCTTGCAAAAGGCGGTAGCCTAGATAATGCATTAGTTTATGATGATGAGAAATGTTTATCTGTACCACGCTTTGATGATGAATTAGTTCGTCATAAGGCGCTAGACGTTATAGGTGACTTATTCTTATTAGGGCCAATAGAAGGTCATGTAATTGCTTTGAAATCGAGTCATGAATTAAATTCTAGATTGGCTCGCAGTATAATGGAAGAAATAAGGGAGACACAGTCATGATTCTTAATCACGAAGATATTTTAGAAATTTTACCTCATCGTTACCCAATGCTTTTGGTAGATCGAATTGTTGAGTTAGAACCTATGAAACGTGCTGTGGGCATTAAGAATGCTACATTCAACGAATTGTTCTTCCAAGGTCACTTCCCAGGTAACCCAGTAATGCCAGGTGTGTTGCTTACAGAAGCAATTGCTCAAGTTGGCGGCATTGCTTTATTGTACCCAGAAGAAAATCGTGGTCTTACTCCGATGTTTACAGGTATTGATAAAGTACGTTTCCGTCATCCAGTAAAACCTGGTGACCAAGTGCGCATGGAAGTTGAAATCGTAAAGATTAAAGGTAAGATGGGCAAGGTAGAAGGCCGTGCCTATGTAGGCGATAAATTATGCGCTAGTGGTGAATACATGTTTGCCCTTGTATAATAAATGAGGAGTGATTATAGTGATAGTTGTAGGCATGGAAAATGCAGAATCCAACATCCATAGTACAGCCATAGTCCATCCAAATGCTAAATTGGGCAAAGATGTAATCATAGGCCCCGGAGCTGTAATCGGCGAGAATGTCGAAATTGGCGACGGCACAAAAATTGGTGCAAATGTTGTAATTGGTGGTTGGACAACCATTGGCAAGCGTTGTGAAATTTATCCAAACGCATCTATTGGGTTGGAACCTCAAGATTTAAAATTTAAAGGCGAAAAAAGCTATTGTAATATTGGTGATGAAACGGTTATCCGTGAATTCGTGACAATTAGCCGCGCTACTGGAGAAGGCGAAGAGACACGTGTAGGTAATAATTGCTTGCTTCAAGCATGTACACATGTGGCTCATAACTGTATCGTTGGTAATAATGTAATTATGAGTAACTGTGCAGGTCTTGCTGGTCACGCTATCGTTGAAGATCGCGTGGTAATTGGTGGTCTTGCTGGCATTCATCAATTTGTTAAAATCGGTCGGAATGCAATGGTTGGCGGTATGGCTAAGGT
>ERZ772910.1278-NODE-1278-length-12980-cov-4.819807_pt1 | contig 12980 bp, 12 predicted proteins | sample MGYA00511357_ERZ772910 | MGnify/ENA primary metagenome ERZ772910 (study PRJEB29015, sample SAMEA2738096) | human oral metagenome | biome: human oral; feature: human-associated habitat; material: saliva | place: China | collected 2193 ... | reverse complement strand
ATATCAAGTATCTTGTCAATCCAACGGGTAAGTTTGTGATTGGTGGTCCTCATGGCGATACCGGTCTGACAGGTCGTAAGATTATTGTTGATACCTACGGTGGAAAAGGTGCACATGGGGGAGGGGCTTTTTCAGGAAAAGACTCATCTAAGGTAGACCGCTCTGCCGCATACGCAACCCGCTACATAGCAAAAAATATGGTGGCAGCAGGTGTAAGCGACGAAATTCTAGTGCAATTGGCTTATGCTATCGGCATTGCCGAACCTGTTAGTGTTTATGTTAATACCTACGGACGCGCTCATGTGAACTTAACAGACGGTGAAATAGCAGAACGAATAAAGAGAATGTTCGACCTTCGCCCTAAAGCAATAGAACGAATGTTAAAGTTGCGTCAGCCAATGTATCTAGAAACAGCAGCTTATGGACACATGGGACGTAAGAACGAAACGGTAAAGAAGACCTTTACAAGTTTGTATCATAATAAGAAAGAGCTTGAAGTGGAACTCTTTACTTGGGAGAAACTCGATAAAGTGGCAGAGATTAAAAAGGTATTTGGATTGTAAACCAATATGCTGACAGCCGATTCTACAACCCAGTCGAAACTATTAAAACAATTGCGCACCTCACCTCAACCTTCTAAACATACAACTATGGTTGAGCGTGAGGCTAACAGCGATTGGCAAGTAGATACCGTAAAGGTAGCAAAAACAAAGAATATTTTATACTGGAAGGCTCCTAAACCTCTCAATTTACGAACTATTAAGTTTGCTGAAGAAGGCTATTTTAAAGGAAATAAGTACTTCCGTCCAGAATTAGTAAGGGCACATGATGGTGTGTTGGGCGACCCCGCTCCATACAATGTAGGCAACGATAATGTTGTTGCAGGTACACTTATTGTATGTTTTGCACTGGCAATGATAGCCTCGTCTATGTCGCGCAACTTTATTGCAAGGCAGATAAAAAACCTTTTTCATCGTCCTACTCGTAGTGCAAATATCGTTGAAACCGGACACGAAGTACGCTTTCAAGCATTCTTAGTAGTGCAAACAGCATTACTTTTAAGTATTACTTATTATCTCTTTACACGGACAACAAATAGTGGAAACGATATTTGCGATTCTCCAATATTAGCCGTAGGTATCTTCTTTGGTATCTTTTTAAGTTATTTCCTACTTAAAAATCTTCTATATACAATTGTAAATTGGGTGTATTTTGACCGAAGAAGTAACCAGCAATGGTCGCAACTAACTTTGTTCCTCGTATCTGCTGAAGGTGTTATCATTTATCCTGCTGTCTTGTTAATGATATATTTTGGACTTTCAGCGCAGTATACGCTTATTTATGCTGCAACTATTGTAAGTTTAATTAAATTGCTTCTATTTTATCAAGGATACATTATCTTTTTCAAAAGAACGGCTGTCAGTATGCAAATAATTTTGTACTTTTGCACCCTAGAACTGATGCCGTTGATGGCATTAGTAGGAATTTTGGTATATACCAATAACTATTTGACTATAATATTTTAGGACACGATGATTAAAAAGATACTTGTATCACAGCCTAAGCCAGGGAGCGATAAGTCGCCTTATTATGAAATAGCCAAGGATTTGGGTGTTGAGATGGTCTTTCGCCCATTCTTTAAGGTGGAAGGTCTTTCGTCTAAAGAGTTCAGACAGCAGAAAATAAACTTACTCGATTATACTGCTGTGGTATTTACATCTCGCCATGCGATTGACAATTACTTCAAGCTGGCTCAAGAAATGCGTATTACAATACCTGAAACAATGAAGTATTTTTGCGTAATAGAAACTATCGCACTTTATATTCAGAAGTATACGCAATATAGAAAACGTAAGATATTTTTTGGCAATTCTGGTAAAATAGATAACTTAATTCCTACTATGGTTAAGCATAAGGACGAGAAATACCTTGTGCCATTAAGTTCTGTGCATACTGATTCTATATCAACAATGCTTACCAACAATAAGTTGAGACACAAAGAATGTGTGATGTATCGTACTGTTAGTAATGATTTGACCGAAGAAGAAAAAGCATCATTCGACTACGATATGCTTGTATTCTTTAGTCCTACTGGCGTTCGTGCATTGAAAGAAAATCTTCCCGACTTTGTACAAGGCGACATCAAGATTGCTGCTTTCGGCCCAGCAACAGCCAAAGAGGTAAAAGACCAAGGCATACGACTCGACTTAGAAGCACCATCAGCACAGCATCCTTCTATGACAGGGGCATTACGTGCCTACTTAGAAGAGCAAAAGAAATAAAGAAACAAGAGAAAGATTTGCTTAAATATGTTTCTTTGAACACAAAAAAGGTATACAGTTAATGCCTATATCCCATAAATTTACATTACGTAAAGAAGAACGGTTATGTAGCAAACTGCTCATAAACGATCTATTTAATGGTGGGAATAGTAGCTCAATGGTTACTTTCCCTTTACGTGCAGTGTTTCTTATACGCAACCGTAACAATGGTTCGGCTAACTGTAAAAGTGCGGTAGCCAATGCTTCATCACAAGTAAAGATACTAGTTAGTATACCCAAAAAGTGCTTTAAACATGCTGTAAAACGTAACAGGGCTAAGCGGCAAGTGAGAGAAGCATATAGAAAGAACAAGTATATCTTGCTCGATGAATTACAAGCAAGGTCTGACCAAGAAATATTACTTGCCTTTATATGGCTCGATAATATACTCCACACAACTGTAGATGTAGAAAACAAAGTCTGTAACCTGCTCCAACGAATTAAAGAGAGATTAGAGACAAACAAAACAGACGACATTCTATAATAATGATAAAGAAGGTTTTGCACATAGTTTCGCAACTACTATCGTGGTTTCTCATAATTCCTATACTGTTTTATCAACGGTTTATTACTCCATTTACTCCTCCCTCATGCAGATTTACTCCCACTTGTTCCGAATACGCAAAGCAAGCTTTAAAGAAGTACGGACCTATAAAAGGACTCGCATTGGCTATTTGGCGAATATTGAGATGTAACCCTTGGGGAGGAAGCGGATATGACCCCGTACCATAAATGGTGTTTACGAATATTCTATAGTACATTATATTATAATACAGCTCATACGGGCTTAAAATACAATAAGTGATGAAAAACTTTGTTGAAGAACTAAGATGGCGCGGTATGTTGGCGCAAATTATGCCAGGAACAGAAGAGTTTCTGCAAAAGGGTATGGTGTCGGCGTATCTTGGAACCGACCCTACTGCCGACTCTCTACATATTGGACACCTATGCGGTATAATGATGTTGCGCCATTTACAGCTATGTGGACACAAGCCTTATTTGCTCATTGGCGGGGCAACAGGTATGATTGGCGACCCATCAGGCAAAAGTCAAGAGCGTAATTTGCTCGACTCTGAAACTCTTTACCATAACCAAGAAGCTATTAAACGACAAGTTAGCAAGTTCCTCGATTTCGATGGCGATGCGCAAAATAAGGCGGAAATGGTTAATAACTACGATTGGATGAAGCAATTTAGCTTCCTTGACTTTGCAAGAACTGTAGGCAAGCACATCACCGTGAATTATATGATGGCGAAGGACAGTGTGAAACGTCGCTTAAATGGTGAAGCTAGCGATGGACTTTCGTTCACAGAGTTCACATATCAACTGTTGCAAGGATACGATTTCTTATATCAATACGAACATTATGGTGTGAAGCTACAGCTCGGAGGCAACGACCAGTGGGGCAATATGACCACTGGAACAGAACTTATTCGCCGTACGCTCGGGCAAGAGGCTGAGGCTTATTGCTTAACTTGCCCACTTATAACTAAGGCTGACGGTAAGAAGTTTGGTAAAACAGAAAGTGGTAACATCTGGCTCGACCGTAATCGTACCACTCCATACGTATTCTATCAGTTCTGGCTAAACGTTAGCGACGACGACGCAGAAAAGTATATAAAGATTTTTACATCGTTAGACAAACCAACAATTGATGCTCTTATAGAAGAACACAGGCAAGACCCTGGACGTAGAACGCTACAACACCGATTAGCAGAAGAGGTTACACGTATGGTTCACTCACAGGCTGACCTCGATATGGCTATAGCTGCATCGAATATTCTCTTTGGTAAGGCTACAAAAGAGAATCTTCTGCAACTCGACGAACAGACTTTCAACGATGTATTCAAAGACGTTCCACATTACGAGGTTTCTAAAGAACTTCTGGGACAACCAGCAGTAGACATTTTTAATCAGGAGGGTATGCAGATTTTCCCAAGCAAAAGCGAAATGCGCAAACTTGTAAAAGGTGGAGGTGTGTCGCTTAACAAAGAGAAGCTGCAAGCTTTCGATCAAGTAATTACGGCTGATGACCTTATTGACGGTAAGTATTTATTAATGCAAAGAGGTAAGAAAAACTACTTCCTTGTAATTGTGAAGTAACTTAATAAGGTAAAAACTATATGTAAAAAGGCAATGATGGAAAGGTTTAATTAAGCCATACCACCATTGCCTTTTTTGTTTGTCGTGCTATTTTGGCTTTCTTTCCTCGCCCAACATTAACCTATTGTTCTGCTAAAACAATAGAAAAACTATGCAATACATTTATAATATTACTCAAAAAAGACGTATATTTGTCGCAAAGTTCAATTAAAACTCTCAACAATATGAAAAAAAACATAGTATTAATCTTACTTCTTGTGCTTTCTCTTCATGTTTTGGCACAGAACAAAAACCACATTATTCGTGTAGACTGGAAAGCGATAGAAAAAACTGTAAAAACTCGTCCAGACAGTGTAAAGGCTCTTGTTGCTCGTTTTGTTCAACCACAAATAGATACAACTCTTACGTTGCCAGAACGCATTCTTGCCTATTACGGTCAGTCGTATATAAGTAAAGGAAGCGAAACATTAGACGTAATGCAGATGGAAGATTCGCTGAAAGTTAAATCGGCTGCAGCACTTAGATTAGCCGAAAAGGCACTTACAAAAAATCCGCTGAATGCCAATGCGCTCATTGGAAAGGCTTCTATTCTTTTGAAACGTCTTGAAACCAATCCTGACGATTCTGCTAAAGTCGCATCAGAAGCACGTTATTGTTTGCGCATTATGATGCAAATATACGATGTTATTGGTTCTACAGGCGATGGAACTGCCGAAAACCCATTTAGTGTAACCAGCGTAAGCGACGAATATAATTTCTTGCATTATTATCTCGAAATATGGAAAGTAACAGGACAGGCTCTCGTTATGGTGGGTAAAAACAAGGTGGCATGCGATGTATTACACTTAGCCGAAAAGAGCAACTATTGGGATAAGCCCGACATTTATTTCGATGTAACACGTGTGCTCCTATTGGAAGAGGAAACTCTTAAATAAGAATAATAACTTATTCGTAAACTTCGCAAACGCTAATTTAGAAGGAATAACACTTGAAACACACTTCGTTATTATGCAATGTGTTTTTCATTCTGCTATAAATAAGCATCTAACGAAATTCATAACCCATTAAATTCTATCCTAAAAGAGTCTGTTTCCTAATGCGAAACAGGCTCTTTTGCTATGTACTGAAATGCGGAGAAATATATCTCTATTCAGTAGCCTATAATAGCATTCTGTCAAAATCTGTCGTTATATTTTGTGCAGATTTTTATTTAATGGTTGCGCTTATAGCCTGTTTAGTTATTGAAAATGTAGCAAACTACGTCAAGAGAATAAGGCAAACAAAATGCCCACAAGCAACCGAAAGATGAATGGAAAACAAGCACTATAACATTGTCCCCATAAAGGTTATGATTTTTTGTGATATCTAAAACGAAACTGACAGATATCTAAGACGATCGTTACAGATATCTAAAACGATCGTTACAGACGTCTGTAATAAAAGTAGCTAATATTTGTCTGGCTTTTCCAGGAAATTAGAGGTGTTCCATCGCACTTGTGTGTACCAATAGCCACAGCTTGTAGTTTCTTCTGCTATTATCTGCTGAGCCTAATTTATATTGTTAGCGTATTATAAATAAGTCATATTCTTTTGCATATATCCTAACGCTTTTGCTTACTTTTGGCAACATTATTTTGTTAATGGCTAGAACTAAGCACTATGAATATTACAACCATCATTACACAGTTTTTTTCTTCTAAGCAAAATAAGAAAGAACGTAAAACTGTTGCTGTCAAACCAATTGTAACTTTAAACCGCTTTGTAGAAACTGCCGCAAAAGGCGTAAGCACTTCTACCGTTAATAACTACCATACAGCGGTACGGTCGTTCCTGTTGTTTAATGGTGAAAACGATATAGCCTTGTCGGCTATTACGAACAACAAAATAATGTTGTACGAACGGTGGCTGAAAGGCAACGGTGTGCGAAACAACACCATAGCTTGCTACCTGCGTTCGTTGCGTGCCATATATAATAAAGGTGTAAGTAGACACAAGGTGCGCAATGCGAAGCCGTTTAAGGGTGTGTTTACGGGCAACGAACGAACGGTGAAAACCAGTCTGACCATAGACGATATCAACCGGCTTGTTGCGCTGAAACTGCCCGAATACTCGTTTCAGGCTTTTGCGCGCGACGTGTTTGTTTTCTCGTTCTGCACAATGGGACTGCCACCAGTAGACTTGTTTCGCCTTTCCTACTTGCATATAAAAGATGGAAAAATAGTCTATAGTCGGCACAAAACGGGTAGCCAAGTAGTGGTGCCTATCAACAAACAAATGGCAACTATTATAGAAAGGTATAAGCAAGACGGCTGCAACTTGCTCTTCCCTCGCTTCGCTCGTATGCGCTACCGTTCGTTCCTTTCTCAGTACAACCGTGCACTAAAGTTGTTGGCAAAGAAAGCAGATATTAAAAGCTCACTTTCGTCCTATTCGGCTCGCCACGCATGGGCAAGTATGGCAAACGAAGCAGGCGTTTCCATCAACATAATTTCACAGGCATTGGGACATAGCAACATTGCTACAACCATGCACTATTTAGCACAGATTGACTGCAAAAAACTAAGAGAAAGCAACAACATTGTATTGGAAAACTTACGTGTTGCACCTATTGATAAGAGGTGCACAAACGTCTTGGAACGGCTGCAAAGGTAGGACTTTTATTTATAAAATACAAATAATTTTAACTAAAAATCTATTGAATTATTCATCGTTTGTCTTTACGAATCGTCTGAAATATCGGTATTTACAGTTACATCTTTATTCTGTGTGCACCTCTTATCAATAGGTGCAACACTTCTAAAGGATAATACACAGATTAAACGACTTTTATAATATAAATAAAAAATGAACAAAAAAAGAAAAGCAAGAGAGGGTTACTTAACGCCCTACACTTTGGTACTTAGTATTGACGAAGAAAGCCATTTATTGGTACAAAGTCCACTTGTACGTCCTGGACAAGGTGGAAGTGGAAGCCAAACACAAGGAAGTATCACGGTAGAGCCTCCAACTTCTGACGATGAAAATCCAGACGATAATATAGAAGGCTAAATAACTTAAACGAGTAACAAACAACAAGTAACTAACATTTAAAAAGGAAAACAACATGAAGAAAAGTATTTTCCATTATGCGCTCTCTTCACTCTTGGTGGGTGGAATTGCGCTATCGGTAACATCGTGTGCCGACGATGATATTAATCCCAATCAAGGAAACGATGGCGATGCCCTTGTGCGTTTCAGCATAAACGACGTGCAGGAACAAGCCGTAAGTCGTGGACTGGAAATGACACGCGGAGCCATTGCCAACGGCATTACAGCTGCCGACCTTGCCGGACATAAACTCGCAGCACATAGCAATCGAAACATAGACGTTTGTTTTATTGAAACCACCGTAGAAGGCGTAAACCCAATAAAGGCAGACGCTGCTACACGTGCAAAAATAAAAACCAATATAGACGATGACTTCTCGTCTACTGGTATTCGTGGTGCTGCAAGCATTCTTACAACTCCCGAATGGTTCCATGCAGAAAAAACAAAGAGCAACGGCGAACTCTACAATCCTATACGTTGGTCTATGGCTGAGCCGAACGCTCGCTTCTTTGCAGTTTATCCTTCAAAGGAGAAATATTCAAGTATGACTATTAACAATACAACAACGGCTGGTAGTCCAAATGTAGATTTCACAGTTAAGTCGAACGTAGCAGACCAAGTAGACCTAATGACTGCTTGTACTGGCGATGTACACTATGTTACACAAGGCGAACACCCAACAACCAATCTTAACTTCCGCCATGCGCTTACCGCTATCCGCTTTGCCGTTGGACAGAATCTATCATGGAATAAAACTATAGATAAAGTAGAAATACGCAATGCTGTAATGGCAAGCAAGTACACACTTTCTCAACGACTCGATGGCGTAGGTGCAGATTGGGACCACTCTACTGATACACGTGGCACAGCAACACTCTCTGGTGTAAGCGTAAGCACGAGCCGTAACCCTAATGCAACCATTATGGGAAATGCAGGCGACAACTACACATTCTATATGATTCCACAAGTGCTCACCAGCAACAACGTAAGCATTTATGTTCATTGCACCGATGGTACAACAATAACCGCACCACTAAAAGGCGAATGGAAAGCAGGCACAACACGCACATATAAGTTGAGCGAAACAAACTCTAACTGGACTTATACACTAACAGCTACAGACCCTAAACTTCCTGCTAATTATAATGAAACAACATCACTACCTTTTGGTGTCCAAAGCTTTCGAGAAGACCCAGGGACCCATACAAAACAAGCCGTGCCATGGAAAGTTATAGGTTACAGTGTAGATGGAGGTATAACTTATACTACAAATAAACCATCTTGGCTTACTGCACTCAGTATAGAAACTGGTAATGGTGGAACTGCTGGCGAACAAGGTACAGCTACTCTTAGTGCAGCTGATATAAAAGACCTATTAAAAGAACGAAACGACGGATTGAAGGCTGCAACACCACTTGGTACCGCAAGTCGCTACTACGACCTTTCTACTGCAGGTGGTACAGTTGCTCGCAGCACAGCCAACAGTTATGTAATCTCTGCTCCGGGCTACTATCGTATACCACTCGTTTATGGTAACGCTATTACTGGTGGCGCAACAAATAGTAGTGCTTATATCAGTTCTGCTCCTGTAACAATAGTAGGAGGTGCTGATATTATACTTCATAATTTTAAAGACCACAATGGGAACAACATTACAAATCCATGGATAGAAAAGAGTAACGCTGCTAATACCAATATAGATGGTGCGCACATAGTATGGGCAGATGAAGCCAATCTTATACATCTCAGTTCTACTCCTATAGTACATGAAAGTGCAAATAACGATGCTTATTTACAATTTGAAGTTAAAGCTTCCGATATAAAAAGTGGAAACGCTGTTGTAGCTGTTACAAAAGGCAACACCGTAGTATGGTCTTGGCATTTATGGTTTGCTCCACAAAGTGCACTTACACCAATAGAAGTTACGAACCATCAGAATAAGAAATACAACTTTACAGAAGAAACTCTTGGTTGGAAACCAACAGAATGGCTTGCTACTACATATAATGCACCACGAACAGTAAAGGTAAAAGTAGAGCAAGAATATGGGCCAAGCGGTAATAAAAAGATAGCTGTTTTTAATATTACACAGAATCCAGGAGGAAAGAAAGCAAGTATTGCCACATTCTATCAGTTTGGTCGTAAAGATGCGATTCCTGGAACAGATGCTTTAGCTGCAGCTAGTACTTATTCTTTCGATAATACTGCAGGTGGACGTTCTTTAGGTTATGCTATTCAACACCCTGAAAATATGTTTGGAAATGTTGGAACAGGTTATAACAGTGCAGATTGGTGTAATACTACTTACTTTAATCTTTGGTCAGTAGACAATACTACTGTAGGCTTCAAAGATGAAGCAGTTATCAAAACAGTCTATGACCCATCCCCTGCAGGTTATAAAATGCCTACTTCTAATGTATTCACAGGGTTTACAATAGATGGCGAAAATGGTACTACAATAAATCATGATGATACCTACAATAATGGTCATAATTTTTGGACAAATAGTAATAAGAATGAAATAGTCTTTTTACCAGCAGTAGGTTGTCGTCGAATTTCTGACGGATTGTTTAGTGTTGGCGGATTTGGATATTATTGGTCAGCAATACCTAAAAGTACAGATAGTGGTTGTTATATGTATTTTAATGGAGGCTTTGTATTCCCATTGAGTCTCAATGGACGTGCAGACGCATTTGCAGTCCGACCTGTTACAGAATAATTCATATAATGTATGGTGTGGCATATATGCTACTAAATACATTTAGTTTCAGTTAATCTATTTTAATTCAATGTGTGGTGGCGACGTGAGTCGGTGCCACACTTCTAAAAAAGAATATCATGAGTGCACAGATATTATGGCACAAATGAAAAACAAAACAAATGAAACAAAGAATGTCCACACCGAATTATGTAAATACAACCACATATCACAATGGATGTACGTGGGTAAATAAATAACTATATTGTGGAATTGCAATTTTATATTCTGACGGGTGTAGGACTTGTAAGGCACGGTAGTAGGACTCGTGGGGCACGGCAGTACATTTCGTTAATATTAACAATTGTGTCTGTCTGACTTAATTTTCTGACTAATGAACACAGCTGTACTTTCATCAGAAGGTTAATTAATCTGTTCGCAATAAAATAGAATCAGTCAAGATGCTAATACCTATTACGATAAAAGCGATTGTTACGCACAACATAACAATCGCTTTATTTTGTCTTTGTTTTAGAAGAGTAGTTATAACTACTAACCAAGTATATTCTGTTGTTCTCTCTCCCTTTTACTTTATTTTCAGCACTGCACGAATACCCGCTTCAACATCTTTCATATCGGCTGTAGGCTCAAAACGGTCTACAACGTGTCCTTCACGGTCTATTAAGAATTTTGTGAAGTTCCACTTAATACTGGGGTCTTTCGCATAATTAGGATTCTGCTTACTGAACTTTTCGTCGAGATACTTACCAATTTGGTTGTTAGTATCGAATCCTTTAAACCCCTGTTGTGCTTTTAAATAGGTGTAGAGAGGTAGCTCTTTATAGCCGTTCACATCTATTTTTTCGAATTGTGGGAAGGTAATGCCATAGTTTCCCGTGCAAAATGCTCTGATTTCGCTCATAGTACCAGGTGCTTGTGCACCGAATTGGTTACATGGAAAGTCGAGAATAACCAATCCTTGTGCCTTATAAGTATCGTATAGTTTTTGTAAAGCCTCGTATTGCGGTGTAAAACCACACTTTGTAGCAGTGTTTACAATAAGCAAAACCTTTCCTTTATACTCTTTTAGTTTGACCACACGTCCATTGGCATCTTTCGCCTTAAATCCATACACATTTTTTTGTGCAACTGCAGAAATCATAAACAATACACCTATAAGTGCTAATATAAATCTTTTCATCATCTAATTATTTTGTTGTTGTTTATCTATAATTCTTTTATTAACTCACGCATACCTTCACTCGCACCTTTTCGAATAATCGTAATATTCGTGTCATATTTTGAGTCTACATCATTTGGATCTATTAAATAGACAGGTACCTCTGTACGAACATAATGAATTAAACTTGCAACAGGATAAACATTGAGCGATGTCCCGATAATAACAAAGATATCAGCTTCGGCTACCTCTTTAATTGCGGGTTCTATCATAGGAACACTCTCTCCGAAGAAAACAATGAATGGGCGGAGCAAACTTCCATCGCCTGCTTTTTCGCCAGGCATCACGTTAGGAGCATCTTCTCTAAGTTCTTTTCTATATTTCGGATTGTATGCATCGGCACTCGAACAAACCTTCTTCAACTCTCCATGCAAATGGATAACGTTAGTAGAACCAGCCATTTCGTGCAAATCGTCTACATTTTGTGTAATAACAGTAACCTTATATTTATCTTCCAGTTGTTTTATGAGTAGGTGTCCATCGTTAGGTTTTGCAGTAAAAAGTTTCTTTCTCAAACCATTATAGAAGTTGTTTATAAACTCAGGGTTGTCTTCCCAAGCCTCGTGTGTAGCCACTTTCTCTACCGGATAATTCTCCCATAGTCCATCGTTGCCTCGAAAAGTCTTGAAACCACTTTCCACCGACATACCTGCTCCTGTTAAAAATACTATTTTCTTCATATCGACATTTTTGCTTATTGATTTCACAAATTTAGTAATTTTAATTAGATATATGCTATACTATCCTTTAAAAAATAGTATCTTTGCACATTAATAATATTTAAATAAGAAAAGAAAATCAATGGACAAATTAAGCTACGCCTTAGGTATCGGCATAGGTACACAGCTCAGCGGAATGGGAGCAAGCAATTTAAACATCGACGATTTTGCTCAAGCAATCAAAGATGTAATAGCTGGCAACGAATTGAAAGTAGACAATAAAGAGGCACAAACCCTCGTAAACAATTTTTTTGCAGAGCAACAAGCAAAGCAAGAGGCTGCAGCTGAAGAAGCTGGTAAGGTTGCTAAGGCTGTAGGAGAAGACTTTTTGGCAGAGAATGCAAAGAAAGAAAATATAGTAGTATTACCTTCTGGACTTCAATATGAGGTTATTAAAGAAGGAAATGGCAAGAAGCCAAGTGCAACAAGCCAAGTAAAATGCCATTACGAAGGCACTCTCATTGATGGAACTAAGTTTGATAGCTCGTACGAACGTGGTGAGCCTGCAACATTCGGACTGAACCAAGTGATTGCAGGGTGGACTGAAGGTGTACAACTTATGAGTGAAGGAGCTAAATATCGCTTCTTTATACCTTATAACTTAGGCTATGGCGCACGTGGTGCAGGTGCATCTATCCCTCCATATTCAGCATTGGTATTTGTAGTAGAGCTTATAGAGGTGCTCTAAATAAGTGAGATATAAAGTAGAAAACAATAATATAAATAAAGAGAAATGAAGAAACTTACAGTTGTAGCCGCATTGGCTATCGCCGCAGCAAGCTTTACAGCATGTGGCAATCAGGCTCCAAAAG
>ERZ772910.1274-NODE-1274-length-13000-cov-5.035535_pt1 | contig 13000 bp, 10 predicted proteins | sample MGYA00511357_ERZ772910 | MGnify/ENA primary metagenome ERZ772910 (study PRJEB29015, sample SAMEA2738096) | human oral metagenome | biome: human oral; feature: human-associated habitat; material: saliva | place: China | collected 2193 ... | reverse complement strand
GCCCAATCGTGCCGATGGTACTGCGTTTTGTGGGAGAGTAGGTAGCCGCCATTTTGAGAGATAGGGTGATGGAGCCGAAAGCTTCGTCACCCTATCGTCGTTTATACGGCTACCGCCGCGAGGGCACACCCCCGCTCGCACGCCAGCTTGCACAGCACCTCACGCCTACCAGCTCGCAGAAGAACGAGCACACCCACTCACACACCCACTCGCGCATCCCATACACCCTCTATATACGCCTCTCCGGAGGTGGGGGGAAAGTAACCTATATAGGGACCCATATAGGTTCGTTTGGGGAGCTTGTAGGGATAGCCGTGGAGCGAGTACTGATAGAATATGCCGCTCCTCCCAATAGAGAGCATACTATCTCCATGATATGATAGGCTCTCTGCTACATATATATAATACGCATCCCACGCCCTGTGGAAGTTCCATAGGGTGCGGGATGCGTATTTGTTTTTTTTTGGGGGGGGCTGCGACTTATTGATAGTGCTCCTTACCGGCCGCAGCTAAGGGCGAAGGGACAGTAGGCGCACTGCTCGTCGTCCTCGGTCTGCGTGAAGGGCTTGTCGGTGTCGTAGAGCTCCGCTAAGAGCTCATCTACGAGGAGTGCTTCGAAGGACTCTTTGACCTCCGCATAAGGGGCTGCTACTTTGCTTTGCTTTTCACCAATAGGGAAGGTGAGGAGGGGATCGTATTTCTTTTGCTTCGTCACCAAGCCATCGTTTCCCTTGAAGCGGAAGATAGCAGGGTAGATCTGCGACTCGTCGAGCTTGTAGGTTTGAGCCAAGCCAGCGCAATAGATGAGCGTCTGAAGGATCGCCTTGTTCTTGGGATCCTTGAGCCGCTCTTCCCATCGGAAGTCTACGGGCTTTTTCTTGGGTATGGAGATGGTGAGTGAGGCATTCCCTGTCTTGTAGTCTACGACGCGATACTTGCCATCGACTTGGTCGATGCGGTCGATGATACCACCGAGATAGGCGGTCTTGCCACTGGGGAGCGTGAAGGCGGCATAGACCTCGCTCTCGCTCGCAGCGTAGCTAAAGGATGTAGCATGCGCACTATCCCACTCAAGGAGCTCGCGAGCGTAGCGCTCGATCGTCTGGCAATAGATACGTGAGAGTCCGCTGAGCGGTGCGCCCGGCTTGAGCTTAAGCTCTTCACGATAGGCCTTCTCTACACGTTGCCTGATGTAGCCCTTGGCTCTGAGCTTCTCATCGATCATCTCCCTGGTGATGGTGGTGAAGGTGAGTTGCTCTCCCGTGCTTGGGCTCTTAGTAAGGTCCGAGTAGAACTCCTCCATGACTCGGTGCAGTACGGTACCGAACTCATTCGAGGCCAAGAGTAGACTGGGGGAATCCTCTTCGCGGTAGCGGCAGATCGCCTCGTAGTAGAAGCGTAGCGGACAAGCAACGTACTTCGAGAGGCTACTTGGAGAGAGCGGGCGGACGGCCTTACGGTCGGGATCCACCTTGGGGTCGGTCGTCGTACGATGGACGAACTGCTCCCATAGCTCCCCCTCTTTACGCTTTGAGATACCTGCACTCTCCTTGGCCTTGGCTTCAAGGCGGAGGGAGCGGCGCTTGATGTCGCAGCCGTAGATGTACTGGAGTAGGCTGATGTAGCGGCTCTCTTCGCCGAGGTTGTAGCCGTCGCTGGCGGGCGCTACGACGAAGGTCAGACGCTCGGCACGTGCGATACTCTGGAAGAAGGTGTAGTCCTGCCCCGGGTCTTCTTCGGCGCGCCCTGTAGGAAGGCCGAAGCCTCGGCGGAGCGTGTAGGGGACGAGCGTATCGCTGTAGCGCTTCGTGGGAAGGGCGCCCTCCTGAGCGGAGAGGTAGATCATCGTGGGGAAGTGGAGCAGTCGCGTCTCGAGAAGCCCCATGACCTGCAAACCTTGCAGTGGGTCGCCCTCGAAGGGAATGGTCACAGTCCCCACTAAGCCCTCTAAGAGATGTATCATTGCCTCGAAGCCCAGCACCATCCGATGCTGCTGGATGAGCCCCTGCAGGCGGTTGATGAGGCGCAGGTAGTGGTGGATGAACTCGAGGTCGAAGGACGAGAGCCCTTCATAGACGAGCGCTGTATCTTGCTCCTCGCCCTCCTCTTCGTGGTCCTCACTGGTATGTATCTCTTGCTGGGCCGATTGGATGAGGTGGAGCAGTACGGCCTCGATGCGCTGCAGTGGGTCGCTCGTCTCGGAGAGCGGGTCAAGGAGGAGGTGCAGGAACTCAGCCTCTGTCTTATCCGTCCAAAGATCCTTGGCGGGGACGAAGAAGCGCTTGCTCTGGCGGATATGCTCCATGAGGCGTGTCGCCTCGGGGGCGTGTGCCGTGATCAGTCCTTGGCCCAGTAGCCCGAGGAGCTGGTCTGCGGGGTAGCGTGCCGAGCTCTCCGAGCGCTTGAGGTTGAAGGAGATGAGCGTGATCCATCGCTTCAGCATGAGGGCGATAGGTGTGCGATCCAGCGGATAGCCGAGAGTGATGTTGATACTGCCGATGTCGTCGGGTATCGAGCTGACGGTGGGGAGAAGGAGCCCTTCGTCGGGCAGGATGATAGCTGCCTCGAGGTTCTCCGTCGCCTCAGCGATGTTCAGCTCTTGGAGGAGCGTCGGGAGTCCCTTGGCTTGTGAGAGGAGGCTGGAGCACTCGATGACCTGTACCTCGTGAGGGAGGTGGTGCGTACGAGCTCCCTCCTTCCACGGGCCATCGACTTGACCGAAATCCTTACAGAGCTTGTGGAAGTACTTGCTCGCAGGGTGGTTGGTGTCGTGTACGACCTCGACAGCGGCATCCCAGCAGAACTCAGCACGCCCTGCCTTCGTGAGGGTCTTAAAGAGCTTCTCCTCGGAGGGGGTGAGGTAGAAGAGCCCGACGAAGATGAGCTTTTCATCCCCCGCCAGCTGATCAAGTACCTCTTCCTTCGCCTCGGCGGCACGGCGATAGAGCAGCCCGTCATAGACGTAGCCCTCTTCCTGCAGGCTGGTGGTGAACCGCTCATATAGCGGGGCGAGGCACTCCCAGAAGGAGAGGAAGCGCTTCTTGTAGCCCTTGTCGTCGTCCTCGCTGATGCTCTGAAGGCTGGGTAAGTCGCCCCAGAAGCCCTGGATCATCTCGCGGGCTTCTTCGGTGAGGTAGCTGAAGTCGTCGGAGATCTCTTTGATGTCTCTGAGGTTGCGATAGAGGTGATCGGTGCGCACCAGATAGCGGTCGCAGGTCTCGAAGTCCTTGAGGATAATGTTGCCCCAGTAGAGGAACTCATCGAAGCTCTCCGTCATCTCGCCTCGCTCGGCACGTACCTCGCAGTAGGTCTGGTAGAGCTTGAAGAGGAGTGCCGTCTTGTCGAGGATCTGCACCTGAGGCTGGAGACTATGTATGAATTCGCTCACCGTCTCCATCCGTGGGGCGAAGAGGGGGCGTGCCGTAGCCAGCTGGCTCAGGTGATGGCGGAAGAAAGAGAGGGCACGCTTCGAGGGGAAGATGAAGCGTAGCTTGGCGAGCTCTTTGGCCCCTTGCTGATAGTAGTGGGCCGCGACTTGCTTGAGGAAGGGATCGATATGATTCATTAGCGCTTGGCGGTGTTCTTAGGGTTCTCCAGCTCTTCGGCACGGCGCAGGTCCTCGGCCGCTTCCTTGGTATTGCCAAGGGTGGTATTCAGCTCGGCGCGCAGGCGGTAGAGGGTAGCTGGTGCACGGCCTCCGAGTAGCTCGAAGGCTTGACGGATATCGCGCTGGGCGAAGCCTCGCATGCCCTTAGCCATATACATACGTGCGCGTCCCTCGAGGACCTCGGCATTCTTCGGGAGCTTGTCCGTGAGGAAGGCATAGAGGCGCTCGGCCTCGTCGTAGCGTCCGCGCATCGTCTCCAACAGGGCATAGCCTATGCGAGCCTTGAGCGAGCCGTCATTCTCCTCGATGATGGTCTTGAGGTCGGCCTCGGCCAGGTCATACTCCTTCGTCAGCAGGTAGACCATTGCGCGCTGGTAGCGGTAGAGCTCGTTCTTCGGGTGGTCACTGAGGAGGAGGGCGAAGTCCGTGAGGGCTGCCTTGTACTCCTTGCGCTGGACGAAGAGCTTGGCGCGGTTGAAGCGTGTCGTCGCTTCGTGGGGATCCTTGCTGAGAGCGGAGGAGAAGGAGAGGAGGGCGGCATCGTCCTTGCCCTGCAGGAGCTGAAGTCCCCCGAGGTTATTGAGGAGCATAGGCTGCAGGGCTGCGGGGGGATTGAGTCGCAGAGCCTCTGCGAGGAAGGCCTCGGCAGCAGCATAGTCCCCGCGGTTGCCTGCTGTGAAGCAGGAGTCGATGAGGCGGGTATAGCGGGTGCTATCTATGGCCTGAGTCGTCTGCTCTTGGGCGGAGGCACGAAGTGGCGCTAAGAAGAGGCCTATGCAGAGGGCTATGAGGGTGAAGGAAATTATCTGTCTGGAGCGAGTCATCGAATGGAGTGGGGGAGGGACTAAGTGAATGATCCTCCCCTATCTATCAAAGATACTGATCATTCACGATATAGCATACGTCTTGATCCAGTAGAGGGGAAAACGCTATTCCCGTGAAGAAAAAAGTAGCGCCCCGCAGTGCTTTTCTGCTGTCTATGCACGTAGTCTTAAAGACTCGGTGCGTAAATCCGAAAGACTATGTACGTGGATTTTAGAGCCACGCACATAGATTCAGCTTATCATCCATAGATCCGCCACTTTTATTCGTCATCAGCAGAAGTCATACCACTGCTATTCCTTGATTTTCCTCCAGAGAAGTAAATCCCGTAGGGCACAGCTGCGTGGGGGGGGGGATTGCAGGGGGTGGCTGATCGGGTAGGCTCCTTCGCGCCTACCATAGATGGCTTATGGAGTGGGTATGAATATCTTCCTTCCGCCCCAGCCGTGGGGGCTTTTTATTAACTTTGCACGGGTAACTATAGCCTTGCCTCACTGGGCAAGCCCCTCCCTATAAATATTATGGTAGAAGACGAACTGCTTGGATATGATGATACCGCTTCGGTGGCCTTCATCCGCAACTATATCCCCCAGGAGCTCAAGGAGCTCCTCTCTGATGATGATATCGTTTACTTCGTAGACCTCATCTATGACTACTACGAGAGCCGTGGCTATCTGAGTGACGATGATGCCGACGACGAAGAGCCCATCGAGATCGATGAGGACGAGCTGGTCGACTATGTCGTGCGCAACGCCCAGAAGGATGGGGTAGGGAAGTTCGATCCCGACCAGATCCGCTTCGTCGTGCAGGGTGAGCTCGAGTACTGCGAGAGCATTAACCTCTTCGACTAATCGCCTGTGGGAAAGAACAAGCTGGCGAAGTTCGCCGAGATGGAGACCTTCCCCCATGTGCTCCAGTATCCTTTCGCACGTCTGCAGCAGGAGGCCTTCCCCCTGCGTGGACGCTGGCGTGAGGACTTCTTCCACAACGACCGCCCCATCGTCTTGGAGCTCGGCTGTGGTAAGGGCGAGTACACCGTAGGCCTCGGTGAGCTGTATCCAGAGAAGAACTTCATCGGTGTGGACGTCAAGGGCGCTCGCATCTGGACGGGTGCGAAGGCTTCGCACGAGGCGGGTATGACGAATGTCGCCTTCCTGCGTGGGGAGATCGAGTCCCTGACGAGCTTCTTCGCTCCTGGCGAAGTCGATGAGATCTGGATTACCTTCCCCGACCCCCAGATGAAGAAGGTGACGAAGCGCCTGACCTCCTCGCGCTTCATCCGTCGCTATCTTGAGGTGCTGCGCCCTGGTGGCTCGATCCATCTCAAGACCGATAGCCCCTTCCTCTACACCTATACCAAGGCTTTCGTCGAGCTGAACCATCAGGAGATCCTGACCGATACGGCCGATCTCTATGACGGGGCTTTCGAGGATAAGATCCTCGGGATCAAGACGTACTACGAGCGTCAGTGGCTGAGCCGTGGTCTGACGATCAAGTACCTGCACTTCGTCCCCAAGGAGCCAGCTGGAGGCTTCGTCGAGCCTGATATCGAGATCGAGCCCGATAGCTACCGTAGCTTCAGCCGCTCACGCAGAGTCCAATAGCGCTATTCTTATGTCCATCACACTATATCCCAATCTCATCCTCGATGCCCTGCGCCGTGTCCGCTACCCAGGTACGGGTCAGGACTTAGTCACGGCCGGCATGGTCGAGGACGATATCCGTATCGAGGGTATGAAGGTGAGCTTCTCGCTTATCTTCGACAAGCCCAACTCCCCCTTCATCAAGTCGGTCGTCAAGGCCGCTGAGAAAGCCATCCTCACCTACGTCAGCCCCGAGGTCCAGATCGAGGGGAATATCAGCGTGAAGGTCCCCGAGGTCGTACCTCAGGATAGCCTACCCCTGTTGCCGAAGGTGAAGAATACGCTGGCGATCTTCTCGGGTAAGGGAGGCGTCGGGAAGAGCACTGTCTCGGCGAACCTCGCCGTAGCCTTAGCCCAAGAGGGGTATAAGGTCGGGCTGCTGGATGCCGATATCTTCGGCCCTTCGCAGCCTAAGATGTTCGGCTGCGAAGACGAGCGCCCCGTCCTCGAGGACGTCGACGGGCAGGAGCTCATCGCTCCCGTCGAGCGCTTCGGCGTGCGCATGCTCTCTATCGGCTTCTTCGTCAATAAAGAGAGCCCCGTGCTCTGGCGCGGTAGCATGGCGAGCAACGCCCTCAAGCAGCTCCTCACGGAGACGAACTGGGGTGAGCTGGACTATCTGCTCATCGACCTGCCTCCAGGGACGAGCGATATCCATCTGACGCTGGTGCAGACGCTTGGCCTGACGGGCGCACTCATCGTCACGACGCCCCAGCAGGTAGCCCTGGCAGATGCCATCAAGGGCGTGGGGATGTTCCTCGACGAGCACGTACAGGTCCCCATCCTTGGGCTGGTGGAGAATATGGCATGGTTCACTCCTGCCGAGCTCCCACAGAACAAATACTATATCTTCGGGCGTGATGGCGGTAAGGAGCTGGCTGAAGAGCTGGACATTCCTCTGCTCGGGCAGATCCCCCTCATCCAGAGTATCTGCGAATGCGGTGACGGCGGTGAGCCCATCGCCACGCAGCGCGATAGCCTGATGGGTATCTACTTCCGCACGCTGGCACGCAATGTCGTTGAGCAGATCGAGCGTCGCAACGCTGAGCAAGCTCCGACCCAGCGCGTAGAGCTACAGAAATAAAAGAAGACGCTATAGAGCAGTGGGGCGGTCTGTCGCGCACCCCTTTGGCCCTTGGGCTGAAGGGCGTGTGAGGAACGTCCGGGCAACGCAGAGCGCCATACTTCCTAACGGGAAGCTATCCGTGAGGGTAGGTAGATGTAACAGAGAATGACAGCCACGGAGGACTCGCTCCCCCGTGGTGATGGTGAAAAGGTGAGGTAAGAGCTCACCGGAGTGTGTAGCAATACATACTGCCGTACATCCTATGGGTTGCAAGGTCATGTAAACCGACGCTACGAGGGTTGCTCGCCCCAGTCGGAGGGTAGACCGCACGAGGTGGTAGGTGACTACCATCCTAGATAAATGACAGACACCCGTCGGGTGGGTGACCGCCCACGGGTACAGAACTCGGCTTATAGCTCCACTGCTTCTATTGCGCGCTTCTTCTTCATATCCCTCTCATGGTAGCGGGTGTGTCCCGCTACCATCCTCCTTCCCTCCCGACGAGATCACTTATCCTATCCTCATTACCCTCACTTCATGCCTAACGTACTGCGGCATCTAGAGGCGCAAGCCCTCGCTGCTTGGCGCTTTGTGACGCTCGATATGTGGCGCCTGACGCGCGCTTCGCTCGCAGCTCCTGCCCGTCTCGGGGTAGCGACGCTGCGTGTGCTCTACATGACGGTACAGGCCTATATCGAGGAGGGTATCGGTTCGCTGGCGGGTGCGCTCACCTACAGTACGGTGCTCTCACTGGTGCCTATCCTGGCGGTCATCATCGGTATCGCTAAGGGCTTCGGCCTACAGGAGACGGTGCGTGATGCGCTGATGCATGCCCTCCCGGGGCATGAGGTGGAGTTCAATAAGGCCTTTACCTACGTCGAGAACTACCTATCGCAGGTACAGGGTGGTCTCTTTATCGGGGTCGGTCTGGCGGTACTCTTCTATACGGTACTGATGCTGATCTCGACGATCGAAGATGCCTTCAATCGCCTCTGGCAAGCACCCTATGCCCGCTCTTGGTCACGCCGTGCGATCAACTACCTCGGCGCCTTCATCCTCTTCCCGCTACTGCTCACCATCTCAAGTGGTACGACGCTCTTCCTCTCCACGCTGAGTAATACCTATCTCGGTGAGCTGGGGATCATCTCCACCGTGACGACGCAGATCCTTGGGCTCGTGCCCTATGTCCTCGTGACGCTCGGCTTCGTCTGCCTGTACATCTTCGTCCCGAATGTGCGGGTGCACTTCATCCCCGCCCTCATCGCAGGGCTTATCGCGGGGATTGCCTTCCAGATCTTCCAGGCTCTCTACATCAACGGGGTGCTGTGGATCTCACGCTACAATGCTATCTACGGGAGCTTCGCAGCCGTACCACTGGCGCTCCTCTGGATCCAGCTCTCATGGATCATCATCCTGCTTGGAGCTGAGATCTCCTATGCCATACAGCACGTCTGGCACTTCACTACGCCACCCAATAGCCGTCCGCTCTCGCGCCGCTATGCTGATACCGTCTTCATCGCCCTCACGGCACGTATCACAGCGCGCTATACCTCGGAGGATCCCGAGCCTTACCGCGCGGAGACCTTAGCTGCAGCCTGCGACCTTCCGCTGAGACAGACGCAGGAGGCGCTGAGCCAGCTCACTCGTATGGGCGTACTCATCGAGGTGAACTACGGTAAGGACGAAGTCATGGGCGGCTACTACTGCCCCAATATCGCGCCCGACCGCCTCACGCTCAGTGTGCTCCTTGATCATATCGATCGCTTCGGAGGCGAACTTCTCTCGCTCAAGCCCCAGGGCGTACATGCTGCAGCTTGGCAGGCTCGCTCCCGTGCCTACGCTGCCGTCCGTGAGCATGCGGACGTCCTCCTGCGTGACCTCGTATAGGCCACTCCATCGCTGCACTGCGCTTTGTACCCTCCGCGAGGTGTAGCACACTACGCTTGCTTATGCAGACACTTATCAAGATATTCTTCATCTTCCTCTTCTACTGGATAGGCGAATTTCTCTCCTATCTGATGGGGGGATTTGTCCCTGGTAGCGTCCTCGGGATGCTCCTTCTCTTCCTTGCGCTGCAGCTGAAGCTCGTCAAGGTGCATCAGATCGACTCCCCTGCTCGTGCTCTGACGGACAACATGGGGCTTTTCTTCATCCCTGCCGGTGTGGGGCTGATGGCGCAGCTGGATACCGTGGTGGCCAATTGGTGGGTCATCCTGGTGGCGGTCATCGTCAGCTCTATCCTCGTCATCGCTTCGGTGGCCTATGTACAGGATCAAATGGAAAGGAGGCGTAAGTAATCATGCTCGAGCATTTCTTCCATAGCGAGGTCTTCACGATCACGTTCGTCATAGGCCTCTACCTCATCAATATCAAGATTCACCGCTGGGTGCAAGTACCTGTACTGCACTCGCTACTGCACCCTGTGCTGGTGACGATCATCGAGCTGATCCTCATCCTCACCGCTCTGAAGGTACCCTACGAGACCTTTCGCGAAGGGAGCCGTATGATTCACTTCATGCTTGGTCCCTCGGTCGTCGCTCTCGGCTACATCCTCTATGAGCAGGTGGCGCATCTGAAGAAGAACGCAATCTCCATCATCGTCGCGATCACCATCGGCGCTATGGTGGGTATCGGCTCTATCGTCGGTGTCGGTCATCTCCTCGGCGTGAAGGGCTCGCTCATCGCTTCGCTTGCCCCGAAGTCCGTGACGACGCCTATCGCGATGGAGCTGGCTGGTAACAACGGCGGTATCCCAGGTCTGACGGCGGTCATCGTCGTCTGTGCTGGTATCATCGGTAGTATCATCGGCCCTCCGATCATGAAGCTGATGAAGATCAAGAGCCCCGTGGCAAAGGGACTGGCGATGGGTGCTTCATCGCATGGTATCGGTACGGCTGCAGCCATTCAGATGGGCGCTATCGAAGGCGCTCTGAGTGGGCTGGCAATCGGTATCATGGGGTTAGTGACCTCCATCCTCCTGCCGCTCTTTGCTCGCTGGTTCGGCTAAGCATACGTCCCCCAACTCGCTATCATAAGCCCCGAAGACCTAAGGCCTTCGGGGCTTTTTTGTACCAATTCGTAGCCACCCTCCTCCTATTTCCGTAGAGTGAATATGTAAATCTCTACCCCCTGTGTGGTAGGGGTGTATGCATGGTTTTCGCCAATTTCATCGAGTTGATGAGTGGGAATAACTAAATAACACTTATATTTGAATGGTTTCTATTTGCAATGCGCAAGTAGTTGTAAAATCAAGTTAAGTATAAGCGTAATTATTCTCACAACTAACCATGACTCCTAAGAAACTATGGTATGCACTGGCGGCAGTCATCCTGCTGTCGTTCGGTGTACTTGGCTTCTTCGGGCTGGAGATCTTCCGCACGATGCCACCCTTCCCAACGAAGGTGGTGACGACGGATGGCACGACGCTCTTCGAAGGTCAAGACATTAAGGACGGCCAAAACGTATGGCAGTCCATCGGTGGTCAGACCGTAGGTAGCGTATGGGGCCACGGGGCGTATATCGCTCCCGACTGGTCCGCTGACTACCTGCACCGTGAGGCTGAGCTCCTGCTGAAGAAGCTCGCCGAGCGTGACGGTCTGGACTATGCTTCACTCCCTGCCGCTGAGCAGGCTAAGTATCAGGTCCTCCTGCGTGAGGAGGTGCGTAAGAACACCTTCGACGAAGCGACGGGCGTCATCACGTACTCGCCACTGCGTGCTGAGGTCGCCCACGAGCTGGGTGCCTACTACGCGAAGCTCTTCCTCGGTGACAATTCACCTGAGTTCGTGAAGCTCCGCTCGGCCTACGCCCTGCGCGATAAGAGCATCGAAGATCCCCGCAAGATGGAGCAGATGAGCGCCTTCTTCGCTTGGGCTTCGTGGGTCTGCGTCACCAACCGCCCAGGTACGGATGTCAGCTATACCAACAACTGGCCTCACGACCCCACGATCGGCAATATCGCTCCCACGTCGCTCCACCTCTGGTCGGGCTTCAGTGTGCTGATGCTGCTGACCTGCGTCGGCATCCTCGTCTACTACTATGCTCAGTCGAAGGAAGACGAGGTAGGCGTCCTGCCCACCTCTGATCCGCTGCGTGGTATGAAGCCTACGCCCTCGATGCGCGCCACGACGAAGTACATCTGGATCGTGTCGATCCTCATCCTTGTGCAGATGGTCCTCGGGGCGATCACGGCACACTACGGGGTCGAGGGTGACGCACTCTTCGGGCTGCCTATCCAGGACTTCCTCCCTCAGGCGGTATCACGTAGCTGGCACGTCCAGCTGGCTATCCTCTGGATCGCTACCTCTTGGCTGGCTACGGGGCTCTACATCGCACCTGCTGTGTCGGGTGTCGAGCCTAAGTTCCAGCGCCTCGGGGTGAATGTACTCTTCGGTGCGCTCCTCTTTGTCGTCGTCGGCTCACTCGTCGGTCAGTGGTTCGGGGTCATGCAGAAGCTCGGCCTCATCGAGAACTTCTGGCTCGGGCATCAGGGCTACGAGTACGTAGAGCTTGGCCGTCTGTGGCAGATCCTGCTGCTGGTGGGCCTCGTGCTGTGGCTCTTCCTCATGATCCGCGCACTGATCCCCGCTCTCAAGCGCAAGGATGAGAATCGCCACCTCCTGACTCTCTTCATCATCGCCTCGCTGGCTATCGCCTTCTTCTACGCTGCTGGGCTGATGTACGGTCGTCAGACGCACATGGCTATCGCCGAGTACTGGCGCTGGTGGGTCGTCCACCTCTGGGTAGAAGGCTTCTTCGAAGTCTTTGCTACGGTCGTGGCCGCCTTCCTCTTCTGCCGTCTTGGGCTGCTGCGTATCCAGTCGGCTACGGTCTCGGTACTCTTCTCGACGATTATCTTCCTCTCGGGGGGGATCCTCGGTACCTTCCACCACCTCTACTTCAGCGCTACGCCTACGGCGGTGCTGGCACTTGGTGCTACCTTCAGCGCGCTGGAGATCGTGCCGCTGGTGCTCATCGGTATGGAGGCTTACCACAACTATAAGCTCTCGAAGTCTACCGACTGGATCGAAGCCTATAAGTGGCCGATCTACTGCTTCATCGCTATGTGCTTCTGGAACTTCCTCGGGGCAGGCATCTTCGGCTTCGCTATCAATCCTCCTATCGCACTGTACTACCTGCAGGGGCTGAATACGACGGCTGTGCATGGTCATGCTGCGCTCTTCGGGGTCTATGGTATCCTGGGTATCGGGCTGATGCTCTTCTGCCTGCGTGGTCTCTACCCCGACTACAAGTGGAATGACAAGCTCATCGGTACGGCCTTCTGGATGATCAATATCGGCCTCTTCCTGATGGTGACGGTGAGCGTCCTGCCCATCGGTATCCTGCAGGCGCACGAATCGATCACGAATGCCTACTGGTCGGCACGCTCGGCAGAGTTCATGCAGCAGGATCACATGCAGCTGATCCGCTGGATGCGTATGCCAGGTGACCTCCTCCTCGGTATCGGGGAGCTGCTGCTGGTGGTCTTCATCTTCGGCCTGCAGTTCGGCTGGTCGCGCAAGGGTACGCGTTAGTCCCTTCACCTATTTCGATAGCAGAGGCTATCACTGCTCCCATGGGAGTGGTGGTAGCCTCTCTTCATGTTTATACCTCGCTCATTTATACCTCGCTCACGGGAGAGCACTCGGTGTACGAATAGGGGAGGGTGGTGTGAACCTATATGGGGCAGCGGGCGAAGCTATATAGCATTGATAAGTGACCTCTATTAGGTTGTTGCTTCGCGTCGGGATAAAAAAGTTGTGGACGAGTGGCAGATAAGTTTGGGCTACGTACGTGGTCCTAATATCTACGTACGTGGATATTTGGACTGACGTACCTGGTCTTTAAGACTACGTGCGTAGA
>ERZ772910.1270-NODE-1270-length-13018-cov-6.344288_pt1 | contig 13018 bp, 8 predicted proteins | sample MGYA00511357_ERZ772910 | MGnify/ENA primary metagenome ERZ772910 (study PRJEB29015, sample SAMEA2738096) | human oral metagenome | biome: human oral; feature: human-associated habitat; material: saliva | place: China | collected 2193 ... | reverse complement strand
CCATACAGCGTGTCAGCTCTATCGATGATCTTGAGAATTATGTACTCCTAAAACAAGCAGCCGAAACGGCTGAAACCCATTACGTCACAGCCGAAAGCCAGGACCCAAGGCTACATGTGGGTTCGGTGATAAGTTTGTATAGTTCTTTCTTAAAGGGAGTTGGCAATCTCTCCCAAGAGAGCTTAGGCGATTTCATCATCATCGAGATGACCCATGAAGTGAGCGAGAGCTGTTATTACAAAAACCGTTTCAAAGCCATTCCTGGTACTGTAATGAGTCTGCCTAACCCAAAGGTTGAAATGCCTCTGGCTGAAACACAAATGGCAACGGTGCTAAGCAATGCCGATCCACATGGAGCAGGGCGTGTGCAGGTGCGCATGAATTGGCAGACCGACAACATGCGAACAAGTTGGGTGCGTGTGATGACACCAGATGGTGGTGGCAGCAAAGACGTAAAAAGCAACCGTGGCTTTGTTTTCATCCCAGAGGTAGGCGACCAAGTCCTCCTCGGCTTCCGCCATGGCGACCCAGCCCGCCCTTACGTTATGGGTAGCCTGTTTAATGGAACAACAGGTGGTGGCGGTCTCGAAGGAAATCACATGAAGAGTCTCACAACTCGCAGTGGGCATACTATAAAGTTGAACGATTCATTATCGTCACTTGGAATTACCATTAAAGACATAAAGGGCAATTCCATTCATATTGACTCTGTAGGAGATGACATCATTATCAATGCAAAGCGAAATATAACCATCAATGCAGGAGAGACATTCACCGTGAACTGCAAGAATGCCAACATCCTTGCGGAGGAATCCATCAATATGAATGCGGAGCAGGATATTACCAGTGTCTCTGGAGAAAGTACGTCTATACAAGCAGGTGAATCCCTCACAGAGATAGCAGCAGACAGTTATGTCCTATCTGCTAATGATGCTAATGTACAGGTCACAGAAGAACATAATCTTCAGGCATCTACAATATCGGAGACGGCAGAGAAAATCAACATTGACAGTACGATGGAGGACCTTGACCTATCTTCTCCAAAGAAGGTCAACATCCAGAGTTCTGAAAAGGTAAACTTGTTCTAAACGATGTATATTCCTTTTATAACACCAACAGGAGCATGCAAGGTTCATGGAGTCAGAACAGAAGTCATGCCAGACGGGGTGAGTGAAACGAAATGTGAGGCTTCTATAGAGTTTGCTCCTCTTTCTAAAGATAGCAAAGTCAAAGCTGTAGTGTATCTACATGCCTTTGCAGATGATGACGATGCCACGGCATCATTTGTGCATGATATAGAGTCTACTCTTAACCCGATATGTATGGAATTAGACAGTAGAGGTAAATGTATTGGGATTTCAGACCATGACGAACTCTGTAAACGATGGGATGATAGGCTTTTTCTTTTGCGTGCCAATTATGAAGGAGAATGGGTTGAAAAGGAATTACAATTGTTGACAGACAGGGTTCATAACAAGGGGCTTCTGCTTAATATGATGAAGAGATATTACGTATTTTCAGAGTGGATGGAAGCTGACTGGTCAGACATAGAGTTCACAGAAGGGAAAGGATACAGAGAGCATGAAGAAACAGCCTTGGGAGTACCGCTTCTGTTCTCACAGGAATGTTCCATTGAGGACAATGAAGAAGGAATGTCGCTACACATTGTCGGGAATGCTGACTTGAGAAAGAATGAAGTACAGCTCGAAAAGATTTCCCTCCTTGGTGAGACTCAGATAGAAGATATAACATCTATAGAACAACATTGTATCGTAAAGACTGATAGGATTACAGAAATTCCGCAGTCCATACATAGTCATTACACTATTAAGGGACGGGAGCAGATACTTAAAGATATTGAGATAAGTCTAACCTTTCAATAAAGAAGAATGGAAACAGGCAAAAATACATCAGCAGACCGTAATCGTAAACAGACTGGGAAAAGTGAGGAAATCGTTGCGGATAGTGCAATTTGTACATGTGACAAAGGTTCCAAACCAGGAACTTTTCGGGTTACCAGCCAGCAAAAAGTCTACTGTAATGGTGCAAGAAAACTTGTTGCTACAGATCAGGACAAAGATATCAAGTCATTGAACTTTGGAAGTTGTGCAGCAAAGAATAATGGTCCTTGTTCTCCGAATATCGTTTGGAGTAACACTTATAATAAGATTGCCATAAAGGGTAAGATGTATCCTTTGACTGTCAAGAGTTCTGGTGCTTGTAAGGCTGGAGGTGGTAGAATTAATATCCAGACATCTGGCCAACAGGTTGTAGTAAAGCCTTCTTCTTCACCACGCAAGGCAAATAGTACGGCACATAAGAGTCCGGTGTTTACAGAAGAAGACTGGAAGCATTTGCCGCAGGAGGACGAGAAGAGTCAGAATAAACGTGTACCAGCAGCAGTGCAAGTAAACAATGTTCTTGTCAATGGTAAGAGGGAGATAACCATAACCCCCTACGACCAAGAAGAACTCCTATTCACTACGTCACTTACGGCAGGAAGTATGCGGGGGACTGGTGTCAAGTGGGATGTCTGTCATGGCAATCTTGTGATTGCAAAAGGGTTGACAGAAGCCCCAGCACGCACCTATTTTACTAAAGAAGGTACGTACTCTGTATATGCTTATGTTCATAAACCAGGCTCACCCAAAGGCAAAGGTGTGGTCAGGATAACCGTATCCTACCCTAAGTTTAAAAGTTTAGAATGGAAGGACGAGAATGGGAAACCTGTTACTTACATAGGGTTGCGTAATAAAGTGTTTGCACATGTATCTTTGCCGGGCTGTAAAGGTATACCTGTAAATTGTCGCTTTTACTATAATGGATATGAAGGAAAAACATATCTATCAGCTCTTACTCCAATGACCTTGTCTGCTGCAGGGAAAGTAAAGATTGCCCTTTCCCTTTCAGGCGACCAGTTAAAGAAGATAAAGGAAGACCGTAAGCGTTTCAGCAATGGGCAGAAAATAAGGATATATCTGGAACTGAGTTCTCGACATTGGATAGAAAACCTTACAAAGGTTTCACAGCACCCTATCCTGTTCAATGACAAAATAGAGTTCCGCAGCTTAGTCATTTATAAAGATTCTGATTGCAAAGAAAAACTGCAGGGTGGTATTGCTGACAGCGGGAGTACCGTATATGTGTGTGTGTCTACATCCAATATAGAGATAGGCAAAATACGTTTGGATGTGTATAAGCACGAAACAAGTGCTAGCAAAGAGAAAAGTTCAGAGCCATCACCTGTATATAGTACCAGTAGCCCTGTCAATAGTACGGGTGTCTATAAGTTCTCTTTAACGTTGGCAACGCCTCCGTATAAGGAAGGTGTAGCCTACAAGGTTGTTGTCTCATGGATTTTTAGTAGTAATCAATCTTCCAACGGAAATGTAAATAATAATACTAACAGACAGACCTCAAAGGAAACCAAACAATACATACTTAAAGGGAAGGAAGTTCTTTTCTCTGTCAAGCGGCATATTTCAACGCCAAAGGCAGAACCCAGCAAGGCGAATGTTAATCGCACAGAGCCTGAAAAGGATGGATGTCCGCGTTGCAGTGTTCCGATTACAGCAGAACAGCTTAAAGAGATTTTCCCAAAAACTTCAGAAAAAAAACGTATAAAAATTGCTGAAGCTTATAATAAGCACATGAAGTATTTTAAGATGGATACTTGTTGGAATAAAGCACATTTCTTTGCACAGGCGAAGATAGAAGTGGGAGAATCTTTCAATATTAAGACCTAAAGTTTCAACTACTCCGCAAGGCGTATGAAAGGGAGAGACAATGTTAATGGTAAACACTGGGTACAAGGTAATACTCGAACAAGGCAAGGTGGTTATTTTACAGATGGCGAATCAAAAAAATCACCATATTCTTATATGGTAAGTCATCCGGATTTAGCAGAAAAATATGGTCGTAAGGACTTGTATAGATATAATGACCAAGGTATCCAGGCTGCAAATGAAGAGATGATAGCCAATGTTGTATATGATGACAAAAATTGCTCACAGAAAAGAAAATTAGGTAATACCCAAGTTGGAGATGGCTGGCGCTTTAGGGGGAGAGGAATGATACAGATTACTGGTCGTGAAGCCTACACTCACGCAAACAAATATACAGAAGAACTTTTACGTAAAAATATTATAAACTCAGACAAGGATGCTAGTCTTGTAGGGAGTGATATAGAAGTTGCAATGGTAACCTGTATGGCATTTTGGTCAAAGGAAAAAGGATTGTCTACAAGATCTAATGGACAAAAAGATGTGGATATTATTTCTAGGAGAATAGGAAATAAAGTTGGCTCAAAAAAAGAGACAAATTATGATTAAAAAAGGAATAGTTTCAACAATATTACATCTAAGTTGTTTAGAGTAAGTGATTGCATCATCAAATCGAAGAAAGATAATTCTTCATCTACTCAAGAAGATAAGGATCTAAAAATAGAACAAGGCATCAGATGGCTGGAAAGTATCTGTATACCTTTAGAGCAGGTAGGTAAGGTGAAGTGTAAGGTCCCATATGTTCAAGATGGTAATCGTATTCTGGAAAGTGGTGCAAAAACAATGGACTGCTCAGAACTAGTAGGACGTTATGCTGCAAAAATAGAATGGTGTAAGAAACCTATGGGTTGGACAACATGTTATATGGTTGATTATGCAATGAAAAATCCCAAATGACTTATAAAACATAATGACTCCAACTATATTCCTACAAGAGGGAAAAATATAATTAAAATTAGCTTATAAATGTATTTTCACATTTAATTTGCGAGAATTACGTATAATTTTTATAGCTTTGTGCTTGATTTGAGTATATTTGTAACTTATTAGATGAAACTTAAATATAAGAAATATGGCCATTTATGATTATGGAATTGGAGGTAATGAGGTAAATGTTGACGCTAATGAGTCAATTGCCGACATCCCTTCCAACAGAACTTTGTTAGTACAGAAGTTAACCGATGAGGCTCCAGTAAGCCCTGAAGCGGTTTATGGTTTACAAACAGTAGAAGATGTCTTCGAACATTTCTCACCATCTGTTACACTTGAGATGCAAGATGATAACGGTGAAGATGTTACAGAGAAGATGCACTTTAAGAATCTTGGAGATTTTGACTCAGAAAAGCTAAAAGAGAATAGTGCTTTCCTTAGTAAACTTGATGTTGAGAAAGAGCAGAATATAAAGATTGCTCGTCAGCTTTCATCAAATAAAGCCTTATTGAAAGCTTTGGCTAATCCAGAAACCCGTCAAGCTGTAATAGATTTGTTACAGAGTTCACTTGACGAAATTAAGAACACAGAAGCCAAGTAAGAATCAAAACTAAATTGAAAATGGATAATAATAAAATAAAGGCTAAAGAACAGCAGGCTCCTTCTATAAGTAAGAGTACTATTGCACAGCAGGGAACCTCTTCTGCTGCCAACGCGCTTGACAAACTGAAAGAGTATGGCGGATTTACTTTCTTAGAGAATATCATTGACGGCTTTTCTAATCTGAATCCTTCACGTAAGGCACGCCGAAACATCTTCCTCTCTGATGCACAATGGGAGAATGATCGTAAGGTTTTAGCTAATCGTCTTGAAGTTTGGATTGATCTCTTAAAATCTGGTCAGTCTGCTGAACAGATGAGAGATAAAGCTAAGGAAAGAGCCTTGCATGTTGAGGACTTACTGAATAAGAATCTTAGTAAGGTTTTGGCTCGTACACGTGAGCTTGAGACTTCTTATCGTTCAGTTGCTTTATTCTATCGCAATACAGAAAGTCAGAAGGTTAAGAATATCACTATCGTCAATGCTGAGATGGATCAATTGACAGACTTAGACAACCCTGTTTTCATTGACTATATCAGCAACGAGCTTAAGCATAACTTCGACCGTCTCGACCTTCGTCGTAACTATTCTCTGCTTGTCATCCCTGGATATTTGGGCTCTAATGCTATCCTTGACAAGTGGGGTAAGATTGCACACAGCAATAAGGTAATGCTTCTAACTGACTTCCAGGATTTGGAAACACCAGACGATGTTGTTGATGTCTTCTTTAATGCTGACCATTCTGGTGGAGATATATACAAGTCAAACATTATTATGACATGTAACTGGCTTTTAGGACGCCAGAAGGTAGTACAGGTAGGAGAAGAAGACAATCTTTACGTACCAGGCTCATCTGCTCTCGCAGGTAAGATTTACAGCACATTGATGTCACAGGTAGTTGCCGGAAAGAAATTTGGTGGTCTTAATGATGTTGAAAGCGTACGTTTCGATTTGAAGAAAAGCGAAATTTCAGAAATTGAGCGCATGGGTCTTGTACCAATGGTCAACGAGTATAGTAAGGTGATGGCATTCTCTGCTAAAACACTCTTCAATGGTGATAACCTTGGATTGCAGACTTACTCTGTTGTTCGTGTATTCGATTATATCTCTAAGGTTCTTTTCGACTTCCTGAACCGCCGCGCATTCGAGAACTGGACAACTCGTACAGAGGCTGACTTGAGAAGCCAGATTGTGAAGTTCCTTGATAGCATACAGGGTCCAACTCGTCTGATAGAGAAGTTCCGAGTGATGAGAATTGAGCAAGATCCAAACCAAAAGGATCGTGTATTACTTGATATTCACATTACTCCATACTTCCCTGCAAAGAGTTTTGTTATTCAGCTTGAGGGTCGTAAGGGAGAAGAACCAGAAGAGGCTAACTGGGAAAGCCAGTACTCACAAGATAAATAAGTTACTCTTATTTCTGGGTCTTCAGAAAGTTAGAGTGATAAGACTTGTTTCTTACACTCATAATTTTAGATGTAATGGAAAATTGGTTGGCAGGTATAAAAGTCTACTAATTTCCATTACATTCAATATTAATAGCTCTTTGAAAAGCTTTGACCTCTCTTTGCAAAAATATTAGATTTTACTCTATTTTCATTCTTACCTATCCAATAAAGATACATTCCCCTCAATATGATTTTCTGAGTTTTGAGAGATGCGTACAGAAGAATAACATAAGTTTAACTTTTAAAGCTAAATGATTACTTACTTGAGTTCGGGATAAGTTTAGCATGAAAAAAGTTCCAACTGCCTTGATTTTTCCACATACACCGGCAGTGCCTCTGGCTTGTTCTCAAAGAAGCAGTATGCTGTAAGGGCAGAACACAAGTTCATGATAAAGTTGTGTATCGAGCGGTGTCTTGAGTGAACAAGGTTGGCTTTGTTCTTGAGTAGTTCGTTAATGCACTCGATGATGTATCTTTTTCTCAGCATGATCTTGTCCCACATAGGCATCAGTTTGTTCTTCATCTTAGCCTTGATCCCATGAACGAGTTGGATACCTCTATTTTTATATTTAAAATGCGCATAAATTAAATATCTAATCAATCATAGCTATACCTTCTATTTGCTTCCTGACAAAATGCCAGAATTGGTATCACTATTATTTATTCGTTTGTTTACATTGTTCTTGTGTTTACCGAAGTCTACGTTGATATATGCTTCAAGCATGAATATTCTGTTCAGGTCATGCGAAAAAGCATCCTGCCTGTAAGGAGCCAGCTTCGACCAATTTTCTACGTACTGACTATACCTGTTACTGAAAGGATTCAACACCTGAGCTTGTATGCCCCAGTTATCCTTATTATAGCCGATAGATATTGAATGTAGAGTCTCCTCCTTGGTTAAAGTCTCTCCCCATAGTATTTTATGCCCTTTACTGGCATTGGCCATCAGGAACCAATTCCCTTTCAAAAAGGTAACAGAACCATTTACACCAAAATCAGAATAGGTGTGGGTATAATTATTTCCCTCACTTATGTATCTGTTCAAGTATGTGCTGATATTAACCTGAAGATTTTCACCGAACGGAGTCAGCTTCAGATTTAAATTATTCTGCAATCGATGAAAACCCCTCTGATTTTCCATTGTACGTATATACTTATTATTCTCGAACAATGTCGTCTCCATTAATGGCTTGTCATCAAAGCTGTATCTGATAAGATAATCCAAATCCAACCATTTGTACTTCCAGTTGATAGTCAAATCATTAGAAACGAATTTTACCGTCTTAAGATTAGGATTTCCTCGTCTAACTTGATAATTATCTATATTCTGACTCACATCATTCATATCTGATAATGATGGAGAATAACCTGAAATATAGCCAGTGTATCTAACAAGTAAATTCTTGGTCAGATTGTATGACAGTTTAAGTGTTGGCCGAAAAATAATTTTACTCTGGCTTACATCTCCCTGACTGTTATATGTTCTCATTACACCACTACCCATGGTGTATACCAATTTCCCTACCTTAGACATAAATTCCACATACCCATAGGTCTCAGCTGTTCGCATGCTTATATTCGCATTGATGGTTCCACCATAATTATTGGAAACGAAGGCCTGATTATGTTTTATGCCAAGTGATAACATGGAATTTTTAATCTTTTGCTCATAAATAGCCTCAGCGATGAGCGAATATTTATCACCTTTTGTCTGCGATGCATATTCCTCAACAGAATTTACTCCTCTCTGAACAAAATGCCTATTATTCTTAGTTTTTATATAGGTTCCTACCACATCAATAAACAGATTCTTTCCTTTAGCCAATTCTGTTTGGTAATAAATATCTAATGAAGGTATATTTTCCCTCGACTTTTCATGATCGGATATTTTATATTCCTGTCCAGCACTTGTAAGTTCGGATTCTCTGTCTGATATGGAATAAGGCATATCCATATATGACTGTCTATAGTTAATACTGAGTAGATGGTTATTTTTATTATAGTCATAACCTAATAGGAAATTCATCCTGTCATACTTTACCTTTGTAGGCAAGCCTGTTTCCACATTGTATAGTGGAGTTGCAGTTCCATTAAAGGTTTCAACATTTTCACGTATCCATTTCAAATCTCTGCGTTCCCAATTAGATATAAACTTGAAAGACGAACTTCCAAAATGATAATTAGCGGAAACATTATAATCTCCTGTTCCGATTTTATTTATGCCATTGGTTAAATCGACTGAGAAATTTCCACCTGAGTTCCTCCGTTTCAGAATAATATTAATGACAGCTCCCACATTTCCATAACGCAATCCCGGATTATCATGGTATTCCACCTTTGCTATATCGTCTGGTCTTAGAGATTTCACCTCAGGAAGCTTTGCCTTTACTCCATTGATTTGTAATTCAACTGTCCCTCCTGTAGTCATCTCTATGCTATTGTTAATAGAATTGATTTCAATGCGTGGAAGACTTAAATTCTGTAGTAACAAAAGTCCATTACTGGATGCCTTCCGTTGCAGACTACTAGGAATAAGTATCTGTCTGTCAATTTTCTGAATTTTATTACTACCAACAACTTTTACCTCTCCTAAAGTCTTTGGCAATACCATCAGTTTAATCCTTCCCATATCAACATCATCCGATGCATTATTACAGGTAATATATTGGTCTTCATAGCCTATATATGACAGATGAACGATAAAGTTATTCGATTGAATACTTTTAATATGAAATTCACCCACATCATTGGTTACGCCGCCAGACAAGAATGTCGAATCTGTCGACAGAATTCTGACTGAACATCCAATTACTTCCTTGTCGTTTTCATCAATAATGTTTCCTCTTACACTCACTTGAGAGTATACTCCTTTGGAAAACATCAGAAACAGGATCATCATAAAAATATGCCTCATTTTTTGTACCATTTTGATAATTTCCTTATAATTTTACATTTATATCTTTAGTCTATTTTGAAACACCCTCTTTTATTTCCTTACTACTTGCTCCATCGCTATCAAACATCACACTTTACGTTATATTCTTATTACCTATAGGCGAAAGAAGTATTCTTATGTTTCCATTAAAGTCCTATAGTTTTAATGCCAAATTTCTCAGCAGCTTCTTTTATTCCCAACATAGAAATACCTTCTGTAGTTGCATAACATATGCTAGACAAGAAAGCTTGGCTAAAGTTCTTACCGTAATATTTACATATCATCTGTAAGCAAGTGGTACCACACATCATAGAATCTGATTGTCTAAAAAAGGTAATCGCCTCATTGTAATCGTATTTTCTCCTCATTACCAGCACCTGTTCCCTTGAACTTGCTGCGGATGTAGATGCGATTTGTGTTGCTTTTCTCTGTTACCATAAAATTTATTTCCAATGGTGTTTGTAGCCAACATTACACATAAGGATTCTTCGGAGAGAAGTCTGTTACATAAAATATAGAGTATCATCTTTTTGATTTGAAAATATTAATAACTGTTCAGGGAAAACTAATATTCCCCCCATAAAAGTTATAGATTTACTCGATTGCTCTACAATTTGAGACATGAAACTTTTTAATGTTGCGACATTAATGTTGAGGTCTTTTCCTATTTCAACAATAGATTGTTCATAACTCTTTTCCCAATATTGGTTATGATATATCCAAGAAATGGAGGAATTGTATATATTGTCTGATAATTACTCAGAATTAACAAACATATTCTTTCTTACGATGTATGAGCAGGTTGCCTCATTTCTCAACGAATATGCTCTATTTAAAACAATGTCTTTCATTTCGTACAAAATTTAGGTAATTAATAATCTATGCCAAAATTGAAATGAGCACTATCAGAAGTTGCATTTTATAATGGTTGGGGTTAAGAAGTCATGCCAAAACAATATTTCAAGTAATGGCATGACTTTGTCCATTGTCGTCGGAGCATCAAGTCTCAAGTAGAAATTTTTCCAATAGAACATTAATCCTCCCTCGTTGTTTAGCAGTAAACAGTACCATCAGAGTCATCGGTATCAGATTCAATAGGAACCTCAATTACTACGACCTCTCCTGCGCCACTGCTACAATGGCAATCCCTATATGCTTGACCTCCCTTTACTTCTTCCAACTCTGAAAGTAGCAAATTTTCAATAAGTTCTTTATTCATCTTTTGTTATTTTATTTTCACCTACTCGTATAGCTTTTCAGTTACCGCTCCTTTAATTATTTCAGTTCGGTTTGGATCAGCCTTCTTATAGCTTCTGGCATTGCTTCCCTTTGTACAGTAAGGTCTGTTCTATAATTATACTAATTATAATCTTAACGATGCAAATATACAAAACTATATTGTTTATAACAAGAAAATCAAGTCTTTTTTTCAAAAAAAACGCAACTCCTCAGTATTTTCGCTGCATTTGTAGCTATATCTACTATCTACACATTGTTTATATAAATAAAAAGATTATTTCATTAAAAGATTTCGAGATTACTCCAAATGAGAATATAATAGAACGGAGCCAAAATTTCCAAAGCTACATAGACCAAATAGAGTAGTTCGGCTGCAAGAGTTATTGGGTCATGGCAAGAACAGGAGTTGGAGCCAAAATGCAGATAGATGGTTATGACGGTGAGGTTCCGGCATATATATCCAATGATTATTCAGGCATGTCGCAAAGACCAGAAACTAAAGAGGCTGGCATGAAAGCCGTCCGGAAACACGGTTCTTCCGTAACATGCGTAGGTTGGAAAAAGAATAAAGGCTTATGCACTTGCAAGGTATGCCTATCCAAAATCAGATGGTCTTACATCGGAAGATAAACTACAAGATAAGATGCAGAAAAGGCAAATTGATGCTGTGTCTGTTCATTAGCATGTCTTTCTGCCTTTACAGACAATTTATTACCATAACATCGGTGTATGTAAATATTTTTACGCAGTTCAAAGCTGACACATACTCTTCTGGCTTCTAAAAGACGCCTGATTACCGTGCAATAGATGCTCTTTTAGCGTGTTACTAACGCCCTTTTGAAGTCCAATTAAGCACCTTTTAAGAATGACTTGATAACCAGTTGATTGGCTGCTGGTTATAAACTTGTTTTTTTGCATTTGTTTTTTATATTTGCAGATGATATGTCTGAAATTATGTAATGACTTTTCAAACTCTTGTCTGTATTTTGAACGTATTAAAATGAAAAGGTTGTTTTGCATAGGAGGGTGATGATAGAATGGACAGTTGACTGCCTTGCCCATGTTTTTGTTTGATGAACCATTTTGGGTCTTCTGTTAAAGCTGTACGAAAAGTATCTACGCATTTAACGAAAGAGTCCTATTTTCCCTATTATGTTCTCCAATTGTTGCTCTATAAAAATTCTCCAATTAGTAGATTGAATTATGACAGTCTATATCATTATTGAATTGAGAACAATTATCCTCTTTCTCCTATTTTATTTGAAGTGCTAACGACCATTACAGGTTGTATTGATGATAAAATTGTTCCTGTTTTCTCTTAGTCTTGATTTATGAACAATGTTTATAGGAGTATTAACCTCTATTTTATCATGTGTGACACAATGTATTCTTTATGAAAATTTGCAGTATTGGGATTTTGTTACTAACTTCGCAGACAAGAAAGCCACTAATGGTGTTCGAAATAGTATCAAAGCATGGGACGAAATAAATTCGCACAAGACGAGATAAAAGAAATAGCAAAGCTCCTCCGATTAAAGAATGCGGGCAATCGAGCAAAGCAGAAACTTGTACGTCATGATCTTCGTACTATCTACGAGTTTAATATCGCTGACTTCAACGAGCCTGGCAAAGCTTTCGGCGAAGAAGAGTTGCAGGAGGCTATTCGTCGTGGAGCAATACAGATTCTTGACGATGCTACAATTGCTGATATGAAGGCAAAACGTGCACGGGATAAGGCACGAGATGAGGCGGTACGTGTGCAAGAAGCCATTGAGGCGGGCGAGATGACCGACTGGAAGGCTGTTGCCAAGGAGTGGGAGGAATGGGAGAATACGCAGAATAAGCGTAACTAATGTGACCATTTATTTCTTGGCATTATTTTTGGTAAATGAAATATAGAATATGTTCCTTATCTAAGAGGATGAGGGATGAAGGATAAGAGAAACCCATTGTGTGGTTCCATCCTAATATATAAAAATAAGAATACAATGACATTATATCCCAAACTCATTACAGATGCACTGGAAAAGGTTATCTATCCAGGAACAAAAAAGAATATTATTGAAAGTGAGATGTTGGCC
>ERZ772910.1266-NODE-1266-length-13049-cov-6.365553_pt1 | contig 13049 bp, 9 predicted proteins | sample MGYA00511357_ERZ772910 | MGnify/ENA primary metagenome ERZ772910 (study PRJEB29015, sample SAMEA2738096) | human oral metagenome | biome: human oral; feature: human-associated habitat; material: saliva | place: China | collected 2193 ... | reverse complement strand
AAAGAGTAAATAACATTTTCACATTCACATCAAGCATTATATTGGCTGTATAATAAAAACACTGGCTGACTCTCTGTGAGTGCCAGCCAATGCACGGTTAATACCTAAATAATTGTATTCTTCTTGGAACTAAGATTTAAATGGTGAGTACCAACTACTCCAATGTTCGGTTAAAGAACAGTCGACGTTCTTTAACCACAATGATAACAGACACGATGAGCAATAATACCGTCTGTATACACTTGCTATCGGGGTGAGTTGCAAATATTTCATTGAAATAACCTGCTGTAATGTGAAAGATAATAGCTACGAGAATATTTCGGTTGGTTTTATAATAAAGCCAGTTCATCAAGATAACAAAAGGGAAAATACTAACGATGAAGTTCAGACTATAAAGCCAGCCCTCACTCACCACGTTTGCATGATAATAACCCTTAATACCTGCAAGGGGAAAATGCCAAACTGCCCAATAAGCTGCAAACAGCATAGATGTTTTGAAGAGACTCATTCGAGAACGGAGACAGTCTGTTCCATAACCATGCCATGCAAGTTCCTCAAGCGTAGGTGCAAGTATAAGGAGGAACCATACAGGGAAGACACCCGAAGTGAAGGTGTAATGACCTGTAATAATGAATTGTGATGGACTGTAACCGAACAACAGAGAAACTGCCATAGCACACAAGATACTTGCTGGCATCAGTAGGCAGGCTGTGAGATAATATTGCCACTTATCGGAAGACAAGTTTAGGAATCTTCCAAGAAAGTCTTTCCGCAGTTCCTGACGCTGAAAAACCAAAATAATGGTCAGAAACATTGGGAAGAAAAGTCCTGCCAATCCCAACAATGGAGCTACCCATGTGCTTTCCGAATAAACTACATGATGACTTACATAACTTGCAGCAAACCAGAATATCCATGGGATAAGGGTTGCCAAGAGATAGAAAAGTACCGTATGGCGATACTTGATGACGATGTTTTCTTTCATATTGCTTTGATGTTATCAATACTCACAGATTACGTAAATAACAAGACGTACATGAACAGTAATAACCAATGTATTACAAAATCGTCACAAATATACTTCCTACATCGCAAAGAGCCAAAATGAAACACTTAAAATACTCTATGTCTGATATATTTTTGATTTAGATTATCCCATGTTAAGTAAAATTGAGAACAGGCATAATAAAAAAATCTTTCACCTAATCATTTCATTAAAGCTATAGCTATTACGAACGTGAAACTATGCATCACAGACTCTAAACTATATAATGCTCCTTCGTACTTATTTCGAGTAGTGTGTAGGCTCTCACTATAGATTCTCCAGTCTTTTTACATAATCCTTGGCATATAAAACAAGTTCTTCTCCTTCTATGACTTTAATCTCCTTAATTAATCCCAAATAGAAGCGACCGATACCCATAAGACTGAACACCTCCGTCTTAAGCATCATAGGGTATAGTTCCTTGTCATCTTCAGTATTATCCATCAGTACATCCAAAGAAGCAGGGTACTCTTCACGAATAAGATTATATGCCAAATTCGATAGCTTCAGTTTTACCCTCACTGGTGCATCCTTCGGATTCTCCATAATATTAAAGATATCAATCCTTAGATTCCTATGCTTATGGGCATACTTCCAGTTCTGTCCTGTTATATCTACGCTTCTAATACGTGATATCTTATATTCTCTTATTTCTTTTTTATCAATGTCATAGGTAATAGCAACCTGTTGCTTAGTAAGAATCTGATATACCTCTACTTTTCTATCCTTGGTTCCACTCTTTGAAGTGTAACCGCGAAGGATAACCTGCTTACGTTCTTTACAGGCCTGCCGTAACAGAAGCATCATCCGTATGTCCCTGTCTGCAGAGAATTGTATCTTCTTTTCAAGAATCGTCTTCTTGATTTCACGAGTCATAGGAATAGTAGCCCCACTCGTACGATAATAGCTTTCCTTTATATGTTCAGGACGTTCCAGTTTATCATCAAAGCAAATTATTCCATATTCGTATGGCTGCACCTGGATACGCAGTAATTCCATACCTTCATCGTTCTTCTCAATCAGGAGACGTATTCGGGTTGCAGTGATATCTCCGCCACGAATAGTATTCTCCTCATCCATAAAAGCATGGTCTATCATATATTTGACAAACAGTCGATACTTATCCATTGACATTTCTGTAATTTTCTGGTTCTTATACAACCACTCAAGGTCCTGTCGAAGGTCGCTACTATATCCTTTGTCGTTGACACCGAGTAGCAACTCTCCTCCTGAGACTGTATTAAGAAAACCACAGATAGTCTTGAGGATTGTCCATTTCTGAGTGGACAGGTCCGGGCGCATATTTTGGGAAAACACTACAGACGTCTTAAATTCTAACGTATCACTTTCCTCTCCATAATAAGTGAGGTCTCTGTAAATATTCTGATAGACGTCACCCACACCAAGGAAGGATGCTATAGACCTTTTGATTCTATTAATCTCGCTAAGTTCAATCTTACCGTTCAACGTATTAGATGCCTTTATCAGCTGATCAAGGTAATCAATATCTTCTGTCGTAAAAGTATTTCTCTGTCTTTCTGGTTCAAACCGTTCATCAATATAGCATTCTAACTTTTGTATAACGTCTGATTCCCTTTTAATACGCTTATCGCCGCTGAGTTCAATATTTTCAGGAAGATACAAGGTTTTAACACATTCTCCCATTGAGAATTTTATGATAGAATTCTGATAATTCAACTCATGTGAAAGCCAAGCACAATCATACTGGTTTCCTGCCATAAACGCAATCATTCGCGCTGCAAGCAAACGATTATAGCGTTCATAGGTATCTGTCACCAGCTGAGACTCCTTAAACAAAATGTGAGACAGGAGACTTACTGCTTCGGAAGAAATCACAGAGCCAACAGTCTTATCACTTGTAGGAATCTCACTTGGCTCACAGTATTCTATGAATTGTTCTATCAGCCATTGCTGAGCATCATCAATAAAATCCTTACCTATTAGAGAGTCATCATCTGGCGTATCTACATAAGCGAACTCAGCATTAAGAACGACGTGATGGTTTTTATCACGCTTGCAACCTTTAACAAGCACCTTAATCGGCCTTTCCTCATCCATTGTAGAAAGGCTTTCACCAAAGATATTGACAAGAAGGCCATCCCTGGTAATACATCTTATTCCTCCATTAAACTCCTCAAAGAATACTGCATCGCAACTATCGTGTACAGCAGCCTTACCTTGAGTCTCATAGAAATTATCGAAGGAATCATCAAGGCTGAATACGTAGCCCATCTCCTCTATTCGCTTTACCTTGAGATAATCACCAACTCTCAACACCTGCCACCAATGTTCTATTGGGATAAAACAAAAATTATTTGTAATAAAAACCTTACCCTTAACTTTCTCATATTTAGGATCAATACTTTCCGCCTGCACATCACCATCAACAAATGTAACCTTAACGATCAACTCATCTTCAGGCATATATTCTTTTGGTTTGCAAATAGGGGATGGTTGGACTTTTTGTTGCTCATTATACAAGTCTGTAGAGAGTTGAAATAATCCAGGGAACTCCATCTTATTAGACCTTTCATACTTCTTGGTCATAATATCAAGGTAAGAGTTTACCTCTATCTGCTTAGTCACTTGGGTTTTCTGATATTGGCAAAGATTCATATTTACCAAAGCAATATGATTGTTTTCCATACGCAGGAGTCCCCTGCCTTCATAATACCAATAGGGTGATTCTGGAGCCTTGCCAAATTGTGTCTGTGACAACTTAGTTGCAAGGATGTATGGGGTGAAATTCTCTTTTGTCAAATCATCCCAAGAAAATCCGTACCGCACGACAGGTGCTCCTATTGCAGCTTCATAAGCAAGTACTTGTATTTCTGATAGGACTTGACTGTTATCACAGTAGCTGTTGAGAAGAAGATAGTCAGCTAACAAAAGCAAAACATTATGATCCTGTTGATGTTTCTTGTCAGATGCAAGCAGATAGGTAGCTATCATTCTTAAATGAAGTGATTCATTCTGATTCCAAACGTTTGAGACATTAGAACTCAGGTTACACAAAGCCATATCTCCAGTCAGATCTGTAACAACCTGCCCAAGACATAAATAGCTTTTATCAAAATCGTTATCAGAAGTTTCTTCATCAATCTTATAATTATACAATCTCAAATAACGAAGCAGATTTTCAAAGTTGTCTACCACGTATTCCTTCCTTACTTCCAACCAAAAAGTTGGCTGATTCTTATTCTCTGCCATAGATTAAATATTTAAAATACAAACATACAAAAATTAAATGAGAACAAATATATTTTGAGATTAAAATAATACAGACATCCTATATTCTCTCGAGTCGCTTTCACGCTATAAGTCAGCAGACAACACATTGCCATTGAGACGTAAAAAATCTTATCAAGTTTTTCAAGGGTTAGTTTTATTTTGCTGTCACTCCTATCACCCACTTACAACTTATAACACTTTGTTAATCAACAAACTACCGCAGATGTTAAAAATGACAGAAAATGGTTTTCAAACTTAGTGTAGTATATAAAAGGCTGTTCCATTCATCACTCAGAAAAAGCAACCTTGACTTGTAGCCTAAACATCAAAACACCTTTACAAATTATTGCTGTCCGATAAAAATAAACTGAAAGCTCTGCATCTCTTTACCCAACGGTGTTGCAGCTGTTTTACTTATCCAGGGGCTTGGTTTTCAGTTTCAAACTGTAAGCATTATAAAATGTGCTTATTTTGACAAGGAAAGCCTATAATAACCAGATAAATTAATGAAATCATAAGTTTAAGTCTATTTTATCTAACACAGATAAACCCCTAAAAGTTTTATCGGACACCAATATTTACAAATACACCAAAAAGCACTTTCGTTTATTCAAGAAACACAATTCATTAATAATTTATAATCAAATCTAAATATTTATGCATATCTTTGCGTACAAAATCCATAGAAAAAGCCTAGTAATGTTTATCAAGGCATGTAAAATGTAAACCTAATAAAGTTATGACATCAGAGGAACTATGCGAGAAAGTTTGTAACAAAGCTGTAGAGTTTGGTATGAACGCCAAAAACGATCGCCGAACCATAATCGACCCTAAAGGAAATGCCATTATTAGAAAAAACCTATTGGACAGTTCCTTTAAAGATGGCTCTGCGTATTTTGGATTGTTAAATCCAGAAGAAGAAACTGCTGGCCCTTATTCTGACTTTTCATTCGCTGTCTTTCCCGACTCAATGAATGATGTACAAACCTGTGTTGTTAGTCTTGGAGTTGGTTCGTTAGGTTTCCGCAATGATTACCAATTAGCAGCTCTCCCTGGACTTCGCAGAATGTTCCTTAAACTCTACGATGACAATACCTTTTTAAAAACATCATTTGATGATATAGAAAGTACATCATCTGATTTGTTAAAAGAAATACGGTTAAAGTACCCTCTATTAAGAGATGTCATAGAGAGTTATAAAACTGTATTGCCTGCAAGTTGCATTGTTAATATTCAAGAAAAATGTGGCTTAGATACCATTTTCGCCTGGCTAGCCACTTACGCTAAAATACGTTCTTGGGGTACAAAAAATAACAGAAAAGCTGTGGATGATTTCCTAACTAGTGTCAATTCTGCAAGCAATACTAACGAAGAACAAGAGATTAAGAATCTACTCAAAAATCGCAAATATATAGTCTTGCAAGGAGCGCCTGGTACAGGAAAGACCTATACTTCATTGAAGATTGCTAAAGAATACGAAGAAGCATTCTTTGAACAATTTCATGCAGAAACAAGTTTCTCAGACTTCGTCTACGGAATAGAGCCTAACATGTCAACTGGCACTTCACAACCTCAATTTAAGGCAAAACAGGGCATCCTATACCAAGCCATAGATTACGCTGTAAAACACTCTACGAAAAAGGTGTTACTTATCATTGATGAGATTAACCGTGCCAATTTATCGAATGTACTTGGTCCTGTTTTCTATCTATTCGAATATCAATCGGGTATAAGAAATGTAAAAATCAATATTGGTGATATGAAGTTGACACAACTTCCAGATAATCTTTATGTGATAGCTACCATGAACACTGCAGATAGGAGTCTGTCTGTTGTAGACTTTGCTTTACGCCGTCGTTTCGCATGGTACACACTACGCCCTCGTAAGATAAAAGCTGATGCTGGAAAGAAATTCATGGAAAATCTCTATGATAAATTTGAGAACATCTTCTTACAATACGCTACAGATGAAGAACTTAACCTTCAGCCAGGTCAATCTTATTTCATTGTTTCAAAACAGGATTCTAAGGCCGAGATGAAGGACCAAATGATTTATGAGTTAATGCCTCTTATTAAAGAATACCTGACTGAAGGTTATCTGCTGAAGGCGAAAGACTCCTTCTGTGACTTGTTCCTCAAAGAAACAGGGAAATTAATGTATGAGTAAAACGCAGATATATACTTTTGACAAGCTGCCGACTTTGTCTTCAACAATATGGACTAGTGATAAATTGAAGCAAAGCTGGAAATGGAGTGATCGTTCAATGGAATCGGTTATGCAGAAATTTGTAGACCTTAACCATAAGAACTTGTCATATCTTGATATTTCAGCATGCGTAGAATCTGATAATGGAAAGCCTATTATCAAGCTGACAACTTCAAAGTTTATAGGTGCCATACCTATTATCTCTCCTATGAATGGTAAAGCAGCAGGAGACCTTATAGTAACTGGCCGCTTCGGAGAGAATGCAGGAGAACTAATAACCTTACTTGATGATAGCATAAAACCTGAATATTTGAATGAACTTAAATTAGTTCAAGACTCTCAGATGACACCACCAATATTCATTGAGTGCTGCAAATTTATGGAGCTCTATGAACAAGCTGAGAAGTTCAGATGGAGAAAATTCACCAATGAGATTAAGACAAGCCATCAACCAAGTGGTTCAACGATGTGGACCGAATATGCCCTAAGGAATGCGCGTACCCCCATGAGCGCCTTTGTATTCCATAACAAATGCAATATCCTTACCACAGAACATCCTGAATGGCAACAGTTAAACTATGTCCTTCAGCTTGCTATAAGAGAACTTGAATCCTCGCGAACACCAATGAAGACCCGCTCTATTTACTCATCAAAGCTAACAAGAATGAAGATAAAACTTCAGGATAAACGGTGCAGCCCTACAGACAAAATTAGTATCCATACATCAGATCCCTATGTCATTAAAAATCTTAAAGAACTTGCAAATACATTATTGAACAACAGCACTAATGAAAAGTTAGCATGGCGTATGGATTATGCTGAGTTTTTCGAGAGATATGTTCAGTACTTACTGTGTGACGTTTCAAAAAAGAAAGGAGCCAGAGAAGTTAATAATCCACATTATGGCATAAGTATGAAAAATAGACCTTCATGGACACTTAACTATCTGGAACCAGATATTATCATCCAAAAAAAGAACGAACAAGTTGTGGTTGATGCAAAGTATAAAAGCCACCTTTTTAATTGGAATAACGATAGTGAAGAGCTTAAGAATACTTTCCGATATGACTTACACCAATTGCTTGCCTATTGCTCATTAAATGGTATGAACAAAAAGCAAGCGATATTAATCTATCCATTCAAAGACTTCACATGTCATCAAATGACAGTAAATAGCCCACTCACAAGCACGGGAGCTCAAGTTTTTATGATAGGTATCCCATTAGAAAAGAATAGAATTGAGGAGGTTAAAAGCAAGCTTAATGACGTTATATACTTTAATGATTAAACATGCGAGTTTGCTTTAAGAAGATCCTTTTATAAGTTAGCTTTTTTATGGTTCCTTACAAACTGATTCAAAGAGCTGATAAAATAGGAAGTTCGTAATCACTTTTAAGTTTAATATCATATACTACTATCTTCTACCCATTTCTCACATCATATAGACTGTATGATGCAAACACTGACTGGTCTTCTCGCTGTGAGTTCCAACACTGTATGCATAGTCTATATCTTATTGGTTGTACTCTTCAAGGGGCATAATAATTTATATTGCTGTCCGGTAAACCTTTTCCACATATAAAAGTTAAGGGCTGAAATCCTCACTCGGATTTCAGCCCTTTTTGTTACTTTTGTTTCTGCGAAAAAACTTCAATAACATGGGCAAAAGTACACATTTTATCGGACAGCCGGTCTATAATCAGGTAATAAAATTACTCGATAAGCAACAAATCAAGCAAATCAGCCTTGAAACACCCCGAAGTGAAGCTTATGTGAAGCGTCTTGATGGGTGGACTCACCTTGTCATAATGCTTTTCGGTGTTCTCAAACACTTTGATTCTCTTCGGGAAGTGGAGATAGGCATGAAGGCTGAAGTAAACAAACTGCATCATCTTGGCATTGACTATGTCGTTCGCCGTAGTACGCTTTCTGAAGCCAATAAGCGTCGCCCACAAGAGTTCTTTGCAAAGGTTTATGCGCACCTCTTAGAGCGTTATGGCTCTTTTTTAGCGGACAGCCGCCCAAAAGGTGAACAGAAGACATGGGAGAAACTTCTGTATATGATGGATTCTACTACGATTACACTTTTTGACAACATCCTTAAAGGAGTTGGAAGGCACCCTAAGAGTGGTAAAAAGAAAGGCGGCATGAAGGTTCATACGGTCATGAAGTATCATGTTGGCGTGCCTATGGTTGTACAGCTCACCTCTGCTGCTACGCATGATCATTATCTACTTAAAGAAGTACATCTCCCCAAAGATGCAACCCTTACGATGGACAGGGCATACGTTGATTATGCACAGTTCCAAAGACTTACGGAGGAGGGAGTGTGCTATGTGACTAAGATGAAGAAGAATCTCACATATAAGGAGCTATCCTCAGTAACCTATGTAAGCCCTAACGGGCTGGTTACACATACTGACAAGAAGATTCTCTTTGAGAAAGGAGAAATACGGCACGAGGCAAGACGTGTGGAACTGTGGAGTAATAACTCATATAAGTCAGTTGTTCTACTGACCAATAACTTTGAGCTTGATGTAAAAGACCTTGAGGAGATTTACAAGCGCAGATGGGCTATTGAATCCCTTTATAAGCAGCTTAAGCAGAACTTTCCCCTGCATTTCTTCTATGGTGACAGTGTAAATGCCATACAAATACAGACATGGGTAGTACTCATTGCCAATCTACTCTGTACAGTTATTGCCAGAATGATAAAAAGGAATGTATCTTTCTCACAATTGGTAACCATGCTAAGGCTTACACTGATGTACTACACCGATTTTATCTCATTTATGGAAAATCCACAAAATGATGAACTCATCATAATAGCTGAAAAGGCAAATTCACCACCAAAAGAACTTGACTTATTTGATTAGGGGGCTTGGATTTCAAAAAAGAATGCGGAATTACCTATATAAAGGCAATTCCGCAAGGATTTATATGTTATTTAAGTTTTACCGGACAGCAATATATTCTAAACAACTTATGCTATCCGATAAAACTTCATCTGCAAACTCTCCCAAATTATCTCTTTATCATCGAACTATATCGCTTCATCTTAGGAGAAACGCTTCCCTACCCTAACCTCTAACAACTTCTACCCAATGATTATATTGCACGAATATTGAGCATAACATCATTGGGTTTCACCATGCGCACCATGTGTGCTAAGCATCAACACCACATGTGTTAAGCATCAACACCATACGTGCGGACACTCAACACACTGGTTAAAGATTAGAATATGTGTTCAACAAATGTCTCCATTAATAAGATAAGACACTAATGAATCAATCCTATGAGAGAGGTTTATCAGACAGTTCAATAAACTTGTTACTTCTTGATAAACTTCTTACCGTTTTGAATAACTACACCCTTGTAATCCTTACCTACACGCTGACCAGCGAGGTTGTAGATAGGTGCATTTGCATTTACAGTACTGTTACTAACTTCGTTAATACCAGTAGGATCATTCTTCAAAGTAACGGTGATCTTCTTAACACGTACCTGATGCTTTGGGGTATTGAACACGACAGAATTCTTATCACCGGTCCATGTTACATTAACTTTGTCAGTAGAAATAGTCAATCCTTCCATAGATGAATCAAAGCCGTCACCTAAGAAACTCTTACCACCAGCTTTATATGTATCACATACAAAGACAACATTGGTAATGTTTGCTGCAGACGAAGTAATTGTTGTTGTAGCATCCTTGTACAAACGATAAGAAAACTTATCGTCTACCTTACCTGCGCTGAGAGTAATAGTAACACCATCCTTTTCAACTGTCAAACCAGTTCCCTTATCCTTACCAGCTTCAAAGGTAACTGTCTTCTGTGCAAAAGATAAAGAACTAACAGCAGCAAATGCTGCAACAAAAGCAAAGCGTAGAATTTTATTCATAATAACTTTATTTAATTAATAAAAAGGTTTAATTACGATGCAAATTTAGACAAATATTATGATATATGCAATTATAAATCAATGTATATTCCTTATACGAATTCTTTTTAGTATGTATGCGCCCTCCAATATACGACTACTGTTGGAATCATTCTTTTATATTGGCACATCCGTTTCACTACAAGTCCTTAGATTTCAGTATAGTCATTGAATGACTTCTGCGTTGTCATTATCTCTTTCGTCTTATCACTAAATATAAAATAAGAAAAGCGATTACGCCAAGGCAATCCTCTCAAAAATAAAGTTCCTGTCACTCCTATCAGTCGTTCCAAGAATATAACTTGCTCATTTACAGCAGTGTTACGTAAAGTGTTAAAAGTGACAGCAAAGTAAAAATAAAACTATTCGTATAAAGAGGTATTATTGTTTTACACCAATTATAGCGTCTTTATCACGGCATATTTCAGAAGAACCTATCGTTTCATATTTAGCCCATGTGTGCGCATACAATGTTAAAAACATATTTTTTTGTTGATAAAATTTGTTTTATTCCACTATTTATCCTATATTTGCGATGTGTTTTTCACAGATTTAGATATTTTGCTAAATCATTTTCGAGGTTGGTAGCTTCCTGCACCAACCTCTTTTTTATTTACCTACATTTCAGAAAAACGTGTCCAACTCTTGACTTATTGATAATCTTTATTTACCTTTGTATCAGATTATTAAACTTAATTCTATGAAGATAAACCAACTTTCCTTCTTACTTTTCGCAGCTGTACTATTGTTTAGCTGTGGTAAAACAATTCTACCATCAGATGATGATAATGAAGACGAAACAGAAAAGCACTCACCTTCTCACTCACCTAATGAAGCGAAGATCTATACTGTTTCGGAATTTATCAAAGGAGAATTTGGAAATAATGAAGTTTGGGTACATGGTTATATTGTTGGAGCTTGCAAACGAAGCATCAAGCAGGCAGAGTGGGAAGCACCTTTCACGTATGACTCTGCAATCCTATTAGCTGATGACCCAGAAGAGGCTGAGCCTGAGAAAGTTATTTCCATTCAAATGGTCAACAAACAAATGAAAGAAGCAATAGGCTTAGCAGCCAATCCGCAAAACTATGGTAAACATATTGCCTTTTTCGGAATTAAACAAAAGTACTTGGGAATACCAGGGATGAAAAAACATATACTTGCAAGTGAATGGTTAGACGAGTGACTTTTTATATAAAAGATTTGCTCTAAATAAGAAAAATGATTATATTTGCATTCCCAAATAATTATATAAGTTAGAAAAGCCTATCGACATACTTCTACTTCATAAGAAAGAAAATTGAAAATGAAGAATCTGAATGAGATGACCGACGAGCAGTTGGCATTGTCATACATTGAAGGAAGCAACGATGCTTTCGATTTGTTGCTATCGCGCAATCAATCGAAACTTTTTTCGTATATTCTATTCGTTGTGCGTGATAGGGATGCTGCTGATGACTTGTTTCAAGAAACCTTCGTAAAGATTATCACGAAGTTGCAACAGGGAAGATACTCACCAACAGGTAAGTTCTCTGCATGGATTATGCGTATCGCTCATAATGTGATTATGGACTGGTATCGTGCGCAGCGTGCAGATAAAGTGATTGATGCCCCTAAGGATAATGACCTATCTAATGTTGGTGGTGATGATACTGTTATTGATAACATTGAGTGTCAATTCATTAACAGTCAGACACTCTCTGATGTAAAACGAATGATGAACCTTCTTCCTGCAACACAACGTGAAGTGGTATTTATGCGTTTTTACCAAGAGATGTCTTTTAAAGAGATTGCTGAGACGACGGGTGTTAGCATTAATACCAGCCTTGGTCGTATGCGTTACGCCATATTCAACTTGCGGAGAATGGTTCGTGAACACAAAGTAAGTTTGCAACTAACATAAGAACAAACAGTTCTTTTCTTAACGATACAAAACGCCCTCACTTATCTCTTAACTATCACGTTAAGAACAAGTGAGGGTATCTTTTATACCTTATAATTATCTATGTAATTGTTTGAGTGAGTGGATAGTTGCCTTAGGATCTACAGCCTTAAAGACATAACTGCCACTAACAAGAATGTCGACACCAGCTTCAACCAAACGAGGAGCCGTGTCAGCCTGTACACCGCCATCAACCTCTATCAGAGCTTTACTACCTTCACGGTCAATCAACTGACGAAGGCGTTGTACTTTCTTGATACTGCTCTCTATGAATTTCTGTCCACCAAAACCTGGGTTTACACTCATGAGCTGAACGATATCCACATCACCAATGATATCCTCAAGTACATTGACAGGTGTTGAAGGATTAAGCGTCACACCAGCTTTCATACCAGCAGCATGAATCGCTTGTATCGTTCGATGTAAATGAACACAAGCCTCATACTGAACATTCATGATAGCTGCACCAGTGTCAGCTGTCTGTTGAATATAGTTCTCTGGATGAACAATCATAAAGTGTACGTCCATTGGCTTCTTACATGCCTTACCTACTGCTTCAAGCACAGGAAAGCCAAAAGAAATGTTAGGGACGAAGACGCCATCCATTACATCCATGTGAAGCCAATCAGCCTCACTTTCATTAATCATTTCAATCTCCTTAT
>ERZ772910.1263-NODE-1263-length-13061-cov-22.831539_pt1 | contig 13061 bp, 10 predicted proteins | sample MGYA00511357_ERZ772910 | MGnify/ENA primary metagenome ERZ772910 (study PRJEB29015, sample SAMEA2738096) | human oral metagenome | biome: human oral; feature: human-associated habitat; material: saliva | place: China | collected 2193 ... | reverse complement strand
GCCTCCCATTCCCTGGACTTCAATTTCGATGTCCAAGAAACGGGAGGCAGTTCAGCTACGGCCAGGGGGACAGTTTTATTTACAAGCTCAAGGACAATGGGATTGGGATGGGGTTAGTGGCCTTCGTGCTCACGCAGGCGAGCGAAGGAGCGGCGAATTTCAGCCTCGGCCTCTTCACGGCCTACCCAGTGGGCGCCTTCTACGCTCTTGCCCGGCTCTAGGTCCTTGTAGACCTCAAAGAAGTGCTGGATTTCCAGGCGGTGGAACTCGCTGACGTCCTCAATGTCGGTACGCCAAGAAGCACGCTGGTCAGCTGCGGGCACGCACAGAACCTTGTCGTCGCCGCCCTTTTCGTCACGCATACGGAACATGCCCAGTGCACGGCAGCGAATCACGCAGCCGGGGAAAGTGGGTTCTTCTAGTAGCACTAGGGCGTCTAGCGGGTCGCCATCCTCACCCAGGGTGTCGTCAATAAAGCCGTAGTCGTCCGGGTAACGGGTGGACGTGAACAACATGCGGTCCAGGCGAATACGGCCGGTCTCATGGTCAATCTCGTATTTGTTACGGTTACCCTTGGGGATCTCAATGGTTACATCGAATTCCATTTTGAGCTCCTTCCTCGCCCCGCAAAGCCAGGACATGTTTTAGGCTTGCAGTGGGTGTGTTTACTCAAGCCAGCCTGCCGATGGTAGGGCCGTTTGGTCCTAGAACTGTGTATAGCACTAGTTTGACTCATTAGCGCAGGGTTTGGGCAAATCTTTGCGATTCTCTTAGGTTCAAATGAGGCTAACTCCGCGAATGAGTAGCTGGAGCAAGAAAGAATAAGCTGCGTCGTCGTCGTCGACAGGGGAGTCATGCTCAGGGCGAGTCTCAAACTGGACGAAGCCATGCACAGCAGACCAGATAGACCAAGCGATTAAACCAGGCTCATCTTTACGGATCTTACCGGCAACCTGGCCGTAGCGTACTAGCTCTGTCATAGAGTCCAGGCAGGCTTGGGCACTAGCACCGGCATGCCAACGCCACAGCAGGGCATAGACTCCAGGCGATGCTTTAGCGTGCTGACGGTAGACCATTCCCGCGTCATATAAGCGTTGCAAGGGATCTGTGGTAGTGACGCGTAAAAGCTTTTCCCGCAGCTGAAGAAAACTCTCATCAATGAGAGTGTTAATGACAGCTTGCTTATCGCCGATATGGCGGTAGATGCTAGCAGGAGACACCCCGGCCTTTTCTGATAGCAGCCGGATAGTGAAAGCCTCATAGCCGTCCTCTTCGATGATCCGTTTTGAGGCGTCAAGTATGAGCCCCCTGATTTCAGCGGTGGGAGTGCGCTGGTTTTTTGTAGTTTTCTGGTTGGTCATCAGGTGCTTCTCCGGTGGGCTGTGCCAGCTAACAGCGATTCGCCATGTCGGTACTCATGATAGATATTTCTTTCTACTGTGGAAGAATGTTTCAGTTGTGTTTGGGCAGAGTGACCCAGCACAGCAGTGCGAATGCTAAAGACAGGCCGGAAGCAATCCAGCAGGCAGCGTGTGTGGCGCTCATGAAACTAGTTTCGATAGCTTGCTGTGTGCTGTGGCGGATGGCTACTGGTAAATGCGGCAGTATTGAATGCGCTGCCATCACAGAATCTTGAGCAGCTTTTGTTACAGCGGCTGGGATATGCAGGCCAGACAAGGCATCTGCGAGCTTGTTGGGATAGACCGAGACAATTGCGGAGCCCATAACGGCTACTCCCAAAGTGCCGCCAATCTCGCGGATTGTGTCATTTACTGCTGAAGCCGCGCCGGTTGAGCTTTCTGGAACCGTGCTCATTAAAGCATCCGTTGCGGGCCCTTGAACCAGGGCGATACCGGCCGCCATAAGCGCCATGGTTGGCACAACCGCCAACCAATAGTCACAGTGGGCATCAACTTGCGTAACCACAAACATGCTTGCTGAGAGGAAAACTAATCCCACTGTTACTACCACGCGGTGCCCAAAACGTTTAGCTAGCTGTGTAGCCAGCGGGGCCACAGCTGCCATAACTACTGCGAAAGGCAAGGTTGACAAGGCGGTTTTTAGTGCGCTGTAGCCTCGCAGAGCCTGGAACCATTGGGTGGTGATAAAGATGAATCCAAACAAGCAAAAGAAAGCGATGCAAATTGCGCAGGTACTGCTAGTGAATATGGCGCGACGGAAGAGTGAAACGTCAATAAGGGGTGCTGGCGTGTGCCACTCAACTGCCGCAAACATTGCCAATACGAGCAGGGATACACAAATACCGCCAATAACCTGCCAGGACAGCCAGCCATAAGTTGGGCGCTCAATAATTGCCCAAACTAGCAGCCCTACGCCGGTAACTGACAGCACTGTGCCAGGGAAATCGAATTTTTCGCTGTGGAATGTCCGTGACTCTGGCACTGCTGTCACAATGCAAGCCAAGGCCACTACGCCAATAACTGCGCACACCCAGAAAATGGAATTCCAGGCGTAGTGCTCTAGCAAGATACCGCCGATGATAGGCCCTAAAGCGATACCTACACCGGATGTGGCCGCCCATAGGCCAACAGCTAAGCTGCGGTATTTGGAATTCTCAAAGATAATGATGATCAGCGACAAGGTTGCCGGATAGATCATGGCGGCGCTGACTCCCAGGGCCACGCGCAACGCCACTAACTGCCATAAAGCCCAGGAAAAGGCGGCGCCGGCGGAGAATAGGGTGAATCCCATCAAGCCAATGAGTAGCATCCGTCTACGTCCCCAGCGGTCACTTAGTTTTCCGGCCGGCAGTAGCAGAGCAGCAAAAGACAAGGTGTAGGCATCTACCACCCATTGCAAATCTGTGGACGAGGCGTTTAGGGCCTCACTTAGCGTAGGGATCGCCACATTGACGATGGTGTTGTCCATTACAACTAGCAACGCCACCAGGCATAGCGCAGTGAGCGCTACCCATTTATTTGCGCGCTGCGGTCTGCTCTGCGTGCTGGAGCTAGCTGGCAGTGACTGCATAGATTGCATATTGGTGTTCCTCTAATGTGAAACAACGTTATCTTTGGGTGAAACAATACTCCTCTTTGTCTGGGGTGGTAACTGGTTAGTTGATGAAGCACGCAACAGTTAGCGGCTGTATGGTCCGACAACTACCTTGGCAGGCCGGCTTGGAGGGCCAACTTGGCGGCCGGTTTGGCAGGCTAGTTTTGTAGGTCGGCTTGGCGGGTAGGTTTGGTATGCCGGCTTGGCAAGTAAGTGTGTAAGGCGGCAGTTTTATGCGGCGCGTCGGCACATATATAGGGTGAAGACGATATCCTTAGCTTGAGGGCGGCTATTGCTAGTGTTGAGGTTAGCCTCGCTCTGGCGTAATCGCTCTATCTAGTAGTCGCCCGATTCCCCACGGCGTCCACAAACTTATTTCGGCCTGCCTGCAAGAATGGAAATAACAGCATGCGTAAATTGGTTGCTGCCTCGCTCAGCGTGGCTACCTTACTGGTAGCCGGCGGGTACTACACGCTGTTTGACGCTCTGGACGTGGTACCTGGGTTTGTCACCGCCGCTAGCGTGGATATCTCTCCCCGCGCGTTCCCGACGGCGTCTGGCATTACTCCCGCAGCCGCTAGCGTCACGGCACTAAACACTAATGCGCCTATCCCTGAAACTTCGCAGGTACAGTCACTGATCACTTCCCTTACCTCCAACCCAGCTATGTCTGGGGGCACCGTTGGGGTAGTGGTTAAAGACTCCTTAACCGGCAAAGACATTGCTTCCACCAACGCCAACTCCGCCATGGTGCCGGCCTCCAGCCACAAAGTTTTGACTGCCGCAGCTGCACTTAGCGCCCTGGGAGCCAGCCACCGCGTACAAACCAGCACCTATCTAGAAGGCTCCACCCTAACCCTGGTGGGTGGGGGAGATGTGCTCCTAGCTGCAGATAAGGGAGACGCTAACTCCGTCGTCGGACACGCCGGACTAGGCGACTTAGCCCGCTCAACCGCAGCTGCCCTCAAAGCCAAGGGCGTAACCAGCGTAAACGTGACCCTAGATGACACCCTATTTACCGGCGCCACCTGGCACCCCAGCTGGGACAGTGAATACAGCTCCTGGGCCACCCAGGTGCAGCCGCTAATGATTGACGTAACCAGCCACTACGGCGGCCCCTACCCGGCAGACCCAGCCATGGAAGCCACCACGGTGTTCATCACCCACCTCAAAAACGCTGGTATCGGCGTGCTAGGCCAGCCCACCCGTGCCAAGCGCGGCGCCAACTCCGCCAAGGTGTCCGCAGTAGATAGCGCCACCCTGGCAGAAATCCTGGGCGTATCACTAACCACCTCAGACAACACCATGACTGAAGTGGAAGGCCGGCTTGTGGCCGTGGCCGGGGGACAAACTGCAGACTTTAGTGGCGCCACCAAAGCTGTACTGGCCCAGCTGAAAAAAGACGGCTACGACATCTCCGGCGTAACCATGGATGACTGCTCGGGCCTGAGCGTCAAAAATCAGGTCAGCCCCAACCTACTGGCCACCATCATGACTCACGCCGCTGGTAAAGACGGGGTGGGTAACGGCCGCACACTGCTCAGTGACCTGCCGGTTTCGGCCTACAGCGGCACTTTGAAGAACCGTTTCCATAACACTTCCGCTGCTGGTTGGGTGCGTGCCAAGACTGGCTCGCTGTCAGGCGTGCGCTCCCTGACCGGCACTATCGTCACTGCTTCGGGGCGCGAACTTAGCTTCTCAGTGGTGCTTAACAACATTCCAGATGGTCAAGAAGCAACTGCCCTGGCCGCCGTCGACGACGCCCTAATCACCCCGCTACGTAACCTTTAAAAACCCTAGAAGTTTAGGGTCGAGCTGACTGCGGTTAGGGCGGCCCTAAACACTATTTTTACAGTTCGCCAGTTGATAAAGAGATAAACGTGACGGCCATTGCGGTGGCACAATTAGTAACGAAAGTGGCAATCTAGTATTTCAGTGCCATCTAGCGGTGGAACCCTAACTGCCGCACGCGCCAGGCGCGCAATGGCAACGTCTTCTCCTTGAACGGATAAATATGAACGTTTCTGACATGGGCACCGACCTGGACCGCGTGCTAATCACTGAGGACCAGCTAAACGAGCGCCTAGACCAGATTGCCGCCGAAATCAACGTCGACTATGCCGGCCGCAACCCGCTGCTGCTGGGCGTACTCAAGGGGGCCGTGTACGTAGTCAGTGACCTTTCGCGCCGTCTGAACTTCTCTGCCCAGATGGAGTGGATGGCTGTATCCTCCTACGGCTCAGGCACCAAGTCCTCCGGCGTTGTACGTATCCTCAAAGACCTAGACTGCGACGTAACCGGACGCGACATCCTCATCATTGAAGACATCATTGACTCCGGCCTAACCCTATCCTGGCTGGTCAGCAACCTATCTAGCCGTGGCGCTAAGTCTGTTGAGATCGCCACCCTGCTACGTAAGCCCGAGGCTGCCAAGGTGGAAATTAACCCCCGCTACGTCGGCTTCGACATCCCCAATGAATTCGTGGTTGGTTACGGCCTGGACTACGCCGAGCGCTACCGCAACCTACCTTTCGTGGCCACCTTGGCCGAACACGTCTACGGAGGCTGATTAATGCCGAACCAAAGCGAGAAAGACCCCTATAAGCGCAGCACTAAGCCCACCAAGGACTTAAAAGCAGCAGACAAGCATGAACGCGACAAGCGCGACGGTGAGAAAAAAGACGGAGGCCGCCGCAAGCTGCGGCCCATGCACTTGTTCTTGCTGTTCTTGATCTTGGCGGTGCCCGGCTATTGGGTGGTTACCTCGCTGCTCGGCTACTCCAATATTGACACTTCCTCTGGCCTGGCCCTGCTCAAGAGTGGCAAGGGGGTTGAGCGCGTCACCATTATTGACGGCAACCAGGTAGTGCAGGTGCGGCTAAACCGCGACTATGTGCAAGCCCCGCGTATCGCTGGGGAAAGCGAATATAACGCCGGTAAACGAGTACAGTTCACCTACGTCACCGCCCAGGCCAAGGAAGTTAACGAGCTAGTTCAAAAAGCCAACCCTAAGGGCGGCTACGACTCGGTTGTGCCCACCACCTCCTGGTGGTCCTCATTCCTGCAAATCCTGCTGCTCTCGGCAGTGTTCCTGGGGGCAATGTGGTTTGTGATGGGACGAATGCAAGGCGGCTCCCGGGGCGGCCTGTTCTCCATTGGCCGCTCTAAATCCCAAATTGGCTCCAAAGAAATGCCTGACGTCACCTTTGACGACGTCGCCGGGGTGGATGAGGCCGTAGAAGAACTACAAGAAATCCGCGAATTCCTCTCTGAACCGGCAAAGTTTAAGGCCGTAGGTGCAAAAATCCCGCGCGGCGTGCTGCTTTACGGCCCGCCTGGAACCGGTAAAACCCTGCTGGCTAAGGCTGTGGCCGGCGAGGCCGGGGTGCCTTTCTTCTCCATGAGCGGTTCAGAGTTCATTGAGATGTTTGTGGGTGTGGGTGCTTCGCGTATGCGTGACCTGTTTGAGCAGGCCAAGGCCGCCGCCCCGGCAATTATCTTCGTTGATGAGATCGACGCCGTGGGGCGCTCGCGTGCCTCTGGCGCCACTACCGGTGGTCACGACGAAGCCGGCCAGACCCTCAACCAGATGCTGGTGGAGATGGATGGTTTTGGCACCGGCTCTAACGTGATCGTAATCGCCGCCACTAACCGCCCTGACGTGCTTGACCCGGCCCTGCTGCGCCCGGGACGTTTCGACCGACAGGTGGCCGTGGAGGCTCCTGACATGGCTGGGCGCTTAGCCATCTTGAAGGTGCACGCTAAAGGCAAGCCCATGACCGACGACGTCGACTTGGCCCTGGTAGCTAAGCGAACCCCGGGCTTCACCGGTGCCGAACTAGCCAATGTGCTTAACGAAGCCGCGCTGCTAACTGCACGTGCCAACGCTCATATGATCGATAACCGTGCGCTAGACGAGGCCATTGACCGCGTCATTGCCGGCCCGCAAAAGCGCACTCGGGTTATGAATGATCACGAAAAGTCTATAACCGCATATCACGAGGCTGGTCACGCCCTGTGTGCGGCGGCCGGGGCCTACTCTGACCCGGTCACCAAGGTGACGATTTTGCCGCGTGGACGCGCCCTGGGCTACACCCAGGTGATGCCCTCTGACGACAAGTACTCGGTGACCCGCAACGAGCTGTTAGACCAGCTGGTTTACGCCATGGGTGGGCGCGCCGCTGAGGAAATCATTTTTGATGACCCCACCTCGGGGGCCTCTAACGACATTGAGAAGGCCACCGCTATCGCCCGCCGCATGGTCACTGAGTACGGCATGAGTGATCTGCTAGGTACCGTGCGTTTGGGTAAGAACGACGACGGCGACGCTATGGCCTCCCTGGGCGGCCCGGGCTACTCTGAGGCGGTTTCTGCACAAATTGATGAGCAGGTGCGCGCCCTGGTAGAGAGTGCTTACCAGGATGCTTTACAGATTTTGGTGCGTAACCGCCCGGTGCTTGACCGCCTAGCCCAGCAGCTGCTGGAGAAGGAAACCATCCTTGAAGGCGAGCTGGCCCAGATCTTCACCCCGGTAGCTAAGCAGCCCAAGCGCCCGCGCTGGCATGGCGGTGAGCTGGAGGCCCTAAATGCCCAGGTGGATGCGATTGCTGACCCCGACTGGGAGCAGCTGGAGAGCACCGCTGAGCTTGATACTGAGCTTAAAGCCAGCACTGAGGCTAGTAATGAGCCAGTAGCTGATGCAGCCGAAACTGAGGAGACTAGCCGTGGCTAGCGAGGCAACCGGCGCTGAAACTGAGCAGACGCAAGCTTCGCTAGAAACCCAAGCTGCCCTGGAAACCGGAGCCCAGGTGGAGCCTAAAGCGACGCCGTCGGCCCTGGCCCAGCTGCGCCCTTATGACGCTGAAGGCGTGCGCAAAGCCGTATATGACCTGCTGGTAGCCATCGGGGAAGACCCTGAACGTGACGGGCTACGCGAAACCCCCCAGCGCATGGCTCGCGCCTACGCTGAGCTATTTGCAGGTTTAACTGAGGACCCCGCTCACCACCTGGACAAAGTCTTTGACGTTGGCCATGAAGAAATGGTGCTGGTGCGTGACATTCCCATGTATTCGGTGTGCGAACACCACCTGCTGCCCTTCCACGGCGTGGCACATGTGGGCTACATTCCCGGCTCTGACGGGCGCGTAACCGGCTTAAGTAAGCTAGCGCGCCTGGTTGAGGGCTACGCCCGCCGTCCCCAGGTGCAAGAACGCCTCACCGCCCAGGTGGCTGACGCCATGGTGGAGCGCCTGCACTGCAGGGGAGTGCTGGTGGTGGTTGAAGCTGAGCACCTGTGTATGTCTATGCGTGGGGTGCGTAAGCCCGGCTCCAACACGGTCACCTCAGCTGTGCGCGGTATTATGCGCAACGCGGCCACCCGTGCGGAGGCAATGAGCCTGATTTTAGGTCGCCGAGGCTAGGGGCTTGGATGTGGCTGCGTTAACGAAAGTGCCTAATAGTGTGCAGTTCTCGGTGATTAGCGGTCACGGCCCATGCATATTGCAGATACACTTAAGCACGTGAGCGCGCGCCATTATCCTCAGTTACCCGGGTGTAGTCTGCCCAGTGACCGCACCTTGGTGATGGGGGTTTTGAATGTAACTCCCGATTCTTTTTCCGACGGCGGCCGCTGGTACCAGCGTGATGCGGCGCTAAAGCACGCTTTGGCTTTGCTAGACGAAGGTGCCGACATAATCGATATTGGGGGCGAATCCACCCGCCCGGGCGCAGCTAAGGTGGATATTGAAGAAGAAACCGCGCGCGTAGTGCCGGTAATTGAGGCGCTACTTCAGGCGCGCCCGCAGGCAGTTATCAGTGTAGACACTATCCACGCGGCTACCGCCCTGGCAGCAGTGGCAGCCGGGGCCGCCATCGTGAACGACGTTTCCGGCGGGCTAGGTGACCCAGCCATGTATCGCGCCGTGGCCGGCACCCAGGCCGCCTACATTTGCCAGCATTGGCGTGGCAACCCCCAGACCATGGATCGCTTAACTGACTACCCTGACGGCGTCGTCGCAGGCGTAATCAGCGAGCTAAACCAGCGCCTAGAGCAAGCCCAAACAGCCGGGCTAGCCAAAGAACGAATCATTGTGGATCCCGGTTTAGGTTTCGCTAAAACCCATAAACAGTCTTGGCAGCTGCTTGCGGCAACGCAACGCCTGCAAGAAGAGCTAGCAGCCCCGGTGCTAATTGGGGCTTCACGCAAGCGCTTTTTAACCTTGGCGGTAGCTGGCGGCACTGACACTGCCCGCGCTGCCGATCCGGCCCAACGCGACAACATCACCGCCACCACCAGCGCACTTGCGGCGCTTGGAGGCGCCTGGGCGGTACGCGTACATCAAGTTATCCCCTCGCGTGAGGCAATTGCCGCCGCGTCCCTGTGGAAGGAATCTCGATGAGCACTCCCAATACCGTAACCCTGCGCGGACTATCTGCGCGTGGCTATCACGGTGTCCTGCCCTCAGAGCGTGCCGAGGGTCAGATCTTTATCGCTGATGTGACCTTGTTTTTGGAACCGGGCGTGCTCGATCGGGCTGCGGCCAGTGACGACATCGCCCAGACTGTGGATTATTCACAGGTGGCTAACGCGGTGGTGGAGGTTATCCACGGCGAGCCGGTGAACCTGATTGAAACCCTGGCTGACCGGGTGGCGCAGTCCGTGCTGGCATTTTCTGCGGTAGCTGGCGTGGAGGTGACCATCCACAAGCCACAGGCCCCCTTGGAGGTGGCTTTCGACGACGTCGCCGTCACCCTGGTACGTGGGCGTACCCTAATGGCTTTGGCTGTGGCCGGACCCGACCAGATGGGTAACTTGGCTTTCACTGCCTCGCCGGCCTCTGCGCTTTCGGCAGTTTCGGGGCTGTCTGCGGTTTCTGGCTTGTCAGCTATTTCCGGCCTAGATAGCCTCACCGGCGCCTCAGCTGCGGCCACATCCGCCGCCGTGGCCCCCACCCCGGCCTCACTAAGTGAGCACGGCGCCCACCGCAGCGAGGTTGATGAGCAGGTAGCCATTATTGATGAGCCTGACGCCTTTGCTGACCCAGATGATCTAGACGACTACCTCACCGAGGTGGATGAGGACCAGCCGGCCCCGCCGCCGTGGGGTGAACGCTCCCAGCTGCCGGTCGATGACCTGCCAGGTGAGTTCGCTAAGGCTGCTGGTGCCGGCGCGGTGGTTGCTGGTGGGGCGGCACTTACCGGTGCAGCTGCGGCAGCTGACAGTGCGGTTCGAGCTGTTTCTAGTGCCGAGCAAGACGGCGTATTTACTGACGGACACTTTGATTCTGCCGACGCCGCCAGCTCCGATCGTGAGGCTGACACTGAGGCGCTCCAGGATGAAACTGAGCCGCAGGATCCCACCCAGCACTCTGGCGAGGACTTTGTCGCTCACAGTGAGCAGGACGAATACTCTGACGAGCAAGTCCCCCAGGGCGCCGCAGGCTTTATTGGCGAGCTACGTGACATGAACGAAGGCGGCCCCTCCCAGGTGCGCTGGCACTCCCTGCGAACTGAGGACGGCGAGCAGCAGCCGCAACAACCCCACCACTCTTTTGAAGAGCTCCAGGCTCAAGTTGCCCAGGACGCAGCTGAGGTAGCTGCAGCAGCTGCCGCGAAGGAAGCACAGCAGGCGGCCGAGGCAGCCGGCGGTGAACCAGTTACTGACGAGGAATATGCTCCCTCAGCCGCTTCTGGTGAAGAAGAAGTAGCTGAAGACCCCACGCGATTAGTTAATATCAGTGAAGTTTTCGGCTCTGAAGCGGGCGGTGCTAAAGGCGAAGCAAAGCAAGATCAAGCTGCTGAGGCCCACGCCGTCGAACCTGCTGCTGAGGCTGAACACGCAGATGAAGCGGGCCAGGAAGACAGCGCATACGTTGACTTCCAGGAAACTACACCCCTAGGAACCGAGCCCTCTGATGACGACGCCAAGTACGTTGACTACCAAGAAACCGTGGCCCTGGGAACCAACCCCCAGGCTGGGGATGACTCAGAGTATGTGGATTACCAGGAAACCGTAGCCCTAGGTACCAACCCTCAGCGTGATGAGTCTGGGCCGGGCCTGTCCGTCCAGGCGCCGGCAGATCACTTCAAGACTTCCGAGCTAGGCACTGGTGGCCAGTCCGCCATGCCTGCCTACGGCCACCACCCGGTAACTCAGGCCACACCGCAGGAAGCTTTCGACTTCAACTACGAGCAAGACACTATGGTCGGCTCTAACTCGCTGATCAGTGAGCTCTTTGATAATCGCCGTGACCCCTGGCAGGATGCCAGCAATAGCTGGGTTGCCTCCCAGACTCCCACCTGGCAGGACGCCTACAAGGATCCCACCACTCAGCTGGAACAAAACAACGCGGCCAACCAAAGCGGTGACCCGCTAGACCGCCGCCCGCCCCACGCTGCAGAGTTTGTACTCTCACTGGGAGGCAATGTAGGTGGGGTACTAGCCGCCCTGCGCGACGCCGTCCACAAGCTGCAAGACACCCCCGGAATTGAGCTGACCGACGTCGCCCCCTTGGCCCGTACCGCCGCCGTAACCCGCTCGGACCAAGAGCCCCAGCCCGACTACCTAAACACGGTAATTGTCGGTTTAACCGGGCTTTCCCCGCGCGAACTACTGGCTGTATGCCACCGCCTAGAAGATGAGGCCGGCCGCGTACGCACCGAGAAATGGGGTATTCGTACCTTGGATGTGGACATTATCTGCTACGAGGGTGTCACCTCTGACGCGCCTGATCTGACCTTGCCGCACCCGCGTGCTCACGAGCGTGCCTTCGTGCTGCTGCCCTGGTCTTTTGCTGACAGTGAGCTGAGCCTGGATGGCCAAGACACCGCCCAACTGGCTGATGTAGCCCCCGACCGTGACGGGGTGCGCTGGTTGGCTCTGGACTGGTTGGAAACCGACAACCTGCCCACCTTGCCTACCGGCCAGTACATTGAACCGCCTTACGCTGATGAAGACAGCGAAAACAGTGAGGAACATTCACAAGACAACGGTCAATGAAACGCACGCGGCTTCGTGTCCTAGCCTTGCTGGCCCTGCTGGGGGCTAGCTGTGGCTGGGCGATTATGAGTCTGGGGGCCCAAATAAACGGCTGGCCCCCAGCTATCGCCCTGCATGGGGGCATTGCGGCCGTAGTGGCGGCGCTAGCGATCTTGGCTTTTGGCTACCGAGTACGCCGCTATCAGCGTGACGCTAAATGGGTTAACCCCATGCGCGCGGCTTTAACGGTTAGTGCCGCGCAGGCCTGCTCGCTTACCGGTGCCCTAGCTGCCGGAGCCTACCTGGGGGCGCTGGGTTTTGCTTTAGGGGCGCTGGGCTCGCCGTTTATGATCTCGCTGCGTTGGAATACTGGTGCCTGTGCGCTGGGGTGTTTAGCCTGGATGGTGGCCGGGTTGATAGTGGAGCGTTGGTGCATTGTGGATAACTCTGACGACTCCTCAGAGCCCGGCGCCGGCGCTACCGCCTAGTTTCTTTGGTTTCGACGCCGGGTGCGCGGCTTGGCTGCCACGGCGCTAGTGCCACTGTGGGCACCAGCGGGCGGCTTTAGTCCTTATGCCAGCCTAACGCGCGGGCAATTTGAGCAATTGCTTCAAGCAGTTTCAAGTTAAAGTCCACACCCAACTGGTTGGGGATAGTGACCATAACATTGTCAGCTGCCGCGACGGCGAAGCTGGAGGCGCGACAGCTCTGGTCCGCCGCCGCCGCGATGTGCCTCGTTCTCCTGCCGGTGGCCGTGGTCGTCGCCGGTCTCGTGGAGACCTGGAAGGGCCGCAGGATGCCGAAGTGGCCCCGCTGGCGCAAGAGGTGATCACGCCTCACGAGGGCAAGCGCGCGCAGCGCGTGCGGCAGCCGCGACAACTGGCCATTAGGTCAGCGGCTGCTGTATAGTTCAGTGCATGCTGACCATTGCTTCGCGTCTTGACGTCATGAACCGGCTCGGCCGGGCCATGGCCGACCCGACGCGCTCCCGCATCCTGATGTCCCTGCTCGACAGCCCGAGCCACCCCGCGGTGCTCTCGCGCGAGCTGGGGCTGACCCGCTCGAACGT
>ERZ772910.1262-NODE-1262-length-13062-cov-2.685554_pt1 | contig 13062 bp, 10 predicted proteins | sample MGYA00511357_ERZ772910 | MGnify/ENA primary metagenome ERZ772910 (study PRJEB29015, sample SAMEA2738096) | human oral metagenome | biome: human oral; feature: human-associated habitat; material: saliva | place: China | collected 2193 ... | reverse complement strand
CCATGTTTTATCATGAGATTGCAGGAATTAAGTCACTTTTGCGCGCAATTTTGTCTATTTCATCAATGAAAACAATCCCGCGCTCTGCTGCTTTTTCGTCGTAGTTGCACGATTGCAAAAGACGAGTGAGGATACTTTCAATATCTTCCCCTACATAACCAGCTTCGGTAAGTACCGTAGCATCTGCAATGGCAAAGGGTACGTCTAGCATACGGGCTATAGTCTGGGCAAGGAGTGTCTTACCTGTTCCCGTAGGCCCTACCATGATAATATTACTTTTTTCTACCTCAATATCTTCGTCATTGGGCACTTGGAGCACCCGTTTATAGTGATTGTATACAGCAACCGAGAGGTATTTTTTTGCAGCATCTTGCCCAACTACATATTGGTCTAAGAAGGCTTTTATGTCTTTGGGGCGGGGCAATTTCTCAAAACAAAGGTCTGCTTTGGGAGGGTTCTCTACCGTGCTGTCTACAGGAGCGGGACCCATCGCTTGGCGGATCATCTTGTTCATTTCGTTGATACAAAGGTCACATATGGCTACACCTTCTTCGCCTTGTATCAAGAAGTTTACTTCTTCTTCTCCACGTCCACAATAGCTGCAATGCTTATGATTGCCGTCTTTCTTTTTAGGAGCCATCTCTCTTTCTACTGGAGGAGTATTATCTCTTTGTGTGTATAGAGGTCAATCAGTCTTCTTTCTTTGGCTTGGGGCTGAGTACCTTATCGATCATACCATAAGCCTGAGCCTCTTCGGCAGTCATCCATTTGTCTCGATCGCTATCGCGTTCAATGACCTCCAGCGGTTGCCCGGAGTGCTCAGAGATGATTTTGTAAAGTTCTCCCTTTACACGCAAGATCTCTTTTGCTGCGATTTCGATATCACTGGCTTGCCCTTGCATTCCCCCCAGAGGCTGATGAATCATAACACGAGAGTGCGGTAGTGCAAACCTTTTTCCGTGAGTGCCTGCTACTAGTAGTACTGCCGCCATAGAGGCTGCTATACCCGTACAGATCGTAGATACGTCGCAACTGATATACTGCATTGTGTCGTAGATCCCATAACCGGCATATACAGATCCGCCTGGGGAGTTGATATAAATAGAAATGTCTTTTCCGGGATCGGAGCTATCTAAGAATAGTAGTTGAGCCTGGATTACGTTGGCGGTATAATCGTCTACGCCCGCACCAAGGAAAATGATCCTATCCATCATAAGACGAGAGAATACGTCCATTTGGGCCACATTGAGCTGGCGTTCTTCTATGATAGTAGGGGATACATAACCTCCGTTTGCGGATATGTAATGGTGTAGGGTATTGCTGTTGAGCCCTAGCTTACGGGTTGCAAAGTGCTTAAATTCGTCTTGTACTGTCATCTTGTATCTGTTGCTATCTCTATGCTTATAAGATGCCTTTAGGGTAGGTAAGCCCTCAAGAGAGATTCCCTATCTACCAAAACAAAGGTAATAAAAACAATAACAATAATCTCCCCCTTTCATCCATCTCTCAAGCAAGAGGAGGGGGAGCAATGGTGTGCTAGAGGGGTGTTTCAGAATCTCTTCTTAGAAGACAGACTTCTTACTTCCCCTCTGGTAGAGAATCTATTGAAGGTAAAAGAAAGAATTACAGCCCATGGAATTCTTCTCCACGGGCTGTAAAATTTAGATATTGGTAAATGTGAACTTTTTCGTCTCTGCATCCACATCAATATGGATGGGGCGATCCTTGTCAACACTATTCCCCAGCAAAGCTTTTGAGAGTTCGTTGAGGATTTCTCTTTGCAAAACACGCTTGAGGGCCCGTGCCCCAAACTCAGGGCTATAACCCAACTCCGTGAGTCGAGTAACGGCAGCGTCTGAGTAAGTCAGCTCTATATCGCTATTCTTTAGAAGGGTGCCAATGGACTGCAACTGCAGGCGCACAATACTTGCAATCTCTTGTGCAGTGAGAGGCTTAAACATTACAACTTCGTCGATACGATTGAGGAACTCGGGTCGGATACTTTTTTTGAGTATAGCCCACACCTCTTCTCGAGCCTCTTCTTCCACTCTTTCCCTATTCTCCGGGGTAATGTGGGCAAACTTTTGGTTAATCTCGTAGCTCCCTAAGTTGCTTGTCATTATGATGATCGTATTCTTGAAATTGACCACATGCCCCTTATTGTCTGTTAGACGTCCATCGTCCAAAACCTGCAACAGAAGATTGAATACATCGGGATGCGCTTTTTCTATTTCATCGAATAGAACCACAGAGTAAGGTTTGCGTCGTATGGCTTCGGTAAGCTGCCCCCCCTCTTCGTATCCAACATACCCTGGAGGTGCACCAATCAATCGGGTTGCACTAAACTTCTCTTGATATTCGCTCATATCAATACGAGTCATCATGCTTTCGTCATCGAAAAGCACCTCTGCCATAGCCTTGGCAAGTTCTGTTTTCCCTACCCCGGTGGTACCCAAGAAGATGAAGCTACCGATAGGGCGGCGAGGGTCTTGTAGACCGGCACGGGAGCGGCGTACTGCATCAGAAACTACGCGTATAGCTTCGTCTTGCCCAACTACTCTCTTGTGCAATTCTTCCTCTAGGTGGAGTAGCTTTTCTCGTTCACTCGTAAGCATACGGTTCACTGGGATGCCGGTCCATTTGGCTACAATTTCGGCAATATCGTCGCTACCGACTTCCTCCTTGATAAGAGGTTCTCCTGAGCGGATTTCATCTAACTTCTTTCGCTCTTCTTCTACTCGGGCATCGATATCTCGTATCTTACCATAGCGGATCTCTGCTACCTTGCCATAATCTCCTTCTCGTTCGGCCTTATCGGACTGAATGGATAGTTGCTCCTTGTCGGACTTCAATTGCTGGATGGTGTTGATGATCGTCTTCTCCTTATTCCAGCGAGATGATAGTTCGCTTTCTTGCTTACGGAGCTCTTCAATCTCCTGGGAGAGTTGAGACACCTTTTCCTTGTCGTGCTCCCTCTTGATTGCTTCGCGTTCGATCTCTAGTTGCTTGATGCGTCGGCTTATTTCGTCTAATTCCTCGGGTTGAGAATCGATTTGAATACGGAGCCGTGCAGCCGCTTCGTCTATCAAGTCGATGGCTTTGTCGGGCAAAAATCGATCTGTGATGTAGCGGTGTGATAGATGCACTGCGGATAGAATGGCCTCATCAAGGATACGGACTTTGTGGTGATTTTCGTAACGCTCTTTGAGACCTCGTAGGATGGAGATAGAGGCAAGTTCATCGGGTTCTGAGACCATTACCATTTGGAATCGACGCTCCAAGGCCTTATCTACTTCAAAATACTTTCGGTATTCGTCGAGAGTGGTTGCTCCGATGGCACGAAGTTCACCTCGCGCCAACGCTGGCTTTAGAATATTGGCGGCATCCATGGCTCCGGAGCTCTTTCCGGCTCCCACCAAGGTGTGAATCTCATCAATGAACAAGAGGATTTGTCCCTGACTTTCTACTACTTCGCGTACTACTCCCTTGAGTCGTTCTTCGAATTCTCCCTGATATTTAGCCCCAGCGATGAGAGCTCCCATATCGAGAGAGAATATCTTTTTGTCGTGAAGATTCTCTGGTACGTCACCACGAATAATACGTTGTGCAAGCCCCTCTACAATGGCTGTTTTGCCTACCCCCGGCTCTCCTATCAAGATGGGATTGTTTTTTGTTCTTCGGGATAATATTTGCAACACACGGCGAATCTCCTCATCGCGCCCGATCACGGGATCTAATTTTCCCGCACTGGCAGCTTGACAAAGGTCGCGAGCGTAAAGGCTGAGAGCACTCTGTTGCTGGGTTGTTGATTGTCTGTTTTGATTTTCCATAGGTCAATGCTTTATTATTTGCTCTCCATGGATGCAAAGAATATGCCTTGCCCAAAATTGCTAGACAAAATGTCCAATCTATGTCGTTTTGTTCGTTTTTTCGGACAATGATTACCAAGGTCGTTGAGCCCCCCTCTTCTGAGGAGATATAAAAAAGACGTGCTGAATAAATCTTTACTCAACACGTCTTCTTGTTTGTTGGTCGGGATGAGAAGACTCGAACTTCCGACCTCCACGTCCCGAACGTGGCGCGCTACCAACTGTGCTACATCCCGATGGACTTTTCCGACCGCAAAGGTAATAAGAATATTAGACTTAGCCATCTTGTAGCCATCAAAAGAAGTGCAGAAAAGCTTGACAACTGGAGAGCTTTTTCCATAAGGAAGCCCATAAATAGAAACCCTCCCACCCCAAAAGATGGAGTGAGAGGCTTTTAATTATACTCTTCTCAACGTGGAAAAGTATTGCTTATTCGGCTAGGATGGCTACACCAGAACCGGCAGGGAACAGGTTACGTAGGTGTGTTTCTTCATCTCCGCTATCCACCAATACTCTCTTAAGGCCCGTATTGCCTTCTTTAATTTCGTACTGGGCATCTTCGTTATACTCGCCGTTTCTTAGGTTTATCTCCTCAAGTGTGGGGATGTATTCCGATCTTAGGTCACGTATAATTTTGTTGGACGATAAATCAATCTTGACTAGAGGATTCTTATCAATATCCAGATGGAAGAGCATCGGGAGCTTGCTAAGATTGATTGATTTTAGCTCATTTTCGTGGGTGTGTAGGAACATGAGCTTAGGTAAGTCTAGCTCTAGAGTCTGCAACTTATTATTGTAAACACTTAGGTGCATGAGAGCGGGCAGGTCCTTCAAGTTAACTCTCGTTAGTTGGTTATTATCAATGTAGATCTTCTCAATGGCAGGTAACCCCTTGAATGAAACGCTAGAAATCTGACATTTAACGGCAAGGACTTGATTAAGTTTGGGAAGGTCTACAAGGATTAAGCGAGTGAGGTTTGTTCGGTTTACATTGAGGTCTATAAGCTCTTTGTTGTTGGTTACATCAATCTCTGAGATTTGAGTGTCTTGGATATAGAGAGTATCAAGCTTAGTGTTGCTTCTAACATCAATCTCCTTTATATTCTTATTACCAAAGAGACGGAGGTCGCGTAATTCCGGCATCTCTTTTACTTGTACAGAGGGAATCTCTGTGTAAGTAATGTAGAGCTTTTCGAGCTTTTTGAGAGCTTCTACAGGAGTAGCATCTTTGATAAATTGGTTTTTGAGATTGAGGTAGGTAAGGTTGGTAAATAATTCGATTCCCTCAACACTTGTGATTTTTTCCTCCGCTGTCGCTTTGGCCTTGTCCTTGATCTCAAGATCTAATTCTGTGAGCAGAAGAGCCTCCTCCGGAGTGATAGCTCCATCTTTATTGGTATCAATTTCGGGGTGGAGTTGTAGGATCCTCTTTGGGAGGTTAGGGTCTGTAAACCTAAGACCTTCTGGGTTTACAGTTATGGTACATCGGGCAGTTTTCTTTATTCCATTGATGGTTGCTTCTGCATACACATTAGTAGTACCGGCATTCAAGGCACGTACGAGCCCATTATCCACAGAGGCAACATTGGGTTTTTCTACACTCCATGAAATCTGGGTTTTCTTGGAAACATATCCACTGAATTTTAGTGTAACTTGTTCACCTATTTTAAGCGTGATATTTTCTTGCTCGAATTGGAATTTGCTATTGCATGGCTCTGGTTTGAGGCAAGAGCTAGTAAGAAGTACTACCAGAGCAAAGGGAATACTTAGAATGCTTTTGATAATCTTGTTCATAACTTATCGTTTGTTTATCTAGATGTTTTGATGTATGTCTTTTTTTCGATAGGGGAATGTCTTGTAAATGGAGAGCACTCCAATCTTTCAGAGGCTTACTCTATCTTATTTCCTCTGTCCACCTCTCTAGAGAGAAATGCGCTCAGTGGCTGTAATGCGGTTGGGGTACTCAAGAGAGATCTGACTATAGGCCTGCCAACCGACTTTGGGGATGGCTTGGTCTATGAAGGTGCGGAGTTGCCACAATTTGTATTTCCAGTCCCCCATCGAACCAAAGTTGATGGAAAGATGATCGTATTGCGTGTCGGCTACTACATTTTTGCTCCCGGGTTGTACTCGTATGCCCGTGAAAAAGCTACTCCAATAGGCATCTGACGAAATGAGATTACAGAGATCATAGATCTCTCCCGTAGCCTCCTGCTCATCTACATCTCCATATACCACCAGTAGGGGTTGTGAGTACTTCCCTAGCTGTTCTGCGGGGATGCATTTATGAGCTTTCGATACATAATAGCTTTTGTCATCGCTAACTACTAAGAATACAGGCTCTGCGGGGGTAATATCCACGTGCAATTCACCCTCTAGGGTATAGTAGACATTTACTTTTTCAAAGAGTCCGTTTTGTTTTAGTTTTGCCTCAATCTTATGTACATCAATCGAGTCTATACTTTTAGTTTTTCCGCTTGGGAACATCTGTTGCAGCTCATGTATTACATCCTCTTCGTCTATATTGGCAGCACCTTCTACTCTCTGTATGTTGGCAACATACTTGACAATATGGATGTGACTGCGATCGCGATGCGTAGTGATTGCCAGGGTGATGAGAGTAGCAATTAGGAGCAGTCCTACGATGAAGAAAAATAATTTACGATTCATTCTCAAGGACGTTTAATTTCGCTCCAGGAGCATATCTCGCAGCGGAGCTACAATACGATCGATATTCCCAGCGCCTAGTGTTAGAATTACTCGATTAAGATTCTCTCTCTCTCGTAGTCTTTCTACCAATTCTTCTCTAGGGATTAAAGATTTCTCTGCTGTGGAGACTTTATCTAAAATAAGAGAGGAAGAAACCCCCGGTATAGGCTCTTCTCGCGCAGGGTAGATGGGCAGCAAGATAACCTCGTCTAGCTCCGAAAGAACCTCGGCAAACTCAGGATAAAAATCTTGTGTACGTGAGTATAGGTGAGGTTGGAAGATTCCCGTTATCTTGTCGTGGGGGTAGAGTGCTCGTACAGAGGCTATGGAGGCTCTCAGCTCTTCCGGGTGGTGGGCATAATCGTCTATGAGCACTCTGTTGGGTGTATCTAGCAAACGCTCAAATCTGCGGTGAATACCACGGAAAGAGGCTAGTGCAGAACGGAGTTCTGTTTCGCTTACTCCTAATAAGCAGGCTGCGGTGAGAGCTGCTGTAGCATTCTCCACATTGATGGTAATAGGTACTCCCAACTCTAGATTCTTGAACTCTATGCCTCGTTCTGGGAAGTGCCAATCGAAAAAAAGACGCCCCTCGTCGAAGTGGATGTTGTCGGAGTAACTATCGGCTGTCTCGCCCATAGCATAGGTATAGCATTTGACCTCTTCTTGTGTTTCGGGAGTGGAGGTAATCCCCTTTTTATAGATTAGGGTTCCTCCAGGTTTTACTTGTCGGATGAATTGAGCAAAGCCCTCACGATAACCTTCGGGTGTCCCATAAATATCCAAATGGTCGGGGTCCATGGAGGTGACTATCGCAATGTGAGGGTATAGGTGCAGGAAAGATCTGTCGTACTCGTCAGCCTCTACTACTACATAGGGACTCGCTGAATCTAGCAGTAGATTAGACTGATAATTGGCACTAATTCCACCTAAAAAAGCATTTGTTTTTACCCTACTATGGTGCAAAAGATGGGCAAGAAGCGAAGAGGTGGTGGTTTTCCCGTGCGTTCCGGCCACGGCGAGTAGGAGATCATCTTGCACTGCGGCTCCCAAGGCTTCGCTCCGTTTTACTACTCGGTAACCCTCATGTCTAAAGTATTGCAGTTCTCCCAAATGGTCGGGGACAGCTGGTGTGTACACAACGAGTGTGGTTGCTAGAGGGAAAGCACAACGAGCAAGATACTCCGGATCATCGGTGTAGTGTACGGAGATTCCTTCGCTTTGTAAAGCCTCTGTGAGTGGACTCGGAGTCAGATCATACCCTTCTACCAAGGAGCCTTTGGCCTGAAAATAACGAGCCAAGGCACTCATACCAATTCCACCAATACCAATAAAATATACGTGGCTATATAGCTTGTCTTTGTTCATAGGATAGGTGCTTTGCTTGTTGCTATTGGGAGATGATACTTTCCAAAAGCTCTACGATACGACGAGCTGAATGAGGTGCAGCCAATTGCTTGACATTCGCTGACATGTCATTTTGCCTCTGCTTGTCTTTTATTAAAGCGAGAGCCTCATCCACAAGCTGATTGCGGGCATCAATATCTGTTACTAATACGGCTGCATTGCGAGTGGATAGAGCCTTTGCGTTGCAGGTCTGGTGGTCTTCTGCAACATTGGGAGAGGGCACTAGAATAGAGGGCTTCCCTAGCAAACATAGCTCACTAATGGTGGTGGCCCCTGCGCGAGATACCACTACATCGGCACAAGAGAAAGCATCCTCCATGTGATCAATAAAGGGCATTGATACGATCCACTGGGCTGCATCGGGCCCAAGCTCCTTTATCGCCTCTTGGGCTCTAGGGGCAAAGGCTTTTCCTGTTTGCCAGATCAAACGTATCTTATTCTCCTTGAGAAGTGCAAGCCCTGCTTCTATACTTTCGTTGATGGTTCTAGCTCCGAGGCTACCTCCTACGACCATCAATAGAGGATATTCTTCCTTGGTAAACCCAAAACGAGCGAGGGCTTCACTCCTATCGGGTAGGGGAGAGTCTTCGAGGATAGGGCGAACCGGATTCCCTGTTAAGATGATAGACTCTTTTGGGAAAAAGCGATCCATATTGGGATAGGCAACGCATATATACTTTGCTCGAGTAGCCAACAGCTTATTGGCTTTGCCTGCAAAACTATTTTGCTCTTGGATGAGCGTGGGTACCCCTAAGCGTTGAGCCGCTCTAAGGGTAGGGGCAGAAGCATATCCTCCCACACCTACTACCACTTGAGGATTAAACTCCCTTACCAGCTTCTTGGCCTTTTGTTCCGATCGGAGGAAGTCAAGCAATACTTTGAAGTTGCGCCACGGACGCTTACGATCAAGACCTCTAACAGAGAGCCCTTCTATCTTGTAGCCGGCTTTGGGCACTCGCTCCATTTCCATACGTCCCTCAGCTCCTACAAAAAGGATCTCGGCGTTGGGATATTGGGCTCGTACCGCATCGGCAATAGCGATGGCCGGGAATATATGCCCCCCAGTGCCTCCTCCTGATATGATAACTCGGTCTATTGACTTATTCATGTTTGTTGATTGTTTCTTCATCGAGGCCTTCTAGCTCTTCTGTAATGGGGGCTTGGGAGGTTTCGATGATAGCGCCTGTCTCTGACTTTTCGCGTTCCTCTTGTTCTCTTTTGTCTGCCATTTTTTCCTTGTATATGATGGAGACAACGGCTGCAATAAGCCCAAACTGTATGGATACTGCCCACTGCGAGGATCCTCCATAGCTTATAAGGGGGAGCGTCTGCCCTGTAACGGGGATCATGCCAGTGGCTACAAACATATTGACGAGAGCCTGGAGCACGATACTCGTAGTGAGACCATAGAGGACAATTTCGTAGAAGCGATATTTTGAGTCTTGGGCTATTTGTCGAATATAGAGCAGCAATAATAGATATATGATGGGTACCCCGATGAGCCCCAAATAACCATACTCCTCAATGATAAGAGAGTAAATAAAGTCGTTGTATATCTCGGGCATGAAGTGACGCATCTTGCTATTCCCCGCTCCTTGTATCCCATTGTGCAACCCCCTTGCTACTGCCATCTTTGCATACTTCTCTTGCATAGTGGCATCTGTTATTACGTAGTTTAGAGAGTCTTGCTGAGTCTTCGATAAGGCATTATATTCCTCCTTTGTCAAGCCTGCATGGTCTGGTTCCAATCTGTTTTTCCAGGTGATCATGCGCTCGAGTTTGGTGCCACGCACCGCACTATCAGGAGTATATTTTATAGCTAAAAATCCTACTCCTGCAATGATCGCCATACCTAGTACTACCTTGATAAAAAAGCGATCGATCTTACCCCCATATAGTACGAGTATTAGGGAGAGTAAGACTAAAAAGATAGTCATAGATAGAGCATGAGAGAATACAAAGAATAGGGGGGTAAATACCAAAATAAAGAAAGAAGCCGTGGGGCTACACTCGAATTGTGGAATCCCTCTGAAGATCCTTCTTAGGAGGTTCATTAGGTTGTCGGCCAATCAGCTGATGGGGTGATTGAAATCCCCGAATACCATGGCAGCCACAAAGACAATCCCAATTTTGAAAAACTCTGTGGGTTGAATAGAACCTATTATTGGCATGGGTAGGGAGCGTCGTGCTCCATTAATCTCTAGTCCTATGAAAGGGACAAGTACTATCCCAAGCACAGAGAGAAGGAAGATTAGCCACCCTGTATTTATCAATCTATCACGGCGTTGTATACTGGAGAACAAAAAGAACAGCACCAGCGTGCTGAGCATGATCCCCAAAGATTTGACTAATACACCCAAAAAAGTACGTCCTTCTTCTCCGGCCAAGAAGCTGATAGCACTGAATTGTACCAGTACGGCAATAGCCCAAAGTACAAGGAAAAGACTGACAATTACACGATTGGAACGAAAGAAACTCTTACGCAATCCATCGGCTTTCGATACAACATCTATTGGCATATACCGCTCTGTTTGGGGGAGGTTATCTATCCTTAATTGCTAGTACTTTGTTCTTAAATTGCTCTCCTCGATCTTCGTAGTTTTTGAAAAGATCGAAGCTGGCCCACGCAGGGGAGAGTAGGACTACATCTCCGGACTGGGCGAGCTCTTGGGCATGGGCTAAGCACTCATCCATGGAGCGAGCATCGCGTATTTGAGCAATTTTACCATCGAAGGCTCGGTGTAACTTATCGTTGTCTATCCCCATAAAAATAAGGGCACGACATTTACTGAGTACTACATCCTCAATCTCTGAATAATCATTCCCCTTATCCGTCCCTCCTAGGATTAGTACCACAGGGGTAGTTTGCGCCTCTAAGGCATAAAAGGTGCTTTGGATGTTTGTTGCCTTGCTATCATTGATATAGCGTACGCCATCAATCTCTGCTACGTACTCAATACGGTGAGGAACATTCTTAAAGTCTCTTAGTGCTTTACCGAGGTATTCGTTGCTCACCCCAAACTCACGAGCTACGAGAGCGGAAGCCATTGCATTGAGTAGATTATGCTTACCCACAAGGGCTAAATCACGCTTGGGGATGGAGAAGGCCGAGAGGTTGTGTTGGGCTTCTATGTGGAGCGTTTCTTTATCGCTCTCATATAGGGCTTTTGCTCCACTAGCTTGTAGAGAAAAGGGAAGTAGGGTACACTCCATTGAGTGTTGCTCTAGACACTCCTTTATAAAGGCGTCTTCTTCCCAATAAACAAAGCTATCTCCTTTGCTAAGTTGCTGAGTAATACGCATCTTCGATAGGGCATATAACTCAAATTTATGCTTGTAACGATCTAAGTGGTCGGGGGTAATATTGAGCAGTACAGATACGTTGGGATGAAATTTGTAGGTGCCATCGAGTTGGAAACTACTCATCTCTACTACGTAGTATTTGTGAGGATCTTCCGCAACAAGTCGTGCCATAGAAAAGCCAACATTGCCGCACATGGCAGCATCGTATCCGGCCGTTTTTAGGATATGAGTAACCCAATTGACGGTGGTAGTCTTACCATTCGAACCCGTAATAGCAGCGACCTTTGTATCCTCTGGTAGGTATCGAGAGGCAAACTCTATTTCGCTAATAACAGAGATCCCACGCTTTATAAAGTCTTGAATTAGGGGGAGAGAATCCGGTATCCCGGGGCTTTTAATTACTTCGTTGGCACCGAGAATCCAATCGGGAGAGTGCTTACCCTCTTCGTAGGGAATCCCTCGTTTTTCTAATTCTTCTCGGTACTGAGGGTTCAATTTCCCTTTATCACTAACTCGGCAAGGAAGCCCTACCTTTTGTGCGAGAATAGCGGCACCTACACCGCTTTCTCCACCTCCTAATACCAATAAATACGACATATAATACTTACACTGTGTACACCATACAGAGATTGACTCTGCATAGGATTTATTCAGAAGCTAGTACCTTTTTTACAACCTCTCCAATGAGTTTGCCATCCGCTTTCCCTGCTAGTTGCTTGCAGAGTATACCTACTAAGCGACCGCCTTGCTTGGGGTCGGTAATGCCGTTTTCTTGGGCAGTAGCTCGCACTATGGGCATGAGCTCTTCTTCGCTCAGTTGTTTGGGAAGATAACGCTCAAGTACAAGGCTCTCTGCAAGCTCGGCTTCTGCAAGTTCGGGACGGCCATTTTGCGTGTAAATTTCGGCACTGTCGCGTCTTTGCTTTAGTAGTTTGCGGATAATGGCAAGAGCCTTGTCATCCGGTAGTTCTCCATTGCTTCCTTTGGCCGTCTTTGCTTCGAGGAATTCTTTTTTGATTCCGCGTAGAGCCTCTAGGGTTACTTTGTCGCGAGCGAGCATTGCGCTCTTTATGTCTTCACTTATTTGATCAAATAGATTCATAGAATATTACGGATAAATAGAGTTAGTATAAATAGAGGGACCCCTTTTCCTTAGTCGAAGTCGATAACATTGCTTACGAGGGGTTTATCGTCGATGGTATTGGTACCACTGAAGCCACTCGCTTTGTTTTCTCCTCCTGTCATGTCGGGATTCCTCAGTTTGCGCAGGCTCTCAAGCTCCTCATGATTACGGTTGTAGGCAGGAGTCTTGAGTAGGGCATTTATAAACTCATCGTCATCAAGTTCTTCTTCTTTGAGGATAAAGGGAAGATTGAGGTGCCCACGAAGTTTGCGGTTGAAGTTATCGACCGACTGAGTTCCCTCGTAGTATTTATTGATGAGTTGCTGTTGATTTTTATGCCGTTGCAGTAGCTCGCTTTTGGCGATAGGATCTCCCAGATTGGCACTTTCGATAGTGGCGGAGAGATCGAATCCCGAAGCCAAAATAGTTACTCGTAGATTTTCTTTGAGAGACTTGTCTTCGTAGAACCCGGGTATGAGCTTATAGTCTTGCATTCCCGAGGTAAAGTCGTTAAGTGCATCCAACTCTTCCGTCTGAAAGTTGTAGGTTGGATCTTCGTCGTTGTCGGGGGCATGGGCAATGGCTATCAGCACACGCTTGGCTTGGGTAATGTCATTGTTATTGAGAACGGGAGAGGAGAGAGCATCGTCA